>ENA-ORXR01003579-ORXR01003579.1-marine-metagenome-genome-assembly--contig:-NODE-3579-length-13760-cov-12.192502_pt1 | contig 13760 bp, 18 predicted proteins | sample MGYA00237866_ERZ511479 | MGnify/ENA metagenome assembly ERZ511479 | reverse complement strand
TGACAACAGGCCTCCACGGCCTGCATTCGACGCCTTTCAGGCACGCTATCCACTCTCGGCACGGCACGACATGACCAGCCGGAACGTGCTGTGGAATCCACCAATGGGAGCCCAGCATTACCTCGCCTGGAGGGCCTTATGGGGAGGCATTGGGAATTGGGGCTGGCCCGGTTTTTACGCGCTGGGGTGCCCGATCTGCAGGCGCCGGCACGGTTCGGCAGGCGTGCTTTTTGCGTCCTCTGGGGGGGGGGAATGCAGATTGGCCACCAGACGTTGATTGGCCCGATTATGCTGTCAGGAAGCAGGATGGGCGAATCCAGGGCAGCCCCGGATATTATCCAGATCCAGATTGTCGGCGTGGACCACTGATGGACCACTGGTGGACCGACACTGGTCCGGTCAGCCGACTATGCTCTCCGTTTGCGCGCGCTCTTGGGTCGGTCCGTTGGCCAGAGTCATTGCGACCCGCCACGTCTTGGGGGCTTTCCGGCGCATCTTTCGACCGGCCTGCCACCGCTGTGTTCGCGTCCTCGCCGCCGCCGCCGCCGGGCCCGCCGGCTGCGCGGCCCCGCAACCGCCACGCTCGCTGCCTCCCGCCCCGTCACGACCGCGCTCGCCGCCTCCCCGGCTCGGCCCCGCTCACCGCACCACGTCACGACCCCGCTCGCTGCCGCGGAGCTTCATCGATCTTCATCGCGTGGGACGGCACGGGCACGGACGCCGATGCGTGCTCTGTACAGGAGCTCGCCAGCGGGGGGCTTCTGCCGGCACGCCGGTCGCTGGTCGCGGCCGCGGCCTCGTCGACCCGGGTGGCACTCCCCCGTGGCTGCGCAATGGCTCAGTAACGGCTGAGATGTGCCTTCTTGTCACGCCCCTCCGTCTACGTCGACGACGCCGACGGTTCTATGATTGCCTTTCCGTCTTCCTCTTTTGGTATCGCCGTCGCACCTGCCGACGTGCGTCGTGTGAGCGATTATGAGAACAAAGGCCAAGCTGCTGATGGTGCTTTGGGCTCGGACGGTGTTGGAGTCGGGGGGGGGATGGGGGAGGTGGGCGATCATGCGAGCCAGCGCAACGGCGGGCATGTCGGCGGTCTTGGCGGCGGCCGTGACGGTCCCAGAGATAACGATTGTGGCAATCAGAACGGATCCGGTGCCGACGTCGACGACGCTCGCCTCCCCCTCATCAATGGTGACCAAGGTGGTGACGATGATCGTGCCGCCCTTTCCCGACCGGCGGCAGGCGTCGCCCCTCCGGTTTCTGCGGGCGTCGCCCCTGCAGTTGTGGATGGCGCCACTGCTGGCGATGACATGATCGCCGAAGCATCCTCGACGCACGATGGGGCAACGTCCGCCGACGGCTCCCAGGTCGGTGGCTTCAGCGCGGCTCTCCGTCGACGAGCGTCCAGTCGCGTTCCTCGCCCTCCGCTCGCTTCGGGTGCCCCTGGGACGCCAAGGCGTCGGGTTCAATGGACGACAAAAACCGATCAGCTGCCGTTTGAGGAGGAGGTGCTGGTCGATTTCTACACCACGGAGCTGCAGGTGGCAGTGGGAATGACCGCGCGGATGGGAGGGGCTGCAGCCGTAACCGCCGCCTGCCTTTACGGCGCACAGGTGCTCATCGTCTTGGAGGCCTACGACCCGATCGTCACGTGGACGACGTACACCGGCGGCATCTTGCTGTCCTGTGCAGCTGCTAGGGTGTCCTTGGCGGCAGCCGCTCGTCGTTAACCGGCTTGGCGATGGAGTATGCCGCCATGCAAGCGGAACTGGGGCGTAGCTGCTCTTGCCGGCATGCGACGGCGCTGCTGCGCGCCTACGAGGCGTTGGTGTACAGCGCCGGGTCGTTCACCTTGGCAGAATTTCTTACGACCTTCCCGACGCTGCGTGGCTCGATTTATCGAGAGCGCAGTGACTGTGCACCGGTGTCTACGATCACCTACGAAGGCATGCAGGCCGGTAGGCGCCAAAACGTGCCGATCTACGTGGTGTTTTACGACGGCACGTGGACGGCCGTGGTCATCCGCCCATCAAGCAACAAGTTCAAGCCCGCAACCCGCTGCCAATTGTCGTGCAAGTCACGGCCTTGGGGCCGTATCCATGCCAAAGCGGTGAATAAGTTGACGCGGGTGGACGCGGCGTCCAAGGAGGTACGTGCCGAGATGGCCAGGGAGGATGCTCTGCCGCTGGTCCCCGACGGCATCCTCAACGAGCAGGAAGCCGCTGAGGCAGCGTCTGCGGCCACCCGCCGACCCGCCGCCGCCACTGCCGCTGCCGCACCTCCCAAACCCCCTCAACCACGTCGGGCAAGGAACATGTTTCCGTGCTCGACCGAGGTCGCGCTGTGCGACGCCTACAGCGCCGCCGTCGACCAACTCCGACGAGAGCAGCGGCTCAGACGGCTGGACCACGTACACGTGCAGCCGTCGTGCCTTATTTGTGTGGAACCGGCTCGCGGCTGCCAATTCAAGTCGTTTTCAGCTGACCTCTACACGATGCGCGGGCGCCTGGAGGTCGTGGTGGGCTCGTGGATGTGCTCTAACGGCCACCTCGTCGAGTATGACGGCGCTCAGGACGGATTATGTTTGGCCATCCCGAGATCGTTTACACGCGCGTCTTTCTCGACTCGGTGATGGGGGTTTGTGTCATTGCTCGGTCAACGATGGCAGCGGCGGCGGAGTACCTCACAAGTGTCTTGCGCAACACGGGCGCCTACCGGGACGGGGAGAACGGCCAGGCGAGGCAGCAGGTGTCCAGTGCCGTCGGCGAGTTCTCCGAGACGCTCGTCATTCCCGTCGTCGCCTTCACTTACAAGGACTGCGGGGAGGACGAGGCCACGGGCGGGCGATTCAACTTCGTGGTGGGCGAAGGGCAGATCTTTGCTGTCTTGCAGCAGTACATTATGCCCATGCTGCGGCCGGTAATGGACGCTCCGCGGGCGGACATGGCGATGACGTACGCGTGCGGCGTAAAAAACGCCACAGTGCGGGCGGTGATCCGCCACCGTATCCGATCGGGCGCGATGGACGCGGTCGCCGTCACGTCGGAGGAGGTGCTCAAGTTTCGTCCCTTTGCGGCGATGATGGACGGTGTGCCGCCCGCGCCGCCACCGGCGCCGACGGAGGAGAGCCGCGGCGTGCGCACCGGGGTCGAGCAGGAGAAGGCGCTGTTGTGGGCGGAAAGCACCCTCTTACACAAGTTCTTCATTGTCCGCAAAGTGCACTCGACCACAGCCGTCACCGCCACTGACGCCGCGCGCGACACAGACGGGGGGGCGCTGTCTGACTCGAGCGAGGAAGGCAGCGTGGTGGAAATGCTGAGCGTTGGCCATGGCGCCGACAACAGCGGCGATTCGTCGGGCAGCGCCTCTGAGCACTCCAACGTTGACTTGGAGCAGTCGGCGGGCGATAGCGGCAGCAGCTCGGAGATGGACGTTGACGCCCAGCACCTCGACGTGGGCCTCGAGGCTCTGACAATTGAGGTGGCTACCGGGAGCGCCGCCTTTCTCACGACGCCAGCTCAAGCCGGTGACGGCTCGGATGGTTCTCCCCCTGCTGCGAGCAGCGCCGACGGTGCGGAGGCCGAGTCGGGCGACGCCGACGGCGTGGACAACGAGGCCGGTGGCGCTGACGACGCGGGCGCCAAGGTGGGCGCCCATGATGTCTCGAGCGGCGAGGCGGGCGCCGCCAATGACGTCTCAAGCGGCGAGGTGGGCGCCGCCGGCGAGATGGTCGAGGTCGAGTCCTGCATGGCGACCGTGCCGCGCACGGTGGACCGGTGGGTCGTGCCGCTGGCGTCGGTTGAGGACACAGGTTTGGAGGCCGAGAGGGATGACCCCGTCGCCGTTGACGCAACCGACCCCGCCTCGCCGTTGACCTAGCGTGCTTTGCGCGCTACCAGCCAGGCGGCGAAGAAGCCACGGACGCTGAGCCTCTTCCCGATTGTGATGGTGCGGAATATCCCCATTGTGCACTCGACTATCAAGCGGCTACTGCCCTACAACTGGCTGAACGAAGAGGCCATTAACTGCCAGGTCACCCTTAGGGAGGCCCGAAACGAACGTGCCGTGGCGGCCAACCCGTCGGCACCAGGGGCTTATGACTCTGCCGATTTTCGGCCCACTCTGATTTCCTCAGCATTGGCATTTTTTGAGTCAGATGAGAGTTTTGACGCAACTTCGTGATTACGGATAGGATATACAGTGCGTTCTCGTTATAAGAGAATCGTTTACAAGAGAATATGGGTCGCGAGTCTTCCATTCCGGACCATGTAGGCCACTTTTTAATCATTTTGAACTGAATCAGCTGTCTCTTATAACGAGAACGCACTGTATCGCGGCAGAGCGCCCATGTGTTGACGACCAAGTCAAGAAAGGACAACACTTCTCTCCCATGCGGACGACGCCCGCCTCACGCGGCGGGAGCTGTGCACGGCCGCGGCCGTCGCTGTGACCCTTCGCCGCCGCCAGCGGGTGGCGTCCTGCATTTATGCTCGTGTGCTCCAGTGGCTCGTTTGCCTGAGTCTTCTGCCTGCCACAAACAAAGAACAACACCTATCCCTCAAGCACGTCTATCCCAGTGGTCCCCGACACGCTACTCACCGAACAGAAGTCCCACAACCGCACGCTAAGCCGCATCTGCATCCATCTGTACCCCAGTCGCCTCCACCACTACACAACGGTCTGCTGGCTCCCGGCCTAGACACAAGCGAGATCGCTGCGCATCGGAGCCAAGAGCCACACTCACAGCCCCGGCACCAAGTCCCGCGACGTCCACGAGTAGAAAACGTTGGTGAAGAAGCGAGCGGCCCGCCTGCCACCCACAGTTTTCTCCAGAACCCCAGGGTCAGCCTCTAGCCCCGCCCGGCTTGCCAGCTCCTGCCAGTCAACTTGAACGTCCTCCAAGCGAACGATGTCCTCCATATCAATGACCTCTAGTGAGGGTCACTGGCTCCGTCGCGACCCAAAAGACCACGCCAAACGCTTGCAGCCGTAAGTCGTCAGGATGCACTTGTCACGCGGCTGTACCTGCCGCATGCGCTGCAAGACGACACAGCAGCGGCGCAAGATACCTGTCGAGCTCAACACCAGGCGCACCCGACCCCACCGCTTCGCGTCGTCCATGGACTTGTACCAGACGAACGAGAACTGGAAGTTCTCGGTCGCGCGCATGTACTGCATGCGGCCCGGCCCATCCCAGCTGAAGCTGGCGTCGATGCGTGCCGTCTGATGCATGGATACCGGGTCACTGTCAGGAGACCCCAGCACCTCGCCTAGCTTGTCAAAGCCCCAAAGAAGCTTTTGGTCCCCAATAGCAGCGCGCTTGCCACGTCCCAGCACTCCAAGCCCCTCGTCGGCCGCCTTCTCCATTGCGCTCTCGTTGCCGCCGTCCCCAACACCTTCATTCTCAGTCACCGGGAGCTCGGCCGCGTCCGCCTCCGCGAGCTCTCGGAGCACATGAGACTGGGTCTCTTCACATCGCATCATTTGCGGGGAGACGCGGGGTCCGCGCTTGTTACTGCGGCGATACATCCGCTTGCAGGCGCCGTGAAGCTTCTCGTTCGTCGACGTGTCACCTTCCCAGAGGTTAACGCGGTTGCGGAGCTCCTCCCCAAGATAGTGGGCAAGCCGATGAATCTTGGTCGTGTGCAATGGGCCGTAGAGGCACTGCATAAGGGTTACCTTCAAAAACTCGGCATCCTCCTCCATTTCCTTTATGTCGAGTGGGGAGATCCGGTTCGGGTTGGCCATGTTGTCGCCAAAGAGGACGTTGTTGAGGGCCGCCGCCTCACAAAACATGTTCAGCACTGCGTCCTCGATGGGCAAGCTCTCAAACACCTGCTTGTACTTCGTTGTGCTCGCGAGGTTGGGGCCAGGAAGGGCGCAAACGACCTCCTCCGCGACGGCGACGTCATCGTGGTTCACAGCTCCCCATCCGTCAGCATAGCGCTCCGAATCCACATCAGCCACGTCCTCAGCTGTCGCTGCATTGCCGGCGGCCTGGTTAGACGCGTCGTCTGTCACCTCGTGGTCGCCTTCCACCGCGGGCGTGCGGGCGGGACCGACGGCACCCGCGACCATAAATGGCCAGTAGGAGCAGAAGTGCCGCCACTCCCTTCCAGTCATTGTGGCCTGCTTTTCAGACATGGGGACAAAGCAGCTGTGCAAAGTGAGGGCAAAAGAAAAGAGCAGAAAGACATGTGAGGTCGCGGTCAGTGCCGGAGCGGTCCACGAATTTCAGGGTTATCTGCCGCCAGACACCAGCGCATAATGGGTAGGAAGAATGCCATCCCGCTCGGCCACACACGCGAATCTGCACCCCCCTTCTGCAGTGTCCGAGGAGCGAGGTCAACCTTACCCCGGAGAAGCGGGCGTGGAGCGGCAAAGGCGACCTAGATGGAAGCCACGCATGTTGATGGCGTCGAGCGTCATCGTCACAGGGCCCTCAACGGCGGCGCCGGTGGCGCAAAGAGCGCGCAAGAAGGATGGCACGGTCTGCGCCAGGTTGCGCAACACGCCCAGCTTCCACACATGCAAGAGATCAAACGCAACAGCGTCGTAGAGGTAGTGGTTTCCCGTGCTCAGCCCATGCATAGCGCCCAGTACAGGCACGAATGCCCGCGCGCTGTGCGTCTCGGCGAGGTGCCTACGGCGACTCGCACGAGGGTCCTCGAGACGGACAGCCGCTGCCGTCAACTGCGCCTCTAACGTTGTAATGACGTCCCGCCTCGGCCACTGGTCCTCGCGTTGTCCCCCACGTGCCGCCGCCCGACTCACTAAGCACTGCGTACAGTAGAAGTTGGCCTGGTTTCCCATTAGCGCAAGCACACTGCGCTCTTCAACCTGGTCCATCACCAGGCCAGTGATACGCGGGAATAGCCGCACCGTCCCGTAGCTAGCCACATCTGATGACACACCCGTCTCGCTTGCAATGAGCAGCTTCTTCAGCTTCATTGCAAGGCAGCGTTGCAGCCGGTCATTGCGTAAATCGCTCACGGCAAGACGCCCAACAGCTGTCTGCGTCACAGCCTTCGGATTGTGTTGGATGTACCCGACGGTCACCCAGCGACCGCCACCATCGAGGACTTTGACATACTTGACTCGCACTGGGAAGATGTGGTGGGCGCCCGACCACAATACGAGCGCCTCATCTGCGTGCAGCTGCACCGCCATGACCTTGGCGTCGCGCCCGTGCAGCCGGTGCACCTCGGCCATCTCGGGCCGGTACATGTCTGAGTCCAGCGTGCCGCGCCGCTTCTGCCCCTCCCCGTCATCGTCCTCCGCCGAAATTGGAGGCAAGCCGTCGTCCATCTCGCTGTCGTCTTTGTCGTCGCCCTGCATCGCGTCGCCCGCAACTGGCTGTTGGACTACCTCAGGGCGTCCGACTGCTCGAATGACTGCATCTGAAACTGGCGGGTCGTCCTCCCCGAATGACACCGATGTTGCGTGTCGCAGGGAGTCGAGTCCTGCGTCAAGGATATCCCGAAAGAAGAACGTAAAGGTGCGGTCTCCAATCTCGATGGGCACCTCCATCCACTGCCGCATTGCCAGGACACGGCTCTGCTCGGCCTTGGTCGCCGTCAGGAAGGAGTAGTCACACGAAAAGGCATTGGTGAACTCCCCGACGTGATCCGTCCCGCGGGTCGCCGCCCCCTCAATGGAGCGCAAGAAGCCCGCGAACGCGACGTTGTCGACATTGGAGGAGCCGCAGCCGCCCGCCGAAAGCGAGAATTGGAGCGCATGGCGCAACGCCGGGCTGCAAAATCGAGACGGGCGGTCGCTGTAACGCGGGTCCACAACGCGCGTTGCGTTGCTACATTCAGGAAGAAGGTTGTAGTACGCCCGGATGCGGGCAGCCACGCTCGCCCACAGCACAGGCTGCACCAGCTGCATCTCGGCCTCTTCATCGCCCCCGTCACTTGACCCGGGGGCACCGTCGTGCTCGTCCTCCCCCGAACCTCGCACTTGCTCTCGCTCCAGTGTCGTGTCGACGTTGATGACGGGCGACTCGTCGTGGCCGGCCGCTTCGTTGTGGTCTTCAGAGCCAGAAACGCCTGTCGACGTACCACCGTCGCCACCAGCCAAAGAAAAAGCCCTGGTAACAGGACGCCGCGCCGCCGCTGCCCGACCAGCGCTGGAGTGGCCACCCTCTCCGGCGATCCCCGTCATGCCGAGCAGACGGTTTCTTCCAGGATGGGAAGCTTGCATGTGCCTGGCGAGTCGCATCTCATGGTAGAATGCGTAGTGACAGTACAGGCAGGGGTAAGGAGGAAGGGGCCGGGTGCTCGGAGTTGCAGTCATGCGCGCGGCGCCCGACATGGGGATGCTGACCACGGGGCAAAGTGGGCGACACACACGGGCAGGCCGTCATCGCGTCGAAGGCTGCGTGGAGAGCGTGTTGAGGAGGGCGGAGGTGCTGATGGATGCTGGACCTGCCGTCAGGTGCACATGGATGAGTGATAAAGAGCCGACCGACGTTTCAGGCCCACACGAGGCACGGAGATTGCGAGAACAGTACAAGGCCAAGGCTGTGTGAGTCTCAGACGCGGAGGTGGCCGTATAAGGGAGATGCAGGTGGCCGAAGGCTGAAAGACCATGCCCTAGGACAACCGCGGCGCCGCAGACAGTCACGCGGCGTGGGGCGCAGCCCATGCTGTGGAAAAGAGGACGGTACTAGAGAAAACTCTGCCGTTCCGTATGGCACAGCACCTCTCACGACAGGCACGAAAAAAGTGCTGCTAGACATGAGGCGGCCACAACCTCCGCAATCGTGTGGGATGATATCGACAGCTTCCATCCCGACCCCCTTCCGGCCTGTTTCTTTAAGCCCGACCATGATACCGGTCTGGCGGCACTTCTCCCGCTCGCCGCGGACCCACGGCGGAAACAGGAAACGTACCAGAAAGCGGCGGGCTCCACGCCCACTCCAGGTGCAAGCAGTGGCGCGGCATGGCAAACCCCATTGGCGCCGGCCACACCCAGGAGCATAGAAACGGTGAAAGCAGAACCAAAAGGCTAGCAGCAACAGCCGTTAAGGGGGGGGTGGGAAGCAGGCGAGCCCCAGACGGGCTCACGCAGCAGCCCAACAGCGCAAAGTGCGAAAGGACGTGCGACATGGTAGTGACAAAGGCGGACCCGGTCACGACAATCGGCAGTAAGCTCGGTACTTACATCTGAGATGCCTTTCATGACAAAAAAATCTGCACCATCGCAGAACGGCAATAGGAGGCCACCGCGATATACATAAGCAATTCATGAATCACCCGTTCACCAGCGGCACATCGAGCACCACGTAGCCCCCTGAAGTTTTTTTATCGGCATTTCCCATGCTTTCCTCGGCAATTGCCAATGAGCTTTCACTCTGGGACTTCTCCGTCTAGCACGAGCCCTCCTCTGTGCTCTGTTGACTCTTGCTCGAATACCAACAGGCGCTGCGTTGCTCGCCAACGAAGCTGCTCGCTGGCTGCAGCACCCTTACCCCCTTTTCGCTGGGATCGTCTTGGCCGACCAACGCTGCTGGTGACATGCATCCCTACCTCCTGTACCGCGTTCCTTGGCGTGCCATGTCATGAACGGTGTCTGTTGGTGCTCCCGGGCCGACGGCGTGGCCATGCGCCACCTATATGCTTGCTCCGCTTCATAGGGCGTCGATTGTACGTGGTCATATGTCCGACGTGGGGGAAAGGCGCATTACGAAGGGGCGGCAGCCCGCTAGCCTGATTTGAGAGGATCAGTGAGAATATGCCGGGTACCTGCCGACTGATCGCATGCCGTACAACGCGTCTTGCCTCCCGCATCATGGCTGATCAAGTGCCCATTCACGGCAGGCCATGACTCACTTGTTCCCGTTCCTTGCATTTCCCAGCGTATTAGAATGTCTGCTCGCTTCTCCCGCTGTCTCTAGTCAGTGGAATGCCTGTGCGCGGTTAGGGCGCGAGGACCGGCGTGCAGCGGGACAGGGGACAGGCGTGTACGGGCCATTCGCGTGCTGACCAGCAACCTGTGACAGCGTGGAGGGGCACGTGCCTATCACTTGTATTGTTCCTTCTCATGAGCAGGTGGGGTTCTTTGCGGCCAAGCGTCAGCTGCGTGCTGACCATCTCGTGCAACTGAGGAGACGGGGCTCGTTGCCTCAATCTTCTGCGCCTTCTCGACTGGCAAAGCAATAGGCTGAAGGAGTGGTTGTAGGAGCACCCCTTGAGCCTTTCTGACATGTGTGCCAATGGCTCTGTGCCGTGTATTTTCTGTTCGCTCCTTTTCCCCGCTGCCCTGGACTTCGCGCCGCTTGGCTGCTCGGGTTGCAGTCCTGGTGGTAGTGCCATCGATTGCTAGGCCACAGCTGCCCTGAACAATGCCTGGCGCGACCTGGAAGACCATTGGGTATGGAGACTCCTGGGGCGCTTTCTCGTGCTCTGGCGGGACTATGCCTACCGCAGGCGGCGAGAGCTGTTGGGGTGAGGTCTTATATAAGCGGGTTGTGAAGTGGGTCGGCTCTGACGCTCTTGCACGCAGGACTACCGTGAGCTCTCCACTTGTCTCACCACCATCTCTCTGACTTGCTCCCCGCACATCACCTGTGAGCGCACGTCCGCCCTTTCTCCGCGCAAGTCACCTCCGTTGCTATGTTTGCCTTTATCAACACCAACAATGGGCCGCAGAGCAGCGCGTTCCCATGAGTCACCCAACCGACGGTCAACAACACGTCGGTCAACGGCGGTTCTCCAGCTTCTCTTGGCCCTATGGCTCATCTCGGAGGTCCCGTGGGCCCATCGTCCACGATGATTCCCCACGTCGAAGCCGCCCCTGGTGGAATTCCAGGCCCCTCACCGCCCACGTACGGACCTGCCAGTGGGCCTTGGGCCGGCTCCTCTTCTTCCGCCAGCGCGGCGCTGGCGGGAGGTAGCCTGGCGCATGCGCCTGACGGGCGCCTACGTCACAGTGGGCTTCATCTTGACAACCGCGACCAACATTTGGGTGCAGCATCGCAGCAGTTGCCTGGGCAAATGTTCTTCGGTCCCCCTATTGGCTTGGCTCCGCTTCCTCCGACCAGCAGCTACATGGCCGCGGCGGCTAGCCAGGGCTTTCGTTCAACTCCAGCGTCGGCGGCTGGCGGCCGATCCTCCCAAGCGCCAGTCGGACCTGTGACGCCCTACCGTGCTGGGAAGCCAATGCGTCCACCGGCGGGACCTAGTGGGCTCGAAGGGCGTCGCTCCGGGTCGCGTTACGGCGCACTCCCGGCGTGGGCGTTCACTGCTGGACGCGAGCGAGCGTCGGATCAGGTGCGCGCACGGTCGCGGTCTTCACGCCGTCCTCGCGCAACGTCCAATGCGTCAACTGGGAGCCGCTCTCCAACGCGCCAGCGGCTCGCTGATGGCACGTCAGGCTCCGGCTCTGCCACGCTCGCCACGGCCGCGGCGGGTCGTACTCCGCAAGTTTCGGACATTAATGACGGGGAGGTCGTCCCGTACGCCCGCATCACGGACCTAATTTACTACGTGACGACGACCGCCAACAAAGTGTCACGCTCGGTCACGCGGCTGGAGGCGCTGTGCACTACCATCGCCACGCAGCAGGTAGATGCTTATGGGAAGATGGACGCTCTGGCGGTGCAGTCTGACCGTGCGACCACCGCACATCGTGCTTTTGAAGCATCTATGCTGATGCTAAACAGGAAGTTCGATCTGGCGGTGAGCATGGGACGACGTACATCCGGCCCGGAGGAGCGACGCGTCCTTTAGGAGGAGCAGGAGGCGAGGTGGGTCCTCGATGTCGGGGTATGTCGGGTGCGACTTGTGCGAGATTGTGTATGCCAGAGCCTTGGTCATGTTTGGGGGGGGCTGTGAAGTGTGCCCGCTCTTGACAAGAGAGGTTGAGAGCGGCGGAGCTTGCGTGGCGCGGTCGCAATGGGAAGAGCGACATGAGACTACATATTCTTACTCGCCTTGTTGACCTTCTTTGTCGCCAATGGATACGCTCTCGGCATCTGACCTGGTCATCGGCACGTGATTGATTGATGCAGAAGGTGGCTGACAACTGGCTTGAGTATCGCTACGTGAACGCGCGCTGCTCGGCCGACGCATGGCCTAGCAAGGTGGAGATCAACCAGAAGCTGCAAGAGTGGACAGCGCGGCGTCTGGCGACCAACGCCACCGCCACTTCTACCAACGCATTGGCGACGCGGCGGTGGATGTGTTTGCTGCGCTGCGCGACGGCGATGAGCGTCGTCATCATGCACGTGGTGATGAGGACGGGGGCATGGCGGCGGCGAATGCTGGAGGCGGGGGCGCCGGCAGCCGAGGCGAGGCGACTGATGACGATGACGATGACGATGACGATGAGGATGACGAGCGCGACGAGGCTCTGCGCATGGCAGCGGCCGCACTGCTGAGCGGTGAGGCCAGTGCACAGCATCGTGCATGGCAGGCTGCAGAGGAGGAACGCCTCGAGCTGGATTGAGTGTGTCCGGGGGACCGCGCTGTGGACAGTAGCACTGTTAACCATGATATGCCGGACGACCTTGGCAAAATTGCTGCAACAGGGCAAGGGGGAACTCCCACCTGCAGCTGCGTGTGTGACGCAGGGGTGACAGCCGAGCAGGCGATTGAGGCCCGATGACGAAAAAGGCGGGCAACCACATCAGCACAGCGTCCGCCAATCACGGAATAGATTGGCTATCGATCACAAGAGATCTTTCTCTTGATTGGATAGAACCAGTTTGTCGCACATGATACCAACGCCACTTCGATTGCCCGCCCAGTGGAAATTGCTGATCCCCCGCCCTTGTCCGTGGCCCGGCATCCGACGTCCCTGCACCCCGCGCGCCCCGGCTGCCTTCGCCACTCGGGAAGCACCCGGTCTGGGCGCACGGGTGACCTGGTACTCCTCTGCGTGCGGCAAGGCAGTGACAGTGACGTACTGCGGAGTTCACGCGGTGGGAGGCTGCAGGTAGGCAGTGGGGGATGGACAGGGTGGGGGGGGGAGGTGGACGACGACGGGGGGACGAGGTGGGGTGTGCAGAGTGACAGAGGGCGCGGGGGCGAGGAGAGAGAGATCCTGGGGTTGTGCTGAGGTTGAGGGGTTCGTAGGACGCGCTTTTAGCACAACACAGAGGACCGGTGGGGAGGGGGGGGGAGGGGGGGGAACGGCCGGGCGGCAGGGCCGCAGAAAAGCGGGGAAGCAAGCGATTGCGCAGGGAGCAAAGGGGCGGGGGGGTGTAGCCCTAGGAAGGTAGGAGGGTGGGGGAGTGGGGGGACAAGGAGCACCAGGGCATCGCGCCGAAGCGAAGCGCGCCGTGCCGCGCGCAGCTCCACTACCGATGACACCGTGGAGGTGCCTGGGCAATGGTGCAACGTAGAGGTGCGCCGCGCCAAGCGCGCGCAAACAGGAGGCCATATCGGGCCGCTGTGTGGCCCCGCAACTGATTCTGCACGCTGTGGGCGGGTGGCTGGTGGACCTATGCCAAGTACCAGTGGACCGACTGATGGGATGCAAAGCATTGCGTTGGGGCACTGGAACATAAGAGAACGCCGATCGGCGAGATTGCACGCGCCAAAAGTGAAATTGGAGGCTGCAGTTTCGCGAGAGCACTTCCTTTATGCGCCGCCCGCCGCCCCGTCGCCAGGCCGCCCCCCATCCACCCCCCACCCGCCGCCACCGCCGCCACCGCGTCGCCCCCCGGTGCGGGCGGCGAGGCAGCAGCTCAGCGCTTGGCCGGCCCCCCCCCCCCCCCCCCCCCCCCCCCCCCCCCCCCCCCCCCCCCCCCC
>ENA-ORXR01003577-ORXR01003577.1-marine-metagenome-genome-assembly--contig:-NODE-3577-length-13762-cov-2.866569_pt1 | contig 13762 bp, 14 predicted proteins | sample MGYA00237866_ERZ511479 | MGnify/ENA metagenome assembly ERZ511479 | reverse complement strand
CGACCAGATGATCAGCACGTTCCATCGACTCGCCCCCGGTCACCGTCGCACGAGCCGAGCCGGCGAGGTAGTACGACCCGTCGGTCGGGCTCACTGGCTCGACTGTTTCGGGGTGCACCCGAAAATGGCTGTAACTATCGACGGCATTTGCGAACACGACCTTCCAGTTCGCGACCCAGATTTCGCTCGCCGACCCCTGCACGTCGTGATGGAGCCGGTCGACTCCGAGCGGCTTGACGTAGGGCTCAATGGCTGCGACCCGATCGGCGAACGGCTCCACATCTGCGTTCAAACTCACGAAAACCAGACCGTGCCACTGCGCAACCTCGAACGATGCAAGGCCGTGGTCGGCTTGTCTAACTTCGTCGGCCGTTGCGTAGGGCACACTGAGCAGCTCACCGTCAGTGCCATAGGTCCAGGCGTGGTACGGACACGAGAATCGCGACGCTCTTCCGGCGCAATCGACCAGCGGTGCCCCCCGATGAGAGCACACGTTGGCCAGCGCTCGAATTTGGTAGTCGGCGCCACGAACTACGACCACTGACTGTCGGCCGATGATGACCGGCACGAAGTCGCCGGGCTCGGCCACTGCGTCGACCGTTGTTGCGAACACCCAGTCCTGATGCCAGATGTCGGCAATCTCCATTTCGAAGACGGCCGGGTCGACAAAAAGATCGATCGGTAGCGCCGTCGAGCGATCTATTCGGGTTGGCACAAGTACTCGCTAACGATCCGCAGCTGTCGCCATATCGCAGGCCTACCACTCATTCCAGTGGATGAACTTCTCGGCCGGCTGTCGCTTGGCCAACTTGAAGTCGGTGCCGACCGTGTAGGCGACCGGGAACAGTCCAGCCTGGGTCCATTCGCTGTGGTCAATGCCCAGCAACTCGGCGACCTCCTTCTCGCGCGGCAGATGCAGCGTGGTCCATGCCGACCCCATACCTTTGCTTCGGAGAGCCATCATGAAGCTCCACACCGCTGGCAGGATCGATCCCCAAGCCGAGGCTTGGGTGAAGGTGCTCGCACCTTCGAGGCGTCCAGCATGAAGTGGAATGACCAGCGCTGGCACATCTTGCAGGTGTTCGGCCAAGTGATTTGCCGAGTCTGAGATTCGTTCGGCCTGAGCATCGCCTTCGGGAAGCTTCGACTTTGCCTCCCGGTATGGGTAGTAGATATCGCGATAGTGGTCAGCGATGGCCTGCTTCTTTTCGGCATCGTCGACGATCATCCACGACCAGCCTTGCGCGTTGGAGCCGGTCGGCGCTTGCAACGCCAGTTCGATGCATTCGGTGATGGTTTCACGAGCAACGGGTCGTTCGAGGTCAAGCCGTTTGCGGACTGACCGTGTCGTCGTCAGTACCTCTTCTGCGGTCAATCCAATGCTGTCACCCATGGCGGCGCTCCTGTCAACTAGTCCGGCGTCAGGTTAGCCATCGGTGCCGAACGGGTTGCAGTCGACGCCACAGTTTCGCGGCGAGCGGGTCGTACCTCACCCCGCCCCCACTGTTTCAGGTATCGCTTGCCTCGTGGTCGAGCAGCCAGCGTTTCGCGTCGAGACCGCCAGCGAAACCGGTGAGCTTTCCGTCGGCGCCGACGATGCGGTGGCACGGAAGCACGATCGACAGCGGGTTGCGCCCGTTGGCTGAGCCGACAGCTCGCACCGATCGGGGACGCCCGATCGCAGCAGCTTGTTTGCCATATGTTGACGTCTCGCCGTAGGGAATATTGGCGAGCGATCGCCAGACTTGCTGTTGGAACTCGGTGCCCCGCAAGTCGAGTGGCACGTCGAAACTGCGCCGGGCCCCGTCGAAGTACTCGGCGAGCTGGCTGGTGGCATCAGAGAGCACGGCGTTCTCGCCGTCGACCGGCTCCGGCGAGAACCTCACACGCCCATCGCGCTCTTGGGGCCAAAGCACGGCAACGAGGGCAGTGTCAGTAGCGACCAGTGTGAGTTCGCCCACCGGGCTGTCGATGACCTGACGGTGAAGGTCGGGGTTGGTCGTCGGTTTTGTCGGTTTTGGTTGCGCCGTCATGATGCTTCCTTCAGTGCGGCCGATGCCGCCCATAGATGATGAGTGAGGTAGCTGCGCCAAGGACTGGCCAGCGAGATTTCGTCGGGCGCCAGGCCCAGTGAAAGGGACGCACGTTCTGCCACGAGGTCACCGGCCAGGAAGATGTCGGGATGACCGAGCACTCGCATTGCGATGTAGTTCGCCGTCCACGGGCCGATCCCTTTGACACCCACGAGTTCTTTGCGCATCTCGTCGCGGTCAGCACCTGGACTCAGGTCTTCGGCGCGATCCACGAACATCGCCGCAACGTGATGAATGGTGTCGGCAGTGCGCTGGGTCAGCCCAATGCCGTCGAGGTTTAGATCGACGATGGCCTCGGGGCTCGGAAAGGGAGCGAGGTCGGGTCGGTCGCCCAGTACTCGGCCAGCGATCCGGCCCGCGAGCGTGCGGGCTGCTGCGACGCTGCGCTGCTGTCCGAGGACTGCGAACACCAAGGTTGCAAAGCCGTCGCACGATCCTGGCGATCGAAGCCCCGGGAGGTTCTTGACGAACGGCGCAATTGGTTTGATGGCTGCCAACGCTGCATCGATATGGGTCGGGTCGGCATCGAGGTCCAGCATCGCTCGACACTGAGTGACCGCCCGAGCAAGGTCGGCGACGTCGTCGAGGTCCAGATCACATTGGACCCATTTTTTGGCGATGGTCAGCGTGGCGATGCCGTTTCTATTTGGGAGGCGTAGCGCAGTGCGCAACTGACCGTCGACTACTTCGGCCACGCCGGTCACGACTCGGCCTGCGGACCAGCGGAGGAAGTACTCGCTGGCAAAGGGAGCGCGAAACGGCAATCGGATACTGAGCGCTTGGCCACCCGAAACCGGTGCCGCCACCTTTGCGCGCAGCGCGGTCGGGGTGGCGTCGAACACGGCCCGAACCGTGTCGTTGAACTGGCGAAGGCTGGCGAATCCTGCGGCAAACGCCACATCGACGAAGCGCATCGAGGTAGTTTCGATGAGCGTGCGAGCGGTCTGGGCTCGCTGGGCGCGAGCAATCGACAGCGGGGGCGCACCTACCGCCTCGATCAGGATGCGTCGCAGGTGCCGTTCGGTCACGGCGAGTTCGGACGCTAACTTCGCGACAGATTTGTCGTCGAGAAAGCCCTGGTTGATGAGCCGCATCGCCCGACCCACGAGATCAGTTCGCACGTTCCACTCCGGCGATCCGGGCGTGGCATCGGGCCGACATCGTTTACAAGCTCGCAGCCCGGCTCGTTGCGCTCCCGCGGTCGTGCGAAAGAAGTCGACGTTCTTGCGGAGCGGGTGCACAGGCGTCGGACAACTGGGCCGGCAGTAGATGCCAGTCGTGCGCACCCCCACGATGAAGAGGCCATCGAAGCGAGCGTCGCGACTTTGCAGCGCCCGATATCGCTGATCGTCGTCGAGGTCGGTGAAAGCCATGCGTTCATCATGCCTCACATCAAGGTCAACAACTAGCGGGTTTCGGACATTCGCGTCGCCGTAGCTTCACCGTCCCAGGGCGACACACCCCAACCCAACTGTCACAAACGCGCGGCCAGGATCTGTCGGGGTAGGTTCTGGCTATGTCTGACCGCGTCGCCTCTGCCGTGTCCCTCGACGACCTCAACACCTACATCGCCGAACTCGATTTCGTCGAGCCGTCGCCTGTTGTCGAAGAGGTCGCCCAGGATCTCGTCGTGGCCCGAGTACCAATCGCCGGACTACGGTTGCGACCCGGTGGCTACATCCCGGGCCCGGTCATGATGACAGCGGTTGACCTGGTTGCCTGGTTCTTGGTCTTCACGCGCAACGGCATCACTCCCATGGCTTTGACGTGGGACCTCAAGATCAACTTCCTGCGACCAGCCCACAGTGCCGACCTGATCGTCACCGCGCGCCAAACCAAGTTCGGCAAACTGTGCCATGCCTCGATTGACCTTGCGCTCGATGGTGCGCCTGACCGGCTCGTCGCCCACGCAACGACGACCTACGTGCTGCCAGCGTGAGGCCTCTCGCCTGGCTGTGACTCCAGGTTGGCAACAGCGGCGCTGACCTCGGCGTTGATGTGTGCGACCTGGGTCGTCGGCGCATAGCGCACTGGGTTCTCATCGGTGACGAATTCGGTCAGTGGCGCGATCACCGCGTCGGCATCGAAAGCGTTGAACAGGATCAGACTCAGTCGTTCCCAGTCGGTGTCGATCACTCGATGCCGGGTCGCCCGCAGCTGGCCGTTGGTCAGACGCTCGAGCATGTCGCCGACGATGACGATGAATCGATCCTGCAAAACTGGCGGTTCGATCCACGTGCCCGATCGGGTCAAAAGCTCGAGTCCAGGCGCAGTCTGGGACATGAGGGTGAACGCTTCATAGTCAGTGTGGGCGCTGATGCCGACAATGTTGTCGGCGGTATCGCCTTGATTTGGCGGGTAACGAAGCAGCCGCATCATCGACGAGCTGCGTTCACTCTCGTAGTCGGCGAACGTGGTCGGGGCCAGGTCATACATCTCGGCGAATGCCACGAAGAGCTGGCGGGCTGCGGCTCGCGCCGCTAGGTACCAGCCGTACACCGTGTCTTGAAAGCCGGGAAGATTAGCCGGCCACAGATTTGCGCCCAGGCCTCCAAACTCTGTGCTTGATTCAGTCGGGAGCTCCATTGCCAAATCAAACGATTCGCAGCGAGCGACGGTGCCGGCTTCGTAGGCCGGTTCGGTTCCGAGCGGGATCCACCCGCGCTGCGAGCCTGGGGTGGTCTGCAGCGCGGACCGCTTGTGGTCATCGGGCAAGGAGTGAAAGCGGCGAGCCTGATCAAAGACCGCGTCGACCGACGCCTGCGACGGCCCAAAATGGGCAGCGTAGAAGTAGCCGACGTCTTCGAAAGCCGTCCGTATCTGACGCAGCGTTTCGGCTCGTTGCGCCGCAGTGCCGTGCAGCCCAGCAAGATCGATGTCGGGATGCTCGGCCAGATCAGCACACGCACCGGCCCCCTCCGCACTGGGCGGGGTTGTCACTGCATCGTCCAGCCGCCATCGACGGTCACCGTCTGGCCTGTCAGATACGTCGATGCTCCACTCGCCAGCAGCAGCAATGCGCCATCGAGTTCGTGCAACTCGCCAGGCCGGCGCATGGGCGTGCGCTTGGTGATGAAGCCCAGGCCGCTGCTGCCCTCTTCCATCATCGGGTCGGTGAGTTCGGTGGGGAAGTAACCCGGCGCGATGCAGTTGACCCGAATGTCGTGACGAGCCCACTGTGCTGCGAGCTCACGGGTGAGCCCGACCAGTCCCGTCTTGCTAGCAACGTAGGCGGCCTGGTTGTTTGGTGCTGACGAGACGAAACTGTGAACCGAGGCGATGTTGATGATCGAGCCGCCCTTCTTCTGTTCGATCATGTGGGCCGCGGCGGTTCTGGCCAGCAGGAAACAGGCGTTGAGGTTGATGTCAATGACGCTGGCGAACTCGGCCGCAGTTTCTTGTTCGGCTCGCACCGGAGCGTCGCTCTTGCCAGCGTTGTTGATCACAACGTCGAGCTGACCGAACTGCTCGTAGGCGGCCGCAACAAGCGCATCGAGGTCGGCTTCGTCGGTGACGTCGCATCGCATAGCTACAACGCCGGGATGTGTTGCGGCGAGCGACTCAAGACGGTCGAGCCGACGAGCGGCCGCGATGACTCGCATCCCTCCGGCGGCCAGGGTTTGCACCATGTGCTGGCCAATACCGCTCGATGCGCCGGTCACGATTGCCGCGCCGCCCGCTAGGTCGAAAATCTCCGAAGCTGTTCTCGTCACCTTCAAACCCTAGTGCGGCTTCCTCTCCCACAAACCCACATCTGTGACGCTCAGACCGCGCTATGCGCGGAAAAATCGTCACAGATTGTTGGCCCACCACGCGTCGAGGCGAGTTTCGGTGCCAGCGAGATCAAGGTCGGGTTCGCTGCGCTTCAGCTCGAGCAAGAACTTGAGCGCCTTGCCGACCATCGGGCCCGGGCCCACGTCAAAGCGATCCATGACTGCCTGACCATCGATCAACGGACGCTCAGCCGCGCGACGATCTGCTGCGGCAAGTTCCAAAATACGTTCTTCGATCGCATCGACATGATGATGCAGTTCAAGCCGTTTGCGTTGGTTGCGAGTCGTGCAATCGCTGCGCACCAGCTCGTTGAGCAGACCCAGAAGATGGCCTGCGTCCCGGGCATAGCGCCGCACAGCCGAGTCGCTCCACCCGGCGGCGTATCCCTTGAATCTGCCAGACAAACGAACGAGTTCGGCGACATCTTTTACGACATCTTCGGGATACCCGAGCGCCCGTAATCGCTTTTTGGCCATCTTGGCGCCTACGGCCTCGTGATGGCGAAATGTGACACCGTTCTCGTCGATCTTACGGGTCTGGGGCTTGGCGATGTCGTGGAACAGAGCCGCAAGGCGCAGCACGAGATCTTTGCGAGTCTTCGCAGTGACCGCAATGGTGTGCGCAAGCACGTCTTTGTGCTTGTGGATTGGATCCTGTTCCAGAGCCAGTGCTGGCAACTCGGGGACGATTTGTTCGGCGACACCTGAGTCGACCAATTCCCAAAGCGCGTTGAGGCAATCGTCGTCAAGCAGCGCGGCGCTCAGCCGATCTCTGGCTTCGGTGGCTTCCATCGCCTGACAGTCTGCCCGATGGAACTGTCCTTGCGCGCCCTCATTTTCTGCAGACGCAGCCAGCTTCCGGCATGTGTTTTTCTGCACCCTGGTAGTCTCGACGGCGTGAAAGCATTGCTCTTCGAGCGCCGCGAGTCCCGCTATGCGGCGGCGATCCTGACCTCCAAACTGTCTCCGGCCGCAGGGGCGCTCGTGGCTCCGCTCCGCATGGCCGATATCGCCGAGCCCGAACTACCCGGGCCCGGATGGACGCGCGTCACGCCACTGCTTTCAGGCATTTGTGGCAGCGACCTGTCTACGCTTTCGGGGCATACCTCGCGCTACTTCGAGCCGTTGGTTTCGTTCCCCTTTGTCATGGGCCACGAAGTTGTCGGCGTGACCGAAGGCGGCAACCGGGTTGTGATCGATGCAGTGCTTGGTCACGCAGCACGTGGCGCCGAGTTGCCGTTCGACGGGGCCGCTCCGGCCGATGGCTGCGACCACGGCCACCTGATCGGCGGGCATCTCGAGGCCGGGTTGCAGGTCGGATCGTGCGAGAGCACAAGCGGCGGCTGGTCGACTTCGATGATTGCCCACGAGAGTCAGCTTCACGTGATACCTGACACGATGACCGAAGAATCCGCAGTCATGATCGAGCCAACGGCAGGCGGGGTGCACGCAGCGCTTCGGGCCAATGTGCAAGCGGGTCAGACGGTAGTCGTGCTTGGCGCAGGCACCATCGGGCTATGCGTGATCGCTGCGCTGCGAGCTCACACCCCGGCTGGCACAGTCATCGCGACTGCCAAGTACCCCGAACAACGGCGGCTTGCGACCGAGCTTGGCGCAACTACGGTCGCTGAGCCCTCTGAAATCCGTCGGGCCGTCCGACGCATCACTTCGAGCCGCATGGTTGGCACCGTGCTGTCGGGCGGCGCCGATGTGGTCATCGACGCGGTTGGTAGCTCCGCCTCGCTCGAAGATGCGTTGGCCATCACGCGCCCTTGTGGACGCGTCGTGGTCTGCGGCATGCCCGGCGTCGTCGAAATCGATCTTGCGCCGCTGTGGCACCGAGAAACCGAGATGGTCGGGGCCTATGCATATGGCACCGAGGATCTCAGTGACGGATCTCGCTCCCACACGTTCGCGTTGGCGACCGAGCTCGTCGAGAGCGCTGATTTGGCTCAGCTGGTGACCGCTACCTACGCCCTGTCCCAATACAAACAGGCCATCCGCCACGCGTCCGAGGCGGGTCGCCGTGGCGCGGTCAAGATCGCATTCGACTTCCGCGAGTAGCCGCCCCCAGCCGACGCACTAGCCACGCGGACTGCGTGCTCGATCGACCCTGAACGGCCGTCTCGACACGCTGAGACGATTCTGATGCCGTCGGCTATGCACCCCGCCGCCAGCCATGCAGGGATCTTCGACGGGTCATCGCAAGTGGCGACTAGCTGCGGAAGTTGATCTCGACTCGCACGCTGTTGGGGTCGTCGACGAAGATCTGAGCCAGGCTGATTTCGGGTCGTTGCGACGAGCGGTACGTTATTGCCTGCTCCTCGAGCAGTGCACACGTGCCTGCGAAGTCGCTTCCTTCGAACGCGATGTGATTGAACGCACTGCGATGCTCTGACCGCCCATCGTCTTCGATGAAGTTGAGATGCACCAGTGCAGTGTCACCGAGAAAGAGCCAAGCGCCAGGAAACCCGAAGTCGGGCCGGTCCTGAGGCCTGCTCTCGAGACCGAGGACGTCTTGATAGAAGGCGATCGTCTCATCGGGCTTTGCCGTGTCGATATTGATGTGGTCGAGGCCGCTGATTGCCATGCGCAATCCTACGGCATTGGTTGCACAAGGCCGAAGTCCCAGATTCCCCTCGTCGATACTGGGGTCACTACTATCGGCTCACGCACCATCACAACTAAAGGATCCCCATGAAGCTTGGCCTATCTGTCGACGAAGTTCTGCACACCACCCGAGCGGTTCGCAAGCGCCTCGACTTCGACAAGCCGGTCGAGCGCGAGGTTCTGCTCGAGTGCATGGACGCCGCAGTCCAGTCACCGACCGGGTCGAACAGCCAGGCGTGGCAGTGGCTCATCGTCACCGATGACGAGAAGAGGGCCGCGCTCGCCGATCTGTACAAGCAGGGCTGGGAGATGTACGCCAACATGGAGGGCAATGCAGCCACTGCCTACAAGGGCGATGATGCCGACCGCGAAGCACAACAGGCCCGGGTCACTAGCTCAGCCGAGTATTTGGCCGAGAACTTCGAGAAGGTCCCGGCAATGCTCATTCCTTGTATTCCGCGGCTGCCCGAAGGAACGCCCGACTTCGCCAATGCTTCGGTCTTCGGATCGATCCTGCCAGGTGTGTGGAGCTTCATGCTCGCCGCCCGCGAACGTGGTTTGGGCACTGCATGGACGACCATTCACCTGATGTTCGAAGAACAGGCGGCTGAGATTCTCGGCATCCCGTTCGCCGAGATGCAGCAGTGCGCGCTGGTCACCATCGGCTACAGCAAAGGCACAGACTTCAAACCCGCCAAGCGCCCGCCCCTGGACACCGTCGTCCACTGGGACACCTGGTAGCACGGGTGGTCCGGATTCGGCGCAGGGCGCCTCATCCTGTTTTGGGACCTGCAGGTCTCCGGTCCCGGACCGCTGCGCTACCTGCTTGCTGCGGCGCTCGCTACTTGAGCGCAGCAGGCTCGATGGGACCATCGACTCACTAGCCATCGACTGGATGAGGGCGACGCTAGCGTTGCGCAGCGAATCCGGGTACCCCCGGACGGACTGGACAGACTCACGGCGGAGCAACGGAGGAGCGGGACGCGAGCGAGGCACGAGCCGCACCAAGCAACGCGAGGCCATATCCGGCGAACGCCGGCCGGAACGGAGTGGTGTTACGCGGCCGAGCGGCTGAATTTACGGATTGCTAGGGTTGAGAAGACCACGGTGATGGCGATGATCCATCCGATCGACCACCACAATTCGTTGCCGGGGTCGATGCCGTTGTAGAGCGCCCGGGCTGCGTTGGCGAGCCGGGTGAATGGATTGTGATCCGCGACTGGTTCGAGCCAATCGGGCATCGTCGCCGGATCGACGAAGGCCGATGACAAAAATGTGACCGGAAACATCCAGATGAACGACGCTGCATTGGCCGCTTCGACTGACCCGACGCTGAGCCCAATCCACGCCTGGATCCAGCTGAATGAATAGCTGAATGCCAACATCAACACGGTGCCGCCTAGAGCTGCCACCAACGAACCTTCGAAGCGGAAGCCGATCAGAAACGCAACCAGCAGCATCACGATGAACGTGATCGCGTTGCGTGCAAGGTCCGAAAAAGTGCGCCCGACCAACACCGCCGATCGAGCAATAGGCAACGAGCGAAGCCGATCGACCAGACCCTTGCTCAGGTCCTCGGCAAGCCCCACTGCGGTGAACGACGAACCAAAGACCACGGTTTGGGCAAAGATGCCGGGGATCAAGAACTGGTTGTAGTTGTCGAAACCTGCAACCTCGATCGCACCACCGAATACGTACACGAACAGCAGCACGAACATGATCGGCTGCACGAGCGAGAACCCCAAAAGCTCTGGATTGCGGGGGATGATCCGCAAGTGCCGGGTTGCTTCGGTCGAAGCATCTCGCCATGCATCGACGATCGACGTTTTGCCCGATCGTTGCGGAGTAGAAATTTTTGTGTCGCTCATGCGGAGACCTCTTCGTTGTCTTCGGCGGTGCGGCGCCCGGTCAGTGACAAGAACACATCGTCGAGGGTCGGCCGCCGGACCTCGACGTCGACTACGTCGGCTCCGCAATCATCGAGCGCCCGGATCGCCTGAGGCACGACCCCGCCTCCGGCTCGAATCGGGGCGCTGAGGGTGGTTGTCGAGCCTGGCTCCAAATCGATGGTGCCCGTGGCTAGCGGCGCAAGTGCCTGGCGGGCAGCTTGGATGTTCTCGGGCCTTGCGATCGAGACGCGAATGCGATCACCACCGATCGTGTCTTTGAGTTCGTCGACGCTGCCTTCGGCGATCTTGATACCTCTATCGATCACTACGATCGAGTCTGCGAGCCGGTCAGCCTCTTCGAGGTATTGGGTGGTGAGCACCACGGTCGTGCCGTCGGCACCGAGCTCTTCGATGACCTCCCACATACCGATGCGAGATCTTGGATCGAGACCGGTCGTCGGCTCATCCAAGAAGAGGACGGCTGGATTCGCGATCAGGCTCATCGCGATGTCGAGGCGCCGGCGCATGCCACCGGAGTAATTCTTGGCGACGCGGTCGGCCGCTTCGACCAAGTCGAAGCGCTCGAGCAACTCGACTGCTCGGGCCTTGCGGGCCTTTGAGTCGAGGCGCAGAAAACGGCCGATCAATTCGAGGTTCTCGCGACCCGTCATTCGTTCTTCGACTGCTGCGTATTGTCCGGTGAGGCCGATGCGAGATCTGACTGCTTGGGGGTTGGCCAACACATCGACGCCATCGATGAACGCGGTTCCGGAGTCAGGCCGAAGCAGCGTCGTGAGCACCCGAACCGCGGTTGTCTTGCCTGCGCCATTTGGTCCTAGCAAACCCAGGACGCTGCCGGTTGGCACGACGAGGTCGAGGCCATCAAGCGCCTTGGTTTCACCGAAGTGTTTGACCAAACCAGAAGCTTCAACCGCATGCTGCATGATCACGACCCTAGTTTTCGCATACAGCGATTGTCATGTGATTATTTTCACAATGTGGATAGGGCTCACCAAGCGTCGAGTTGGTGGGCCGCACCGGTGCCGCGATCGACGTTGAGATTCACGCCGTTGATGTAGCTGGCGGTGCGTTTGTCAGACAGGAACAGCATGGCCGGCGCCATCTCGGCTGGCTCGGCTGCTCGGCCCGCAAGGCTGATTGCGCGGTCGATGATGGCGTCGCCGACACCGCGCCGGAAGTCGTCGGACAGCTGCGTGTTGGTCACGCCCGGGCACACGCTGTTCATACGCACGTCGCGCTCGGGTCGAATCTGTAGCGCTCGCCACATCGTGTAGTACTGCACCGCCTGCTTCGAGAATCCGTACCCGTCGCCCACCACGTCGGCGTTTGCTGCGACCCAGGCCGCGCCTTCGTCGAAGGTCGATGCTTGCATAAGCGCCCGGTGGTGCTTGACATTGTCGTGCCAAGCTCGCCCGGCAGTCGATGCCACATGGGTGATCGAGCCACCGGCCGGGATGCGTTCGAGCAGTTGCTCGCTCAGATGGCGAAGGCCGAGCCAGTTGATCGCCATGACTTGTTCGGCGCTGAAACGGCCGCCGTTGGGCACACCCGCACAATTCATCAGCGAGTCAACCTTGGCGGGCAACAGTTCGAGCGCCAGGTCGATGGAACCTTGATCACCAAGGTCGCACTGCACCGTTTGAGCTACGTCGGCCGTCACGGACGCAACATCGAGCGTGTGGACCGTGGCCCCGACGCCGAGCAGGCTCTGAACGACTGCGGCTCCAATTCCCGAGGCGGCGCCGGTAACCACCACCGTGTGTCCGGTTAGATCCATCCAAGTCGCGTCGTGCATGGCTGCCACGTTACGTGACCCAGTAAGTTCGACAGATGGACCCTTCGGCATTGACCGCAGTGCAGGCACTTGAGCAGATGCAATCTGGCGAACTGTCTTCGGTCGAACTCACGACTGCCTGCATCGCTCAGATCGAGGCGATTGATCCGGTTGTCAATGCCATGGTCATTCGCAACGACGACGCTGCGCTCGCCCTGGCAGCAGCGGCCGACGAGGCTCGCAGCCGTGGCGAGGCGGCGGGAGCGCTGCATGGACTGCCAGTGGCGATCAAGGATTTGCAGGACACCGCAGACATGCGCACGACCTACGGCAGCCCCGACTTCGCCGACCACTTGCCCGACGCGGACTCGGGCATCGTCAGCCGGATCAAGGCTGCTGGCGGCATCTTGATCGGCAAGACCAATATCCCCGAACGCAGCATTGGAGCCAACACCGTCAATCCACTCTTCGGGGCAACGGGCAACCCCTTCGATCCAACACTTACCTGCGGCGGTTCCTCGGGCGGCTCCGGCGTTGCCGTAGCCACCAACATGGCGCCGCTGGCAACCGGATCTGATCACGGCGGCAGCGTGCGAATTCCTGCCTGCTACAGCGGCGTGGTTGGCCACCGGGCCACACCCGGCATGGTCCCGCACGAATCTCGCTCGATGACCCAGAACTTCTACAGCGTGCAAGGGCCGATGGCTCGAACCGTTGCGGACGCTGCGTTGCTGCTGTCGGTCGTCGCAGATCGGACGACTGGCACATCGCCCGCGGATCCGATGATGTTCCCCTATGACGCGTCGGCGTTTCGATCGCTTGAACCCGTCGACCCGGCGACGCTGCGAATCGCAGTCAGCGAGGACTTGGGTGGCGTGCTCGTGTCCGACGAGACACGGCGGACATTTCGTGAACGAGTCGAAAAACTTAGCGGGTCGTTCGCCGTGTGTGAACCACACTCGATCGACTTGCGGCGAGCTCCCGATATCGACTGGAAGATTCGCAGCGACATCTTCGTCGCGCAATATCACCAGGAAGCTAAGCACTGGGGTCCTGAGTTCAATCCCAACATCCGGGCGTCCTACGAAGCCGCTTTGCAGATGCCGATGTTCGATATTGCGGTTGCTCGCCAAGTACAGATGGAGCTCAATCAGAGCTTCCAGCAGATCTTCGACGACTACGACGTGCTGCTCTGCCCGGGGGTAAGCGTCGCGCCCTTCCCCTGGACCAACCGCAACCCGACCCACGTCGATGGCAAACCCGTCGAGAACTACATGGCCTGGCTGGCACTGACCGCCTCGCTCACCGTCGTCGGCCATCCGGTCACTGCGTTGCCGTGTGGACTCGATCACAGCGGCACCCCATTCGGTCTGCAGGTCGTGGGTCCGATGTACCAAGACCACCGCTCGCTCAGCGTTGCGGCCGCACTCGAAGCAGTCTGCGCCCAAGACCCAACCACGGCTCGCCCCGTGCCGGACTTCAACTGGCTCTCACAGCAAACGCCCGGATGCCAGACAGCAAAGATGTAACGCCGAGGCTGTGCTCCTTCACGGCTGCCTATCGCGCCACGGCAGTCGCGCGGTGTGGTCTCCGACGCGAAAG
>ENA-ORXR01003576-ORXR01003576.1-marine-metagenome-genome-assembly--contig:-NODE-3576-length-13765-cov-4.152762_pt1 | contig 13765 bp, 7 predicted proteins | sample MGYA00237866_ERZ511479 | MGnify/ENA metagenome assembly ERZ511479 | reverse complement strand
TATCGGTGCCGATCCAGCCTTGGATACTTTCACCGTACATGACAGCGTAGCCAGTGACGCCGAACATTAAGATGGCAATGCAGACATCGAAATAATTCTTCATCATAACGTTGACGGCATTCTTGGCACGAGACATACCGCTTTCGATTAATGCAAATGCGGACTGCATAAAGAACACGATCATTGCGCAAAATGTAAGCCACATTATGTTGAGCAACTCATTGGTTTCGGGGTCTATTGCGGCGGAGCATATTCCTGGCAGAAGTAGGAAAACGACTCCAAGCGTAAGGTACTTCATAGATTCTCTCCTAGATTAAGTTTTGAATATCCATATTCAACGCTTAGTCTATTACTAAATTGTAAAGAATGTGACAGCATGGGTAATAAATGACTTTTAAAATATTGTTATCTTAAGGAAAGGCTTGATTTTAATGTGATGTTTAACCAAGCCTATCGATAGCTGGTCATTGTTTTCTCACCTGCACAGAATTTGCTGATTTGCCTTATTAGATAAAGATATTATTGGCCATCAAGCCTCTGGTTATCTGTTGTACAGATTATGGATTTAGCTATCTCGACGCACGCTTAATTGAAAACTATGAGTCGTTAGGGTATACCTTGGTTATTCTCTAAAAATTCTGGTAGTTCAGCTTATATGAAATGGTTAGGTGTTTTTCTCTGTTTGGTTTTACATAGTACGGCCTCAGCGGATGCTGAGGTGTGGGATATTGCGCATCGAGGATATGCTGCGGTAAATTCGGAATCTACAATGCGGGCATTTCAAAATGCTCATGAGCAGGGCGCAGATGGGCTGGAGTTTGATGTCAGGCAGACACAGGACAACGTCCTTGTGGTCACTCATGATGCTAACATCGCAGCGCTAGCTAATCTGCCAGTAGAGAGCACGCTGTATTCTGATCTATACATGGCGACAGACATTCCGAGCTTAGACGAGGTTTTGACTTTTTCTAAGCGCAGCGGCCAAACAGTTTGGCTAGAAATTAAACAAAGCCATCGTTACCCTGGAATTATTGATCGCGTGATTGCCTCAATTGATCAATATGGACTTGAAGGTGTCACGGTAATACAAAGCTTTAATCACAATGATCTGCAAGCAATCAAACAAAAAAAGCCCGGATTAAGACTATTAGCTTTGTACTCATCGGGTTTTAGTTTGAACAGGGTTGATTCTTTTACAGATTACATTGGCTTGCCGATCACTCAGGCTTATCTGAATCCTGCACTGATTAGCAATCTTCAAAAAATGGGCAAACAAGTGATTTTCTGGCGTAGGAATAATCGCTCTGAGAATAAACAGCTGTTACAACAGTTTATTGATGCGGGCGCCGATGGCTTTATGCTGGATCGATCGCTCAAGGCAATCATGCAAGGTAAATAAGCTTAGGCCGCTTCTTGGAGGTCAGTAATTTGGGCAAGGCAAAACCGGTTACGCCCTTCATTTTTTGCCTGATACAACGCTTCGTCTGCTAAATCTAGCCAGCCTTGCGCAGTAGACGCTTGAGAAAGCTCAGCAACGCCAAGTGAGATGGTCACCTGACGCTTTTCAAATAACCGACTTTTTTCTACTCTTGAGCGTATTGTCTCGGCGATAATGGCTGCATCTTCGATGTTTGCATTCTCAGCGATGAGTACAAATTCTTCACCGCCATAACGGTAAATCTGATCAGAAACACGTACCACACTTCTCAATAATTCAGCAATTTTTATCAGAATCTCATCACCCACACCGTGTCCGTAGGTATCATTAATACTTTTAAAGTGATCAAGATCCATGATGATAAGTGAGGCTGTGATGGGTTTGCGTTGGTGCTTACTTAACAACTGAGCGATGTCATCGTCAAGAGATCGTCTATTCCATGCGCCGGTTAATCCGTCCTTGGCCGCTAATTTCGAGAGTTCAATGTGTTGTTGGAAAGAAATCAGAGTGAAGGTGTAGCCAAATAATGACAACATAGTCAGCGTTGTATAGATAAGGATAACGTCATGGCTTCCCAACGTTGGATAGAGTGCAGGAAATAGTAACAACATACTGATCAAACTGAAGATTGCTGCTGTTCGGGCATTAAGAATACAGAAACAGGCGAGTGTTGCCGGATAAGCCCAATAAATCAGATTTGGACCTTTCAGGTGAACAACGGCGACGATGACGCTCAGAAACAATGAGCACATAATGGATGATGATAACTCGAATTTATGCGTTCGCCAGACATAGACAAAAACACCCAACATGCTGATAGCCAGGCAGGACTCGATAAACGCAAGCAGGTAATCACCATTAACAAATCGATAGATGGTGAAGGGTATAAAGCCAATGACACCTAGCATGCAGCCGATTAACACTATCTTTTCTTTGTAACTTCGCTCACTCAAGGTGTTGTCCTTTAATTTTAATGCAAGCCTAGTCGGTAGCAGCTGAATACTGGGTGTATCAAAATAAAAAGACCAATAATTATCAGATGTGTGGTATCAATAGCACTCAGGTAATAGTGGGGAAGGCATGGGCATGCCAGAGTTAGATCCAGTGGGAATGGTTAAGGAATTTTCAGCGTTTGTAACACCCCTTGAAACGGGTGTCACTCTGATCGAGGCAAGTGCGGGCACGGGAAAAACATTTTCAATCGCGATGCTGGTACTGCGGTTTGTGGTCGAAAAAAAAATAAGTATCGAGCAGATACTGGTGGTGACATTTACCAATGCTGCCACTCAGGAGTTGAAAGCTCGTATCCGACGTCGTTTACAGGATTTGCGTAATTATTTGCTTAACCCTGAGCTTTCTGAAGGTTTAGATGATGCGTTCATGCAGTGGGCTGATGAGATTGTTGATCGGGATGAGGCTATTTCCTTACTCACTCAAGCCTTGGCTGCCATAGACAGTGCGGCGATTTTTACCATTCACAGTTTTTGCCAACGAATGCTGCGTCAGTTTGCGCTTGAGAGCGGACAGCTGTTTGATGCTGAGTTAATGGCAAATCAGGATGATCTCCAGCTTGCTCTGGCTGAAGATTACTGGCGTCAGCAAATGTATGATGCATCGCAACTTAGAGCCTCATTGCTAGCCAGTAGTTTCTCAACACCGCGGGCTTTAGTGGGAAGCATTAAGAACATTCACTCAGGAATGGTGATTGTTCCTGAGAAGCAAGATATCGATCAGCTGATTAGCCAGATTGAAAAAAATTGCTCAGCACTTGCCACTAGCCTTGAGCAGTTGGTTATCAAACCACTCTCTGAACTGATTTCTAATGAGCCAGCTTATTTTAAAGATGCTTTTTTAGCGGCCTTTTCAGGGATGCAGCGTGCCGTCGCTAGTTGGATATCGGGCGATAATACAGGTATTCCGCTTCAAGCACTTGGTCAATTGAGCTTTGATCAACTGCTTAACCATGCTCTAAATGGCAGTAAGTTTCGTAAGACTAAATTGTTAACGGCTGAAGAACGTAAACTCACTTTTTTTAAAGAGGCAGGCGTTTCTGAATTAAGGGTGTTGGATGAAGTGTTGCTACAGGTTGAGCAACTGGGCATTTCACTGCGCTTAGGTTTGTTTGAATATCTTGAGAATAATCTTGATAGCAAAAAAGATGCCTTAAATGTGCTTTCCTACGATGACCTGATTTCGCGACTGGCCAAGGCAATCAAGGGTTCTGATAATTTATTATGCTCATCGCTACAGCGCCAATTTAGTGTCGCTCTGATTGATGAATTCCAGGATACCGATCAACAGCAGTGGGATATTTTCTCACAGGTTTATAATTCGCCTAAACATTATTTGTATCTCATTGGTGATCCCAAGCAGGCGGTGTATAAATTTCGCGGGGCGGATATTTATTCCTATCTGGACGCTAAAAAAACGGCAAAGTATTCCTACACGCTGAAAAATAACTTTCGTTCGGCAGCTGCGTTACTTGAGTCGATTAATTTCCTGTATTCAAAATCTGCAACGCCTTTTCTGATCGAGGGTATTCCTTATCATCCTGTTAACCCAGGTAGTCCCGATGAGGTGAATTCGCCCGTTGGCAATCACGGATTGGTGCTTTGGTATCTTGAGGATAATCCAAATCACAAGGAAGGTTTCTGGGGAAGCGGAGCTGCACGCGAAGCTATCCGCACTGCGGTCGTTAATGAAACGGTTTTATTATTACAAAAGTCACAGACAGATGGCACACTACTGCGCCCCAGCGATATTGCCATTTTAGTGCGAGGCAATGAAGAAGCCGCAAACTACCAGTGGGCTTTGCAGCAGTCTAGGGTGCCTGCGGTAATCAATAGCAAACGCTCTGTATTTGATTCTGAAGAAGCGCATTATCTGCAACAGCTATTGACCGCGATTGAGCGCCCCGCAGATCTTAATCGTTTACGTCAGTGCTTGGTTTTGCCTTGGTTTGATCTGGACGGACAGGCTTTTGATGCGCTGTGTCGAGATGACTTTAAATTGCAGCAATATGTTACGGAGTTTCAGGATTTTCAGCAGCGTTGGCAAGACTCTGGTCTGATGGCAATGATGCGATCATTGCTGAATCGTTATCAAATTCTACAAGTATTGAGTCGAGATGAGTCGGCTGAACGACGTATTAGCAATTTACAACACCTGCTTGAAGTCATCCAGCAGGTGGTGCTTGAAGAAAGATTGGATCCGCACAAAACCCATGAGTGGCTGACTCAGACGATACAGGGTGAAAACCGTGGTGAAGGCACTGAGCTGAGGCTGGAGCAAGATCATAATGCTGTGAACATAGTCACCATTCACAGTGCTAAGGGTCTGGAATATCCGGTAGTTTTTGCGCCTGAGCTTTGGTACGAGCGACCTGATAAGTCATCACCTGCTAAGGATGAAGTGGTTATCTGCCACAAACAGGGTGAACTGATCGCAGATCTGGGCTCTAAGCAACTGATCGAAAACTTTGAACAGGCACAGTTTGAGCAACAAGCCGAAGACCTACGCTTGCTCTATGTGGCTATCACCCGGGCAGCCAGCCGTTGTTATATGCCATGGGCTACCGTGCGCACCTTAAAGCAGGATAACCAATCCGCATTTGCATATTTGTTGGAGCCTCATGACGGTGATAGCTGGCAGTCTAGATTAAGCAATCTGGCGAAGTCAGTTGACAGTATTGAGTTTGCGGTTATCCCTAGTGAACAAGAAGCTTTAGTCTTAGATACAACACAGAAAACAAACACTCTCGTTGCAAAAATAGCGACCCGCGAGATTAAACAGGAGTGGCGTATGAGCAGCTATTCCTCATTGGCTTACCTGAGTCAACACGAGTATGAATTGCCGCAGGATAAGTCTCAGGAGCCGCTAGATACTGAAGAGGCGCTTCCCGAACCAACAGTTGAAATATTACCCAAGGGTGCTCACACAGGAAATGTATTGCATGACTTGTTGGAAAATAACAGTTTTGCGCTGTTATCTGAGTTAGACGGTGATAAACAGGATTATGACGCCTATCTGGCCCTAAGAGATAAAAGCTGCATTCGCCATGGGTTGGTATTGGAAACTGAGGCTGAAGTGGCACTAGATAAGTTACTGGTGAGCTCGGTTCAAGCACCACTTGATGTCAATGACAATGATTTTGCACTGGCTAAAATTCCAGATAGTGATTGCCTGAAAGAAATGGCTTTCTATTACTCAGTCAATCAATTACAAACCACCGCTATTAATGAACTGTTAGCTAACCAATCAAGCTACCAACCCTTATCAATGCGGCAGCTCAGTGGGCAATTGACAGGGTTTATTGATCTGATTTGTCGGTATCAGGGTCGTTACTATGTGATGGATTATAAGTCGAACAGCCTGCCAGGTTACGATGCTGCTTCAGTGCAATCTGCCATGCAGCAGCACAATTACGGACTGCAATACTTTATCTATTCGCTGGTTCTGCATCATTATTTGCAACAGCGCTTGCCAGACTATGATTATGATAAGCAGTTTGGTGGGGTGCGTTATCTGTTTTTGCGCGGCATGGATAAAGCACAGCCAATGCAAGGGGTTTTTGTAGACAAGCCTGCTTTAGAGATCATTGAAGGACTGGAAAGCATTTTGAGTGGAGTCGATAAATGAGGCAGAATGTCGCCTATACTCAGCTTGATTTTGCCATGGCCGACTTTATGACTGATCGCTGTGGGTTTTCTGATGTAGAAAGAGTACGCTTTAACGCCATTGTCTTAGAACTTTCCTCTGCTCAGGGCACCGGCCACAGTTGCATCGAGTTAGCTAGTGAGGATTTATTCCTAGCCTCAAAATGTCGTCTGGTTTATGTATCATCACTAGCTTCGTCTGCGCAAACGGTTCGACCACTTGTCTTGGAAGGCACTCGTCTGTATTTGAATCGTTACTGGCAATACGAGACACGGTTGGTGACTAACATTTCCCGACGCATCAAAGTGAAAGCACCGTCGGTTGATAATAAGGCCTTGCTGGATAAGTATTTTCCCCAGAATAAGGAGGACATAGATTGGCAGCGACAAGCCGCTAAATATGCGTCTGAACAGCGTTTCACCATTATTACCGGCGGTCCTGGTACCGGAAAAACCACGACCGTGCTGAAAATACTGGCGTTACTGCAAGAGTTATTCCAAGGCGGCCTAGCGATTTCACTGGCAGCACCCACAGGCAAGGCTGCTATGAGATTGCAGCAGTCACTACAAGAGGGCAAGCGAGATCTTATCCTAAAAGATCAGGATTTGTTGGATAGTATCCCAGACGGTGTATCAACGTTACATCGCTTGCTGGGGCCGATTAATCAATCAACTCAATTTCGCCACAATGCCAGCAAGCCGCTAAGCTGTGATGTGCTAGTGGTGGATGAATCCTCGATGATCGATTTAGCCCTGATGAGTAAGTTGATGGATGCGCTAAGTCCTTCAGCACGGTTGATTTTATTGGGGGATAAAGATCAGTTGGCTTCTGTCGAATCGGGTGCGGTGTTAAATGATTTATGCCTTAGCTTGCCAGAGCAGACGATAGAGTTACAAAAGACTTGGCGCTTTTCCGGGCCAATTAAGGATCTGGCACAGGCAGTCAATGCTCAACTAGACGGTGAGGCATGGGCTGCGCTGGTGAGGCCGGCACCTGAAGATCATAAAATCATTCAGCCAGAGCAGCAATATTCTTTATTTGAGGAGCCTCATGTAGATGAGCAGGACGATGTTGGAAGTAAGGTTAAGATCAGAGAAAGCCATGGAGAGACGATTCCAAAAACTAATATAAACCTAATTGGAGCTAATTGGCAGACACACATTGTTGAGCAATACCAACCCTATATCTCTCAGGTCAAATCAGATAACAATCCTCAAGCTGCCTTAGAAACTTTCTCTCGGTTTCAAGTACTGGCCGCTATTCGGCAGGGTGAATTTGGCGTTGAAGGTATTAATCGAACGCTTGAAAGGAAAATTCATTCAGCACAAATGCAAACCCATTTACCTTGGTATCACGGAAAGCCGGTGATGATTACCCGAAACGATCCATCATTGGGCTTGTTTAATGGTGATGTTGGAATTTGCCTGCATGATGATCTTTCGCAGCTTAGAGTCTGGTTCAAAGCAACAGATGGTCACTTCCGAGCCATTCTTCCCGCACGTCTGCCGCAACATGAAACGGTTTATGCGATGACGATTCATAAGAGTCAGGGTTCAGAGTTCGAGCATGTGATGATAGTCTTGCCGGACAAGCCCGTTCCGTTGCTGTCTAAGGAATTGCTGTATACCGGGATTACCCGAGCCAAACAATGCGTTGATATTACAAGCAGCCAAGCCGTGTTCAATTTTGCAGTGAACCAGCGGGTTGTTCGCAATAGTGGAATTCAATCCAAAGTTCAGGCATCAATGATTGACAACTAGCCAGTCATAATTGCCTTAAAATAAATTAACCAATATCCCGGCATTAGTAATGGTGGGTGCTGTGAAACTGTCAAGTTTGCAGGTATATTGTCACAGCTCAGAAAATCAGGGACGACTACGTGAACAAAACAATGCCAAGACACAATATCGCAAAGAGTATTGTCTGCTTTTAATGGCTAAACAAAACCCCACTATTCTAGGATTGATGGTTGGATTTTTCACTAATGCCAGAACGACGCCAGTTGTTCTGATCATTATGCTGTCTGTCATATCTTTCTACACCAGTTACGATGGCTTGGTGCGATTCTCCTTTGCCTCGCCTGAAGATGCCTCTTGGCTAAACTTGTGCATTCTTGCATTAGTTGTTTTCTGCATACAGCTGGTACTGGTTTATTCACTACGCAAAATGGGGCTAACGAGGCGCGTGGGCGCTAAGTTTCGTTGGTTACCACTGTACATTTTGATGATGTGTATCAGTGTGTTCTTCAGCTACGGCTTCTACTACAAACTGTTACGCGCAGAAGGCTTCGCACAGGAAAACTTCACCACCCAGTTAAATCAGGTTCGCGATGGTGCGCAAGATTATCTGATGTCGTTTGAGGCGATAGAAGCGGGGGGGAGACAACTAAAGCAATACTCAGATCGCCGCGCCAGAGAAGAGGAACGTTTTGGTGGCAGTTGTGGCGATGGATCGACGCCGGGAAAAGGGCCGCGACGTACCTTCCGTAATAACGAAGCATTAATCTTCTCTGCGATTGCGAGTAGCATTGATCCACTAGCAACTCGGGTGCGCACTGATATTGAGAAATTGCAAAGTATTATCGAAAATTATCGCCCTGATACGCTGGACGTCGCCTCACTACAAAACGAAATCAACAGCATCATTCATGAGATTAATACCAGCCGTAATGCACCCGTTTTGCAGGAAAGTAGTCGGGTGATCTCACAGCGTGTGGGTGAGAAACGCCAAAGAATCGTACCGACAGCTGGGGGCAGAATTGCCTGTCCGGATTCGACGATCACACTAAATGGAAACGCGATGCTCAAGAGTATCCAAAGCCTGCCCGTGATGGATGATGTGCTGTTATTTAACCCATTCGATCAGCGCAATGTTCTGAACCGAGCGATGGATGTTATCCGTTCTATCCCTGATTTGATGACCACTTGGTGGCGCGGCGATGAAGTCGACGCGGTGATGCAGCAAGGTAAAGATTCAACTAAACGCGACGACTATGTGCCGCTGCTATTGGGAGCTTTAGTCGACTTCGTATTATTAATCGTTGGCTTGGCAGATGGTTATATTTCACGTCGCCGAAATTGGATGAGCTCAGAGTTTGAGGGTGAATACTTCAGTGCCGAGGATGCTAAAAAGCTACGCGGCATTACTGACATGAAGCATCTATCCAGCAATGTGCAGCCCTATTTGCACAATAGCCTGGGGCAACACTTCTTTGTCATTCCCAGTTCACCGGTACATGGCAACCGACTGGCCAGTGAAATGTTGGAGTTGTTCGAGGTATTGTCCAGTGAACGCATTCGCCCGGCGATGTTACGCCAAGTGCCTTACAGTTGGATTCCGCGTCGCGTGAGGGATGAGGTTTACTCGATTATGGGTGAGGATGCAGAGCACCTGACATTTAATGTCTACCGGATGGGTGCAACACAATGGGATGAGTTAAAACAGGCCCTTTCAGTCGCGTTGATCCCTGAGAAAGTTGAACCACTTGAATATGATGAAAGTGACCCATCGTGTACCTGGCCTTACTAAAACTCTTCTCAATAATACTCGAGTCCATTGATTGGATCAGGCTGCATGCGCTGCGCTATTTCGCCAGCCCGATCTTTCAAAGTGGTTCAGGGAATGTGGGTGAGCGCGCCGCTAAGCTTCCGCTAAGCGACTGGCGTTATCCCATAACCGTTGCTTTAGCCTTGATTGAGGCGGTTGCCGCAAGTATCTGGCAAGTGTTCAAGTGGCTGTTCTTTTTCAACACCCGCAGCCTGTTTGAGTTTTTCCTCAGCGGGGTGAAAATAGTCATTGTGTTATCGGTTCTAAGTGTTGTGGGATTATACGGATACCTCTCCGCACCCTCAGATCCTCAGACTCTCAAGTATTATCAATCGTTGCATCAACAGAATACAGCGACTGCCTTACTGGGTAGGAGTGGTACAATTATCGGTGCAATCTCAAATCCGCTGTCACCGGCTGATAAACAATCATTCGGTGGCTTATATGCTGAAATGGTACCGCCAGTTTACTGGGACATGCTGGACTACAAAACTAAGCGTCAGTTAGACTTTAACTATCAGAGTACTGGCGTTTTTGATGTCATTTTTTGGAAGCAGAAGCACTATAAAGGTATTCCCCTGACAGGTATTTTCGATGCCATCAATCCTTTTGTAAAATCACCCAATGAAAACCTGATGACTGAACTAGCTGTTAATTTAAACGGTGGTAGAGAAGCAGCTTCTGAACGCTGCCCATCCATTCTCTCCAGGGTTTGCAGCATCGTTAGCAGCGTTCGATTCGCGCGACATACCTTTCCGTATCTGGCACTTAATAAGGGGGCAGAATTTAAACGGTGGGTGGCAATTCATGGAGGCCTCAAAGGGTTTAGAAATGACTTTACCGGATTACGTGCTACCGCCGATGTGGTGTTTAATAAAAAACCAGAACAATTAAGTAATGCCGAACAGGCGTTAATGGCTGTTGCCCAGTTCAACAACGAACCGCTCTTCGAAACCAGTGATTTAGGTGCACTCAAGAACGAAGCGATCAGCACTGCCCGAGCGCTATATGCCCGTGCACAGCCAACCTTAGTCACTGACATTGAACAAAATCTGATTGGTTTAAATCTAAATCAAAGTAGCCGCCAATCAAATTTATTGCTAAGAGGTGACGTCACGCTTGGCAATTTTACTGACTTAGTGAAGCAGCGTTTGGCAAAAGAATATCAAGTGCCAGGCAATCAACGCATCATCAGTGACGTGCAGGTGACCCTCCCAGTCAAAGACAATCAACAATTTAACAATGCTGTAGTCGCTGGCTTAGAAACATTGCAGAGGCGTTGCACAAACTGCGGTTTGAATTATAAGTTGGGTGCTCAGCCAAGTGATGGTGGGGCGGCCATTGAAATTATGGTTGCTGATCAGGAAGGACAGGTCGTCAGGTACTTCAAGCGAGGCAATGTTAAGGAGCGGGCTGCCGGTGCGCTTTCCACTATCCCCGCAGCCGTGTTACTCAGCACCTTAGGCAATACACCGGATACACGTTTTTGCAATCAAACCTATCGGAATCTGCCAAGCTCGGTGAGAGCGTTTCCACAAGGCTTGGTGAACTGTGATACGCCAGAGCAGCCTGGTCATTCGCTGAGTTTTCAGCAATCGCTACAGGTAAGAGCCTCGCTGCCGTTATTTTATGCGCTCAGAAAACAAGCGACTGCTGAACAGCTACAGGCAGTTTATCGTGATTTTGGTTTTACTGATTTACGTAGCAGAGCAGGCAATGCCAGTCATGGCGAGCAGCTTGCCTATGAAATGAGCTACGGTGTTGTGCAGTCGCTACCACTGCAGCAATTAGACGTGATACACCAACTTGGCGATATGCTTTATGGACGCTCTCAATCTAAGGCGATTATCGCAATTTCTCAATTTCTGGTATCCGATCTGGATGAGGAAAGGCGCTACTTACAGTTTAATAAATTTAATTCTGATATCGCTATAAACAATAATTATTTGCGCACGAAAAATTCGAAAGCAGGCTTGCGAACACTGCTTAGTTACGACATAAATGGTAAAGATGCCGCACTAAAACCATTGAGAGATTTAAAAAATATTAGATTTTTATTAACCAAAACAGGCCAAAGCTACACTAAGCAACAGACACTACGCGATCATTGGTTGGTAGCGAGTGTTCTGATCAGGGGGCGGCGCTACAGTATCAGTGTATTTGTAGGTAGCCCAACAACTGATCAGGTGGGGCTTGCAAAAAAACTGACAGCTGCTCAGATATTTTACCCGATAATGGCTGAAATAATGGATAGTCTTGACTGATAGCGTACCATTGGCTTAAATTACGGGCTTTGTTTTATCCGTTAACCCTAATATCCCAGCTGCTCTTTTTGACATTACCGAGCATATTCATGAAATCTGCCACTATGCAAAACTTTTAAAAGGACTCTAAAGTTAATGAGAAAACTATTAATCGCTTTACTTGCACTGATCGCCATCACTGTTGTTGGCTGGTTCGGTGTGTATCAAATGAAAGCCCCGGATATTCAGGCTGATATAAAACAGCGTGTTGGAGAAGCACTTGCATCCAATAGCCTGGATTGGGTTGATTATGAAGTGGATGGGCGAGATGTCACGTTGAGCGGAGTCGCGCAAAATGAGCAAATGGCTCAGCATGCAATCGACACCGCCGATATATACGGACTCAATAAGCTGAATAGTAATATCACTTTCGGTGGCACGGACGGGTCAGAGGCTGCTGCTGAATCACAATCGACAGATTCTCAAACAGCATCATCAAGTGACACCGCTGCTACTGGAGACTCTGCGGGTGCTGCTTCAGCCAATCAAGCAGACGCCACAACCACCGGGGAGTCTGGAAAAGTTGCGGAGCAAGCGCCGGATGTTGCGGTGCAAGATGTTGCAACAGGTGGTGTGCCAGCTTTACCTATAAGTATGAATATTTCACGGGATGTAACGGGTGAATACATCTTTAATGGCACCGTCCCTGACATGGAATTAAAGCAGACAATTGATCAGCATTTAGTTTCAGTGGGAGCCGATCCGGCAAAAGCGGTATGGCAGGTTGATCTCAGTTCAGCAGAAGCGCCGGAGAATTGGCAGCAAAATATCATGAACTCAATCAGTGCTGTTCAGGTGCTTGAAGAGGGGGAAGTCAACCTAGCCGGTGATCAGGCGGTGCTTAAAGGAATAGCAGCATCGCAGGACGCTAGTGATGCAGCAGAATCGTTTGCACAAGAAATTGCGGGTGATTACACAACAGATATGAATTTTGCCATTAGCGATCCAGCGCAAGATAAAGCAGCCGCACAAAACACTGAAGACTTGCCATTGGTAGGGTCTGATCAATATGCGATTAAGTTTTGTCAGACAGAATTCAATGCATTGATAAAACAGCAAAAAATCGTCTTTGAGAGTGGTTCGAGCAATTTGCAGTCAGTCAGTACCTCGCTTCTGGACAAGGTTGCTAGTGTTGCGGCAAGGTGTGCTAACCAACAAATTCAGGTGCACGGTTATACTGACTCACGAGGGGGTGCGGCGGCTAATAAGACGCTTAGTAAATCACGTGCCGAAGCGGTCGTGGCGTACTTAGAACAGAAAGGTATTGTTGCTGAGCGTTTAGTGGCGATCGGACACGGAGAAAAGAATCCCGTCGCTACCAATAAAACGGAAGCTGGGCGGGCGCAGAATCGCCGTATAAAACTGATTGTTAAGGGACTAAAAAAATGAGCTACTTGATAGTGCAACTATGGATCTTTTTATTGCTAGCCGCTTTAATAGGTTTAATCGCAGGATGGTTTCTACGGGGTGGGGCTAAGGCTAAGCTCGATAAGTTAAATCAGGGATGGTCTCAGCGATTAGCCAATGTAGAGGCTGAAAGAGATGAATATGCCCGCAAAAATGAAGAAGTAGGCACAGCGAGTGTGCGCCAAGGTGAGATGTTCCTAAAGCTCTCTGAAGAGCGTGATGTTTTATCGAGACGTCTACTCGAACGCGAAACAGGTAGTGAAGCGGACCAGCAAACGGTCGATCAATACCGACAACGCCTCGGCGAGCATGAAATTGAAGTTGGACAGCTCAAAGAGCAACTGTCTGAGACAGCTAATCAACTTGACGAAACACGGTTTGCGCTGCACGCCCTTCGTGGTCAGGCTGAGTCTGG
>ENA-ORXR01003575-ORXR01003575.1-marine-metagenome-genome-assembly--contig:-NODE-3575-length-13766-cov-30.409380_pt1 | contig 13766 bp, 8 predicted proteins | sample MGYA00237866_ERZ511479 | MGnify/ENA metagenome assembly ERZ511479 | reverse complement strand
TCGCTACATTTCGTTCAAACAACACCTCCTATCCCTCACGCAAAAAACGAGCAATCACGGGATTTGTCAAAGAACCATAAAAATTATATGAGTGTGTAAAATATTAGGGGAGCTTTAATTTGTTTGAATGTATCATAAGTTCGTGGCATTAAAGGTACGTTAGGGAAGAGGAAGAAAATAATCTACCCCAAATGAAGAAGTTATTTTTTCTCTTTCACTAAGTGAAACATATAAGAAAAAGAACGATTCAGACGGGTAGATTATTTTTTTCGTCTTCCCTAAATAAAACCTACGACTTGGTGGTATTGGAGTCCAATAAGGAATAGTCGCAAGGTGTGTTAGCATCGCCCGTGTTTATATGGTGAAAGTAACACAGGCTGGAAGTCTGTGTTACTTTTCCTCGAAAATGAATTTTATTCTATATTAGAGATGAGCGACAAGTTCAGCATGACATTGTTTTTTAAGTTTTTTAGTTCTCATAAGTAACTGAATATCAATTTTTTAAAAAAATATACTCAGACATAAAAAAGATGTGAGGTATTGTTGGATTTACAAAATGCAGGGCAAGTTTGAGTATTACATTTGTCCGTATCTGCCTACATTATGCGTTTTAAAGGCAAACACGGGCTGGAAGCATTGTGCTACTTGTAAAAAATTCATCATTCATCGTTCATCATTCATCATTAATTACATACCTTTGCGGATGGAAAATACAACACCACACAAGTTCCTTGGCGAAGCACTCACTTTTGATGATGTGTTACTCGTACCGGCGTACTCTCAAGTGCTGCCTAGGTCGGTCAATATCAGTGCTCAACTCACCCGTAATATTCGACTCAATGTACCGATAGTTTCTGCTGCGATGGATACCGTTACAGAGTACAAACTGGCGATAGCGATAGCGCGTCAGGGTGGTTTGGGTTTTGTTCATAAAAATATGACGATAGCCGAACAAGCGGAGCAAGTGCGCCGCGTAAAACGTTCGGAAAGCGGCATGATACTCGACCCCGTGACGATGACTGCCGATGCGCGGGTAGGCGATGCACAAGAGTTGATGAAAAGATACAAAATTGGTGGCATTCCGATTGTAAATAGAAACGGCAAACTCACGGGAATACTCACGAATCGCGACTTGCGGTTTGAGGGCAACCCGAATAGACCGATTACGGAATTGATGACGACAGAAAACCTCATCACTGCTCCCGAAGGCACCACGCTTGACCAAGCCCGTAAGATTCTTCAGCAACATAAAATTGAGAAATTACCCGTTGTGGATAAGCATAATACGCTGATAGGATTAATTACCTATAGAGATATTATGAAACTCATCGACTATCCAAATGCCTGTAAAGACAGTTACGGGCGACTTGTAGTAGGTGCAGCCGTAGGCGTGACGCAGGATATGCTCGAACGCATCAGCGCACTACGCAAAATGGCGGTGGATGTGGTGTGTATTGATACGGCGCATGGTCACTCTCAGGGCGTATTGGATGCGGTGCGTTTGGCGAAGAAGGAGTTTCCTGACCTCGATGTGATTGGCGGAAATGTCGCTACGGGCGCAGGCGCGAAAGCCCTCGTAGATGCGGGCGTAGATGGTGTAAAAGTCGGTATCGGTCCGGGTAGTATTTGTACGACGCGGATTGTGGCGGGTGTTGGTGTACCTCAATTGTATGCGATTCATGAAGCGGCTAAGGCGATAAAAGGTTCGGGCGTGCCGATTATAGGCGATGGTGGCATCCGGCATACGGGCGATATTGCGAAGGCAATCGCCGGGGGCGCGAGTACGATCATGGCGGGTTCGCTCTTTGCAGGGGTGGAGGAGTCGCCGGGCGAAACGGTGCTTTATGATGGGCGTAAGTTTAAAATTTATAGAGGAATGGGTTCGATAGGCGCGATGCAGCAAGGCTCGAAAGACCGTTATTTTCAAGATATAGAGGAAGATATTAAAAAACTCGTTCCAGAAGGTATCGAAGGACGTATCGCTTATCGCGGCACACTGGCAGAGGTAATGGTGCAGTATACAGGCGGCTTGCGCGCCGGAATGGGCTATTGTGGTGCGGCAGATATTGAAGCATTACAGACCGCACAGTTTGTGAAAATCACATCGGCAGGGGTGCATGAAAGTCATCCGCACGATGTTACAATTACAAAGGAATCACCGAATTATACAAGGCGGTGAATTGGTTGACTGGGTAATTGGTTGATTAGGTAATTGGGGATATTTTGCTTCGCAAAATCTTTTTACTCGTTACCCAATTACCCAGTCAACCAATTACCTAATTACCCAATTTCCTAAGCAATTTCCGTGCGGCTTCGTAGTGTTCTGAACTTGTGGAAATTAGTGCCAAAGCAGCTTTGGCTTTTTCGGTTTGGTTTTGTTCGAGGTACGCTCCGGCAAGGTACCAATTGGCAGTAGAAGTATAGACTGAACCGCCGTTGGCGATTTGTTCAAATGTATTGATGGCAGCGTCTATATTGCCGAGATAGTATTGGGCATTGCCTTTGGCGAGTTGGATTTCTACGCTATCTGAATATTTTTCAAAAATGGGTATTGCAGCGGCATAATCGCCTGAATTATAGGCTTTTTGAGCCGCTATTAGTTCTTCTTCGCCACCGCTTCTTACTGTCATCGCCAACTCGTAAGGCGTATCGAATGGCTGTATGAAGTCAGCCTGCCAGGGTTGAAATATCAACAAAGCTATCAATGCCGCTACCGAAAGACCAATCGCAGGACGAAGCCACCACAAGCCTGATGACTGTTTTGTAGTCCTTTCTTTAGTGGGTTCGAGCCGGACGACTTTGGTGTGGTCTTGCTTGACTTTCGCGCTGTCGGCTTCCTGTATAGTTGCGGTTTGGTTTCCGAAATATTTTTTGCCCAATTGACCGAAGGTTTGTGCCAACGCTGCATCTTCTTCCTCGTGTGTATACGCACTTGTGAGGGTCATCTCTACGTCTTTGTACAAAGCCACTTCTTCTGCCAGTGCTTTGTCTGTCAATAGTTTAGCTTCAAAATTGGCGAGGGCTTCGCCTTCCAGTTTGCCCTGTATATATTGGTCGATTTGTTTGTAGTCAAAATTCATGTTCGTATCATTGATTCGTGATTCGTGTCGTAATTCGTTGATATTTTCAATGCTGATAACTTGCTCTTAATGTTTCAAAAGTCGGGTCTTTTTTGATCAATTGTTGCAGACTGCCCCGACAACGGTGAATACGCTGATTCACGCTGTTTTCGGAAGCATATCCGAGGCGTTCCATGATTTGTTTTCTGCTAAGTTTTTCGAAAGTTAGATGGAGGAGTTGGCGACAGTTTTCTGAAAGTTGTTCAAAATGTTTTTGATACAACTTTAGACGGTCATCGCCAAATATGGTTTCGAGGGCGAGTGTGTAGCTTTCTTCACTATATCGTCCGACTTCTTCTTTTATTACCTGCGCCCTCCCACTTTTTCGAAGCCTATCCAACCACTTACCTCTATACACGGTATAAAAATATCCACCAAAAGGTACACTCAACACAAAATCTCCTTTTCGCGCCCGTCGGACAACCGCCATTAAAGATTCCTGAAATAAATCGTCGGCGTCCTGCTCGTTGCCATTATTTTTCTTTACAAAGTTGAGGACATCCTTATGCCATTGTTGATAAATTTCTTCGATGAGTGAAGCGTCATTATTCAAAAGGGCATCAATATACTCTTGGTCGGTATGTGGTGTTTTGGTCATTTTGTGTGCTGTTTTATTTTGTGTAAATATACTTAAAAATATTTATTTGTGTAAAATTTAGATAAAAAAAAACAGCACAAAAGCTCCCTAAAATACTGTTTATTAGATTTTTACAAAAACTCAATAAATTAATTTTTATTTTTTTTGACAAAAATGAGGTAAGAAAGATAGACGAATAACGATGTATAGACGAATTGTGAAAAATTACCATAAGGTCAAGTCGAACTTTGCGTATGGTAATATACATTTTATTTAACCTAATTTTTTTAAACAATTTAATCATGAAAAAGTATCTAATTATCTTACTTCTTTTTTCCTATGGTCTTAATGCTCAAAAACTTCCCGCCGATTTCAAGGAAACTATTTGGGAAGAATACAACAGTATTTCAGATGAAGTAAAAAAAGAAGAACTTCGACTGGAGTTCGATGAGTATTATCAATTGCGAAAAGATGGGTACATTTCCAGACAAAAATTTTTAACCGAAGCAGCAACCCGACAAAGCAGCTCTAATTTATGCGACAACGGTACTTTTGAGTCCGGTGACATCAATGTAGCTGACTGGCTTTTTTATTGGTATGGCGGTGCTTCTTCGGGCGGACAGGCAGGCACTAACCGTATCAATACCGGACATTTTACTAGTGGAGGACACCCACCTGCAGATCAGGTACACCACCAAGTTCAAAGCCCGGGATCAGACAATCATTTTCCGACATTAAACAGGGTCTATAGTTATCCTGCCGGAAACTCTGGGGCTTTAAGACTGGGCAATGCACACAATCTGTACGGGATAGAATCTGTTGCCAAAAACATTCTTGTAACTCCTGCCAATGCCAGTCTAAAGTTTAGCTATGCGATTGTAACTCAAAATCCCAGCGGACATGGAAATGCTCTGCCTTTCTTTGAGGTTAATATTATTGATGCAAATAACCCATCCGTTAACTATAATTCTTTAGTGGATTTAGGAGGCGGCAGCAACAGAATTCGTTCAGATCATCCTTTATTAGTTCCGAATAACACTTCTGCTCAAATAAGACACAAAGAATGGGAATGTATAAATGTTGATATGTCCTCAATCATTGGTACACAGATCATCATTGAATTTAGAAATAGAGATTGTTGGGCAGGCGGACATTGGGCGTATGCGTATATAGACAATTTGTGTTTAAGCTGTGACGATGCTCCTACAAACGGTGGCAGTGTTAAGCTAAATCTTTCGCGGACAGATACTTGTAGTATTCCTGGGCAGATTTGTGTAGATTATACATTGCCAACCGGAAATGGAGCTACCGGAGATTTCACCTTAGAACTGATTCAGAACGGAACCGTTCTCAATACCCTTTCAAGTCCTACCTTAACTTCCGGGATAAATTATTGTTTTAATTTAAATGCAAGCAATACCGCATTACTCAATACCTCATTATCGGGATTTGATTATAATGTGATAGGGAATTTTGCGATAGGAAGTTTCCCCCTGTCTCCCAAAATACTCGGTAACTCTTCACAAGGGATTAAAAGTGGTATTAACAATGATTACGATTTTGAATGTAAATCGTCCGGGGTTTATTGCTGCGATGGAGAAAACCTGATAAAGAACGGCAACTTTGAAGCCGGAAATGTTGGTTTTCAAAGTGATTATACGGCGACCATATCAGTTAATCCCGGAGAATATGCTGTCATTGACGACAATGATGCCGGTCTGATATGTAATCAATGGAATGTAGAAGACCATACCCATTGTAGCACAGGCAATAACGATAACATATTGGTTGTCAACGGGCAAACTCAACAAAGTACCAACACGAATAATGTCATCTGGCAAACGGCAGTTCCTATTCGGGTCGAAAGAGATAGTCAGTATAAATTTTGTGCCTATATGAAACATCTGCCGCAATGTTGCTTCGACATCACCCCTAGCGTCAGAATTGAAGTTAGACAAAACAACAGTGTGTGGATGCCTATCCTCAACTGGACACCTATTACCTACATCGGCACGACTCCTCCGCCTTGTGATTGGAGAGAAATCAGTGGTGTTTTTGTTGCCCAAAATACAGCAGAAATCAGAATATTAATTGATGAAACAGGCAATGGAGACGGCAACGACCTGGCAATTGATGATATTTCATTGACCAAAAAGCCAAGGCAATCGGTTATATTTTCATTGAACGACCAACCCAAAAGCGGTACAAACTTTTATGAATTAACAGCCTCAATCAATGGTCAAACAAATACCGACGACAACCTACCTGATACCGATTGCAAATATCTATGGGTAGTTGCCGAGGTGTCTGATTTGAATAATCCTCTATCTTCCATCATCTTCAGCACACTCGGTTTAGGCGGCACTCATCCATGGGGTACAAGCAATCCTACTTGGGGACTTACGACTGATTTTCCTAATTATAATGGTGGGACAATAAAAGGAAATTTCGAATATAAAAAAGGATACATAGCTCTCCTTATCGTGACAGACTGTATGTGTGAGGGAGATAATTATTCTTATCAGGTTATTTATAATCATGGCAGTAATCGAAGTAGCGATGCTTCGGAACTTGAAATTAGAAGGTTTGAAGCTGATGAATTATCCAAAGAAGAAATGAAAAAACTAATGCGACAGATTGAAAAATTCGCTAATGGCAAAACATCAAAGGATAAAACCGAATTATCTCCAATAAAATTAAATCCGAGATAAACAAGTGATGATTTCTTTTCTAATTTTTCTTTCACGTAAATCCTTGCTTTTCAACGTATTATGAAATATTTTTATTTTTCTAAAAAAGAAGGTAAGAAACATAAATACGTAGCGATGTGTAGGTGAAAGAATCTCTGTAATCCCTTTCATTTTTCACACATCAAAAAACAAGCATACATGAAAGTGTTAAAAAGGCAAATCAAACGAATCTTTACCCGACCTGTCAGAAAGAAAGATGACAGGAACGACTACAGGCATTACGACCACTTACAAGTACCGTAACGATTACCACTCCAAATTACTTGACATTAGAGTACACGTATCAAAACCTCACTAAAAGAAGTGAGTGGTTTTTTGGAGTTTACATCCACTCACCATATACAAGGCATTGTAGGTGAGTGGATTTCTTATTTAAATTATTTTTCATGTAAAATTTTTAAATTCAAATAAAATGACATATATTGTATTTGATTTTTTACCGCAAAAAAGGTAAGAAATACTCACCACCTTCGATATACCCACGTAATCCCGAATACAATCAGTTATTTTTTCATCCAATTAATCACTATTTTACCATGAAAAAAGTAATCTTATTATTAACCATGCTATTGGCGTTTATTATGGTAAGCGCACAGCAACCGTCAAACGAAGTCGTTTATCAACATAGCGACTTGGGCAATGGCAAATTCCAATTTGAAATCACCCAAAAACCCGCACTCGGCTTGAGTACCAATCCTCCAAAAGAGCCTTACTTTGAATATTACTGGGAATTTGGCGATGGTACATACCTCGTCACCACAGATGAGACTATTACGCATACTTACGCAAAATCAGGAGCAAAAGATGTGCTGCTGAAAACTACGCGGGTGTATGACGACGGCGATGACCCACCTGCAAAAATGATAAATCCTTCAAAACCCAACGCCCAACTGACAAGTGGGGCACTGGAGGCAGTAAACCCCACAAAAATTACGGAAGGTGAACGCCTTGAAATTGACCTCAATCGCACGAGTACCAATGTACGTCCCGACGAGGAAAATACTATCATTTTGCAATATAAAAATGACAAACGACTTGGTCAATCGGGACGTATTTATCTGTTTTATAATGAAAAAGCAAAAGACGAGGACGGCGATTATGTAAAGCAATTCAATTTGCTTGGTATGCCGCGTATCTATGCCGATGCCAAAACCGTCAACGAACAGCGCATGCAAAGTGGTGCCACAAACGACGCTAATCCGACAAGTTTGCTTCCCGCAAGCACGAGAGGAACGATTCGAAAACTGGTGACGGATATGTTAGGTGATTTTGAAAACTACGAGGCATTTAGCTTTACGGGATTACCTGCCGGAACGCAAAGTAACATCTTCGTAAGTCTGCAAACTGACTCCGACATCGGCGATATAGAGGGCAAGGATATCAAGATAAAAGCTATGCTGATTTCCGGCAGTGAGATAGATACCACTTCCATAGATTTGACGGTAGCAAAAGCGCACGACCCAAATAAAATCTCTGTCAATGAAGTACGTGAAAACTTTCGACGTGTTGAAAATCGCTTTTTGACTTACAAGGTACAATTTCAGAATGATGGTGAAGCCCCTGCAAAAGATGTGATAGTAGAAGTCGAAATTCCCGAAGGACTTGAAATCAAGGAAGTAGCGTTTTTGCCACGTTCACTTGATATGAAATATGTCAAGGATAAAACAGTCGAAAAATTTGATGGAGATAAAACAACGGTGTCGTATCAAGTTGAAAATCTGGAAAATGGTGCCAAGTTTACCTTCAGAAATGTCAATTTGCCCGGCTTAAAAGAAAAACATATCAAAAAGTATAAGGAAACCACAGGTTCTTTCAGGTACAAAATCCAATACCGCGATAAGTTGAAAAAAGAACCCTTGAAGAGTCGGGCGCATATTGTCTTTAGAGATGAATTTGGAGACCGAAAGCCTGTAACCACGAGCTATACGACTACGCGCTTTAAGCCCGGTCTTTCACTCGGTCCGAAGGCGGGCGTGAGTTTAAGCTTAGGTGATTCATTGCCGCCAACTTATTTTATTGGAGTCGTGGCTTCGCCTTATAAGTCGGATAAGTTTTATTTGCAGGTGGAAGGTTTGGTGAGTTATGGACAGTTTAGTTGTGATTATGAGCCTGGGATACCCCCTCCATCTGATTGCAAATTCATTGGTAGTCAAGTGGATAGCATGGGGCTGGCAGAGATACCCGTTTTTGACCTTGATACACTTATTCGCACTGAGACGAGCGAATACTATGTAGGAGGAAGCAATCTGGCATTGCATATTCCCGTACAAATACGGCGAGATTTGAATAAATTTATCAGTTTCGGCGCAGGAGCAGAGTTGGGTATTGAATTTCGTCGAAGTACATTTTTGCAAAATATGGAAACACAGGAAATTGAACACTTTTGGGATGCCGGCTGGATTCCTTTAGGTGACCCTGATGTTTCACTTGCGGGGGAAGTTATCGAAAAAAACAGCACTCACTTCAGCTCATCCGTCTTTGCAGATGTACTCATTGGCAGCGTAAAAGTTGGTCCTGCCATCGGTGTACGCTATCTGCGAGGTGTGGTTGTACCCAAAATTCAAGGAGATGTCGGGGAAATCACACCCGGCAAAGACCGCCTCCAAGTTTTCGCCCAATGGAAATTTTGATAATTCATATAAAATGAATACTTTAAGCCTTGTTGATTCACCAACAAGGCTTTTTTTATGCAAAAACAAATTATACATACACTATTTTTATTTTTCGTCAATTATTATTTGTTTGCACAATGTGCTGATACGCTGTACATCCAGCAATTGGAAAGTAAAATAAAAACCTTCAAAAAAGAAAGAAATGCGGATAGCCTTGTGCATTATACGTATGTGTGTGCAGCGTGTTGGCAGGAGGTGGATAGCTTGGAGCGTTGGGTGAGTTTGCACCGTCGTCTTGCCAGTGGTGTGAGGCATAATTACTTGCTTTCTCTCCACTGTATTGATACGATTTTTACCCATCCTGCCTATCGTGAACCACGCACGAGAAGAGAGCAGACAGCCATAGTCGGGGCTTATGTAATCAAGGCATGGTTACATCGAATAAAAGGCAGATATATCGAAGCTACCAATACCTATGAAAAAGCACTGGAACAATACAAAGCCTACCAACTCACGCCCGAAGATTACAAAGTGCAGGAATACATCTACAAACCACTCGGCAACAACTATACACGATTGGGTGACAATGAAAAAGCACAAAACATCCATAAAGAAGCACTTGCAATAGGCAAAGAATTAGAAGACTGGGAATCTGTAGCCGGTAGTTATGCCAACATTGGCGTCACATACTGGAATCAAGGTGATTATGAACAGGCTCTATATTTTTATGAAGAAGGACTGGCTATTGATTCCGTGTCCGATTACCGGACTGCTATTTTATTAGGTGAAACGGCAAATAGTTATCATGCACAAAAAAATGACGAAATTGCTATACGTAAAGCAGAAGAGGCTTTGAAATTTTGTAAAAAATCTAAAAGTCGTAAAATCCCCGGTGTAGAAGCCGGGATCTATCAAGTCTTCGCATCAATATACCTCGACAATCAAGACTACACCAAAGCAAATACTTTTATTGAAAAAGCACGCAATTTGGCGGAAAGTTATTACGGCGAACAGGCAAGAGAGCGGAGTAAACTATACATCCTCAAAGCCCAAATACTAACCGCTCAACAACAATATCAGCAAGCCATTCGACAATATAATCTTGCATTGAGTACTATTCTACCTGCTTTCCAACCTACCGAACTCAATGACTTACCAAGCAAGGATTTATTTTATAAAGAAAACACTATCTTTGAAGCCCTTAGCGGGAAAGCAGATGCCTTACATGGTTTGTATCAAGTATCAAAAGACGAAAAGCACTTGGAAACTGCCCTAAAGTGCCACGAACTTGCATTGGAAGCAGAGCTTAACCTCCGCCGTGACTACCAATACGAATCATCCAAGCTCTACCTTCAATCTCAGACTCGGAAAAGAACGGCAAAAGCCATCGAAATTGCTTATTTGTTGTACAAAAAAACAAAGGACGAGCAATACATCAATCGTGCATTTCGCTTGTCGGAAAACAGTCGGGCAGTCTTGTTATTGGAAGGTATTACACAGAATTTTGTACGACAAAAACGCGCGAACGATAGTTTATTTATTCGTGAAAACGACCTCAAACTCAGACGAATTTATCATTTAAAACAAATCCGGACGAGCAACGACAGTGCGACAATTGCTCGTCATAAAAAAGATAAATTAGCCGTCGAAAATGAACTCGAAGCCCTCCAAAAACAAATCGAAAAACGCTACCCTCAATACAAAAACGAACTCAGGAACCGCCTTGCCGATATTTCCGTTTCAAATGTCCAAAATGCACTTGCAGCCGATACCGATTTAGTCGAATACTTTCAAACGAATGACGCTTTTTACGCCTTCAAAATCAACCGCAAAAAAGCAGATTTTATCAAAATAAAAATGACTCAAAATGACCTCAATACCATTCGGCGATTTTTAAATTTATTTGAAAAAGACAGAAACGACAGTATACGCGCCTACACGCAGCCCTACGCCACACTCGCGCATGATGTGTACAGGCGAATTTATTCGCCTCTTGGTATTTCTCCTGATAATGAAGTGATTATCGTACCGGAAGGCGCATTGAGTACACTGCCTTTTGATGCTTTACTCACCGACGAATCGGATGCTAACGACTTTGGAAGTTTACCTTACTTACTCCATAGCAACCGAATAAATTACGCATATTCGGCGGCAGTATATTTGCAAGATTTTACGAAAAATAAACCTGCAAAAAATAAGGGCGTACTCGCCGTTGCGCCCATCTTCAAAAGTCAGCCCAACGAACTGCTCGAAAGCGAAAAAGAAGTCAACCAAATCACTCGCACGATACGTGGCACTATCTTCAAAAACGAGCAAGCCACCCTATCTAAATTCATCGCCGAAGCCCTGCATTATAACATCATCCACCTCTCTACCCATGCCGATGCCGGACGCGACGGACACCTTCCACAAATCCGATTCAGCGACACAATCATGCTCCTGCCCGAACTCTACACCCTCCACCTTTCTGCCGACCTCGCCGTACTCTCCGCCTGCGAAACGGCACTCGGCAAAGATGCAAAAGGCGAAGGCGTAATGAGCCTTGCGCGTGGCTTCACCTACGCAGGTGTACCGCGCCTTGTCACGAGCCTCTGGAATGTCAACGATGCCGCCACCGCCAACCTGATGACCGATTTTTACCAACACCTCAAAGCCGACCTTCCCACCCATCAAGCCCTCCACGAAGCTAAATTGAACTATCTGAACACCGCACCGCAGACCTCCCGTTCACCTTATTTCTGGGCAGGATTTGTACACATCGGACAGTCTGCTAAAATTGATATTCCAGCACCGGATACTACATTCAAATGGTGGGCAATCGCAGGTATTATTGCTTTGGGCTTGGTGTTTTTTTTGAAAAAGAAAAAGAAAGTTTCATAAATGCCATTCCGTTAAAAATTTGATTATCAAAGTTTTGTGTGTCCACACAAAACCTTTTTTTATTTTTTATTAAAAAAAAACAAAAACACAGGTAAGAAATATACATCGAACCCGATATATGTGTGAATACCAACTCCAACCCAATAAAATGAAGCACTTTTTTCTACACTTAAAATATACATTATGAAGCACACACATTTCATTCGATTGCCCTAATACGGCACTCCTTTAAATTTTAGACAACCTCAACCTAGGCATAGTTTGTAAAAGGACTATATGGGCTGACTATGCCTGTGCCGAACTAAAAACATATTAGGAATAATCCACAATGGGTTTATGGCGTAGCCATGCCTTTTTTGAAACAATTATAAGAATGAATGTACACGACATTATCGTTGTCACTTCAAGGTACAACAGAGCGCACATTTTATTTACTCATGTTTGTTGCCAGTAAGCCGCAAAATCAAAGACGTGTTCAATCATTCATTTTTTCAGCAATTAATTAAACAATTTTAAAACATTTATTATGAAAATTTTAAAAGTAAAAAGCATTTTATTTAGCCTCTTGACTATGCTCGCTGTTTCGGTCTTTATGACTTCTTGTGAGCAATCAACTCTTGGTGTTCCTGATGAGCAGGGTATTGAGCCAAATTCAATAGACAATGCTCTATTTATCTTAAACAATAGTGAAACACAAGTAAAAATGAAAGAAGTAAAGTCTTCTGACGAAACACATTTTCTTTACAATTATGAAGGGCAAAATTATGCGTTTGATAATGATGCTAGTTTTTTAAGCTGGGCGAATGAATTAGAAAATCGTTCCATATTTATTGAGAAATACAATTACTATAAAGCTCAACAAGAAATGGCAATTAAAACTGGTATGATAGATGACGAAGAGGCAACAGAAAGATACATGAATGAGGTATTAGCTAACTCAAATTCTGTTAACGATAGAATACTCTATTCATTTTTATTTGACAATCAATCATATTCAAAATTTTTACTGGCTGTTTATATTGCCCATCCATCAATGGGCAACCTAAAAAATAGAGCTGAGTCAATGTTGTACCCAGTCAATGTTGGCGCATTATGTGATAGAACTTGGTTTAGAGGAGATAAATTTTGGTACTGGGGAATACCATTTGGTGGTATACCAAGTTTCGGAACTATGAATAATAGAGCTGAATCAATTTTTTAATGAATCAGAAATCAATCAAATATAAAACTATTCCCTAAGTATCTTTAAAAACTACTTTGGGATAGTTTTCACCAATACGCTCATCAAGTACCACATCCCTACGATGTTACAGATGCACTTGCCAAGGTCTTCGTAATAATGGCATTTTAATCAACCTTAATTCAGAATAATTCACAATGGATTACATGGCGTAGCCATGCCTTTTTTAAACATTAATTTATTCATAATTTTTAACTATTTAATCATGAAAACAAAATTTCAAAACTTTATTTTCGTCATCGCAGCTATGCTGCTTACGAGTACACTCATTATAGCACAGGACAGCACTAATGACGACTGGAGAAACAACAACATCACTGGTTCTCAAAACGAACTCGACCGAACCGCCATTACGACAACGGGCGAAGCTGCTGCAAAAATCACCTTTGGCAACGGCACTGGAAGTATTGGAACTTGCGGCTTAAATGCCCAATCTGTACCACTTACCACAGCAAAAGGAAGCCAAGCCGGATTACACGCTAAAACATCAGCAGATTTTGTTGGTCAAGCAGGAAACGGAAGAGCGAGCATAGGCTATTCAAAGTCTTTTGTTGCCGATGGAGCATTTATTGGGGTGTATGGTGTCGG
>ENA-ORXR01003574-ORXR01003574.1-marine-metagenome-genome-assembly--contig:-NODE-3574-length-13768-cov-10.740998_pt1 | contig 13768 bp, 22 predicted proteins | sample MGYA00237866_ERZ511479 | MGnify/ENA metagenome assembly ERZ511479 | reverse complement strand
CCCCCCCAGCTGCGCTACGAGCGCACCCCGTAGTCCCGAGCACCGCAGTGCTTGTGCGCACTTGCAGGTGCCTGTAGCTTTGCATACCCGCGTGTTTGCGTGCGGGCTTGACGAATCCTATTACCACCAGTCGCGCGATCCACGTCCTGCGGCTGGGGGGTCTAACGCGGGGCCGATCTCGTCGACTGTGTCGCGTGAGGGAAGATCTTTTCGGGACGCGCCGGGTTGCCACCCATCAGATCGAGCACCTTCTAAGCGAGGAACAGTGGGCAGGAGCACGCCGGTCACCGCCGTACCTCCCCGCCGACGTTTATTCACACTCTTGAGATTTCTTGGCCTGTCCTCCCGGCGCCTTCCCACCCCTCCGCTCTCTCCGACACACAGAGATGGACGCGTCCCCTTCGTCTCAGTCCAGCGGCAGCAAGACGCGCCGCTGCCGCAGCAGCCGCTACCGGGACCCTGGCAGACGCAGCAAGAGGGCGGGGCGGCCTCGTGATGGCAAGAATAATGAGTGCGGTTCACCATTGCCGGCCCGTACCCAACCACGACCTTTGACGCCGACGACGAGGCGCCGACGCGCTTCCGATTTGCCACCCGGCAAGCGCGTCCGGATGGAAGGTGGGCAAGTGGATGAGAGGCGCTGCGGCGAGCCCGCGGCGCTTCCGAACAACCCCCTCCCGGGCTCATCGTCCATGATGGACTTGTCGCCTGTGCCGTTCTCGTCGTGCCTGGAAGGTTCCTTTTGGGATTGGTCAGCCGTTGCCAACGGGCTGCCTGCGGCCTGCCCCTCGCCGACCCACTCCGCGGCTGCGGACAAGACTTTGAGAACGACCGGGGCCGTGGTCACGTCGTCGGCGCCGTTCCCCTCCGTGGAGGCGGTCGCGCCTGAAAAGGCGCCGATCCCGCACGGAGTGGCGATCGCTCCAACGACGCGGGCTCCGTCCCGTGTGGCGGCTACGCCGATGGCGCCGGCCGCACCACGAAATTCACGCACCACTCCTCAACCCCGCCCCCACCCCCCGCCCGCTTGCCAGAGAGCAGGTGAAGCTACCAACGCCCCGTCGACGACGGCGCCGACGGAAGAGCACACGACGACGGGCGCCACGGCCCTCATGTGGGCGCCGCCGATCGCGCCCCCGACCAAGACCGCCACCGACGCGGCGCCCGTGCCTACGACGCCCACCGCGCCCCCGCCCAAGACCGCCGCCGAGATGGCGTCCGCATCCATGCCGCCCACCATGCCCCCGATCAAGAACGCCGTCGGATCGGTGTCCGCGTCGACGCCGCCCATCGCGCCCCCGACCATGGCAGCCGCTTATTGGGCGCCTCCGCCGGCGCCGACCAACGGGACCGCGACCAAGATCGTCGCCAACACGGCGCCCGCGTCGACGCCGTCTGCCGCGCCCCCGCCCGTGGCGGCTGACGATTTGGCGCCCGCGTGGGCACTGCCCGCCGCGCCCCCGACTATGCCCGCCGCCGACACGGCCCCCTCACCGACGCCGCCCACCGCGCCGCCGACCAAGACGACCACCGGCACGGCGTTCGCGTCGACGCCGCCGACCGCGTCCCCGACCAAGACCACAACCAACGCGGCGGTTGCGTCGGCGCGACCCACCGCGACCCCGACCAAGACATCCGGCGACGCGGCGCCCGCGCCGACGCCGCTTACCGTGCTGCCGACCGTGGAGGCCGACGATTCGGTGCCTGTGTCGGCGTCGCTCGCGACGATCTCGACCGAGACCGGCGGCGGCACGGCGTCCGCGTCGACGCCGCCGACCGCGTCCCCGAACAAGACCACCACCAACGCGGCGGTTGCGTCGGTGCGACCTACCGCGCCCCCGACCAAGACAACCGGCGACGCGGCGCCCGCGCCGACGCCGCCCACCGTTCTGCCGACCGTGGAGGCCGACGATTCGGCGCCTGTGTCGGCGCCGCTCGCGACAATCTCGACCAAGACCGGCGGCGGCACGGCGTCCGCGTCGACGCCGCCGACCGCGTCCCCGACCAAGACCACCGCCGACGCGACGGTTGCGTCGGCGCAACCCACCGCGTCCCCGACCAAGACATTCGGCGACGCGGCGCCCGCGCAGACGCCGCCCACCGCGCCGCCGACGAAGACGGCTCGTGACTGGGCGCCTGCATCTGTGCCCCCCACGGCGCGCGCGACCCAGACGGCGGCAGATGCCGCGCCCGCTCCGACGTTGCGCAACCCGCCGCTGACTGCCTTGGCCAAACGAGCGGGGCCATGTCGGCGACGGGGTCCGCCGCCTTGCTGCCGCGTGTTGTCACGCCTTATCCGGAAAAAGATGACGACGTCGCCATTCCGTCAGCGCTGGACCGCGGGGGGCGCGGCTCGGTGTTGACAGGCGACACAGTGCCTGGGGGCTGGCTGGACCGCTTGCGCCGAGGCGGTCGACGCCCGTCGGCCTCGACTGCGGACCTCATCTTCAACTCCCAGCCTATTGTGGTTATGGAAGCTGCTGGAGCTGCTGGGATCGACCGGGGGCGTCGACAAGTAGCGGTGGAGGGGAATGGATTTTTCGCGAGGGCGGTGCGGCACATTGCGTCTAGTGTCTATTCTACCAACGACCTCATTTGATCCCTTTGGCCTCATTTGATTCCCTTTTTCAGCAGCTGTTTTCACGTACTTCTCGTTGTCTGCGGTCGATTCTGACGGCAGAACGGAGCTCAGCGCAGTCTGTTTGCCCTTGGGAGAACTGGAGTGCATCCTACGTTGACCAGTGATTGCCCAAGGCGCCTTTTTTGGCGAGACCCTCACGCCACTCCAGACATGCAGTGGAGCACCGCAGATGGCTCGAGAATGCCGCTCTCGGCTCGCTTTGAGCCTCTTCGTCACAGTGCGTACATGGATACGCCCCCCGGAACACGACAAGCCCCCCCCCCCCTCTCCTTCTCCCCCCCCCACCCTCCTTCCGGCTTGGAGCTCCTCTCTGCCACTCAATGGCCATCCGCTCGAAGGGGGCAACGCCTGTTGTCAGGCTGCCCCCTTTGTGCGCGGATAGCGGCGGTGGCGGGTGCACAAGGGGCACACGGAAAGGGACGAAACCTGCGCGCTGGGGGTGCCGGAAAACATAGTCAAAGCTGCAAAGCGAAAGAATACAGTACGACTGAATATCAACACACACAGAGAACACCACCAGTGGTGTGCTTCACGCTTGCCAGCGGCGGTCCGCTGGGGCGGGGCTGTCGCTACTGCTACAGTGCATGGGCGCGACGGCGGCGTGACCGATGCCGCCGCCGCATCCGCGCGCGACCATCGGGCACTCGCGCCGACGCGGCAGCGCACGTGCGACCACCACAGCACCGTACCGGTGACGGCGGGGTGGGGGGATGCCGCGCCTGTCGGCCGGTGTGGCAGCTAGCGGCGGAGGCCGTCGCGCCTCCCGTGGAGGCCACGACGGTCCCCCCCACGTCACCGACGGGCAGTGTACGCGTTGCTACCACGGCCGTCGGAGGTGACATCGGGAGCTGCCACCTGCCCGCCCGCCCGCAACTGGCGGCCGACTGCGGCGAGGACGGGGGATGCGGGCTGTGTGGCCGCCGCCGCCGCATCCACGGTCGCGGCGGCGGTGGCGCAACCGCCGCCGGCGACGCGCTGCGGCGCCGTACAGCGGCGGAGCGACCGTTGGCAGCGGCAGTGGTGGCGGCGGCGGCGGCGGCGGTCGGCGGCACCGCCCGCTGTCGCGGCGGCGCCCACGCGCGCGGTCAGCGCTGCGCGACTACAGCTTTGGCGTCACGCCGCTGCCGCCTCGCGAGGCAGCGGCCGCCAGATTCTGGCGCTGCCGAGACGCCGCCGCTACCGCTGTCTCTCCCACCGCCGCACTGGCGCTGGCGACGCGAGAATCAGACTATAGAAATCAAAGACTGCCACGCGACACGGGGACGGCAGCGAAGGAAATGACGGAGCGGCCGCGCCGTCCAACTTTGCAGTACTTCTGGAGCCGCCTAGAACACCCCGCATGCCCGTCCACTCATGCGCCTGCCCATTTCTTCGAGCGCCCCGGGTTCTCCCGCGCCACACCGTCAGCGCAGCCGTGCGACCGCACCTTGAGGGTGCCTCTTTCCGGAGCTGGCAGTGGCCTTCTGGACCGACATTCCTGAAGCTCTTTCCAGGGGATACGAGCTCAGTCCATCTTCTTTGCGATCTGTAGGAACAGGGGTTCTCCAGACGTGAATTGTAGCGAGGAGAGGCACCTGTACGCGTTCGTAGGTCTGAAAACAGCCGATTTCCCGCTCAGATTGGTCAAAAACGCCGACTTCGGGAGGACCTCATTTGATCCCCTGCCGGACCTCATTTGATCCCTTTTTCTGGTAGAATGGACACTAGCCCAAGTGGAGTGAGGTGAAAAAAGTCAGTGGGACACGACCGATCCCAGAAGACGGACACAGAAGCGCGGCCGACCGCCCGCGGCCCGCGCCCCGTCAATACCCGATGGCGGGCGGCCGCGCGCGCGCGCGCCCGGCAGGCAGTCGCACGCGCGGCGGGGTGGATCACACCCCCGCGGCCGGGCCGGTGGATGCCTCCCACCACCGACCAACCCACCCGCTTCCTCCAGCGCCGGCGGCGCCGTGTCGGCGCACGACGCGGTGTCGGGTAACGCCCAGTGGTGGCGGGCAGTGGGTGCCCGCACCCTCCCACGCGCGCCGCCCGTGCACACACTGCGCACTGCGGGGAGACGGCGGGGGCGGGATGAGGGCGGGCGGGCGCGGAAGGGGCGGCGGCACTGGCGGCGCCCGCGCCGCGCGAGTAGTGGGGGAGGCGGCCGTTGGGCCGTCCCACGCGGGAGAGCGCGGGAACGGCGGGCGGGAGCGATTTCACAGACGCCACCACGGCGGGCGGGGGGGGCGCGACCGCGCGGTCAAGCGCGCACGTTTCCGGCCCTTGGGGCGGCGGCGGCGGCGGCGGCGGCGGCGGCGGCGGCGGCGGCGGGTGCGGGTGGCGGTCGCGGTGGGGGGTCACGGGACGCGCACCCGCGCATCGGCGGTGGGCGCTCGAAAGCCGCAGCAGCGTGGCAGGCCTGCGCAAGACGACAAGCACCGCGAGGCGACCAAGATCACGACCTCGTGATCCGTGGACTGAAAAACAGGATCGATGAATCAATTTCGAAGTCTATTTGGTTCGTCGCTTCAAACTTATTTATATTTGAGCATTCGATTAAAAGACGGTGGCATTCTGGTCGTCCATTAAACAATCGGGACCAACCCTACGTGTCCGAGCTTGAATCAGCCCGCATCGGGCCCTTGTCATGGGGTGTGCGAGAACCCTTTCGGCCCGCTCAGGAGACCGATTCTGTCCTCTTCGTGCGCCGCCGGCCGACGTACCCTCGCGCTCTAGACCTCTACCCTCTTGGCTGGACAAGCTCTTGCGAGCCTCGCGCGTCGCCCCCTCGTCCCGCCGCACCCCCCGCCGTCCCAGCAGGTGTTCATGGCGGAACCCCGCCGGACGGCCCCGGGCGGTCGTGCTGCGGGCGGCCGTGACTCCCCCTCGGCTCCTCCGTCTCCCCCGTCGCCCATCGCAGCTGTCCCTGGTGGCGTGCCACTCAAAGCCCGACCCACTGACGTGAAGCCGGTTCGAACTTTGATAGAAATGGGGATTCCAGCTATCACTGCCGCCACCTCGGTGGAGGCAGAGCTGGTCCGTGGCCGAGGGTGGGTATCCGCCGATGCCTTTGGAGATCGCGTCCTCGAAAGGGAGCTGGCGGCTGTGGCGGAATCGATCGACGGGCTGCGGCGGCGGTGGCGTCGGCGGCGCTCCTTCTGCTGGCGGTGGCAGCGGTGGCAGCCCTCCTGCTGGCGGTGAGCTGGGGGGAGGTTGTGGGTCGCGCGAGGGCTGCGGGCTGGTGGCTGACAATCAAGTCTTTGTCGTATCGGACGGGGATGAAGAGGAGGCGCCGCGTCCGCCCGCCGCCGCCGCAGCTGCACACAATGTCAGCTCGAGCCGACTCGGCACGCATGTGCAGTCGGCGGCCGACTTGCTGGCGGCCTTTCCGTTGCCTCCACCTGTGCGAGCGGGCCCTGCCCGCATGGCATGCGGCATGCCCCAAGCGCTCCGCCCATTGAGAGTGAGCCACACACCCCCCCCCGAGTCGGCCAACCCCCCGCCGGCGGCGGCCGATGTCCTGCTCATCGTGGACACGCGTGACACACATGACAGCGGCCATATGCGGTCTGAGGTTTTTGCGCGTTTGAGCAGTGAACCTGGGCTGACGGGCCGTGTATTCGAGCGCAAGCTGCCTGTCGGCGACGCGCTACTGGTGGCCCGCATCAACCCCTACGGCGCCGCATCCGTTGACGGCGCGCCGCCCGAAGGCACGAAGGTCGTCCTGGACTTTCTGGTTGAGCGCAAGACAGCGGAGGACCTGGTAGCTTCAATCCAGAACGCGCGCCTCGTCGAGCAGGCTTACTACATGGCTGCGACGAGGCGCCCGTCGCTCGTGTGCGTCGCGAGGGCGACGTGAGCGGCGCGGTCGCCGGTGACGCTAAGCTCGGCCAGCGCGTTGCCGCCTACCTCTCGGAGCTCACCATGTCAGGCGGCTTTGATGTTCGCCACACCGACAATATGCATGAAACCGCGGCGTAATACGCGTCTTTAGTCAAGTATCGCGGCATGCGGGTGGGGCGCGACGTCGGCCTGGGCGCGTGGCTCAACGCCAGACACGAGGTGGATGCGCACACCAGCGTGGCGGGCATGTCCGCGGGGCATACGTACCCGCAATGGGTGATGGCCGCGGAGGCAATGCGGTCAACGACCACGCTGGAGCAGCTCTGGGCGTTGCAATTGCACGTCTTGCCACGCGTCGGCCCCTCACGCATCGACACCATTCTGTCGGCGGGCTTCAAAACACCGGCTGCGCTAGCAGCGGCGTACGTGGCGGTGGAAACAGTGGAGGAGGGGCGGCGCCTTCTGGCCCAGCTGCAGCCGCCGCCGCGGCGCGCGCCGATCACCGCTGAACTCTCGGCGTGGTTGTATGACATTTTCTCGGCGAAGACGTACGGGACTCGTCTGGACTAGCCTTTCTCGATGTGTGGTGGAGGAGGCCGGGGTACCGAGCATATAGAAATCTTGATGAAGGGGACTGCCACCGGTACCGTTGTCACCAGCGTCATCGATATTCCCAGGACGATCCTCAAGGAAAGTCATCAACGCCCTTTCGTGTCTCCGAGAACCGTATCGGGAATCTGTCGGTGGTACACGCCGGAGCTCCCGAATCGGTCCCAGGAGGGGGTGCGTATGACACCTCTTCCAAAAACATGGGCGACGCCATTCTTTTTTTTTTCGCGTCTGGGTCGCTTGGTACCGCTAACAACGATGGCGTTGACGGCTACGAGTGCGGAAGACTGCGTCATGGTCATACGTGCCCCCCCCAAACCCGGAAAAGGACACGGCGCGCTTGCGTCCTGTAGGCTACGGAATACAACGAGCGTCCTGCAAGTCAGTACTTGCGCCCCACAGGTGTTTGCCTTTCGCTGTTGCTCATAGCACATTGAAGGCTGAAGTTATTTTCAGCTCTCCAGCACGCCATGGCGCATCCTAAAGTTGGACATGCTCTTCTCGCCATTGCTACTTTCTGGGTTGCATTCATGCACAGAACGACATACCAAGGGCACAGAGCTCGTTATACAGGCACATAATCCGGCATCCACGCCATGACGCGCGGTAGCGGCACGTGCAGGGGACTGCCGTGTTCGCAGCTACCGCATCGTTTCCTGTCGCCGCTATCGTCCGGCGCGCAACCGGAAGAGTCGTCTGGAATCTCCGCGCTCCAATAAATGAGGGCGCACGGAGGCAAAACCTGGGCTCGTCCTATGACCAGTGGTGCACCCCTGCTCTCAAAACAACGAACACCGTCGCTGCCTGTGTCACGTGCGGCCAGTGCGCCTCACTAGGCGGCCTGCTTTTGACGCACGTCTCTACCCTGTCTCATTAGGCATCTCAAGTATACAGGGACATGACTAGTGGCACGTATCCAGGATGCAACGCAACGTTCAGTAGGGCCCGGCTATTACTGGTGAGAAGCGCGTGCTTGTGGGAAGCGGTGGCGCCTGGTGTCGCGGCCGGACGGTTCCTGGGAAAGCAAGGCGGCTGGTGGCAGTAGCACGATATTGTGGGGGGCGGGCGGGAGGCAGGCCGACAAGGCTACGGCTAGCAACAGACGACGTGAGTCACAACTGGAGAGGAGGGGTGCTCGTGAGAAGAAATCAAAAGGGTCGCGGCATTGGCCGCACAAGAGCACTGTCCTACACGTGAGTAGCCTCCTTTGGAAGGAGGAAGGGAACCTCAAGAACTCGGAGAGAAAAGGACAATACAACGCCCTGGGACAGATGCACCAAGACTGTTGGGCGCTCACGAGCGGATGGTGGTGTGCTTCTCTCCGCGGCCCGGCCCGGCTGCTCGTGGGCGAACGAAGGAGAGCACGCTCGGGCGCATCGATGGGATGGTTTCCATGATACTTGAATCCAGGTTTGAAACGAGGTTCGTTCATTTCTCGCTATAAGATCGCCGGCCATAAGATCGTTTCCAGAAGACTTGCGTTTCGAAGCTCTGGATGGGATTGAATGTTAACTACTGCAAGGGCTCTCCCAAGATACCACCGATCCTACGGCGAGAATTCGCTGTAGACTGGCTGTGGTATCTGTCGGTCGGAATGTCCAGTTCAATTGCTTACTATTCATCGCTGTCGGAGCAGCCGCCGCGCGTCGAGATTTCTGCCTCGGCGACCGCCGAGACCGTTGGGCGCCGCCTACCCCCTCCCGCTGCCGCCGTCGGGCGCACGCTCCCCCGCCGCACCGAGGCTGTCGAGCCAAGGCACCCCCGTCTTACCGAGGGTGTCACGCGCCGGATCCCCAGACCGGTAGCAGGTGTTGGGCTTCGCCCATCCCGTCCCGCCGCCGCCATCGAGTGCCCGATCCCCCGCCCCGCCGTGGAAGTGAGACGCCTGCCGGCAGTGAGACGCCGGCCCCCACGGACGCCGGCGCCCCGGCCCCACTAAGGTTGTCGGGAACCGCCTCCGACGTCGTGGCGCCGCCGTCCGGCGCCCCGTCCCCCACCATGTCGCCGCCGTCATGCGGCGCCCCCCCCGTTGTAGCGCCGCCGTCCGGCGCCCCGTCCCCCGCCATGTCGTTGCCGTCGGGCGACGCCCCCCCGGTCGTGGCGCCGCCGTCCTGCGCCACGTCCCACGCCATGTCGCCGCCGTTGGGCAGCGCCCCCCCCGTCGTGGCGCCGCCGTCCTGCGCCACGTACCACGCCATGTCGCCGCCGTTGGGCACCGCCTCCGACGTCGTGGCGCCGCCGTCCGGCGCCCCATCGCCCGCCATGTCGCCGCCGTCGGGCGACGCCCCCCCCGTCGTGTCACCGCCGTCCGGCGCCCCGTCCACCGCCTAGTCGCCGACGTCCGTCAACGCCTCCCCCCTCGTGGCGCCGCCGTCTGGCGCCCCGTCCGACGCCGAGCCGCCGCCAGCGGGCAAGGCCTCTCCCGTCGTGGCGCTGCTGTCTGGCGCCCCATCCCCCGCCGAGCCGCCGCTGCTGGGCAGCGCCTCCCCGGTTGTGGCTCTGCCATGTGGCGCATCGTCCCCCGTATTGCTGCCGCTGCCTACGGGCTGCGCGACGTCAGCAAAGCTCTTCCTGTACCACGAGGGCCAGTCGTCTTTCAGCTTCGAGCCAATCGCGTCCATAGCGTCGCGGTGCATGGCCGACAGCTTGTTGGTAAACGGTGAATAAGATGAGGTTGCGCTGCTTGACCAACCGCAGAAAGTTTTGCAGTCGCCGCGCGGCCGCGTTGCGCTCCTCCGACGCTGAGGTGTTTTGGGCGTCCATCGAGCGGAAGGAGTCGGGGTTCATGGCCTTGGAGCACCATACGTGGTTCTTCATCCCGTGAAAGCGGTCAACCAAGAAAGCTAGGAACAAAGCAAAGAAAGGCAGACGACAAAGAGCCATCTTCAAAGCGGCACACGGAAAGTCATAAAACACGCGATCCGGAAAACGAACCATACGCTGCACGACAAACTCAATGGGCATCGTTTGGCTCTCGGAGCCTTGGAGTACCACGACCACAATCGTTTTGAGGTGTGCGCATGTGCACGACCCCGTGAACGTCCCACCCATGAAGCGATTGGCCATCCCCAGCAAGTGACTGCACTCAGGTACATCTTCTGAGCTCTTGGAGACGGACAGAAAGTCTGGAAGCTCGCGCACCGGGGGAAACTTGGGTGCCCACTGGCCCGAAAGCAGGTAGTCCCTCATCGCCAACTCCCGGTCACCATACGTACCCAAAAAGGTCTCCGACGAGACGTCCTCTCCAAAGTACGCCCCGGTGAACTCCGCAGGGTGGAAAGCCTTCTCAGGAAATTCCGCCATCTCGTGCCGCGTCGCCATCACCCCCTCGTCGTGCTCGTCGCGCTGCAACTCATGGAGAGCGTGCTTGTCAACGAACTCGCGGTACCACTCGTACGTGGCACACAGCCCGAGAAGGAGATTGAGCATCACAGTGCGAACGCGGGGTTGCGTGCAAAAGGAGGGGTACAGCGTGAGAAGCGCGCCGTGCAGCAGCCGCAGCTCCTTGACCGACTCGCTGCGGACGGCAGCTTGGAGGGTGGCTCTGCGGACCGGCATTGCTGCCAGTGCCGCCACGACAACGCCAGCTGCCGACCATTTCCCGCCCGGCCCCCACACAACGGCCGGGTCCACCACCACTGCACGCGCAAAGTCGACTATCCGTTCAGCTGAGCCTGCCGTAGCGGAAAGAAGCGGACTGGGTCGGAGCAGAGCACCTCCACGACGATCCTCGCCAGCGACGCCACCAGCGTCGGAAAATACAGGATCAGCAACCGCGCGCGAGTCGACAGAGAGGTGCCGCCGACGTATTGGCCGGGAGTTGGAGCCATAAGCCATGGCGTCGTCGGTGGCGTCGCCCGGCTCGTCCGACTCCGAGTCTGTGTCCGGGTCGGGCGCCTGCAAAATGCGCTTGGCTCGGTCGAGGATGAACTTAGGGACCTTGGCCTGCAGCGACTGCGACACGTCGAGGACAGCGAAGGCCACCTTGCGCGCCGCCCGCCCGCACCAGAGGGAGCTCGCGGATAAAGTCAAGCACAGAGGGATGCACCCCACCGTCCATGACAGGGTCCCACCCGCGGGAGCGGGAGACGCCCGTGGCTCGTGGCATCGTGCCCGCCAGGTTGTTTCTTTCTCCAGGGACGACGACGTCTCCGGCCAGCACCGCTAGGGCGATGAGGTGCTCGCGAATGGCCGTGACCGTCATTTTCGGACGTGCCGTCTCGTCGTGCGCTCTGGTTGCCGTCGACAAGACCGAGCCCATCGCGTGGCCGACCGCCGTGTCGGACACCATTAACGCCCGGATGGAGGCGCGGTGGATGGGGTTCAACTTGATGCGTACGCTCGAGAATGGCGTCTGGTATCGCACCTTGAAGCCGACCAGCAACCCGTCGAAACAAATGAAGCTCAAGCTGCCATCGGGCCGTCTGCACACGGCGCGTGTGCTCACGGCGAGCGGAAGGTCTTCGAGCACGAGGTAGATGTACAGCAGCGCTGCGAAGCGAAACACCGGCAGCGACCGTAAGTTGGGGAGCAAATTCGGGTACAGGCGCTCATTTATGAGCTGGTGGAAGGCGCTGCGGAGGTTGAAAGTGGACGTCAGAGATGACGCGTTGCGGCATAGTTTGACCGTGCACTCAAACAAGAAGAATTAGGTGTACGCCGTGAACTGGGAGCAGATGATGAGGCCTTGGTCCGCGCCGTCAGTGACGCGAATTCTGCGACATAAGCCGCACCACCAGGACATCACAATAGTCCGAACAGACCGTTGACCGAACTCCACTGTGCCCGTGCGGGAGAACACCGCGTGCATGTGGCCACGCTCATGGCCACAGGTCGAGCAAACATGCGCGCCGGGGAGAATGATGGACGAACCCGTCTCCGCTGCGCACACGACGGCGAAGTGCCCGTCCAAGCTCCGCGCCGATGGTACGAGCGGCCGCGGCACGGTCGAGAAAACGGTGTTACGGCGCTTAGGGCGCCGCCGTCCGCGGTCAGAATCGTTATCGAGGTCGTCATCGTCGGACGCCTCAGACTGCGCATTGTGGCCGGCGTCCCCTGCAGCTCGCGCGTGCGTGCAGCTGCCCGGTCCTTGGTGACATGCGTGGCAAAACCACAGACCATTCTTTCTGCGTCGGACCACAGCAAACGGCCAGCTGTCTCCTTCCCGCCGCACGACGCACAACGTTTGACCGTACATGACCGCAATGCCCTGGTTCAAGGCAGACACCCGCAAGTCCTCTCAAAGAAAGCCCAAGACGTCAATGACGTCCATGCTCATGCATGTGGCCACCTCCTCGAGGGCGCCCATCACGACCGCCTTTTGGGAGCAGCCTTCCGCCACGCAGTCCTCCTCCGCCCGGCTGCAGCACACAGCGAGCTCGTCCGCGGGAGAGAGGAAGATCTCTACGGCAAGGTTGGCGTCACGTGCGTGGTTGTCCCGCGCGCCTTTGTGCTTGAATTTGAAGAGAGCTCCGACAGAGCTGCTGCGCCGTTAAGACCACGCCTTGGAGGAAAGCACCGCGTCAGTGATGCTCTAGTACCGCTTCCGCTGCAGGAGGATGCTCTTGGTGCACTGGTCGAGGAGGTGCGCGCTGCGCGGATCGTTGGCCTCCCTCAAACCGAGGGCACCGTCGACTTGGCGGAAAAAAAGGATGAGAAGGATCTCTTGCATTGCCGCCCGGACGTTGAGGCCCGACCCACGCATGTGGCCGCTGCCCGCCCTTTGGAAGCCTCGCTTCTTGTTGATTCTTTTCACGTTGTTGGACGCGATGCAGCCCTCGTCGACCCCCGTGGATGCGCGCCCGTCAGATCTGTACACCGACTCGTCGCCGGAATCACCGCAGGACGAGCTCTCCGGTAGCTCGGGCACATTGTCCGCCTCTATCCAGTCGGGGAGGCGGACAGGCGCGGACACGTCATACCGAGCTTCGAGCAAGTCTTCCGCGTCAATGTGGTACGCCTCGGCGGTGGGCTCCCGAGCCAAGAGAGACGGCGGCGCCCCTGGGGCGCTCCCGCTCGTTACGTTGGGCCGAAGACGATGAGAGTGCAGGAGGGTGCTCGCGTCAACAAAGTGCACCGCAATCCCGTCGACCTCAAAAGAGTCATCAATAGGGTTGGAACCCCCGCCGAGAGACATGGAAATCGGCCAGATCGGCAGTGGGCCAGAAGGATGGGGGGCGAGCCGGCCGGCTGGGCGGCGCGCGACAAAGTCGGCGAGCTCGGGGCCGGGAAACCCGACCAGCGAACCAGACTGTGGGAGACCGCGCCGGCGAGCAAGCGGGGGGGACCCGGCCGGGGAGCCAGACGGTGGGCGGCCACACCCACTAGCGAGCAGGGGGGGGCCGGCTGGCCAGACAGACGGTGGGCGACCACGCCGGCGAGCAAGCGGGGGAGACCCGACCGGCGGCCAGGCCACGTTCAACCTGGCCGATCGCTGGGGGCGGGTGACCCTGCCGGGGGCCACACGGAAGGTGACCAGAGCGGCGGGCGACCCGATCAACAATCCAAATGGCAGGGGACCCGCCCGGAAAGCCGGGCACGCCCGGCCGCCGAGCCAGGCACCCCGGCCACCAGGAGGCCACAACGGGTGAGCGAGGAAGCAGCCGGCGAGGGGACCGCAGCCGGTGAGGGGAGTGGCCGGCGGTCCATCCAGGTGAAGCGGCGGCGGCGGGGGGGTGGCGGCGGCGGTGGGGGGAT
>ENA-ORXR01003573-ORXR01003573.1-marine-metagenome-genome-assembly--contig:-NODE-3573-length-13771-cov-17.131590_pt1 | contig 13771 bp, 12 predicted proteins | sample MGYA00237866_ERZ511479 | MGnify/ENA metagenome assembly ERZ511479 | reverse complement strand
TAATAATTTAAAAACCAATAAAATACAAAAGAAATACGTCTGATTCACGTTATGCAACTTTTACATTTTAAATTTATCATTTTACATTTTACATTTCAAAAAACGATAAGAAACTTATTTGACAGTGTATTAAGTACATCGTTACTTATCACGAAGTCGTCGAACGGCTGCAATTCCCAATATCACCGCAAGCATTAATGTCCAAAGCCACCAATTCGTGTCTTGCGCCAGTGGTGCTGCATCACCGATATGTACAAATGCCGCCCAATAGTAAGGATGATACTGAATATCGGAAACCTTTTCGTCCTCCTCCAAAAAGTCTAACTTGGCATGTCGAAGTGCTTGGTCTTTTGTCTTGCCCGATTTGAGGTGTCTGTAATAATGTCTCATGATTAGGGAAGTCGTATTATCGTTGACCGCCCAAAGGCTCGTGGTGGTCGCGGGTACACCCGTGTATGCAAAAGCACGTGCGAGACTCATCACTCCTTCGCCACGACGGTCTGTACCAATACCCGTCTCACAAGCACTCAAAACCACCATATCAGCATCCAGCCTAAGTGGATATAATTCAAGTGCTGTCAAGTATTCATCATCACCGAAATAGATGCGGCTGAGTTGGTCATCCTCGTCTGCACAGGCGTGTGTGGAGAGGTGAATAATACGCGATTTAATCCCATAATTCAGAAAATTGTCTTTGGTCGCAGCAGCTCCCATAAATTGTTTTCCCCCGAAGCGACTACTAATATCTGCGACTTCTTTTATAGTGTGCTTCAGCGTATCCAAAAGATTGCCGTAGCAAGAGCGTGTCGCCAAACTTCCTCCTGATAAACGCTTGAAATTCGGCGCAAAGCCCACAAAATCATACTCCACTTTATTGCTTTTAGGTTTGTTCAAATTTTGCTGTAATACCGTAGCCGAATACGCATAACTCACCGCGTATTTGTTGATTATCAAATAAGGTATCGCCTCTTTTTTATAACTAAATTTACTTTTTTCTATCTTTTTTTCCAATAAAATATCAAAGGGAATATACGCCAATCCACCATCGGGAACTACGATAATTTGCTGTACATTCCCGCCGATTTTCTCCAGTCCTTTTTTCAGTAAATTTTGATACAAAAAATATGCGGTTTCCGCATAGCAGGCATCATCCATTTTAGTAATTACCTGCCTCAATTCGGTGATGTTTGTTTGTATTTGTTCGGTATTTTTCGTGGAAAAAATATGAATATCATTTTTCGTGATAAAAAATGTGTACAATTGCTCATCTCCCATAAAATACTCCACAAAAACCGCGTCGCGTGCGAGTATATCACGCCTGACACCATCGACTCCGGTAATGCTCACTCCGTATTTGAGGTCGTGATAATCGGGATATTCGGTTTCGAGTGTTGCTACAAAATCATCGTACTGTTGCTGCTGCTCGAATAGCTCATTTTGGAGGTCGCGGAGGGCTTCTTCGTTTTCGGTTTTCTTTTTGAGTTTGCTGATTTTTCCTTTGATGTGGTTCATCTGGGTGCGGAGTTGGCGTTCTTGTTCGAGCGTTGTTTCGGGGATATTAGCGAATTGCTGTGCATCGTTATTTGCAAGGGCGTCAAGTAGAGAAAGGCTTTTGCTTTTTTCTGCCATTCGGAAGGCTTCTGCAAGGTGATTTTCATCACCTGTTTCCAAGTATAGTTGACGATTGATTTCAATGCCTTTTTCAAAAATCGGATAGTTTTGCTCTACCAAAAACCGCCTTGCTTCTTCGGAGGAATATTCGCGGCGCATATCATCCATCAAATTGATAGTCAGTTGTATGTGAGCATCAGCGTGTTTGAGGTTTTCTGTTTTTTTATTTTGTAATGATAGTTCGTAAAAGGCATTGGCTTTGGCTTGTAGTGCTTGTAGGAGTTCTTTTTTGTTGTTGACATCTGTATTGGTAGGCAGACTGTACATTGAAGTATCATCATAATTATCTGTAAGGCTGACTACGCTTTTTTGATAGTACTTTAATGCTTCTTTTAGGTCTTGTTTCCCTTGGTACATGTTGCCTTTTTCGAGGTGGATTTGGGCGGTTTTGTAGTGTTTTTCGCCGTAACGGTCACGGGTATCTTCAAGGGCTTTACTTATATATTCCTCAGCTTTATCGTATTCAGCTTTTTGGGTGTATGCTTTGCCGATATTGAGCCATGTGGTAGCGTAGAAAGGGTCATCTTCAATGTGGTACTTGAGGGATTCTTTGAGGTAGAGTAGAGTACTGTCGGGGTAGTTGACTTCGAGATAGAGTTCGGCGGTTTTGTTATAGTTATTGAGTAGTCTATTTTTTGATTTATTATTAGGAGATATTCTTTTTTTATATTTTTTGTTTAAAACTTTGTAATAAGAGAGTGCCTTTTCGTAGTTTCCTTTTTTGTAGTGTGTTTCTGCTATATAATTATAAATTTTATTTGGATCGTAATTTTTGTCAAACATATTTTTTATAATATTAGCATATTTGAAGGCGAAATTAAAATTGTTGATTGCGGTATCATGTTCACCTTTTCTACTAAAAATATTCCCTATAAATAAATAATTAGATACTAGTGCTTCGTAATCAAAAACCGCTAAAGAATCCTTGTGATTAATTCGGATTACAATACTATCAAATTTAGCCAAAGCACGTTCGTAGTTTCCTGTCTTGTAATAATAGCTCCCCCAGTTAGTTTCGATAAGAGACTTCATCTCACTGCCGAACTCTGTTGTGTCATAACGAATTTCTGTGTAGGCTTTATCAGCATTCTTCAGGTATTGATATAGTGAGTCAAGTCGAAAATGGCGACCTGCTGCACTAATCTTAAACATGGTAGCACTAGCATACGGCTCCCATGCTTGCTCCTGATATGCATATAAAGCAGCTTTATTCAAACAAGTAATAGTAACCGGAAAATCAGAACTCAAATGCTCTAAACCTTCGTCAAGATATTTTTGAATAGTATCCAAATTCTCTTCCTGTGCATTTGCATTTTGAGCGAATAAAAAGAGACACAATGCGAACACACTGTGCCATATAAGAGATTTTCTTAACATTATTTATTTTACGTTGGTTATATAGCTTCTGTTTTCCTCTAACAGTTCCAATTGTAACTGTTTGTTCTTTAGAATACTGAACTCACCTAGTGTAATTTTTGGACGATAGCGTCCATCTCTCACGAACTTATTACTTGCTTCTAACTTCATAAGGACATTGCCAGTACCAATTTCACTGATGATAACTTGTTGGTCGGGATAGATTGACCAACTTATGATATTTAAGGGTAATTCTTTACAATCACATGGTTCCGGGGGCTTAGGAAAGACTATCTTTAGTTGCGGCGGAGGATCGGGTAGAATTTCTTGCAGTTCCTTGAACTCTTCGTCAATAGACTCACACTCATCTTCAGATAATAAGTTTTGCTTGCAAGAATCCTTTTTAGTACTAAGTGCTGAGTACTTTATGTAATCAGTGGAAAAGGTATTCTTAGGAACGCAACCGAAGTGATAAAAAAAGACTATTACCAATCCCAAATACATCCACCATTGAATTTTTACAGTTCTCATAAAAATAGTGTTTTACAGTTAAAAAATAATGAATATAATAAAATTACAGGTTTTAAACGTATTTATCCAATATTTTATACGAAAAATTCCTCACAAGACGCTTTAGCCTTGCAAGGAAAATCTTACTCATTCAGAAACGTCGTTCTGAATATGGGTAAAATTAGGCACAAAAAAAATACTCTGCTTGACAAAAAATCGAAGTAAATCATAAAAACAAACGCACAATAATTGACCTAATTAACTTATAATCAGTTAGTTATTTAAGATTAAAATCAAACAAACAAAACATATTTTTAATAAATAAAATATTTGCTGCGTGTTAATTTGACAAATTCCCATTATCTTTATGTGTGAAATAATGATTAATGATTAATGGTTAATGATTAATGGTTGATAATGAGGCAGTAAAACGTACCGTTAGCCATCTACCATCCACCGTCAAGATATGAGTGATAAAGTACCGCACGAGGAAAGTTTTTACATCAAAGGTTTATTAGATGATGACCGATTTGTCGTTAAGCGACTGTATGATGAATTTTACCCCAAAATCAAGCGAATGGTGACATCCAACAGTGGAAATTCGGATGATGCATCGGATGTTTTTCAAGAAGCTTTGGTGACTATCTACAAAAAAGCACAATCTCCCACTTTTGTACTGACTTCGCCCTTTTACTATTTTCTTTACAAAGTATGCTGGCATATCTGGATGCGAGAATTGGATGGAAAAAAAAGACGCCCGAAGGTGACAATTCAGGATGAAGACGGATATACAGACGACACTAACATTGAAGACGTGATACATCAAATGGATAGACACGCACTTTACAAAGACAAGTTTGCACAAATCAGCGAAAAATGCCGACAACTGATGCAACTGGTTTTTAACAAAAAGAAAATGCGGGAAATCGCCGTAATTCTCAATTATAACAACGAACAGACTGCAAAACAACAACATTACAAATGCAAGAAAAAATTGATAGCACTCGTAAGAGCAGACATCAGATTTACAGAACTCAAGTGATTTTTGATTTGGTGATTTTAGATTTTTGATTGATTTTCGCTATGCGATAATACCCAATTTTGCAAAGCAAAATCCAATCAGAAATCACCAAATCGAAAAATCTCCCAAATTTATACTACACAATGAACGAAACAAGATTTGAACAGATAGAAGACTATCTGAACGGTGAACTGGTAGGCACAGCCCTTGCGGAATTTGAAGCGCAACTAAAAACCGACCCTGCCCTACAAGCAGAAGTCGAATTGCATCGCGATATAGGCATTGCACTGATGGATGAGCAAGAAATTCCATTCGTACAAACATTGCGCGACATTCACACGAAGGCTACACTCGAAACAGCAACTCCTGTGGAAGAAGCTGCCCCTGCCCCTACTCCATTTTCACGCCGACGTATCGTGCGTTTTGCGATAGCGGCGGCAGCGGCGATTCTATTAGCAGTATTTGCACTACCGATATTATTCCCCGCTCAAAACAATACAATGCAACTTTCTGAAAATACCATTGGCGATGCTCCCACGCTTGACATCTGGCGTTCTACCGACGGAGCAGATCCTATGACAAAAAGACTCATCACGGCTTACCAAAAAATTGAGCAAGAAAAATACACAGAGGCAATACCCGAATTGAATGAAATTTATGACGTGACAGATAAAGATGAAGCCGCTTTGGGCTTAGGATATTGTCATTTACAGGTAAAAAATTATGACACCGCAATTGGGATTTTTGAGAAAATACAAGCTAAAAACTCCATTCTCAATGATACTGTATCTTGGTACTTGGCACACAGTTACCTTCGCAAAGGCGACGTGCTATCAGGTAAAAATATATTGCAAAAAATTATTCTAAGTGAAAATGTCACACTCAAACGTCGAGGACAAGCCAAAAGTCTCTTAAACAACTTAGAGAAAATAAATTAGGTATATTGTTAATGTTCCACTAATTATGCGACTTTAGTGCCTTTATTGCGTCAAAAATATGTCAATTTTTACGCCCAACAGTATTTGATTGTTTTTCGTTATGTGTTAAACATTTATTTGTCACAAAATGTGTAAGTGTGGATTTTTTTATTTAATATTGTTCCTGAAAGGCTAATCATAAATCCACAGATACAATCAATGTACACTCACGAAAATTTACTTGATGGCTTATTAAAAGCACTCAGGCACTCCCCCAAAAATCCACCTTTACTGCAACTGATTGCTGATACTATGGTGGATATGGATCGATATGAAGAGGCAAGCTCCTATTATCGTGAAAAACTGACCATTCAGCCGGATTGCCAACTTGCCAAACTCGGTCTTGGCAATGCGTTCTATGGTGCAAACCGAACTAGTGAAGCTTGGGTTTTGTTGGAAGAACTTATTACCTCCAATAATCCGCCGCCCAAAACTTACTTGCTCAAAGCACGCCTGCATGCAAGCGAAGAGAACTTTGATGAGGCACAATATGCCTATCACGCTGCCGTAGAAGCCGACCCGCTTTTACAAGATGCTGAATTGGAAAAGCTCGTACATGGCGTACCTATCACATCATTTGAGAAAGAAAATGGTGAAACAACTTTCCTCAACAAAGAGGACGATATAGAAGCCTATCTCGAAGAACTTATTTCTCCGAATATCACATTCAATGAAGTCGGCGGAATGGGCTACGTAAAAGAAGAAATTCGCCAAAAAATCATCCTTCCATACAAACATCGCAACATCTACGAATCCTACGGCAAAAAAGCCGGCGGCGGTATCTTGCTTTACGGTCCTCCGGGCTGTGGCAAAACGCACATTGCACGCGCTACTGCTGGTGAAATGAACGGCAACCTCATTCCCGTAGGCATCCACGAAATCCTTGAGATGTGGATAGGTAAAAGCGAGAAAAATCTACACGAAATATTCGAAATCGCCCGAAGACGCACCCCCTGTGTGCTGTTCTTCGACGAAGCAGACGCGCTTGGTTCAGACCGAAGCGACATGAAACGAAGCGGCTCACGGTACATTATCAATCAGTTCTTATCCGAATTGGATGGCTACGATGCCGAAAATGAAGACCTGCTGATACTTGCCGCTACCAATGCTCCCTGGCATTTGGATGAAGCCTTCCGCCGTCCGGGACGCTTCGACCGTATCGTTTTTGTACCACCACCGGATAGAGATGCCCGCGCTGCCATCCTCGAAATCTTACTCAGAGACATCGGCAATAAAGAAGAACTCAGCTATCAACTACTCGCCAGAAAAACCAAAGGCTTTTCAGGAGCAGACCTGCGTTCGCTTGTTGACATAGCCAAACAAGACAAAATTACTGTGGTTATGAATACGGGGAATAATACACCGCTTTGTCAGGAAGACCTGATGACGGCTACCCGAAAAGTCCGCCCAAGTACCAAAGAGTGGCTGAAAAAAGCAAAACAATATGCTCTTTTTGCCAACGAAGGCGGCTTGTACAACGAAATTTTAGAGTACTTGAAAAAGCACCCCGTGTAAAGAAGTTTAAGTTTAAGACTAAGTTTAAAAATTTAATTTTCAATTAAATTTATATTTCGATAAATTATTATTTTTTGAAAAAAAAATAATTTTTAAACTTAGTCTTAAACTTAAACTTAAACTTCTTCACTTATGAACCACGCAGCATTAAAAAAAGCACGCCTGTTGATGCAACAGGGGCGTTTTAAAATGGCTGAACAGGAATTGCGCCAGACATTGGGGCTTTATCGTTCAAATGCTGCTACACGCGCCATGCTGAGTACTTGTCTGCTGCGTCAAAACCTCATTTCGGAGGCATTGCACGAAGCCAAGTCCGCTATACGTATGGAGCCTACCAACCCCAACCATTACTACGTCCTCAGCCTCATCTATCTCGAACAAGAACGCTACGACAAGGCAGACCGCACCATCCGAATGAGCCTCAATCACTACGCGGCACATCCTGATTACCTGTATGTCTTGGGAAGTATATTTTTCCAACAAACCGAATGGGAAAAAGCACTCAAAATCTGCGATATGAGCCTCAATATCGACGCCGAACACATTGATAGTCTCAATCTTCGCGCTCGTGTCCTCAATCGCATCGGCGAACATGAAGCCTCCAACCAAACCTTCATACTCGCTTTTCGCAGCGACCCGGAAAATCCCGTCACACATGCCAATAAAGGCTGGGCAGCACTCGAACAAAAGCAATATGGAGCAGCCCGTGAGCACTTCGAGTTCGCACTTGGCTTCAATCCCGAACTCGAATTTGCCCGTAGTGGTTTGGTCGAATCTCTAAAGACCAAATACAGCCTCTATCGTTGGATGATGCACGCCAATTACTGGGCAAATACTTGCATCGATGCCATCAAAATTATACTCATTACAGGCTTGGTGCTTGTTGCCAGTCATATCCCTTACCTCTCCCCCGTTTATCTCTCGGTGCTACTTTTCATGTGGTTTCCTGATGTCATTTTTAATGCTTATTTGCAAAAAGACGCCCGTACCCGCCAGATACTTTCCAAGCGCGAACGCCTTACTTCGCAGGTTTTCGGCGCGATATTTATGGTGGGAATGTTGAGCCTTGCTTCTTTTTGTATCACCAAACAAAACATCCTTTTCTCCATTGGTGTCGTTGGGTTGGGTATGCTCTTTCCATTAGTCAGCACCTTGCGTACTTGGACAGATTATTACGCCCGACGTATTGCATTTACCGTCATATCAGGCTTACTCGGTCTGCTCGCCATTTGCTCCAACTTCTTCGGACCAGAATATCCGCAAGTCTTTGAAGTCATCTTCTTCCACGCCGTACTCGGCTATACTTGGTACGAAAATTTTAGTGCAAGGCAGGATAGGGATAATGATGAAATGCGATAATGCGTCAATGCGACAATGTAATGAGTGAATGATTTAATACGATAATCATTTTCGTGTTTTTTATTTTTTTTATTTTTTTTATGGAAAAAACGCTTGCGCCTGAATTATTGCAAAAAACATCATAATAGCCTCATTATCATCACTTTCATACAATATCGCTTCATTCATACAATCAAAAAAACATTCAATATACTGGCTTATTTCAATTCTACTTCATCTACTACTCTGCTCTCTCGCTAATTAAGACTTTAACATCGAATGTTGCCTATTAAAATACAAGACAGTCGGAAAATCATTCAAAATTCAAAATTCACTCATTACATTGTCGCATTAAAATATTCACTCATTCAAAATTCACTCATTCACTCATTACATTGTCGCATTACATCATTATCGCATTATCGCATTAAAATATTCACTCATTCAAAATTCACTCATTCACTCATTCACTCATTACATTGTCGCATTGCATCATTATCGCATTGTCGCATTAAAATATTCACTCATTACATTGTCGCATTGCATCATTATCGCATTGTCGCATTATCTTGTTAGTACTATATAATCATTAATCACCGTCTTCAGGAAGCGAAGCGGTTGTTTAGGTGCTTGTTGAATTTGAAGTTTTTCCATCACCGCGTGTAGTATCTCGCCCACCGCCTCTTTATGTGCCTGATTCGGATAGCGATTATAGCGGTTTAAGGTCGTTTTTATCAGTAGCATATCCTGCTCAGAGAATTGACGGACACCCGGATAGCTCACCTCATAATTTTCCAATGATTTAATACGATTAATATCCTCAAAACGCAAATTCATACTCGAACGCAGGCGGATCACCGTTGTATTGGCAATCATATCTCCCAATCGCTGCCGCTTCGGAGATGACCCCACCAACAAGGAAGCCAAAGCCCCCGCCGTTCCCCAAATATCAATCATTCTAAAAGTCCAACGTATCAAATAATCATTCAAAATCGGTTCTGTTCCCGTCAGTTTGACGACTTTCACACCCATCGCCAATTTTCCAATTGTGCGCCCATCCATGATAGACTCCAAAGCCAATGAATAAAACAGATAAATCGGCAGTAGGAAAAGAAAATACACTAAATCCGTATCTTTCATCCCATCCACAAACGAAGCAAACAAACCCAAAATAAGCAATATCACCAATGCAATAATGGCGTCCGAAGCAGCGATTTGACGTATTTTTTTACCGGAAAGCAATAAGTATCCCACAAAGAAAGTCGCCACATAGATAATGACGAAACCGGGCAAAAAATTGACCGCCATCATATATTCCAGAATCAATCCGAATGTCACCAAGATACCGAAAATCACGATTTGGTCAATAATAAACGCCATCATACGCTCACCCCATGAGGCAAGTTCGTACTCAATGGCTACTTTCTGTGTAGTGGTAATTTCTATTTTCTGCATGAGAGGCTATATTTATTTTTTTTGTGTTTAAATACACTGCTAAGGTAAACAGAATTTTCCAGATTTGAAATTCTTATGAGAATATCGTATATTAAATCAAAAATAACGTTATGTCAGCTATTTCTGTACAAATTAAAGGTGAGTTAAAAGAGCAGGTCGAAAGTGAGGCTAAAGCATTAAACATTAATTCAGAAGATGTCGTTATCAAGGCTTTAAAAAGCTATCTCAGGGAACGGCGGATTGATAAAATACAAGAAAAATTAAACAAACACTTCCGTGATAGAGGTATTTTAACAGAAGATGATTTATTTAATGAAGTCTCATAATCAATTAGTTACGATACCATGAAAGTCGTATTGGATACCAATATTCTCATTTCCACTTTTGTATTTAAGGGAAATACAAGGAAAGTCTATTCACATTGCTGTAATTACACAGATATATTTCTTTCTGATTTTATTGTTGATGAACTAACTGATAAATTGCTGAATAAATTTGAAGTTGAGACCGTTTTTCTTAACGAAATTTTAAAAACCGTTTACGAAAACGCTTAAATAATTCAACCCGAAAATGAACTCCCCGCCGTTTGCAGAGACGAAGACGATAATAATATCTTACAACTTGCCGAATACGTTGAAGCCGACTACATCATTACAGGCGATAAAGATTTGCTTACACTTGAACAATTCAAAGGAACACTCATCGTTGCTCCCGGAGAATTTTACGCACTGATTTCTGATTCATAATCAACAGAAAAACACCAATTACAACATCTCATCTACAAAAATCGTTTATATTAGCAGGACAAAAATCCGTGTAAATCCGTTTAATCCGCCAAATCCGCGTTCTCACTATGCAACGATTAATACTACTCATACTCGTACCTCTCTTGCTAATTTCCTCCTGTAAATATCCGGAAAAAATCCGCGATGGACAGACCGCCTTTGAGCGTAAACAATACGCCGAAGCAGTCAAGTTATTCGGAAAAGAATTTGATAAAAAAAGCGGTGAAGACAAAGCCCAAACCGCTTTTTTCATCGGCAGGTCGTACTTGCAAATCAACGAAAGCGAAAAAGCAGCCGAGTGGTTCAAAAAGGCGTGGGATTTGGGCTACGGCGCACCCGCCATGTACAAATACGCCCATACACTCAAGCAACTCGAACGCTACGAAGAAGCCGCCACCGCCTTTACCAATTATGGTAGAGAAACAGGTGAGATGGTGCAAATGCGTAGCCAAGTTCGTAGCTGCGAACAAGCCGCCCAATGGCTCGCCGATGCGCCCGACAATGAATTTCAAGTCGAAAAACAAGGCTTCAATAGTTCTGTATCTGATTATGCACCAATGTTTTATGAAGGCAACATAATTTTTACATCAGATAGAAACACGGCAGAAGGAGAGGAAATTTATAAATGGACAGCTAGAGATTTTTCAGATATATTTACCGTGAATGAAAATGGTAATGTAAATCCATTTTCGGAACTCAACAGCGAGTACAACGAAGGCACACCTACCTTCAACAGCACCGGAACGACCGTCTATTTCACGCGATGCGGCAGCAAGCAACGCGAAGGCACGGATTACTGCAAAATTTATTTCTCGAAAAAAAATAAAGAAGGAAAATGGGCTAAACCCAAGCTATGCAGATTCACGGAAGGCGAGGGCAATTACGCGCATCCCTATCTCGCGGATGATGACAAAACACTCTATTTTTCATCGGATGTAAATGGTTTTGGCGGTGCGGATATTTTCAAAGTAGTACATATAGATGGCGAATGGTCGCGCCCCAATAATCTCGGTAAAGACATTAACACGCGCAAGGATGAGAAATTTCCTTTTCGATATAATGATACCTTATATTTTGCATCGGATGGTCACGCGGGTATGGGTGGATTGGATATTTTTAAGGCGGTAAAGGTGCGCGGTACTTGGCGCGACACCGAAAATCTGCGTGCGCCCGTCAATTCCGGCGAAGATGATTTTGGATTTATTTTAAGAGAAAAAACGGGCGGCGAAGAACGCCAAATTGAAGGCTATCTCACCTCCACACGCAAAGGCGGCGAGGGCAAAGACGACATTTATTATTTTACAAAAAAATATATCGCGCCACCACCACCGCCTCCGCCGATTGATACGATTATTCCGCCACCTATTGACACCATAATTTCACCGCCGGAAGTGGTTTATAACTTTAATTTAAAAGGAAAAATACTCATCAAACAATACGCGAATGACGATCCCAATTCGCCCGTAATCGACTCATTACCAGCCGAAAATGCGCGAGTCAGTATTTCCTTTTTGAATAATAATGAACAAATTATAACGGATAATTTGGGTGAATTTAAATTTAAATTGAACGAAGAAACGGACTATTTTTTCTTGGCTTCAAAAGACGGCTATCTCAATAATTCAGAACGATTATCCACCAAAGGAGAACGCGACAAAAACACGCCCGAAAAGGAATTTGAGGTCGTAATTGTACTAGATAAAATTTTCAAAAATCAAGAAATTACCCTCGAAAACATCTATTACGATTACGATAAATGGAACATCAGACCCGATGCCGAGCCTTCACTCAATTTACTCGTAAAAGTCCTCAACGAAAACCCTGCAATTCGCATACAACTCGCCTCTCACACCGACTGTCGAGGTGACAATGAATACAACAGAAATCTCAGCGCAAAACGCGCCCAATCTGCCGTTAATTATTTGATTCAGAACGGAATAGGTGCTTCACGCCTCAATGCACAAGGGTATGGAGAGGAACGCCCTGCGGTAGCTTGTGCATGTGATGATTGCACAGAAGATGAGCATCAAGCCAATCGCCGGACAACATTTAAAATACAGTAATCGGTAGAGACGCGATTAATCGCGTCTCTACGTGCAAATTATATCTTCGTCGTCTTACGTTTTTTCTTTTTCTTATTGCGTTTAGGCGTTTTGTATTCTTTCTTTTCGCGAGGAATAATCTTGTCGTTTTCATCGCGTTTGGGTTCGATAGGCTCAATATTCCAATCGCCGAAAAACTGCTGGAATAATTGGGTAATTTCCTCATTATTAAAGAAATTTTTACTTTCTAAGAGCATGTCTGGCAGTTCTTTAGCAGACTCTTTCATGTCCTCTATCATTTCGGGGTCGGGGCGCATTTGTTCCGGAAATTGCTCAAAACTTTTCGCCATAAAATCATAAAACATCCCTACATCTATCGTATCGCCCATGATACGCATCGTGCCTTCTTCGTCAAGTTTTTCCAAGTCGAGTTCGTTATCCAAAAAGAAACGAGCCTCACCGAGTGCCCGCTTCATTTCGTCGAACATACCGTCCATTTCCTTGCTAAGTTTTTCAAGCTCTTGTTTCATTTCGGGGCGTTTATCCGTGCCTTGCGCGAAAGCACCGATTGTCAATATTGACATTATCAGAATGGCAAATAATTGTTTCATATTACGTTGTGATTGATATTGTTAGGTGAACGTAAAACGATTTTTCAAATCGTTCACTTTCATGCGGAACGATTTACAAAATCGTTTTACGTTTCTATTTTCAAAAATGATGCTAATCTTAGGACGCAACAATTATCAAAGATAACATAATCAGAAGTACTGTTATTATTTCATTCGCTTGAAATAGAACACTGGTAAGTCGCGAGAGAAGCGTGGATTCGCCTTGCTATCTAAAATTAAACCTCCATCATTTCTAATTGTACATATATATGTCTCCTCGGATATGGCAAGTAAGCACTCCCTTTTCCATAGTAGATAATCACCGACGGATATAGAAATATCCTTTCTTTCATCAGGGTTTTTCTTGGTGACAACTACTCTATCTTCACTAAATTCCCAGATGACATCTCCGTTAAGCAGTAAGGGGTAAATAATCGACACTTTTTGAGCAGGGTATTTTTTTGTTAGACGAAGCTCGTTTTGAGGAGTA
>ENA-ORXR01003572-ORXR01003572.1-marine-metagenome-genome-assembly--contig:-NODE-3572-length-13779-cov-10.606554_pt1 | contig 13779 bp, 11 predicted proteins | sample MGYA00237866_ERZ511479 | MGnify/ENA metagenome assembly ERZ511479 | reverse complement strand
CCCCCAGAGTAGTCTACCCCCCGCTCGCTCCCTAGGCCCCCACCACAGCGGCGCAGTAGCCAAAGCCCTGCTGCCCACGCACACACGCCGCGTCCGGATCGCAACACTCGACGACGCGGCGGCGGCGCCACGGCCACGCGCACACGCCGCCGACGCGCGCGCAGCGGTCGAGCCGCCCCGGCGGCGGCGGGGGGAGGAGGCACCGCGGCTCCCCCGCCGCGTCCCGCCACACGCGGTCGCCGCCGGTGGGGGGGTGGGTCGGGGGGGGGGGGGGGGGGGGGGGGGGGGCCCCCGGGGGGGGGAAGGGGCGCCGCCGGGGGGGGGCCCGCCGGCAGCGACGGCGGCGGCCACGTCGACGGTGGCGGCGGCGGGCGCGTCGGCGGCGGCGGCGGCGGGCGCGCCGGCGGCGGCGGCGGCGGGCGCGTCGGCGGCGTCGGCGTCGGGCGCGGTGGCAGCGACGGCGGCGGCGACGGCAGCGGGGTGGGCGGGCCGACCACGTCTACCGGCGGCATGGTCGGCACGGGCGGGGGCACCCCCCCCCCGCCCCCCCCAGGCGGCGAGTTGCCGCCCTTGATGACCACATCCGCGCACGTCCAAAACTCTTCCGGCCACGCCCCGCCGCACGCCGCCCCCCGCCCCCCACCCGACGGGCAGCCCGCCCACGCGCCGTACGTTTCGGCGCCCTTTGGCACGCACGAGTTGGTCGTGGCCCAATACCACTGCACGACGCAGCGGGCGCACGCAAAGCCCGCCGGCAGGCGGTACCGCATGCGCCCGTCGGGCCCCCCGTAGCGTAGCGGCGTGCCCGTGCCGCCGCCCGCCGCGCCGCACGGAAAGTACCAGCGGGACGGGTAGGCGGCGTGCACGGGCCCGCACTGCGGGTCGGTGCCCGCCTCGCACGACGCGCGGGGCTCCCGCTCGAGCCGCACGCACGCGCCCGGGACGGCAAAGCAGGCGGCGTTGATGTCGGCCTGCCCGCACGCGTCGAGGTCGCACACCCACCACTCCATGAAGCCGCCGTGGGCGGCGGTGATGGCGACCGAAAAGTCAATGGTGCCGCCGGCGTTGTAGGTGGCGACGGGGGCGCCGCGGTGGAAGAAGCGCCCGCCGGCGGTGTGGTCGCCGGGGCGCGCGCTCGCAGGGTCCCCGCACGCGCCGTGGTCGCCCGCCCGCGCCGCCCTGGCGGTGGCGTCGAGGGGATCGTACTCGACAAACCGGCAGGCGTTGGCCGACTACACCGTGCCCGCGCCGCCGGCGTTGAGGCAGTGGGGGCTGGAGAAAAACAAAAAAAAGAGTGTTGAAGGCATCATCAGTCAAAGCAAGCCACCAAGCGTCACGTGAGTCAGATTTTGCTGTCCACTGGGCTCGCCGCCGGGTGGCGCCGCCCCTCCACCTGCGTTACACAACACGCATCTTGAGATGGCGGCAGCTGACGGTCGTGCCCCGCCCTCCCCCTCGGCGGTTCTCTCACGAGCAGAGGCCAACGCACCAGTAGTCGATTGGCGCGTTGGCGTCAATCGTTGGGTAGCTGCCCGAGTTGAGGTCTCCCCGCTGACGGGGCGTCAACACGCGGCCATGGCTGTCAGAGCTTCCGGCAACCGAGAGGAGGACAAGGGCACCGACCACGGTGGCAGAGAGGAGCACTGCCGACGCGCTGACGCGAGCATGGAAAAGGGTCATGGTCAAATGTAAAGGGGCGCCTACCCGTCAGGGTGGAGGCCCCAAGCCGTCTGTGTCGAGGGCCAAGCCGCTCCGCCAGCCAGCCCGATCGCGAGCGCGAGCAATGCAAGGGGGGAGCTCGATGCGAGTTGCCGACGAGCCGCCCTCGATGGTGCGAAGCTCTGAGGAGTGGTCGATCCGGCAATGAGAACGTCGGTCCCACGGCGTCGGTCTGATATGGGCAATGCCGGTCGGCCGACGGCGGCGCCCGCGAGGCGACTGTGGCCGTCGGCCCATGCGAGTTGCTTCCCGTGCGTCGCGTTGGTTGTCGTTTCACGGCTTGCTTTGTTGACGGCGAAGCGCGTAGCGCTCCGTTGTCACGATGCCCGGCGGGAAGAGAACCGCGTGGCATCCCGCGCAATCCATGCTCGTGGATGGGTGCCCCTCGATGCCCATCGGTACAACTTACTTAGGGGTTTCCAAGCGTAATTGGCTCATGCGTACCTCGCGCATAATATTCAAGCGAAACTCGCTTACGATCTTGTTCAAGAGCTGCGGCTGCAGACTCGCCTCGCTCCGATTTGGTTTTGAGATCGATACGCTACCGGCCATTTTTCAAGCGAGTGTAGTCAGATACGCACTCGCGAAATATTCACCATCTCTCCGAGCGCAATACACGATGCGGCGGGGGCGGGAGGGATGCATCAGGCAGTGTTCGGCGTGTTGGCCGGTCGCAGACGAGCCGCCCGTTGGAAAAGGTACGTCCATCACCAGCGCACACCCACGCGAGCGGCGCACAAGATGCAATCTCGTCCTCCACAGCATGGCCTGACAAAGGTCTCACATGCAGTTGGTCGACCCGCCCATCGTCTACTTCGGAGTTTTTTCCATCGAGGGCACTATTTCGATGGGAACAGGAACTCGGAGGATCTGGGCGTCCGCCCGGGGTTTCGATGGACATCGATGGGAACGTCGATGGAAGTTGCATAGATGGAACATAACCCATCGATCGATGGAAACGGAAATCTCGGCCGATCTCGCTCAACAGAGAATCTGAGGCCTGGTGTCCGGGGTAGGTCCTTGCAACCGTATCTAGGAGCGCGCATCGGATGAGCATGCGCCCGCGCATCGCTGATAATGGGTGCCCTAGGGGGGGGGGCGGCGCGGCGGCGCGGGGGCGCGGGGGCGCCGGGCCGCGGCGGTGCGGCGACGCGGCGGCGCGGCGGGCGCGGCGGCGCTGCGGCGGGCGCGCCGCGTGGGGCGCGCGGGGGCGCGGCGCCGCGCGCCGGCGCCGCGGGCAGGGCCGCGCGCCCGCGCCGCGGGCGCCGCCGCCGCGGGCCGCGCGCGGCGGCGCGGGGAAAAACAGACACAAAAAGAAAAACAATACGCAGCGCTACTGCGCTGCCTACCTACTAGTGCCACAGCTCCAGCCTCGAGCGCACCAGCAATCCCTCCACCCTCCGGCTTGAGAACACAATGGCCCCGAACACAGACACTCACAAAGCAGAGAGAGAAAGCACTTAAACTCAAAGATACAGTACTCGACAAGGCCAGAGACAAAACAGAGAAGACAATAGGGGCACCACAAAGCAGGAGTCACGCGGCGTCACTGAAAAACAGCAAGACAAAGAAGACACCAGACTCGAGCAAAGGGAGTAGCAAGTGCAGGCCCCAATCTGCCGCCCCACCCGGAGCGAGCACCACGACATCCAGTGCCACGGCGTGCACAACCGGTAACGCAAAGGGAGCAGTTCCAAGCGCTGGTCCTAGGCACCCGAGCGACCGCGAGAGAGCGCCGCGACACCCGTAGCCGGCGCACCCGGCGCCGCCACGGCACCCTGCATCGCCGCCTCCGTCGCCGCCGCTGCCGCCGCCGCGGCTGCCGCCTCCGCCCCAGGCCTCGCCGCGTTCGCATCCGCCCCAGGCCCCGCCGCGGTCGCCTCGGCCGACGCCAAAGCCGCGGCATCCGCCGCAGCCACCGCCGTGGACAGTGCCAGCAAAGTGCGCGAGCTGGTGAACGGCACGGCGTCCTGCGGGAAGGAGAACAGCTTCTCGTTGGTGGCGTCGTCGATGATCAGACCATGCCAAGGAGCCCGGCTCTGCGGCACGAACGCCTTCAGAGCTAGCACCTCCCATCGCCAGCGGTCGTACCAGCCACCGTCCAAGCAGTTGCGGCGGCCGCTGCCGCCACGCTCAATGAGCTCCAAAGCACACCGCACAAAGCACGCGGCTAGGGCGACGTGACCCCACGCCGTCATGACGCGATGCTCGTCCCCCACGTTAGCGGGCTCCTGGATGCGGTCCTTGAGGAGGAGATGCACAAAGATGGCCTTCATGGCAGCCACGATGCCCTTGATGCCGCGATCCGACGCCGCAAAGCGCAGCTTGACGAGCAGAGCGCCACCGACCTCGATACGGCAGTTGCTGAGCCACTCTGTCGCCTCGGCCGGCTGCATCGCCTCGGCGTCTTCTTTGACCTCCTTCATCCACGCCGCCACCGCCTTTTTCTTGAGCTCCTCCAGCACGTGGGCGTTGGCCTGCATACTAGGCTGATAGGCCCGGACGGTCTTGACCTCGTTCTGTCCTTTGTTCTTCACCTTGCGGTTTGACGGGGGGCTGATGTTGGATAGCAGGAAGTCGTTGGCGTCGCGCTCATCCATGTCGAGCTCGTCCATCGTCTCCGCGACAATGACGTTCCAGTCGGCCTCCGCGTCGTTGACGACATTGATGGTCGACGTCGCCCCGCCCACGCGGCCATAGGTGCGGATCTTGACACGACGGCGGACACGGAGCATCTTGAGGGTGCCCTCTTGGAGGGGCGACAGCTTTTTTCCGTGCGACGCCGCAGCAGCCGAGGTCGTGGCCAGCTCCGCGCCGCCGACGGTGCCCGTGCCGATGAAGGCCTTCATCTCCTCGTAGTCAGAGTACTCCTCAATGTCCGAGTCGTTGGCTTTGTGCGCTTGGATGATCTTGCGCTTCTTGAGATCGTTCACCGCCAGCGCGAGGGTCTCCACGCACGTCCCGTTGCTCTCCACCTTCTCTTGCAGCTTGCCCACATTCGCTGACAGCACGCCAAGGGTCGTCAGCATGTCCTTGGCCGACGAGATGAACGTCATGAGCTTACCCAAGCTGTCCTTGTTGAGTGCCAAGTTCTGGTGCTCGTTCGCTTCGTCGTCCGAATCGACATGCGCGTCCTCGTTGGTGGCTGGCGGCTGCTGAGGTCCCGTCGTCGGCACCTCGGCGGTGTCCGGCACGACCGACGTTTTGCGTGTGGTGCGCTTGCCACCCGCCTTGCGCACGCTCTTGGCAGCCGTGCCGCTCGGTGCCGCAATGGCTGACGCCGCCGCGGTAGCGGTCACCTCCACCGCGATGGGGGAGGCCGCCGTCGCCGTGGCGGCCGCCTCCGCCGTGGTGGGAAAGGCCGCTGCCGCCGTGGAGGCCGCCGCTGTAGTCGGCACTGCAGCCGAAGCCATTGCACTCGCCTGCACTGCCCCCGCACGGAGCGGCGCCGGGGTTGCCGACAGGTGCGGGCGGCGTCGACTACCCGCCCGACAACCAGCGACGACAAGCGCCGGCGGACCCGCGGGGTGACGGATCTCAGCGGCGGCCAACGCCACCCCAGCCGGCGCCGTGCCCGTCGCCGGCGCGGGCACCAAAGCCAACCCGACGGGCGCCGGCGAAGGGCCCATAGGCGGCAGGGTCGTAGACGCCACCGGAGTCGCCAGGGACAGCTCCGAGGCCTCCTCGGCGGCACGCATAATCTGCGACGTGGTGGCCACCCCACCCGTCAAGTGGAAGCCCGTCGCGCCGACGCCGTCAATCGCCGTCAGCGGCGCCGTTGCGCCAGCCCCGTTCGTCGGAGCCGTCAGCGCCGGCAACCCCGTCGGCCACGCAGACGCCGCCAGCGAAGTTGCGTGCGGGGGGGCCGCGGAGCCTCTCGTCTGCCCATACGCCGTCGTGGGCGTGCCCACGCCGGCCGAGCCGGCACCGCCAAAGCCCGGCACGCCCGTGTACGGGCGGTCGTACAAAGTCATGCAGGGTAACGCGGGCAACGGCGGCAAGCGCGTGCCCCCTGCCAGGGAGCCGGACAGGAGCAACGACGGGTCAAACCGCGACGGCGGGGGAGGAACCGAGAACTCCACCATGGGCGGGGCGGGGCCGGCGGTGCCCAAGGACGCCGTCGTGGCCTGAGCGGCGGCCGCCATGGAACGCATGCCCTCGTCGGCCTCGCGGTCGCCCTGCGTAGGCGGGCGCATCGTCGCCATCACGCGGGCCGCCTTGCGCACAGCACGACCACGGGCCACGACCGACACAGTGGAGGGCAGCGGACGCTTTTCTCCCAGGCCCGACATGGCTGGGCCCGAGGCGAGAAGACGGAGCACGGCGCAGGAGGGGTGGGTAGCGTGGCCGCGAGCGGCGCGCGAGCAGGGAGGGTAGCGGTAGCGGGAGGCCGGCTTAGTTGTGGCCAGGGGCCGGTGTTGGGGTGACGAGCCTTCCGTGGCAAACAACGCCCCGACGGCGGCGCTCTTATGGCCCGGCCGGCGGACCGAAAACTGAGAAGCCGCCGCCGGCAGGGCACGTCACAGAAGGATGGATCCCGCACGGGAATCACGGCAGAATCAGGCACCCGCAGTCGCGTACGCAGGAGCAAAAGCAAGGCAAAATGGGTTCATGGCGGTCAGTCCTGAGCTCCGTCCGGGACAGCACAGTTTCAAGCGCGCCAAAATGGGTGGACGGGAAGATGACCTGGGTCCCACTCTACCGACATTCAACGCCGTAGCTCCCCCGCTGCCTCCACGCGACCACTGGTTGAAGCGTCACACCCGAACCGATGCAGTCGCCACTCGTACCCTGTCAGCCTCACATTCATAAGACCGCCTTCAGCGCCGTCCGACAAGCGTCAAGCCAGAAAGCGACGCACGTCCCTATCAGCCTGGTGAGCATCCAAAACAGAGTCCCATTTCCATCCTCAACGGACACGCATACACCAAGTAAGCGATGCGCCAGTCCACTTGGTCAGCAAGTCAGCTTCAAAAAGGGCCCATCATGGGCCCATGATGACTTGGGCTCAACTTGAGCTCAGACACAGAGCTGCGGCTGTACCACAGCAGCAAGAGAAAAAACGTGTTTCCCGTGCCCCCTTGAAGGGAGCACGGGCGGCGTTCACTGGCCGCGTGACACTGACGCCCGTCACCCTTCACAACGGGGTCAGGTGTCCACGGGCAAAGACAACGACGGGCGCGTCGATGGGCTCCGTCGTGCTTAGTAGGGGGGGGGGTAGGTCAAGGCGGCAGCGAGTGGTGTTGAAGGAGAGAGCGTCGAGTTCGTTACCTGTCACTGGCGGCCGGCATCCTTCACAACGTGGTCAGGTATCCACGGGCAAAGACGACGGCGGGCGCGTCGATGAGCCCCAAAGTCGTCAGTGGGGGGGTGGGTTGGGTCCAAAACCCAGCGCGCGCTGGTGCTGGAGAGAGAGGGCGGAGAGCGGCCCGAGAGCGCGGAGTGTACCTCCGGCCTGTTGTACCCCAACGAGAACGCACCGGTGCCGTTCCTCCATTGTGAGCCTCCGATCAAATGACGTCGATCAATCGTACTTGACAAGTGTCGCGTTTTTCGAAGTACCAACGTAGCACCCTTAAATGCACCTAAAAAAACCGGCATGTGCTCTCAGAGCACTCAGCTCATCACTCATCAGACTTCGATGCCGTGCTACTGTCCAAATTTAGCATTCGAACAGTACTTCTTAGTTGCTGGACTCCTGTAGTTGCTTTTGTGCATGATCTCCACTTGCCCGTTGCGGTCGCGCCTGGTCTTGCACCCTCCTCGCTCGGCAGCAGCCGCCTTGTCTGCAGACAGCTGTGGGTTCCCGGTGGGACTGCAACGGCAGTCGATCCTGTCGCTGTCCGTCGTCGCGCCACGCCACGATCATCGCGGCGCCAAGCCGATGATCGGCTTGCCTTCGTGCTCCTGCCCGCCGCGGACGGGCGCCGCCGTTTTTCCGCGCGTTTTGCGGTCGGCTGTTGACCAGCCCGACGAGCCGGGCACTGCCCGTTTTGAGGAAGCTGTCGACCGGTCGCGCTCCACTCCTGCCCGTTCCTGTCTGCGTCGTGGCCGCCACCCGACCTACACCAACAACGTCGACGTGTAAGCTGGGCACTCTGCGGGCGTGCCTCCACGCCCGACCTTCTACGGGAGAGTGCGTGTGTTGTGAGGTCAGAGCGTAGATGGAGTGGACCTTCCCGCATTGACGTAACCCCGGAGGCTGACGGGCCTGCGCGCTGCTGCGGGGCCTTCCCGCACGACTGGGTGTCCCCGGTGCCCCCTAATTACGCGGACACTGGCTTAGTAGGCCTCGGTGACTTCCCTTGACCAACTGTATTCTCCCAACAGGAGCTGTCAACGAGCACCCCACCGGCGATGGGGGGCGTCCGCGTCTCTTTAAGACCTTCTCTGGCCAGCTCGCTTTGGTTGAGCTGCTCCGCATGCAGCCCATCCCCCCCTCCCCTCCCCGCACTGTTTCCCCATCCCTGGTGGTGCCCATTCCCGAGAGCTCCCCACCCCCAACTGCTCCTCCTGCCCCGCCGCCCTCCAACGCCACCATCGACGACGTAGCCGCCGCCGCCGCCGCCGCCCACATCCCCTGTACCGACATTCGGCAGCAGCGCGGGCACGCGCCGCGGGAGAGCGGCGCCGGACCCCTCCTTCCCCTCCTGTCCACGGGCGCTGCCGACGCGGTCCGTGGCGGCCGGCCGCCACCACCACCGTCGGCGGGCGTCGTCACGCCTGTGAACCGGCTCGCAGCACCGGCTCCCTGCGCGTCGTCCTCGTCACCACTGGGCATCGGCGGCCACCAACCTCCCGTCGCTGGTGCGATTCCCCAGCATGTCCAGCCTGCCCCCCGATCGCGGGGCCTTGGACAGATTGACGGCGGCAGCGGGGCCTGCGGCGCTGCCGGCGCCTGCGACGCGCAGTCGGCGGGCGTTGGAGTGCCCCTCCTGTGGCGCCTCTTTTGCTTCCCGCGCCGCCTTTATGTGGCACCGCCTCAACGCTCATCTGCGAGTTTCCAACGAGCTGGGCAACTCTGCCGCGGTGGGGACTATCCACCGTGCTGCTGATGGTGCGGCCTGTGACGCTGCGGGAAGCCCGGCGGCAAGAGCGGCGCCCACATCGGACGGGTGTGGCGCCGACGTGGATGCGGCACGTGCAGCCGCCGTGCCTGCCGCCGCTGACGGAATCGGCCGCGGCGGCGCCGCTGTTTCCGCACGTGGCGCAAGCCCTCCGGACGGAGCCGCTGGTGGTGGGGGGGATGGAGCTGCTCTTGGTGGTGCGGCCGACGCTCCTGCAGATGGCGGGGAAGCGGCACCCGAAAGCGCGGCGGCGCAGGCCGCGCTAGACCCGACCAACAACATCTCCACGGCCGTGGCGATGGAGCTCCGCGCCTTGTTGCAGTTGACCCGCAAGGAGGTGGACACGTCGGAGCCAGCGCGGAAGCGGAGGCGCATCGGCACCATGGGTCCGGTGGAGAAGGACTACACGTACTCCACTGTCTCTACGGCGATGCGCGCCTGCTACGAGGACGAGGGCGACTGGGAGCGGGCGGTTCCCATCGTTGAGAGGCGCAAAGGATGGCGGTTGTGGCACTTCCACTCGTTCCGGTTGCGGGCTGTGCAGCTTTTCGCGCTTGAGAGCGGCGGGCCAGGCCTGTCGCTGCAGTGGTTGGAAGAGCTCTAAGATATGCTCGACACCTGGGACGGGACAAAGCCGGGGATGCCCATTGACGACTTTCTCGAAGAGCCCATCCGCAAGGCCTTTGCGTCGGGAAACGCGTTCAAGAATGCCATCCGCGACGAAGTGGACGACGCCGTGTTGGATGCCGGCTGGCTGAAAAGCACGCTGGTCGTGGACGGCGAGCGGTTTGTGGTGATTTTCCGACCGGTGCTCAACGTAGTCCTCCGCATGCTCAAGGACGGGACGAAGGTGCGCTTGTGGAGCGGCGAAGACGCGCCCGCACGTCCCACCGACGCGCGGGAGTCTCCGCTCGACGGCGACGCCTTCCGCCTGAACGAGCAGGCCGTGATGGCGGACAAGAAGGACCCCGGCTGCTTTGTCATCGGGCTGCACGTCTTTAGCGACGCGAGCCAGCTGTCCTGGTCTGCTGGTACGTTTTTGTATCTCTTTGCCGATTGATTGTGTTCTGTGTGCGTGTGGAGAGTGCCTTGGCAGTGCGGTGCTGTGCTGCTTGGAGATCCTGATCCGACGCTGACTTGCTGTTGGCGGCATCGCTGCAACATATGTCTGCTTGCTGCTTTTTTGATCTTTCTCCAGCACACAAGCTGTACCCCCTCCGCGTGCGGGTCGTTAATGTGTTAACCGGTAAGGTGGATTGGGAGCCGGTCGCGTACATCCCTGTGGTGAGAAAGCAGAAAGAGCCGGCGGCGGATCGGCGGGCTCGCGAGCGACGCAGCTGCATCCTGCAGCGGACGCTGTACCTCGCTTTTCGCACCACTATTGGCGCCAGCCGCGTCGGTGTGAAGGTGGTGCGGGACAGAAACACCTACGTGGGCTTCCCACGTGTGCTCCTGTACCTCTGTCACCAGCCCGAAGAGAAGGCGGTGCTGTGTCTGAAAGGGGGAAACTGCAAATTCCCGTGCTCGACCTGCCTCGTGGCGGCGGAGGAGGCCGGCGCCCCGGCTGCGCTGGACGCCGCGGACAGGGACGCCCTGCAGTCGCTGCGGAACCAACTTGAAGCCGAGCTCCTAGAGCGACGCGGCCGCGATCCGTAGCGCCGCGCCGGGCTCGAGGCCCTTGGCAGTGCGCACAATCGCCTGCCTGCTTTGGCTGGCATGTTTGGGCTGTCGACGGAGCCGTTCCTGTTTTACAAGACCGTCGAATTCGATTTCCTGCACGTACGTAGATGCCCGTCTCCCTGTGGGCTTGGCGTGTGCAATCTGGCCCCTTTTCTGCCTCTTTGCGTCTCTTGCTTGCTCCAGACCGAAGCTGACTTTTGCTTTTAGTTGTTTGTCTTTCATCCCATCTGCATTGCGCTGGTCTCACTGCGCAGGTGCTGGACTCAGGGGTAACGCGGATGCTGGTCCATCGCTTGGTGCGCGTGTTTCCCCATATCTGCGACGGTCATTATCCCCTGTGTGAGTCCATCGCGGCAACGTTCCGTGTCGCCAACAAGCGGCTGGAGCTCATGGGCCGGCGATGCACAGCGAGCCACGCCTCTCCCGGGTACGTACTCCCTGCGCATTTCTCCTCATCTTCTTTTTGTCATAGTTGGGTAGTATTCGGAAACCGACGCCGCGGTGTGCTGTCGCCCGGGACTGACAGCCACTGTGCCCTGGCTTCTTTTTCTTTTTTCGATGCTGGTGCTTGGCTTTGACTCTCCTGCCCTTGCCATCCGCCCCCCCAGATACATTGTCAGTGCCCAAGAGCCGCAGGCCACCTTTACAGGCTCTCAGCAGAGAGCGGGCGTCTATGCCCTTCACTTTGTCGTCAACGGCATCTTCGGCTTTGGCCGACCGCGCGCCCCCTCCCGGGCGCAACCAAGCAAGAAGCAGAAAAAGCGACGCTCTAAGGAAGCGAGCAGCGGTGGATGCGGGCTCCGATTCGGTGGCGGGGGGGACAAGGAGGACGAGCTCCCCGAGGGCTACACGCTCGACTGGGACGCGTACCGCGCCAAGTTTGGCGATACACCAATTGAGGACGCGGTCACCCTGATGTTCTCCGAGTACGCGGCGCTCTACGCCCGTATCGCGGGGTGGACGACGTCCGAAACGCCAACTCCCATGACGCTGGCCGAGGGGACGTCCATCTCCGAGCAGGCGACCAACTTGTGCTCAACATCATGTCCCCTATTCTAGGGTACGTGCACACGAGCAAGGTGCACAAGCTGCTCGCCCATGTGATGAGGGCGATTAAGTACCACGGGTGCTTGAGCACGGGCAACACTTCCAGCAATGAGGCCGCCCACAAGGATGACAAGCCCTTCTACACACGGACTAACATGAACATGGACACCTTCACGCAGCAGCTCGTGCGAGAAGCCCAGGGCGCTAAAGAAATTGGCCGCAAGAATGCGGCTGCGGACGCCGAGGCCCGCCGCACCCTTCCAGTCGTCCCCACCCTCGCAGAACGTGCCGCCACCGCAGCTTCCGCGGCTTCTGCCGCATCGGACGCCCGACGCACTCCTCCTCTCGCCCCCACTCTGTCGGAGCGTGCTGCCACCGCTGCCGCCGCGGCCGCCACCGCCACCGCCACCGCCGCCGCTGCCGCTGCCGCCGCCGCCGCTGCCCCCGCCGCCGCCACCGCCGCACCTGCCACAGCTGCCTCTGCTCCTTCCGTTGCTGCCGCTGCCTCCGCGGCCGCCGAGGCCGCCGGTGCCGTTAACGCTACCGCCGCCGCCGCCGCCGCCGCCGCCGCCGCAGCTGCCGCCGGCGCCACAGCCGTAGTCCCCCTAGTTGCCGCCCCTGTTGCCGCCCCCACGCGCGCAGCCGCTGCGGCCCCCGCTTCAGCCGACGGCGGCGATAGGACCTCTGCCGCGGCACGTTCCACGGGGGTAGTGGCGGGGCGGAGCAGCACGGTGGCTCGCAGGCGGTCGGGGTACAGCGTGCCCAAGCTCACCATTAGCGAGCTATCGCAGCGGCCGGGTATGGCCGCGATGGGCCAGCTGTTTGACCTGCCGCCACACAGCAAGGTGCCAGTCCTGGCCACCGTCGAGATCAACGCCACTTTCGACTGCGGCACCCGCAGCAAGCAGCTGCTGCGCGCGGCGCCCAAGTTCAAGACCGGCATGCCGTGGTACGACGCCGTCCTTTTCACGTTGGAAAAGGAAGAAACGGCGCGAGGGGGCGTCAACGCGGGCACCTTCCATGCTAGCGCAGAGGAGGGCGGCAGGGACGTGCACGCAGGGGAAGTGCGCGCCATCATCCGCTACAGAGACGCCGACTACGCGGTCATCTGCGAGATGATTCCCCTGCCCCAAGAGGAGGGCTGCCCCCTCGGCGACAGGTTCTGCACCCGCTTGGCGTGGGCGGGCTCTCAGGCGGGCGGGCCCGTTATACGAGCCATCCCAGTGCGGAACGTCACCCGCGTCATCCACGTGGTCCCTGATTTCAAGGACTTGGCCAAAAGAAAGGGGCTGGGGGCGGCGCCTACGGCCATCGATGGGTCGCGCGCCGACCTCTTTGAGATGCTGTACCACGTCAATGAGTTTCATCCCTGGTGATTGGGGGAGGGGGAGGAGTGCGCGGGGGTGCGTGGTCCGTGCTATAAACTGATGTGGTTGCCTTCATGACTTCCAACTCTTTGTGTGTCTGCCGGGCAAGGGAACCGAGTACCGTGTGGTCTGGTGTAGACTTCAAGTCAAGTTGGAGGGAGACGGGTGGCGGGAAAAATCTCGGCTGCGGCTAAGGTAACAGAGCCGGAGGGCACGGGCGGGCAGAGGCTCGGCTGCGGTCAGGACAACAGAGCCAGCGGGCACGGGCGGGCAAAATCTTGGCTGCGGCCAAGACAACAGAGCCAGCGGGCACGGGCGGCCAAAGGCTTGGCTGCGGCCAAGACAACGAAGCCTGCGGGCACGGGCGGGTAAAGGCTTGGCTTGGCTGCGGCTAAGACAACAGAGCCGGCGGGCACGGGCGGGCAAAAGCTTGGCTGCGGCCAAGACAACAGAGCCGGCGGTCACGGGCTGGCAAAAGCTTGGCTGCGGCCAAGACAACAGAGCCGGCGGGCACGTGCCGGGCACTCCGCCCCACGTGCTGCCTGCGAGGCTGTCCAATCGTGTCGCTCGTGGCAAGAATCTGAGCTGTGCACTCGCCCCACCCCCGCTCTCTTGCGAGCAAATCTAGCGTCACCGCAGCGTGTGACCGGGTGGCACGCGCGCTCGTCAGGACCCCGTTCGCATCGAATCGATGGGTTCGATGGGAACCTGGATTACTCCCATCGAGACGCATTTCGATGGGGCGATGGCCTCATCGAAGCCTCGATGGGATGTCGATGGTAAAACACTCCGAAGTAGACGATGGCGGCCCGTGATTGGAGTGAATGTGGCTTTCTGACAGACACACGTCACCCCCCTGGAGTGCAGGAATTCAGGACACAGCGCCCCACGGGGTCGTA
>ENA-ORXR01003571-ORXR01003571.1-marine-metagenome-genome-assembly--contig:-NODE-3571-length-13782-cov-2.674498_pt1 | contig 13782 bp, 13 predicted proteins | sample MGYA00237866_ERZ511479 | MGnify/ENA metagenome assembly ERZ511479 | reverse complement strand
CACAATCCGCTGCGTGACAGTTTTAGCTGTCATATTTTTTCGCGCGATCTGTATGCTGACGGGTTGGTGCAGAAATTGATCGACGAGACGTTTGATCTCATTGGGCATCGTCGCAGAGAAGAATAAAACCTGACGCGTGAACGGCGTCATGTCGAAAATTTTCTCAATGTCGGGAATAAAGCCCATATCGAGCATTCTATCGGCTTCGTCGACGATAAGGGTCTGAACACCTGTCATCAGTATCTTGCCACGTTCGAATTGATCAATGAGACGGCCCGGCGTTGCGATAAGAATATCGACGCCTTTCATGAGCTTCCGATCTTGCTCTGCGAATGAAACGCCGCCGATTAGGAGAGCCATTTCCAGTTTTAGGTATTTCCCATAAGCTTCGACATCTTTAGCCACTTGCGCAGCGAGTTCGCGGGTTGGGCAGACAATGATGCAACGCGGCATGCGTGCCCGCGCACGTCCCTTTGCCAATTTATGCATGGTCGGCAGCGTAAACGCGCCGGTTTTACCGGTACCTGTTTGTGCAATCCCCAGAACGTCGCGTTGTTGTAATGCGGCCGGAATGCCCTTCGCTTGAATGGGAGTCGGGGTAACATAACCGAGGTCGTCCAAGGCTTTCAAGATTTTGGGGTCGAGTCCAAGCTCTGTGAATGTCACGTCAATCTTCGCGTCTGCGTCGATCTCTTCGGGTTGTATTGTGTCGCTCAAGGTATCTCGTTTCGGCGCAGGCGTGCGGACATCCACAGGCCTTCTCTAATTTTTCGCAACATAGGCTGCGCGCCCCGAAGGTCAAGCGGCGTAAACCGCTTTCGCCTTAGCGATATTTATAGGCGCGGTCGTCCTCTTTTGTCGGGTTATATCGATCACGTAGGGCTTTTTGCCGCGACGTCATGGATTGGTCTTCGCCGTTGATGGACATCGCGATCGGAGCTGATGTGACCTCCAGCGGATCGCCGTCCCATACAACTATGGACGTCTCGCCCACGCCAAACCAAGACGCCGGCACCGAAGAGATCGCAGAGAAAGCCTGGTCCCAGCGCAGTCCTTCGACCACGGCTGCGCCGGCATGTTGGGCCAAAGTAGCAGGCTTAGTTACGCCCAAAGCCCCTAAATTTGAAATCGCATAATCAACGCCTGCGTCCTCTAAAAACGCGACATTATCCAATCGTGACCCAACACTTTCAAAAGAGTCCGGAAGATTTTTAAGGGGATCAAAAATCACGCGAATATTTGCAGCGGCAATTTCATCCGCAACTTCCCAGCTTTCAGCTCCGCCAACGATGATGATGTCGAGGCTACGATTTTCTGCTTGGAGATCTATTAGGCGCATAATGTCTGCTGCGCGATTGACACGCACGAGGAGCGGGATGTCTCCGCGAACGGCACGGGAAAATGCTCTTGCATCCTGACGAGATAATACGTCGCCGCCATCAGAACTGTCCGCATATCGCTTGAAAAAACCTTCTGCGTCTTCAATCGCCGCGCGAAGTTGTGACATCGCCGCCGCCCGAGATCCGCCCGCCCGGACGGTTCCGGTTTCTCCCATATCCACCACGACAAAGGCCTCAGGGTCGATAACAGAATCAAATTCTCCGGTCAGCGAAACCACGGCCCCGGTGCCTGCGAAAATACTCCCGCTGCCGCTACGCGGTGCGATCACAGCATGGGTGATACCGTTTTGACGGACATTGGCGATATGGACAGAACGGGGATTGAAACTGTCCGCTGCATGTTCCGAAACATTTGTCGGAGAACTTTCTGAGCTGACATCATTGCCGGGCCCGGATGAGCTTATATCTGTCATGCCTAGGGAAGACATGGGCGCAAATAAGCCGGGCGTGACCCAGCCGCCCGTGATGGTGGTTGCTCCGTCTGGCGCAGACAGCCGCGCACCGCGTCTTTCAATGACGCCGTCCACGACAATGATATCCGTTTTGGATTGTGTTCCGTTGGCCGCGACAACCGTTGCGTCATCGACAAACAATGTCTGCGCAAAGCCGGGTGTTGACAAGGCTAGAGCTGACACAGCTAAGAGAAAGGTTCTCATTTTACGCCCTCCGACAGATCAGCATAGCCGAGGCGGAAATCGCTCTTCGGCTTTAGTCCGGTAGCTCGGTCGAATAAGACTGCGCCGTCCACCATCACCGTTTCAGGGCGGGCATAGGTCGAGAAGGGATCGCCGTCCCATATGACGAGGTCTGCGCGTTTTCCGGCTTCTAAAGTGCCGGTCTCCTCCAAAATGCCAAGCGCTTTGGCCGGATTGGTGGAGAGCCATTTCCAAGCTTCGGCCTTGGAAATATCCAGCCCGGCGCGATTTCCGTCCGCCCAAGTCTTTGCGACTTCTTGATTGAGGCGCTGAATGTTATTTTGATCATCCGAGTGGATCATGGCGCAGGCGCCCGCCGCGTGAACAAAAGGCACGTTCTCGTTGATGTAGTCAAAGCTCTCCATTTTAAACGCGCCCCAATCTGCCCACATCGCAGCACACGTGTCGTTCTCGGCTAGGATGTCACCGATTTTATAGGCTTCGACGGCATGGTGGAATGTTGTGACTTTATAGTCGAACTCTTTCGCAATATCGAGAATTTGGACCATTTCATCGGCGCGATAACAATGCATATTGACGAGGATTTTGCCGTCTAAAACATCGGCCAATGTTTCAAGCTGAAGGTCGCGGTCGTAATCGCCGCCTTTATCTCGTTTGGCTTTATAACTCGCGGCCTTGATCCAGTTTTTTCGATATCCAGCGACATTGCCCATGCGCGAGCCCGGACCGCCTTTGCTGCCATAGACACGTTTAGGGTTTTCGCCGCAGGCCATTTTTAGGGTGTAAGGCGCGTCAGGGAATTTCATACCTTGCACAGTTCGCGACGGCACATTCCGAAGCGTTACGCCGCGCCCGCCAAACAAGTTCGCAGATCCCGGCAAAACATGAAGCGTCGTAACGCCGCCTTGCAGGGCTTCATCAAACCCTGGGTCCTGCGGCCAGACGCCATGTTCAGCGTAAACTTCTGAGGTGATTGGGCTTGTGACTTCATTGCCATCGCCATGCGCTTGAACGCCGGGTGAGGGGTAATTCCCAAGGTGGGAGTGAATGTCGATAATACCGGGCGTGACATAACGGCCGTCCAGATCGAGTTCCGTTACGCCTTCCGGAATTTCGCCTGAGCCGCCAAACCCAATCTTCCCGCCGGAGACAAGCAAGTCACCCATGCGCTCTTCATTGCTAACGCCGTCAATAAGAGTCGCATTTCTCAGCAAGACATCAGACGATTCTTGAGGTGTATAGGTGCTGGCAAATGCCGGTGTATCATCGGATTTATCCGCATCGGACTTTCCATCAGTTTGCGGTTGGCAGGCGACCAGAGCGGCCGAAGATAGAAGAAGGGGGATAAGATTTTTCATGACTGTCTCTTGTGCAATCTTATGCGAGAGGTCAATCGAAACGGGCTTCACTTTTTAAGGCAGCTCTTAGTTTTTCAAGATATTCGGTTTGCGGAATTTCGATAGCCCCAAGAGATTTCAAATGATCCGTTAAAAACTGCGTATCTAATAAGGCGAAATTTTTATCTATTAGTCGCCTTACAAGATATATGAGAGCCAGTTTCGATGCATTGGTTTGGGTCGAGAACATGCTCTCCCCAAAAAAGGCGCGCCCTTGCGTGACGCCATATAGTCCGCCAACGAGTGCGCCATTATCCCAGACCTCGACACTGTGGGCTTCACCGCGGTGATGAAGCACGGTGTATAGGCCTTCTATGGCGTGGCTGATCCAAGTGCCGTCATGGTTTGTTGCACAGGCCTGAATGACCGCCGGGAAATCCTGGTTGAAGGTGACTTTGAGAGTCGTGTTCCTCATGAATTTCCACATGGATTTGGAAATGTGGAGCGCGTCCAAAGGTAAAATGCCGCGTAGTTTTGGTTCCACAAGATAAAAGAACTCATCTTCGCGGCTATCCGACATCGGAAACACACCGCGCCTGTAGCAGGCGGTGAGGTCATCTGGTCCAAACCCTTCGGCCAAATGAGATTATTCCGCTTGTTCTGATTGCAGAGATTGGCCGCGCTCTGCCATATTCTCTTTCAACTCGGCTTTGAGCTTTCTCACATCCTCGGCCCAGATGAAACCAAAGCTCACACATCCGTCCTTTGTATGCGCAGCATGATGTAAGCGGTGCGCTTGGACAAGGCGCTTCATATAACGGCCCCTAGCTTTGCGCGGAAATGGGAGGCGGCGATGTACGAGCCCGTCATGGACAACGGCATAAAGCATGCCATAAATCGTGAGGCCTAGACCAACATACCAAAGCCAGGTCACGCCCATGGACCCAATGATAAAAAACCCGGCGGCGATAAAACTGAAAACGACGGCGTAAAGGTCGTTCTTCTCAAAATGCCCTTCCGTTTCGGTGTGGTGACTTTCATGCCACCCCCAGCCCGGGCCATGCATGACATGTTTGTGTATCGCCCAAGCGAATATCTCCATGCCGACAATGGAGACCAACACGATCGCAATGTTCAGCAAGACCGTCATGAGCTGGTCTCCCGCTTGCGCGACGGCAATCTCCACCATGGCTCATGAGGGAACAAATGATGTTCGTGGTGATAGCCGAAATGAAAACATGAGAGCAGGGAGGTGAGCCCGTTAAAGTCATTCGTCCGGGCGTTATGCTCATCCGGAAAGCCTTCTGCATGTCTGTGGGTCCTGTAGGTCCCGAAATAGAAAAGCTGAACAGAGGACAGGATTGCCGGCACGGCCCACATGATAATCGTGTTTATGTAACTGGCACCCAGCAGAATATATGCCAGCGTAAATCCGATAAGGATAGCAACCTGCCGCCAGCCGAAATAGGTCAGGAAGAATTTCAGATACCAAGGCCAGAAATCACGGGGGTTTCCAGCATTGAAATCGGGATCTTTCTCGGTCCCTGAGAATTTATGGTGATCATGATGCGCGTCTCGCATTTTACGCCAATTAAAGCCCGCATAGACAAACAGGATGGACGTTCCGATGACGGCATTCAGACGCTCTCGCCGAGGCATAAGAGAGCCGTGCATCGTATCATGAGCGACAATAAATACCCCTGTGTAGAGCCAGCACTGCAATGCGATAAGACCAATCGTTTGCCAAATGGGAGCCGAGAGCGTGTGGAAGAAGACGCTGTAAATATGCACGCTCGCCCACGCACCAAAAATGAGCGCCGCATAAAGCGGGCCCAAATTCACATGTGTCTTTGTCGACGCGGCGGTTTCCACTTAGACCCTCATCAATTTATGCGACAGCAAGGCCGCAAGACCGAGGCATAAAAAGCCTCCGCCAAACAATATGCCCCATACAGCTAGCAGGTCTAACACTGATTGTCCCCGCGCCAAAATGCCATAGAACGCCTCTATCGACCAGAAATTCGGCGTCACGACGCCGAGCTCTTGTAACCACCCCGGCATCATGAAACGGGGCACCATAGATCCGCCCACCGCCGACAATAGCAATACGGCGAAGGTGCTGACCGTGTTCATTTGAGTTAGTGTTTTGCAAAGCGAAGCCACCAGCAAAGCTAGTCCCGACGCGAGAACAGCCGCGCCCAGACAGGCCAACGCGATAGGTAAAAGATGCGCTTTTACCGGCACATCAAAAAACAATGCCGCGACCGCGCAAATAATCGCAGCTTGGAAAAAGCCAACGATCGTCAGGAAGACAAATTTCCCGCTTAGCATCCCAAAGGCGCCCGCCGGGCCGACCATCAACCTGTCGCTTATGCCGTTTCGTCTCTCATCAATGGAGATCGACGCGCCTTGCATGGCGGAGAATAATAGAAACAATATGGCCGTGGCCCCGATGTAGTAGGTCACCGTCGGGTCTTCCAAGGTTTCTCCCTCGCTCGACCCTAGCGCAGACACGGTCTCAAAAAACTCGGGCCCTTCCTCTCCTGCCAGATCGAACAGCATTTGCCGGATTTGCCCTTTCAACACGGTGGCCGCGACGTCTCGGCTGGGGTCCTGAATGATGCGGATGGACGGCGTTTTCGGCTCTGCAATCGACCCGAATATGAGAACGCCGACATCATCCTCACCCAGACGGATTCGTTTGATGATATCTTCTTCTGTCCAGGCCTCATCATAAGTCACGGAAATAAGGTCGCTCTCTTGTAATTTCTTGGTGAAAAACACTGATGGTGGAGCGGTGGAGTCATTGGCGAGCGCTACGCGTAAATCCAGATTGCCTCCGGATGCATTGGAAAAAATGGCCGCAAAAATTGCAAAGATAAATCCCGGCAAAACAAAAGCGAGGATGAGAGCGCCCTTGTCGCGCCAGAGGCGGAGCCACATGATTTTGAAGACCGCAAATATCATGCGGACAACTGCCCGGTTTTTTCGATGCGGTGCATGAGCGCGGTGAGGCCGGGGCGGCGCACACTGATTTCACGGATTAAGTCATCTCCGCTTTGCAAAGCTGTCAGGAAGGCCGAAACAAAACTGACCTCATTGGAGTCGGTTAGAGCGACCCAGATTGTTGGTAGCTCGCCTTGCTTAAATTGGAATGGCTGCATGGCGTTTGAGACATCGTGTTCAGGCGGCTGCCCATATCTCACCATGATTTCGCGCTGTCCTTGGAAAGTTCGCTCCAGCAATCGTGCGGGTGGCTCAAATGCCAGCCGTTTGCCAGCGCAAAGCACGAGAACCTTGTCGCAAAGCGCTTCCGCTTGGTCGAGTTCGTGGGTGATGAGAATTACGGCTTTCCCGTCATCTGCGAGTTTTCGCGCCAATCTGTGAACCGTATCGCGCGCGGGTGCGTCGACTCCCGCAGTGGGTTCGTCGAATATAACAAGGCCGGGTTTTGTGAGGATAGCAGCGGCCACATTGATCCGGCGTTTCATGCCGCCGGACATATCGGAAACCCGCAATTTCGCGTGTTGACCCATTTCAACTGCGTCCAGCGCATCCGAGATACCTTGTTTGTCTTTCAACCCCAACAACCGTCCGATGACATCGAGATTTTCATGTGCGGTGAGGTGGGGGTAGAGGCCAATGTCTTGTGGGACGAGAGCAATATGTCGGCGTCTGTCAGTTCCCCGAAGCAAGGTCTCGCCGCATACTTCTAGCTTTCCTTGGAGTTTTAAACGGCCACATAAAGCCTTCACAAAGCTCGTTTTGCCTGCGCCATTCGGCCCGAAAAGCGCGGCGGGGCGGCCGTCAAATTCCAAATCCAAACGCCCATAAGACCGAAAATCGGTCAGGCGCAATTCTGCGATATGCGGGTAGGGCGCGGTCAGTTTAGACGCGAAGCGGCATCAGAACAAAGAGCGCGCGCTCATCTTTGGGGTCGCGGACAAGGGCAGGAGAGGCCGCATCGGCCAGCTCAACCAACGCGTCTGCGCCCGTAATCTGCCCTGTAACGTCCAGCAAATATTTGGCGTTAAACCCAATTTCCAGCGGCCCGTCATTATAAGTGACCATCAAATCTTCATGGGCCATACCCGTTTCAGGATTGTTCACGGCAAGGCTAAGCGTGTCCTCAGACAGAGTTAACTTCACGCTACGTGATTTCTCTGCGCTGATTGTGGCGACGCGGTCAACGGCTTTGGCAAAGCTGCTATTATCCAGCGTTAAGCGGCGAGGATTATCTTTGGGGATAACGCGGTCATAGGACGGGAACGTCCCGTCAATAAGCTTGGACGTCAGGACAGCGGAGCCCAGCGCGAAGCGGATTTTCGCGTCAGAGACGCTAATGTCGATGCTCTCATGGCCGCCGTCGAGTAAGCGGCGAAGCTCGGCGACAGTTTTGCGCGGAATAATCACGCCGGGCAGGCCCGCCGCGCCGCTCGGTAAATCTGCATCAGCCAGCGCGAGGCGGTGACCATCCGTGGCCACGCAGCGCAGCGCATCGGCATGGGCGTGCATGTAAATGCCGTTCAGATAATAGCGCGTCTCTTCGGTGCTGATCGCAAATTTCGTGCGATCAATGAGGCGGATTAACTGCTCAACGCTCATCGTAAAACTATGGGTGAAGTCATCGGCCGTCATGGCCGGGAAATCAGCGGGCGGGAGCAGGGGCAGGGTAAAATGGCTGCGCCCGGCATCCACAGTCAGGCGGCCATCGCTGCCAATGGCAAAGGCGACTTCTGCGCCGTCCGGCAATTTGCGGGCAATATCATAAAGGGTGTGGGCGGGGGCGGTAACTTGCCCCGGAGCGCCGACATTGGCGGGCGCGGTTTCGGATACTTCGATATCCAGATCGGTCGCGACCAAGGTCAGGCCATTATCATCTGCGCCGATCAGAACGTTGGACAGGATCGGAATAGTGTTGCGGCGTTCCACAACATTTTGGACATGGCCGAGAGCCTTGAGAAGTTCGGAGCGTTCAATAGAGAATTTCATCATCTTTACCGTCTGTTGCGATCACGCTAGCCAAAGACCGCGCGTATCATCTGAATATCTTAGCTGGAAATGGCACGCCTGAGCACGCCCCCTGTTAACAGAGTGTTAAAGCGTTTTTTCATTCATTGGAAGGCTTTTGTCTTATGACTTTAAGGCTTCAATCACAGCTTCGATATGGCCATTGAGAGCGCTATCTTCGGCGCGTAGCGACTCGATGCGTTTAACCGCATGGATGACTGTTGTGTGGTCGCGGCCGCCAAAGCGGCGTCCAATATCAGGAAGGCTGCGCGTCGTCATGATTTTAGCTAAATACATAGCGACTTGACGCGGACGCGCGATGGCGCGGGCGCGGCGTTTGGAGAGCATGTCATCCATGGTGATACCAAATTCTTTTCCGGTTGCGCGCTGAATCTTGTCTACGGTCGGGCGCATGCCATTATTATAGCGACTGTGCGATAGCGCTTCTTGAACAGACTCCAGTGTCAGGGGGCGGCCCAAAAATTCACTGCGCGCGACGACTTGGTTGAACGCACCTTCTAGGTCACGCGGCGTGGCGTTGATACGGGCGGCGAGATGGTCGCGCGCGATCTGCGGCATCGCCAAAGCCGGATTGGACCCGCTGCGTTTACGCTCAATTAAGCGATCAAGAATACGGCGGCGAAGCTCATAATCAGCTGGGCCAATATCACAAAGAAGGCCCGCGCATAGAATCGACTTCAAGCGGTCAGAGGCTTTGGTTATGGCGTGGGGATGACGGTCTGTTGCGAGCAGAACCTGACGGCTCTCTCCGACAAGACTGATTAGCGTGTGTAGCAGCTCTTCCTGGCTGGTGGGTTTGTCAGCGATGAAATGCGCATCGTCGATGATAAGCAAATCCACATCACGTAGCGAAGATTTAAACGCTTCAACGGCTTCGCGGCCATTGCCGCGCAGGCTGCGTACAAATGTTGAGACGAACTGCTCTGAATTGATTAAATGCACGCGTCGATTGGGATCTGTGTCTTCAATTTCAGTTTTGACGGCGTGCAGTAAATGGGTTTTGCCCATGCCGTGCGGTCCGTGAATAACAACAGGGTTATATTGCGCGTCGGGCGTTGCGACGACTTTACGCGCAATAGCGTGGGCCAGTTGGTTCGTTGGGCCGACGACAAAATTATCAAATGTAAAGCGGCGCTCACGCGGCTCGGGCTTGGCTTGCGCGATGATGGCTTCATTGGCTGACGGGCTTTGCGCCGCCGCAATATCTGCCTCAGAGTCTACGAGCGTAAGCGGCTGCGCCGCTTGGCTGGGCGCTTTGGCCTCAGATGTTGCGCCCGAAAGCGGCGCGGCGTCAAAATCACTGGCAAGACCCGTGACGACAAGGCGGTTGTCGCGCGCGGCCCATAATTCAGCTATAGAGTGGCCGTAATCTGTCTCTATACGCGAGAGCACAAAGCGGGTTGGCCCGGACAGGCGCACAACATTTGCGTCCGCACTGTGAAGCGACAAACGCGCTGTCCACGAACGGTGGGCATTATCCCCAAGAAGGCTGCGTAAGTCTTTCGCGATTTCAATCCAAATCGCTTTGGCATTTGCCAAGTCATTCATGATGCCGTCCTGAGAAGTCGATGATGCCGCGCGGTGCTTACGGTCATTTTGCGTTGATGTTGGTGCTTTGGGTCGGCGGTGTGCAGATGACGATGTCATGGCCGTGGCCTCCTCAAAATGCGGCCCGAAGGCCAAGACATAGCGGTAGCCACTGCCAAAGTTTGACAAAACGCCCCACACAGGCTTGCAGAGGCAAGCCTTTGAAAAATATAACAATATATGAACTAAACTCGTATGACTGCTCGGCCAAAGAGTCTTATTCCCCAGTTCAAGTCAGTCTGAATACCCTCCAGCGCCGCCTTGATGTGAGCCTCTTAAACAGCGCAAATTCTTCGCCGTCAACGGACAAAAATTAACTTTTTGCCGCTCTTTTCAGTTGACAGAAAAAAACGTAAATAATGAGCACATTTAGCCAAGATGAAAAAATAAAGAAAAATTTCTTGACCTGTTGACTTAAATTTGACTCAGGCAAGCCGTCCTTGTTTACGATTATCAGATCCTTGAAGTTTCAAATAATTCTCATGACCGAGCGCGGGTCAGGCAAAAAAAAGGCCGCTCCGGGGAGCGGCTTTCAAAATCAATGTCGCGCCAATTACGCGCTAAGGGCTTTCACGCGCTTCGTCAGGCGTGAAATTTTGCGGGCGCCTGTGTTTTTGTGAAAGACGCCTTTGCCGACGGCGCGCATCATGGCAGGCTCAGCAACCTTAAGCGCGGCTTGCGCGGCAGCTTGGTCGCCTGCAGTGATCGCGTCTTCAACGCGGCGAAGCGATGTGCGCACGGATGTGCGGCGAGATTTGTTTACGATCGTTTGGCGGGCCATTTTACGAACGGCTTTTTTAGCGGATGACGTATTTGCCATAATATCCTCAAATTTAGTGCGGCCTATATTGCATAGACCTATCGCGGACGAGCGCCGCATTGAATTTCATCGGCGGGCTATAAATGCCTGCCTGCCTATCGTCAACCGCCAATGTGCGTTCACGCGCACTCTTTGCGATGCGTCACTTGTGGCGGAAGTGGGGTTTACGTTTCTCGGCAAAGGCCGCCATGCCTTCTTTCTGATCTTCGGTGGTGAACATGGCTTGGAAGAGGCGGCGTTCATAGCGCAGCCCTTGGGACAAGCTCATCTCGTGGGCTGCATTGATGGTCTCTTTGGTCATCATCGCAATCGGCAAGCTTTGACCTGCAATCGTGGCGGCCATGTCCTTCGCCGTTTCCATTAAATCATCAGCGGGAACAAGGCGTGAAGCCAGACCACAGGCGGCGGCCTCTGCCGCGTCCATGCGCCGGCCTGTCAGGCACATATCCATGGCCTTATATTTGCCCACAGCGCGGATCAGGCGCTGCGTGCCGCCCATGCCGGGCATAACGCCTAAATTGATCTCGGGCTGCCCGAATTTGGCCGTATCGGCGGCAATGATAATATCGCACATCATCGCGACTTCGCATCCCCCGCCCAGCGCGTAGCCTGCAACAGCGGCGATGGTGGGCTTGCGGAAATTGACCAAGGTCTCCCAATTGTCAAAAATATCAGCGCGGTAATGCTCCATAAAGCCCTTGGGCTGCATCTCTTTGATGTCTGCGCCCGCCGCAAAGGCTTTCTCAGAGCCCGTAAAAATCACGCAGCCAATGTCGTCATTGGCCTCAAAGGCGCGCAGAGCTTTGGCAACTTCGCCGGACAGCTCCGAATTAAGCGCATTAAGCGCTTTGGGGCGGTCGAATTGGATGATGCCGACGCGTCCGTCTTCGGACACTTCAATTGTATTATAAGCCATGTTTCTCTCTCAAATTTTGGGACTTCTAGCGGGGCGCGGCGGGCTTGTCACGCGCTCGATGCCATACTCTTAGCGCTGACAGGCCTTACAATAAAATGTGCTGCGCGCAGATTGAACCAGACGAATGATCGGCGCAGAGCATGTCCTGCACGGCTCGCCTTCGCGGCCATAAACGTCGAAGCTGTGTTGGAAATAACCCAGCTCGCCGGACGCGCCAGCAAAATCGCGCAGGCTCGACCCGCCGGACGCAATGGCTTCGCGCAATATGACTTTAATATGCCCGGCCAGCGTCTCGCCTTCAGTTACTGACAGTCGCCCTGCCGCGCGCTTTGGCGATATGCCCGCGCGGTACAGCGCCTCGCACACATATATATTACCCAGCCCCGACACATTACGTTGATCGAGCAGGGCGATCTTCACTTTGCTCTTCTTGCCTTTGAACGCCGCGCGCAGGGCCGGGCCGTTAAAGGCGTTGGAGAGCGGCTCAGGCCCCAAATGGGCGAGGCGTTCTATAGCCTCGCCTTTGGCGAAGAGTTCCATAAAGCCGAACCGGCGCGGATCGTTAAAGACAATCCGAGCGCCGCTACTCATATCAAAGATGACATGGTCATGTTTGGGATTGGTCGCTTGGGGATGCGTAAATTCGCCGGGCATTAATTTGGCCCCGCCTTCATCAATCGTGAATCGCCCGCTCATCCCCAAATGCATGATCAGGGTTTCGCCGGAGGACAGCTCAGCCATTAAAAACTTCGCGCGTCGTGACAGACGGGTCAAAGTTGCGCCCTCGATCCGTGCTGCAAAATTATCCGCAAAGGGGAAGCGTAAATCAGGACGATTGAGCGTCACTCGTTCAAAGCGCGCGCCTTCCATATGCGGGGACAGGCCTGCGCGGACGGTTTCAACTTCGGGAAGCTCGGGCATATTGTCCTTTGGCTGCATTGGCGCTGGCTATCGCGCAGCTCTGTGATTAAATAGGCCTCATGACCAAGAATGCAAAGACAGATGACACCATAGATTTCGGCTTTGAGCAAATTCCGACGGATGAAAAAGTCTCGCGCGTGCGGGGCGTCTTTGACTCGGTCGCGAGCAGCTATGACGTGATGAATGATGCGATGAGCTTTGGCATTCACCGCGTCTGGAAAGATATGACCATGGCGCGAGTCAATCCGCAGCCCGGCGAGACCTTGCTGGACGTTGCGGGCGGCACCGGCGATCTGTCGCGGCGATTTCTGGCGCGCGCCGCTGCGGCGAATATGCGCCGCAAGACTCCGAGCGATAAACAGGCCAGCGCGATTGTCTGTGACATCAATACTGAAATGCTGCTCGCCGGGCAGGACAAAGATGTCGATGATCGCGGTCGTCCGCTCAAGATTGCGCGCGTGACAGGCAACGCGCAGACCTTGCCGCTCCCCGACAATAGCGTTGATGTGGTCACCATCGCCTTTGGCATTCGTAATGTCACAGACCGCGATATGGCCCTGCGCGATATGCGCCGCGTGCTCAAACCCGGCGGACGGTTCTTCTGTCTGGAGTTCTCCACCCCGCCGGCTGACTGGCTCTCAAAAATCTACGATATGTATAGCTTCAATGTCATCCCGCGCATGGGGGGCGTGATCGCCGGCGACAAAGACAGCTATCAATATTTGGTCGAGTCCATCCGCAAATTCCCGCGCCAACAGAAATTTGCCGACATGATGAGTGACGCCGGTTTTGGCCGCGTCAGCTGGACCGATTATACAGGCGGCGTCGCGGCGCTTCACCAGGGCTGGAAGATATAGGCGACGGTCAAGGGGTTAAACCCTACAATGTCATTCCCGCAAACGGGGCCGCCCGCACGGGCTGGGGTCCAGAGCGTCTAGACTCGGTATTTGTGATTCTGGTTCCCAGCGTCCGCTGGGATAAGCGGGAGGTGGGGCTTGGTTTTTAATCTATCATTTCAATTCTCAACGCACGTTTGCTGGGCCCCCTCCGCCTACGTGCTGACGCACTCCGGCACCTCCCCCGTAAACAGGGGAGGAAAAGCGCGGGGCTCTCG
>ENA-ORXR01003570-ORXR01003570.1-marine-metagenome-genome-assembly--contig:-NODE-3570-length-13783-cov-3.746753_pt1 | contig 13783 bp, 14 predicted proteins | sample MGYA00237866_ERZ511479 | MGnify/ENA metagenome assembly ERZ511479 | reverse complement strand
TTCCCATAGAGCCGTCATGGCCCGTATTCATCGCTTGCAGCAAATCAAACGCTTCGGGGCCACGCACCTCACCCACGATGATGCGTTCAGGACGCATCCGCAGACAGTTTTTCACAAGGTCGGTCATGGTGACTTTACCCTTGCCTTCAAGGTTAGGCGGGCGCGTTTCAAGACGCACGACATGTGGCTGTTGCAGCTGCAATTCGGCCGAGTCTTCGCAGGTAATAATGCGCTCATCCGGATGGATAAAAGCTGTCAAACAGTTGAGCAACGTCGTCTTACCCGAACCCGTACCACCGGAGATCAGAACATTACAACGGCACGCGCCGATAATGGAGAGCACTTTCGCGCCGGCCGGAGAGATTGAGTTAAATCCAACCAAATGATCCAGCGTAAGTTTGTCGCGTTTAAATTTACGAATTGTGAGCGTCGGGCCATCAATGGCAAGCGGCGGCGCAATCACATTGACACGAGAGCCATCCAGCAAGCGCGCATCACAAATGGGGCTAGCTTCGTCAACGCGGCGGCCCACTTGGGACACGATGCGCTGACAGATATTCATCAACTGTTGATTATCGCGAAAACGGATATTGGTTTTCTCCATCCGGCCATCGACCTCGATGAAGACATGTTTCGCGCCATTGACCATGATATCTGCGATATCATCACGCGCAAGGAGCGGCTCGAGCGGGCCATAGCCCAGAATATCATCACAGATTTCTGTAATCAGTTGATTTTGTTCAGAGACCGATAAGCGCACATTGCGAATGGCAATAATTTCATCAACAATTGTACGAATTTCTTCGCGTGCGCGGTCCGGTTCCATTCCGGCAAGCGCCGAGACATCAATCGTTTCAAACAAGGCATTAAATATTGTGGCCTTGGTTTCGTAATATGTATCCGTCGTTTCGTTGGATGAGCGCGCAGGTGCAGATGCCGCCGGCACATCAACCTTTTTAACCGCGGCAGGTTTTGCCGCGGCAGGCGCAGAGGCGGGCGTTTTCAGCGCAGCATTATTTTCGGAAAGTTTTCCAAACATTTAAAAGCCTATGATTTCTTCAGCAATTTACTGATCAGAGAGCCGGAGCCCCCTTTAGATTTACCTTTTGCGCCGCCTTTCATGTTCACGCCGGCGCCTTGGCCATTGCGAATACGGTGCGCAAGAATTGACAAGCCATCCACAGCTTTGCTGTCTGACTTCATTTCAGATAACATTTTACCATCATTAGACGCCGTCGCGTACAAGACCGGCTCATAAGGCAGAACAAGCGTGGGCTCGACACCGAGCGCTGAAACGAAGTCTTTGACCGGAATCTCAGGGGTTTTCGGAACGCCCGTTTTATTCAGAACAACGATGGGGTCTGCATCATTGGGGCGCTCGGAGCGCAGGAACTCAATCAGATTTTTTGCATTTCTCAAATTCGCAAGATCCGGAAGAACTGTTATGACAATATCGTCCGAACTTTTGAGGACATTTGACGTCCACTGCGTCCACGTATGTGGCAAATCCAAAATTGTCATAGGTGAAATTTTGCGAACCCCGTCAACTATGGCTTCATAAGCTTCCGGACTTTCCATTCCCGCATTATTGAGCGAGGCGGCAGCCGGTAGAAGCGACAATGTTGGCGTGTGACGCAGCATAATGCGATCAAGAAGTGTTTCATCGAGGCGGTCCGGAGAGGCCAGAGCCTCTTCAAGTCCCTGTACGCTATCATAATTAAAATCGAGACCTGTGGTGCCCCAACTTGCATCAAGATCAACAAGCGCCGTTTCTTGATTGTGATTAGAGGACATGATCCAAGCAATATTATGAGCCAGTGTTGAACTTCCGACGCCGCCTTTTGCGCCAAAGAATGAACAGACGCGACCCGCAAAAGGCTTCTCAGGATCAATATAAAGATCTGCCATAGACCGAATAAGCGTCAAAGGATGGAAGGGCGGGACAAGATATTCAGAAACGCCCTTTTCCATCAATTCACGATATAAACGAATATCATTTGCCGCGCCAATGACGACCACCTTCGTGCCTGCGTCACAAACGCTGGCCAGACCTTCGAGCTGCGTAAAGAGCTCCGGTCCGCGCATGCCTGTTTCAATTAAGATGAGGCTCGGCGTATTTTCATTGTGATAGAAGTCCACCGCAGCCGGAAGGCCGCCCATATAGACTTTCAGATTTGTCCGGTTCATGCGCCAGTCGCGCGTCGTCGCTTGAACAGCGCCCGCTGTCTCAGGCCGCTCACAGAACGCATGTATAGAGATCGCAGGCAAAGCGCGTTCACCGCCTTCGCGGGAATTTTCAGGGGCAGCACTTTGTGTGACGGCTGCGGGCGCGGCCATCGGCATTTGAGGCTGAATGCCAGGTTGAGGCATACCCTGCTGGGGTTGCATTTGCGGAGCAGGCATGCCCGGCTGAGGCATGGCCTGAGGGGCCTGCATAGGATTTTGATGTTGATGGTGGACAGGCATTCCGGGTTGCGGCGCGCGCATCGGCGCAGGCGCGGCCATGGGTGTTGGTGCGCCCATAGGTGCTGGCGCGCCCATTGGACGCGGCATACCTTGCGGCGTTGTCATTTGAGGCTGCTGATACTGGGGTTGCATCTGCGGTTGCATCGCGACGGCTTGAGGCATGATGCGCTGATGCTGGGGTTGTTGCATCTGGGGCTGGCCCGGATGACCCTGCACCGCGCCTTGTACAGCCTGGACGCCTTGCGCGAGCGGGGCGGGAGCTTGCGGCGCAACGTCGCCTTTGGATTTCTTTTTTAGCCAGCTTTTCATAACATCTGTGTCCTGAACTCAGTCTATTCGGATGACGAAATTTGTTGACGCGCCGGAAGAGCCGATGCGGGGTTCTCACCTTTGACATATGCATCAACGCCGCTAATTCGACGTTCAGCAATAGCCGGAGACGCGCCATAGCCATCCAGAATTTGCGTTGGGTCATTGACCATAACGGCAAAGTTGGATTGTGCGGCGCATCCGAAATTTGGATGAGCTTGATTATTATATGTGCGAGTCAAATCACTACTCGTTGCGCAGTTCATGGGCATTACCGCAAGGCGGCGATAGGACAATATGATTGGCGCGGGCGCTCCCGGACGCGCTTGATATTGACCGGATTGCATGGGCAGACCGGACAGACCTGCGCCCATCATCATATTTTGAATTTCGCTTTGAGTTTGTCCTAATGCTGAACTGCCCAGCATTGTGCTCGGCACATTCATGTATAATCCGCCCCCGCCGCTATTTTGAGCATAGCTATTGATAAAATTGCCCAGCTCGGCGCGATCACGCGCTGATAAATTCATACCCTGAGGACGGATATAAATTTCCATGCGCTCAATCGTTTCAGCAACACGAACCTTATGCAATTCATCATAAGGCGGGATGGGGTCTTGATATGTCGAGCATGCGGGCAAAATAGCCGCCGCGACTAATCCAAGGGTAATCAGTTTAATATTCATCGTCATATCCTTTGGCTATTCAACCACGTGACCGTAAGGGCCCTGCAAAGAGCGCCCTGAGGTATTTGCGCCCGGACGCGCGTAAACTTTATTAAATCGGTTCAGCAAAACGGCCTCGCGATCACCCGGAGGTGTAAGTCCGTCAAGCGGTGTCGACAGATTATCAGGGTGCGTGCTGTCGACCAGATAGGGCGTCACAATCACGACAAGCTCTGTTTGACTGGTTAATTCATCGCGGTTTCTAAACAATGCGCCAACACCGGGAACATCTTTGAGGCCCGGCGTGCCATCAACAGATTGGCGCGCTTCTTCGCGAATTAGGCCTGCAATGACGAGGCTTTTTCCGGCGGGAAGCTCGACGACTGTATTGGCTTTGCGTGTGCGGATACCCAGAATGTCCGAGGACTGTCCGCCCGTTTCAAAACTGTTCTCATTTGTCGGCTCTGATACCTCAGTTGAGATATTGAGCGAGATACGTCCTTCGGAGAGCACCACCGGCGTAAAGCCAAGCGATACGCCGTAAGGCTTAAAAGTAAAACTACGCTGCACTTGACCAAATTGGTCTGTGTAAACATTTGAGAGAAGCGGAAATTCACCGCCGGATTGGAAATTTGCTGTTTCGCCGGAAATCGCGACCAATGTCGGCTCAGCCTTTGTGCGAACAAGACCCACGCGTTCAAGCGCTTGGAACGCGCCTGTTAGCGAGTTAATCGCGCCGCCGCCGGAGTTCAGCCAGCTAAAGCTGCTGGACAGGCCTGCGCCTGTCGCCAGACCCGCATTAGAAGACAGCGCGACCATGCCGTCACCGATTTGCGCGGCAGAGGAGAGGTCGATACCCATCTGTTTTGTCACGCTGCGCTGCATTTCGACGATGCGCACTTTCAACATGACCTGATCACGGCCTTGAATGCCCATAAGATTTACGATTTTACCCTTTGCGCCGCCATCAGTCTCTTCATCCAGCCATAATTCGGCGAGTTGGTTGATTTTGTCGGCTTCGGCCGCGCTCGGCACAGGGCCGGACAGAATAATATTATTGTTCACAGCTTGAACTGTGATTTGGCTATCCGGTGAATGACGACCAATAAGGTCAACAAGGCCGTCAACATCGCGCTCAACGCGGATCTCGAGGCTGACAATTTCTGCGCCGTCATGACCATATATATAGGCATTGGCTTGGCCGGGTTTACGGCCCACCAACATCACGCGGTGTGATGTATGTACAATGCCCTCGACCACGTCAGGGTCTGAAATGATAATATCCATCATTTCCGTGGGTAGCTCAACAACTGTGGACTTGCCGTAGGGCAGAACAACTGTGCGCGAACGCGTGCTCTCGCCCGGGGACTGAATATTTGCATATCCATGTGTGCCCGTCGCCTGAGCCGGCACGGTGAGCGGCGCGGGCGCGCCAATCATAAGCGCGGCGCCAAGCGCAATCGCGCTGACTTTCGTGAGTGTTTTGATCATCTTAGCGACCTCCCAGTGTCACAACTTCGGCGTCACCGCCGCGGTAAACCTTCATTGTCACAACTTTATCCTCTTGGTTGGCATCAACGAGCGCCGCGCTCGGCACGCCGCGGCGGCCTGCGCCGTTCATAGGGCGAAGCACAAGCGAGATATCGCCTGTCGGCTGGCTCATTGTGATCTGTTCAGCGTCTTCGCGATTAAGCTCAAGCAAAGCCTGTCCGCCGAGCACATATGGCGCGCCATTCGGGCCCTTGGCATAGGTTTGGTCAATTGACAGGACATGCACATTTTCAAAAATAGTTTCAGTGACATAGCCGCCGCCGGACGCGCCAGCGAGGCGGCGGGTCAGCATAATGTCAACGCGGTCGCCCGGATTGATAAAACCACTCGCTGCGGCGTCTGTTGTAATGCGTATGGACACAGCCACTGTGCCAGGTTTTAGGAACGCGGCCATGACGGATTTATCGCCGGGTTTGACGAGCTTTCGCGCCGTGATCGGCTCGCCGGCTGCGATCTCGATATAGACAACACTATCTGTCCAGTCTTCGATCGCCGTTGGAAAAGCATCTTGATCGATAAAGGCCGGGTCGACAGCATCGGCAGGCCATTTGCGCCATTCCAGCATTTCAGGCTTAACCCGTGTTCCGCGCGGCAGAAGCTGTATCGGCACAAGAATATGTGACATCTCGACTTCTTTAATAATCGTCTGCGGTTGAGCCTGAACTTGAGGCGCAACCGGTGGGGGCGTGCCCATATCTTTAATCTTCAAAAACATGAAGCCGCCAAGAACGATAAGCCCGCCAAGTAGCGCAATGCGTTTTACGTCCATGTAAGAATCCCCCAAAAATAGTCGGTCTGTTCGATATAGTTAACGCCCTATTCGATAAGGCATGGTTAACGCGGCGTTTAATGTGTCACTTTTTTTGCTATCAAGCTGTTTTTATGCAGGTTTCTGACGCTAACAGCTCAATATGCGGATGTTTTCGACCTATCCGACGGCTGCGGCCTGGAAAATCATGAAATTTGGCAAGGCCGCCATGCCGGCGATGGCCAAAGCGATTCCATACGGAATTTTTTTCTCGTCACGCAATAATCTGTGGACCCAGCCCGTCGTGCGCACGCGTTGCGGAAGGCTGTGACGTGTAAATACGATGAGTAACGTCAAAAGCCCGCCCCAAATCGCGACATTCACACCATAAACCAGCAAATCAGCGGGCTGGCACCATAATGCCGTTGCGGCAAATAATTTGGCGTCTCCACCCCCCAGCCAGCGCATCGCAAACATTCCCATCATGACAATGAGCGATCCGAACCCGCAAACCAGATGCCAGCCAATATCTGTCCATCCATAACCCACAAAGGGAACGACGACGCAAAACGCGCCTATAAGATAGAGACTAATCCAATTTGGAATCGTGTAACTTGTCAGGTCTTTATAAGCTGCCATCAGCATAGCTGCGCCGAACATAGCAAGGATAATGAGAGTCATAGACATATAAGGCGTTCCTAAATTGAGGCGCGCCTGGCCCGCAAAATTAGCAAGCGGCGGCAACTACATTGCGCCACCGTTAACCAAGAAGGGTTAAAACCACTTTAAGGCGGCGCGTAACGCATGCCCAAACGAAAAAACCGCCCCTTGCGGGACGGTTTTTCCTTAGTCATGTGCAGCGCGCTCTGATTACTCTCGGCGCGGCTGCAAAAAGACTTAGCCGCTGAAGTTACCAGAACCTGCAGTTTCAACTTCGTTTGCGATGTTGTTAAACTGATCAGACAGTGTGTTACCAAGCAGGCCACCAGCAGCAATGATGCCGACAGCGATCAAAGCAGCGATAAGACCATATTCAATGGCTGTTGCACCGGACTCGTCTGCGACGAATGATTTCATAAATTTTTGCATAATCTTACTCCCAAAATATGCTAGTCAATGAGCGAGAGACATCCCTCAGTCCTGACCTGTATAAGAACTCCAAGTTACGACCCCGCTAAAAGACATGGTCAAAATTTGGTAAAGATTCTGCCCGCGCCTGGCTATCGCTGCGCGCCCATATATAGAGTGCGGATTTGACCCATTTTAAGAGAAGTCACTTCAATTCTGGACGGCAATGCAGCTCTTCCCCGGGATAAATTGACGAACTGGCGGCATCCCGGCCAATTTTGTAAACATTTCGTTCACCGTATTACGCTATCGGATGAGGTAATATTTGATTTGTTAGGACGTGATCATGCAGAATGCTGTTTCAAAACTATCTTTCGGCGCGCTTATACTCGGCGCGGCGACGCTGCTTGCGCCGGCTCTGATGGCCGGAGAGCTGGTCACGATGGATAAAACACATGTTTTGAAGCTTCCGCGTCCGGCCAGCGCCGTTCTTATTGGTAATCCTGATATTGCAGACGTTTCGGTGTTTAGTGATGACACATTATTCTTACTCGGACGCGGCTTTGGTCAAACGGATTTGCTCGTTTTAGATTCAAATGGTGAAGTCATTTTACAAACAGATGTGACAGTCATTGGCGCGCGATCGCCGCAAAATGTCACAATGATCACCGGTAGCACAGAGCGCAATACGTTCCATTGTCAGCCCTATTGCCGTCCAGCGCCCGTCACAGGTGATGATCCGGGTTTTGTCGGAAAATTTGGCCCTAAAGGGGGCACGGCGCAATCTCCAAATGCAACACAAAGCGCGCCAACGCAGGCCGGCAACGTTCCGACAACAACCAGTCAGGGCGCTACTTTTAGCACGCCGCAATAGCTTCACTGCGGCGATCTTAACCTTTTATTAAGACTAATCTTTACGACAATTTTAACGGCTAGCGCCTAATCTTTTTCCATATTTAACACGAGTTGGGAATCGATATGGCTAAACCTGTTTCAGGATTTGCAAAATTTTGCAGAAAGGTTCGCCGCGCATCAAAGAATGATGACGGCGCCGTTGCTGTAGAATTTGCAATTATTGCTTTGCCCTTCTTCGCGCTTCTTTTCGCGATTATTGAGCTTGCAATTATCTTCTTTCTTAATTCTTCACTGGAAAGTTCGACTTTCGAGGCCGCACGCCAAATCAGAACGGGCACATATTGCGGCGATGAAGACTCATTCAAGCTTGAAGTATGCCGCGGCATGAATCCCGGCTCTCCGGATAGTGACCTGGATGTGTGCAAAGCCCGCACAGATGTTCGTATCCGCCAAATGGGGGCCGGGTTTGGATCATCCGTAAATCTGAATTGGAATCCGCAGCCCGCGCCAGTCCCCCCGCCGCCGGGTTATACCCCTCCGCCGCCCAATTACACGGCAACGAATGGCGGTGAAACCGTCTTGGTGGCTGTGCGCTATCGCCATCCCCTGACGATCCCGGGCGAACTGACGCGACTGGCGAATGCCAGTGATAATACAAATGCACGTGATATTTTCGCCGTTTCGGCTTTTCGTAATGAACCTTTTGGAGCAGCAGCCACATGTGGTCCGTAAACACACTTAAAACAGCCGCCCGCAAGGCGCGCGCGTTTCGCCGTAAATTCTCGAATGACAATGAAGGCATTGCCGCGATTGAATTCGCTCTGATTGCCCCTGTCATGATCATGTTTTATTTCGGTCTCGCCGAAGTATCTCTACTGGTTAGTGCTGACCGCAAAACCGCTCAAGCCGCATCGCTTGTCGGAGATTTAACCGCGCAAGACCCAACAGTTGATCTTGGGATGGCAGAGAATTATGTGAGCGCCGTATTAGCCGTTATCGGAACAGATGCGGAGCAAAGCGCCCGCATCGGTCTTGAGCTGTACAGTCTCGAGGCCACACTGGGCCCGGACACAGATGGGGATGGCGTCGGAGACCGCGAGATCAACGAAGTCGGATATTTAGAATTTGGCCCTAGTTTTACGCCGGGTTCTGATGGCGGCACGCCATCTGATACAAGTGATGATACCCCGCCGGGCCGATATGATGGCAACGCGATCGAAGATCGCCTGCTGGCACCGGGCGGCGGCGTTGTTGTCGCGCGAGTCGTCTATGAGTATGAATCGCCTTATCGGTATTTCGTTAAAACGCCTCGCCTTCGTGAAGTTTTTCTATTGAAACCGCGCCGTTCTGCGACAGTTGCTTTTGAAAATGGGCGTACGGGCGGTACTGAAAAATCACGACGTGAGATTGCCTGCACACTGACGTCAACCGATCCAAATGTTGTCGATTGTAACGCCCTTTAATTTAAGCGATATAGTTAGACCTCACTTTGGTCATTTGATCTGCGGTGAGACCTAACACGTCCACCGCATATTTTTCGGGATCGCCCATGTTCTTAAGAGCGGCATCAAGATATTGGGCTTCCACGCCAAACATCGGACGCAGGCTTTCGGGGTCATAAGGACGCCCAAATCGCTTTTCCATCATCAGGGCTGCCGGGGACAGGAAACTGTCAACGTCAACAGCCGTCATGGTCAACATATAGTCTTCCATAATATCTGCATCTGACATTCCAAGTAGCGCTTGTATTAAAGCCACCAAGGTTCCTGTGCGGTCTTTACCGGCCGCGCAATGCACAAGTAGGCTGTCACTTTCACCGGCCATATTCAAAAGTGTATCGCGAAATATTGCCTGAAAAGAGGCATTGCCGGGCCGATCCGAATAGCTGGCCAGCATATATTGGCGCGCATCTTCGGCGACATTTAAATCATTTTGCATAAAGGCTTCATGCGGCGCCTGCCCTGAGCGCGTCGCGTCAAAGGCCAGCGTTTTCGCGCCGTGTCCTGCAGGCCATTTATTGGGCTGGCGCTCACGCTCGGCGAGGTAACGCAAATCGACGATAAGCCCGATATCAAGGGCGCGCAATTTTTCTAAATCTTTGCTTGAGGCATTATTCAAATGCGCCGAGCGAAACAGGCGGCCCGACGACAGCAGGCCATATTTGCCGGCATAGCCGCCAAAATCACGCATATTCAGAATATTTTGAAAATCCAAAATGCGCATTTGTGTGGTTAAAGTCATAATTTATCTCAAAAAAAAGCCGTCGATATTATCGACGGCTTTGTCGGTATCAAAGTCACTACGGTCAAGTGACCGACTGCGTTTTAAGGCAACAGAATTCCGGACTTTTTTGTCTGTAATTTGTCAAACATATCCCATACGCCGGCATCACCGTGCCAATCGCCCTGCGTTGCGCCTTTGGAATATTCCGTTGCCCGCGCTTCAAAGAAGTTTGCGTGCTCAACGCCGTTTAGAATTTCCACAAGCCACGGCAGCGGATGCTTATCGATTCCATATACAACGGGCAAGCCAAGCTGCTTGAGGCGCCAATCAGCAATATAACGAATATAGGATTTAATATCAGCCGCGGTCATGCCTTCGACCGGGCCCATATCAAAGGCCAGATCAATGAAGCTGTCCTCGAGACCGACAACAGTTTTGCAGCAATCAATGATATCGTCTTGGACGGATTTTGTGACGCAACCGGTTTCCCGGGCAAAGGTGTGATACAGCTTGATCATGCCTTCGCAGTGAAGGCTCTCATCGCGGATAGACCAGGTTACAATCTGGCCCATACCTTTCATTTTATTGTTACGCGGGAAATTCATCAGCATCGCAAAGCTGGCGAATAATTGAAGGCCTTCGGTAAAGCCGCCAAACATCGCGATTGAACGGGCGATATCTTCGTGACTATCCGTGCCAAACTGACTCATATAATCGTGCTTGGCGCTCATTTCCTCATATTCGAGAAAGGCTTGAAACTCTGTTTCCGGCATGCCGATGGTTTCCAGCAGAAGCGCATAAGCCGCAACATGAACCGTTTCCATATTGGAGAACGCCGCCATCATCATCTTTAGCTCTACGGGCTTAAAGATTTGAGAGTAGTGCTCCATGTAGTTATCTTGGACTTCGATATCGCCCTGCGTGAAGAAGCGGAAAATTTGCGTTAGCAAATTACGCTCCGGATCCGTGAGGTTGCCGGCCCAATCTTTGACGTCCTCGCCCAGCGGCACTTCTTCGGGCATCCAGTGAACTTGTTGCTGCTTGCGCCAAAAATCATGCGCCCAGGGATAGCGAAACGGCTTGTATCCGACAGACGGCGTCAATAGCCCCGGCGTTGTCGCCGCTTTGATTTGTTCAATTTTACCCATAATTCTACTCCCCGCGATGCATTATGCCCTACAAACGGGCCATTTTACTGTCTTTGACGATTTAAACCCTCGCAATGCCCTTGCATCACGAATCCCGAATATGTCTATATCTAGTAGCTAAGCCTTAAAGCAACACTAAATATAGAAAAATACAGATTGTCGCATCTAAAATTGAGTTTTCCCATATTTCGAGGACGGATTGAGGGTTGAGACGCACCGCTTTTCGCTTTCGATGGGTGGTTTGGGCCCGACTTACGTGAAATAGCGCCGGAAAATGGTACTTTAACCGGACTGCCTTTTGTTAAATCTTGCAACGCTTTTGCCTGCTATGCATTTTACAGACACAGAAACTGACCAATAGGATTCCCATGACCCGCTTTACCCGCCTTTGTCTCGCTGCCACAGCCGCATTGAGTCTCGCCGCCTGCGGCGGAAGCGGCGATGAAGTGGCCGAGATCAATAATGATTGGACGGGCAATGAGATTAAGATCGACAGCTTTGAGGATGAAAAAATTTCGGGCGTTGTCTGTCACATGGCCCATTTCGACCGCAGCGTACTTGACCGCCTCTCCAAAGGATCTTGGTTTGAGAACCCGTCCAATGGATCCATCTCTTGCGCCATCACCGGCCCCGTGACGGTTGGTAATATTAAACGCGGCAAAAGCGGCGAGGAAGTCTTTAAGCAGCGCCAGAGCATTATTTTCAAAAAGCTGGCTGTGCGCCGCGTCTTTGATGAAGAGAATAATACGCTCATCTATTTGGTCTATAGCCGCAAGATCGTAGACGGCTCGGCCAAAATGAGCATTGCGACAGTGGCGCTTGGCGGCGCGGATGTGACCTTTGCGGGCGGGCGCTAAGATTTAGCCCTATTCGAACTCGCGCATTTTCTGCTTATCAATGCGCTTCTGGTTTGGAGCGGCCGGCGCGGGCGCATGTTCTTCCATAACCTCTTGCATCGGCCCCATCATGCTCATCATGCCGCCCATAAACTCTTCGTCGCCGACAAGGCCAAACATATTATCCATGATCATGTTAAAGTCCGGCTTGCCATTGGCGCGGCGCATATTTTTCATATCGCCCATACGGCTTTTCATAATATCCATTGAGCGCTTCATGCCCGCCTGCGCGTCTTCATCTTCCATGGCCTCGCTCATACCGTCAAAAATCGCGTTAAAGTCCGGCATATTGGCGCGCGCTTTGGCCAGCTCGGCTTGGCTTGGCATTGTGAAGGGCTGCGTTTTGGAACTCGGCGTTTTCGGTTCAGGATGCGCCATCGCAGCAGATGAAAAGGCAGCGGCGGCCAAGAGGGATAACGTTAAACGCAACATAGCAAATCTCCAATAATGTGCGTTTTGCTTATCAAGGCTAAGCTGAATGACAGCCTAACGAAAAATTTGACGCCCTGTCTTGGCAAATTCGCCCGGCGCGCGTAGGAGGCGGCATGACGACAGAGACGAGCAGCTATATCATGGTCGCGGCTATTGCCGGCGCCTTTGGCGTGCGCGGCGAGGTGAAGCTGAAATGTTTTACTGAAACACCCAAAAATGCGGTCAGCTATGGCCCGCTTCTCAGCGAAACAGGTAAAACCATCCTAACGGTCACAGCCTCGCGCGCCATCAAAGGCGGTCTTGCCGTAAAGACCCGCGAAGTGGCGACCCGCGAGCAAGCCGAGGCCATGAAATCGACCAAATTATATGTCCCGCGCAGCGCCCTGCCCCAAACCGACGAGGACGAGTTTTATATCAGCGATCTGGTCAATCTGTCGGTGCGCAATATGGCGGGAGACGAGGTCGGCAAAATCGCCGCCGTGCAGGATTTCGGCAGCGGCGAGCTGATTGAGGTTCGCCCGCCTAAAGGACAAACCTATTTTGTGCCATTTACCCGCGAAGAAGTCCCGCGCGTTAGCGTCGATGAAGGCTTTATCGTGATAGACCCGATGGAAACCGTTGAGGCCAAAGCGCCGAGTAAGAAAGATAAATCTGATGCCTAATTCTGTCTCCAGACGAAATCTTCTTGCACTCTCTGCGGCGGCCTCAGCGGCGGCGGCGTGTGGCAAACCAGAGCCTGAGAATTTTACCAGCGTATGGTTGAGAGATCGTAGCCCGTCTGACTTAGAAGAGATTGGCGCCTTCAGACATGGATTGGCTTCAGGTGACCCTTCGCAGGACGGTTTCGTTATTTGGACGCGCATTACGCCCTTAAAAAATTGGAAGAAGTCAGTTCCAGTATCTTGGGAAATTATTGACGTTGCTGATGAGTACAAAAGCATAAAAAAAGGCGTAACAAAAACAGGGCCTGAAAGAGACTTCACTGTAAAAGAAGTCATTACAGGCCTAAAGCCCGGTCGGCTATATGCTTTTCAGTTTCAAGTTCTGCTCGCAGACATTGGCGATACTAGAGATTATGTAATCGACAATGGATCAACTGGCTTCGCCAAAACCCTCCCTGCAGGTAAAACCAAATCCGCGAAATTCGCCGTGGTCTCCTGCGCCAATTTCCAAGCGGGTTACTTCAATGTCTATGACCATATTGCCCGCCGCGACGATATCGACGCGGTGCTGCATCTTGGTGATTATTATTATGAATATGGCCCGGATGGTTGGGGCGGAGCGTGGGGCGAGAAAACTGACCGCATGCATCAACCGCCCAAAGAAATTACAACGCTTGAAGATTACCGGCGGCGTCACGCGCAATATCGCAGTGACCCGAATTTACAGGCTATGACGGCAGCCCATGCGCTCATTCCCGTA
>ENA-ORXR01003568-ORXR01003568.1-marine-metagenome-genome-assembly--contig:-NODE-3568-length-13790-cov-16.174871_pt1 | contig 13790 bp, 12 predicted proteins | sample MGYA00237866_ERZ511479 | MGnify/ENA metagenome assembly ERZ511479 | reverse complement strand
TCGATGTTCATGAGCTTTAGGCAGGCCAGAATCGCTAGAAAATATCCCATCAGTTTTGACAGCTCAAAGCCGGAGGCAAAGCTTAGTAAAAGAGCCACCGCAAATACAGCAATTATTGGAGTATAACTTGTGGACTCCTCCTCTTCTTCAACTTCGACTCCAAAATTTTCTGCGAGATCTGTGTAGCCACCAATTCTTTCGCCTTTAAAAAAGATTTGTGGCGTTGTCTTTACATCGTGCTTCTTTTTAAAATTCTCGACCTCTTGCTCAGAGGAAAAAATATGATCTGAATACTCTTTGTTTTTTTCTTTTAAAAGCTCAATTGCTTTTTTGCCCCAAGGACAAGTTTCTTTTCTATGAATTTGATATTTATCGTCATCTGCACTCATTTTATCTCCTTAAATTTTTTCGCTTGATCCGCAAGTTAGCATTTTTGATCCATAGTATGGATTCTGTACTTCCTCTTTGTCTTGTATCCAGCTAGCAGAGGCCATTGGGCAACTTGCTTTGTAAAGTCCCTTAATTTTATTTTTCTCAACGTAAGAAATAAAGCTGCTAGAAACATCTTTAAATTTATTCCTCTGCACTTTTATATCCGTGGCCTTAGAAAGCTTATCAATAGAGCTGATTAGTGTGCTATCTTTGCTAGCCATAGCTGCTGACTTAAAACTAAGAACTTCGTTTCTTGTAAGAACTTTATCACTAGCCAAACTCTTCTGAATGCTCAAATAGCTTTCTAAAAGCGGTGATTTTTCCTTAGCTTGTAAGGATGCGCTAAAGGCCGTAATTGATAGGATTGTTAGTAGGGATAGTATTTTTTTCATTTTGACTCCTTTGTGCTTTTGCACTTTTTATTGATTAATGACTGTGATTTTTTAATCCAGTTATTTACCTTAGTTAGTTCAGGTTTACTTAAAGAGGAATTCCAGTTCATTACAAGATACCTTTTTGGAGGCATCGATTTATTGTTAATACTTTTAAATATTGCGTTTAAATCTCCAGAAATATCGCCATGTCCTTCAAATGGAAATCCATTCGTCATATCAAGGTGCTTTTTAGCTTCAATAGCATCATTTTTTACTACATTTCCTGCAAAAGGAACTTTTGAATACCACGGCAGATTTTTGTTTACCGCATGGCAATCCATGCATGACTTTTTAAAAATAGGATCTATTTGTGACTGATAAGATAATTTTATTGTATTTGTAATTTTCTCACTAATTTCTTTAGAGACTTCTTTCTCTTTTTCACCTTCCTTTCTTTCATGTTTGTCTGTTCCGTGAGCCATTAAGATAGAAGGACTCAGAAGCATAAAAATTAAAAAATAAACTTTTGTAGTCTGACTCATGTTGCTAGCTCTATCTTTTTAGCCTCTTTTTTCATCTCCCATTCTTTCCAAATAGCGAAGATAGCTGGATAAACTAAAAGTTCTAATAGAAATGATGTGAAAATCCCTCCTATCATAGGCGCAGCCATTCTTTTCATCACATCAGCTCCTGAATTTGCAGAACTTGCCCATAGTATTGGTAATAAGGCCATAAATGTCGTCATGACAGTCATAACCTTTGGTCTAATTCTCTTTACAGCACCATCATGAATGGACGCATGTAAATCCTTAAAATTTTTCATCTTGCCGTTTTTCTTAGAGCGTTCATAAGAAAGATCTAAATAAAGCAGCATGAAAATTGCAGTTTCGGCATCTACACCTAACAGGGCAATTAAGCCAACCCACACAGCAATGCTCATGTTGTATCCAAGAAAGTAAAGTAGCCAAATTGCGCCAATTGCTGAAAATGGGATGGCGAGTAGCACTATAGAAGTTTTTATAGCTGACCCAGTATTTAAATAAATAAGTAGTAAGATAATTAAAAAAGTTATTGGCAAAACTAAGGTTAACTTGTCTTTTACTCTGGCCATGCTTTTAAACTGTCCACTCCAGCTTAAGGCGTAGCCTTCTGGAAATTCTACTTGCTCAGCAACAGCTTTTTTTGCTCTCTCAACGTATCCACCCACATCCGATGTTTCTAAATCTACATAGACATAGCCTGTTAGAAGCCCATTATCGTTTCGTATCATTCCTGGACCGTTTGTTATTTCCATCGCGGCAACTTCGCCTAAAGGTATCTGATAGCCTTTTGGAGAATCAAGTAAGATCCTTTTAATCTCATCCTTGTCTTGCCTAAAGCCTCTTGCATACCTGACGTTTATAGAATATCTTTCACGGCCTTGAATGGCAGTTGTCACGTTTTTACCGCCTAATGCAGTGGCAATCGTTTCTTGAGCAGAAGATATTGAAATCCCGTGTCTCGCTAGTGCAAGTCTATCAAAATGAAAATCAAAAAAGAAACCTCCTGTCACACGTTCAGCAAAGACACTTCTAGTTCCTTCAACTCCTTGAATCGCTTGCTCAACATTTATGGCAACTTTTTCAATTTCCTTTAAGTCATTACCCGCGATTTTAATACCAATGGGAGTTCTTATTCCTGTTGTTAGCATGTCAATGCGACCCTTGATGGGTAGAGTCCAAGCGTTGGTTTGCCCCGGAATCTTCATCTTCTTGTCCATTTCCTTGATTAATTCTTCCCAGCTAATAAAGCTAGGTGTGATCCAAGTGAAAGGAGTTTGAAGAAACTCCGGCATGAAGGAATACCATCTATCGACCGTTCTCCATTCACGTTGATCTTTTAAGACAACGATTGTTTCCATCATTGTTAACGGAGCTGGATCTGTCGCCGTATCAGCCTTACCAGCTTTACCGTGAACGCTAATGACCTCAGGAAAGCTTTTTAAGATGGCATCTTGTTTTTGTAGAAGCTTTTGAGCTTCTGTTACTGAAATGCCCGGCATTGTAGTCGGCATATAAAGAACAGTTCCTTCATTCAAAGGAGGCATAAACTCTGACCCAAGTTTGAAGTAGACAGGAATTGTGAGAGCTACCATTAGAAATGATGTGATAACAACTTTCCACCTGTGATTTACACACCAATCAACTACTGGCCCGTATATTTTGAATAAGAAATTACTAATTGGATGATTACTTTCATCTTTAGTTTTGGAAGCAAAAATAAAGTTAAAGCTTTTTGTGAACCAATTTGGGCCTTTTTTTATTTCTCTAGTTTTTGTAAAAACTATTAGGAGGGCCGGAACTAAAGTTATTGAAAGAAAAGCTGCAATTAGCATTGCAAAAGTTTTAGTGTAGGCAAGTGGCTTAAATAAGCGACCCTCTTGGGCTTCTAAAGCAAAAATGGGTGCAAATGATACTGCAATAACAAGTAAGGAATAAAAACTAGCTGGGCCAACTTCTTTTACTGCTGAGATAATAATGCTATCGACAGTTCCTTTTTTGCCGTTTTTTCGCCACTCATCGAGTTTCTTGTGGCAATTTTCGACAACAACAATCGCGGCATCCACCATTGCCCCCATTGCAATAGCAATACCCCCTAAGGACATAATATTTGCCGACACGTTCATGAGTCTCATTAGAATAAAACTGATTATGACGGCAACAGGCAAAGTAATAATCGGAACCATTGCGCTTGGTATATGAAGTAAGAAAATAATAATTATTAGCGCAACAATAATCATTTCAACCAATAGCGTGTGAGTGAGTGTGTCTATCGAGCGCTCAATCAATACGCTTCTGTCGTAGGTTTCAACTAACTCAACTCCTTCAGGGAGTGATGGCATTAGTGTCTCTAGCTTTGTCTTAACTCTGTTAATAACATCGTTGGCATTTTCACCGAACCTCATGACTACAATGCCGCCAACAGTGTCCCCTAAGCCGTTTAAATCGCCAACACCGCGCCTTATCTCTGGCCCTTCAACTACTGTGGCTAAGTTTTTTACATAAATAGGGACGCCTTTTGAGTTTGAGGAGATAACAATATTTTCTAAGTCTTTTATGCTCTTTGCGTACCCTCGAAGCCGAACCATGTATTCAATACCTGAATACTCTAAAACCCTTGCACCGCTTTCTTTGTTACCATCCGAGATAGCTTGCGATAATTTGCTGAGTGGAATGTTGTAGACTCTTAAAGCTTCAGGGTTGACCTGTATTTGATACTGTTTTTCAAAACCACCAAAAGAGGCAATTTCAGCAACACCAGGCACAGACTGTAGTTGAAATTTTAAAAACCAATCTTGAAAAGATCTAAGATCAGATAAGTTTCTTTTTCCTGAAGTGTCTTTAAGAGCGTATTGATAAACCCAGCCAACACCCGTAGCATCTGGACCGAGTTCTGTATTTACTCCCTTAGGCAGTTTAGGAGTAATTTTAGACAGGTACTCTAAGACCCTTGACCTTGCCCAGTAAATATCTGTGTCGTCTTCGAAGATGACATATACATAAGACGCACCAAATGTAGAAAGACCTCTTATGTCCTTCACTTTTGGTACCCCTAGAAGGCTGGTGACAATTGGGTATGTGACTTGATCTTCCATTATGTCAGGGCTTACGTTCCATGTTGAGTAAACAATCACCTGAGTATCTGAAAGATCTGGAATTGCGTCTAAAGGTATTTGCTTCATATTGTACCAACCCAAAAGCGTGGCACATAAAACTAGAAAGATCGTAAGTCCTTTTCGATTTGCAGAGAATTCAATTATTTTTTTTATCATGTCTATATCCTCCGCTATTAATGGCCGCTATGAGGCGAACTAGCTTTACCAGCATTCTTGATGACAGCTTTTAGTCTTGATTCAGAATCAAGCATAAAGTTTGCGCTCAAAACAATTTGATCATCAACGTTAAGCTCATCACCGACTCCAAAATAATCATTTCCTTCTACAACTATTGTGACATTTCGAGGCTCAAACTTGTTATTTTCTCCGACAACAAAAACGAAGGTTTCTTTTCCTGTATTTAAAACGGCAGACTTAGGAATTGCCTTCATTTCACCAAGTGGTGCGAAAATTGAAACATTTACAAAAGATTCAGGTCTTAATTTGGTTTTCTTAGATTCAACACTGATTCTAAGCTTAGCTGTTCTTGTTTGAGGGTTAATAGCATCATCAACTGAAGATACTTTTCCATAAAGCTTTTTACCTTGTAAAAAAGATGCGCTTATCTCGACAGGCAAACCACTTTCTATATTTGCTAGTTCTTGCTCAAAAACATCTGCATAAATCCAGCTTTCTTTGCCTCCGCTTAAGATTAGAGACTCCGACTGACTTCCTTTCTTAGCAAGTGCGGCTATCTGAGATGATGATAGTCCTAAGACTTTGAGTCTTATTTTTGCAGAACGAATCATCTCTTGAGTATTTTTCTTAGCTGCTTCTAGGGGTGAATTTTTTACTTTACCCCATTGTTTGAGAGCTTCAAGGTATTCACTCTGAGCTGTGTAAAGATCTGGATCAAACGCGACCCGTCCCGGGGCAGTGATTTCTTTAAAAAGTTGTCTTTTTTCGACTTTTCCAAGTTCAACACCGATTATTTGTTGCTTATCTTTAGAAAGAGAAACCGAGCTTCTGTCATCAGGCATATTATGTTCTTTCATGTCCATTGGGGTTGTGCCGTCTTCTGTTAAGTCTTGATTATCTTCTGAGACATCGCCATATTCTTTTTCGTATTCAGAAATAGGTATCAAATCCATTCCGCAGATAGGACACTTACTGGGTTTATCTGAAGTGATCTGCGGGTGCATTGGACCAATAAATTTTGGCTTAACTTTTTTAGAGCCTGCTTGACTCATGTCGTGTCCTTCATGAGGATCTTTAGGACTACAGCTTGTAAAAGCTAAAGTTGTTATAAGTGTTATGACTGTCGTTTTTAAATAATTATTCATATATTCTTCCTATAAATCAGAAATAATTATTCCTGAGATTGTTTCCAGTTCTGATAAATTTTTTGTAAAAAGATGTAGTGTTTTAAAATAGCCAAGTCTTATTTGGTATAAAGATCTCTCGCTATCTAAGAGACCTATGAGTCTTAATTTTCCAGCTCTATAAGCAGATAATGAAGAGTTATAAGTTCCCTCAGCTTGCGGAATTAAAGTCGTGTCGTATATAGTCAGCGTCTTTTGAGTTGTTTTAACTTTTCCAAGTAGATCAACGAGTGAAGCGCTTAGCTTTCTTTGTACGCTGGTGAGTGCATAGCTTTTAGATATGTGCTCTTTTGAGGCAGCGCTCGCTTTTGCACTTTTGCCCCAAAAGAATAGAGGAAAGCTAATTCCTATACCATAGATTCTTGAATCCTCTGGCTTTCCATCAAAAGCTTGTTGGTATTGAAGTTGAATGTCAGGAGCAAATTCCCACTTAGCTAATGACCCTTTTAACTTTGCAGCTTCAAGCTCATGCTTTTTTATTTTTATTTGATTGGAGCTTGAGAAGTTCTTCTTCTTTAAGGCCTCTTCAAGTTGTTTCATTTTTTGATTATCAATTTTTGGCCTTTTTGCTGAGATGCTCTTCAGATCTTTTGAGAAAAAATCTTCATCACCGACGACTTCTTTAAGTCTTGCCTGTGCCGATTTCTCTTCCTGTCTGTAGTTTAGTAAATCAAGTTCCAGCTTTGTTATTTCAAGATGCGATCTCATTGAATCAGCCTGAATGCCAGAACCAGAAGCCTGTTTCTTCTCGGCAACTCTTGCGACTTCTTTTACAGATTGTAAGTTACTCAATGTGTAGCTTATGTATTTCTGCAATCTATAAAGATCATAGTAGACATCCACAACCTTTTTTCTTGTCTCCAGTATTGTAAGATCATATTCGGCCTTCTTGGCTAGACTATTTTGCTTCATAGCCTTACCTTCAATAAAGTACTTAGTAGGAAAACGAAATTTTTGAGTGATCGTAAAGTAGGTTGTCTCTAGGCCTCTTTCAAGTCTTGAGACTCCAATCATCGGATCATCTGGGGTGTAGGCACCTGTGACTAAATGTTTTTTTGACTCAAAGTCTGCTCTTGCAGATTTAATTTCAGTATTTTCTTTGAGAGCTATTTCAACAGCATTTTCTAGTGTGACCTTTGCATGACTTACCGATGGAGCAAAAAGCCCGCAAAGAATAATATATTTAATTGTTTTCATTTTTTCTCCCCAATCATTAATTTACAGTTCTTTTCATTAATTTGTTGACCATGACCGGCCGTCTACACTGAAGATAGCTAGAGTGTAGAAGAAGAACCTTAAATCAAAAATTGCTGATTTATTAAGAAGATTTTGTGCTTAGGAATTTGTTCAAAATGAAATGGCGGTGCTGATATCTTTTTAGTCCCTACGAAAACAAAGCTATAGGGATTATAATTTAACTCAAATAGGTAATATTTTTCGCTGCTTGATTTGTTAACTTCAACTAGATTTACTATGCTAGTTTGACTTCCGATGGTAAAACAGCACTCTGAATTACAGTCGGAGTTGCCTTTGTGACTACTTTTTTCTTCACTGCTTTCATGACAAGGCATTTCAGATGAACTTACGTCTTGCTTAATTTCCTTAGCCATTGAAGGACAATCAGCTCCACATAACGATGCACCGAGGACACTTGTTCCCATCAGAACCATTATGAATAAAGCGCTGATTTTCTTTATAGCCATAGTATTATTGTATACCATTAGTGGGACAGCTATCAAGAATACTGATAAATTAATAATTTTTTAACAAATCTTTGATTTCTTTGATGACCACTTTAGTTTTTTTCCATTTTTACTGCTGATTGCTTTCCCCACATAATGATTTATGTGGGAATCTAATGTTTTAGACTCTATAGCTCCTATAGCAGATTTAATAACTTTGAGCTGGGTTAGGGTGTCAATGCGATATCTTCCGCCTTCAATCATCTTGCTAACGCCTCTAATTTTTCCCTCAGCTTTTTCATTCTGGTAAGCTGTGATTGATGGCAAGGAAGTTTGGCATTTTCTTCTTTCATCCCCCCGTACCATACTGGTAATAGTTATTGAAGAATTTTAGAGCATTTTACTTTACTCATTTCATATATTGGCTCTGATAGAAATGCTAAAACAGGTGTATATTTTGAATTATATAAAACGTCTTACTTTGCTTTTATAATGTCTATACTCATCTCCATATTTTTTAATCAACCATGGTTCCTCCTTAAAAGGAGCCAGTAGATACAAGAATATCCACAACGACGAGATTATAGCTATTTCTAGGGTCGGAATTGCTACACACAATGAAACTAGGGTGGCAATTGTCAAAGTGTATACAGGATTTCTTGACCAAGAATACCAGCCCTCAGTTCTAAGCGTATCTTTTAACCCAGAGGTGTTCTTCAGACCCAACTTATATGACACTAAGTTCGCTAAGATCAAAGCAAATACAGAAAACACAATGCCGAACCAAAAGAGAAACTCATTAGAGTTTCTCTTCTCGAAATCTAAGATAACTATTCCAAATAACGGAGTTGAGAACAGAATAAACAAGACCCAAAACAGCTTTAATTGCCAGCTGCTTTTAGACGGTGGTGGCCAGAAGTTTTCAACTTTTAATAGAAATGAAATCATCGATAGAAGTAAAATAACCGTCCCCGATGATATTGATATTAAAAAGCAAAATTTTACCCAGTCCACTACTAAGTTCCTTTCTTAAAATCCTGACGATGGCCTACACTTGGTTCAATAGATATCCAAGAATCAACACTTGTGGAACCGTTAAAATAGGCAGTAAAAAAGCAATCTTCCATGACTTTGTGGTCTCCTTTATCCCTAATATCTCAGTATAATCAGTAGCCGCTCCCGCCATCAAAAAAGTAAACGCATTACCTGGAGCTAAAGCTCTATTTAACAAGTCAGCAGCAATTGGAGCAGAGCCTTCCGAGCAGACCTCTATAATCGTTGCTGAAAGTAGTGTTAAACCTAGACCCAAAAGAGAAGCACCAAAATAATCCTGAAAAATATCAGTTGAAATATATGTCTGAATTGCAGAGGCAATGAGTGTTCCTAGCAAAAGCCATCTAACAATGAATTTTGCCTCACCAACACCTGTTTTGATGACTCTCCAAAATGTTCCTAAAGTCCAAGAAATTTTAGAAAATTCCTTTTTTGCTTCTCCACTAAAGTTGAAATTTGGATCTTCTTTTAATTCGACAGGGTTGCCCTTTATGATTTTCTTATCTACAAGGATTTCAAAAATGTAACCTGTAATAAAGGCAGTCAGCAATGACAGTCCTATAAATGCCAAAGTCCACTTAAGACCGATCAAAGAGAACAAAACAAGCGTTAGAGAAAAACTATTCCACGGACTTGCAATAAGAAAGGCCATTAACTGGCCTATGGTCATGCCCTTCTTGTAGAGTTTAAGGCCTACAAGAAGAATTCCATGACTGCACAGATCCAAAAATAATCCAGCTACTGTGGCTTTAAAAATTCGCCCCAATTTTGTTTTTGAAAAGACTATTTTATGTATAAACTCTTTTGGAACTTTATCCAAAATACCTATTGCTATGATGCCGAATAAAATTCCAATCCACATCTCTTTTAGAAGTACAATTATGTTTTTAGAAACTGTATCTAACTTAAAAGGCAGTTCGATATTAAAAATAAAGACAATAAAAGCTACAAATGAGACACTTAAAACGCTGATCCAAAGCAAGTCTTTATTTTGTTTTTCATGACCTTCACCTCCACAAGAATCAGCCATTTAATTTGACCCTTTTTCTGGTATGTGATTTTTTCATGCAGCTAATTCCTTTTTTAACTGAGGCTGCATCTGATTAATGAATAGCCTGTAAAGACTCGGTAAAACAATCAAAGTAAGAACTGTGGCAGAGACTATGCCTCCGACCACAACCGTAGCCAGTGGCTTTTGAACTTCAGCTCCCAGGCCAGTTGAGAACATCATAGGAAGAAAACCAAAGATATCAGTCAAGGCCGTCATCATTACAGGACGTAATCTTGTCATGGCTCCTTCTTTTACAACATCGTCTGGGCTCTTCCCATCCTTAATTAGACGATTGAAATAGGTAACTAAGACAACCCCGTTTAGTATACTAATACCGCATAATGCGATAAACCCCACTCCTGCCGAAATGCTAAATGGCAACCCTCTTAGTTGCAAAGCCCATATTCCACCAATGGCAGATAAAGGAATAGCTGTAAAAATCAAAGCTGCTTGTGATACTGAACCGAAGGTGAAGTAAAGCAATATGAAGATTAAGGCTAAGGCCATTGGAACGGCAATAGATAATCTTGCATTCGCTGCTTTTAGGTTTTCAAACTGTCCGCCATAGGTAAAGTAGTAGCCTACTGGCAAACTGACTTTAGCATCTAACTCTGTTTGTATTTTTTCAACTAATGATTCTACATCTGTATTACCTACATTTACACCTATTACAATCCGTCTATTGGTATTCTCACGAGATACTTGCATAGGTGCATTAATTAGGTCAATGTTTGCTACATTGTTAAGTGGTATTTGGCTGCCATTATTCAGTGTTATGTAAAGGTTTTTTACATCCTCTATACCCGTTCTATTTTCTTCGGCTAATCGAATAACTAAGTCAAACCGTTTATCTCCTTCGTAAATTATTCCTGCTTTTTCACCAGCAAATGCCGAACGGATAACTTGGTTCACTTCTTGAATATGTAATCCATATTGTGCCATACGCTGATAATCATACTTTACCATTACTTGTGGCATTCCAATGGTCTGTTCTACATTCACTGTTCCTACTCCCTCAATCTGCTTTATAACATTTTCAGCCTTAGTTGCATTTTGAAATAACACATCTAAGTCCTCACCAAATAGTTTAATTGCTATATCAGCTTTTGAGCCTGTCATTAATTCATTAAAGCGAAGCTGTATAGGTTGTGAAAACTCAAAACCTACTCCTGGAATGTTATGTAAAGACTCTTCTAATTTCTCAAACATATCTTGTCTTGAGATTGCAGAAGTCCATTCTGCTTTTGGCTTCATTACCAACACATAATCTGCAATTTCAACAGGCATTGGATCTGTTGGGATTTCTGCTGAACCAATGTTGGCAACTACATCTTCTATTTCTGGAAAATCTTTGAGTAATTTGTTTTGTATCATTTTTGCAGTTGCAACACTTTGAGAAAGTGAGCTTCCCGGTGGTAGAATATGCTGCATTGCTAAGTCGCCTTCTTCTAATGTAGGAATGAACTCGCCACCCATTCTGCTGAATACAAATAGACTGATTATAAAAGCAATAACAGTAGCACTTACAAAAACTGTTTTGAAACGTAGAGCTGCATTTAAAATTGGTGTATAGCCTCTTTGGAAAAAGGCAATGATTTTATCTGCAAAAGTTTCTTTATTGACTACATTTTTCTTCAGTACCAAGGCTGCCATCATAGGTACATACGTCAATGAAAGTATCAATGCACCTGCAATAGCAAGCATTACTGTTTGAGCCATAGGCTTAAACATTTTCCCTTCTATGCCGACTAAAGCTAAAATGGGTATATAGACCATAAGAATGATAATCTCCCCAAATGCTGCTGAACTTCTTATTTTCTGTGAGGAAGTAATTACCTCTGTGTCCATTTCGGTTTGCGAAAGCAAACTTCCTGCTTTTTTGACTTGTAAGCGGTGTACTATTGCTTCTACAATGATAACTGCACCATCTACAATTAATCCAAAATCAATAGCCCCTAAACTCATAAGATTTGCTGATATACCCAGTAGATTCATCATTGAAACAGCAAACAACATTGCCAGAGGAATGACCGAAGCCACAATTAATCCAGCTCTCCAATTACCAAGAAGAAGAACTAAAATAAATATGACTATTAAACCACCTTCAATTAGATTCTTTTTAACCGTACCAATTGCAGTATTTACCAGCTTATCTCTTACCAAGTAAGGTTCTATAATTACGCCTTCGGGTAATGATTTTTGAACTTGTATTACTCGTTCTTTTATTCTGTCAGTTACTTGGGCAGAATTTGCTCCTTTAAACATCATTACCTTACCACCTACCACTTCTTCACCATCACGAACCAATGCTCCATACCTTGGTGCTTTGCCATAATGAACCGTTGCTACATCTTTTACTAATACAGGGATATTATTATTATCACTTACAACAATATTTCCAATATCATCTAAAGATTTAGCCAAGCCTTCTGACCGTATGTAGTAGGCATTAGAATTTTTCTCTATGTAAGCACCTCCAGTATTTTCATTACTTTTTTCTAAGGCATTAAATATGTCTGTTATACTTATGCCTACTGATTTCAAAAGGTTGGGTTTTACAGCAACTTCGTATTGCTTGAGATAACCACCCATAGAGTTGACTTCTGCTACTCCTTCTATACCCAAAAGTTGACGAGTAACTATCCAGTCTTGAATACTTCTCAGCTCCGTTGGTGAATACTTATCTTTAAAACCTTCTGTTGGGCGAACGACATACTGATAAATTTCACCTAAACCTGTGGAAAGCGGTGCCATTTCAGGTGTGCCTAATCCATCAGGAATATCTTCTTCTGCCTCTTTTAGTTTTTCATTTACCAATTGTCGAGCTAAGTATATGTCGTAGTTCTCCTCAAATACAACTGTGACAACAGAAAGACCAAAACGAGAGATAGAACGTATCTCTTCCGTTTTTTGCAGACTATGGACTGCAAGCTCAACAGGGGTAGTAATAAATTGCTCCACTTCTTGCGTAGCAAGTGTGGGCGATATGGTGATTATCTGTACTTGATTATTGGTTATATCGGGTACAGCATCTATGGGTAGCTGCTTGAGAGAAAATAATCCCCAAACTATAAGGGCTGCTACAAATAGCCCTATGACAAACTTATTCTTAACCGAATAAGCGATTAAATTATCGAACATTAATATTTGATTTTGTAAAAAAGTTAAACCTATTCTATGATTGAAAAGGGCATAGTTGTCCCTTGGTAAATGGTTTAACCAAGGCTTGGCGGATGCCAAACTCCTTCGCTGTAGTCAAAGGAATAGTCGAATGTGTAATGAAAAAGGTAATCTGTAGAAATAACTACTCTTGCTTGCACCAAAGGTTGCAAAGTAGGCATAGTGATCATAATACCACAACAAGCACAAACACAAAACGGTGTACAACTATCTTTGTGATCTGAATGATTGTGGTCGTGCTCTGCTGCAGAAACCTCAATGTCTGAATGATTTGAACTTTGCGGTATACCATCTGTACACGGCACTATAGATAGTGCTATGATATAAAATGATAATATGAATGCAAATATTCTCATTAATGGGTTCAAAGATAAGACAAGTTCTCTGCAACCCACTTGCAAAGTTTTTTACTTATTACAATTTTCGCATAAACCCTTTATCACCATATTAGCTTGCTTCATCTTGAAATTTTTTGGTAGCTCGATTTTAGGAATATTTTGATTGGTAAGACAAAAAGTATTCTGACAGTTAGTACAATGAAAATGATAGTGCTGGTCAATGGTTTCACATTCACAACTTTCTAAGCAAAGGGCATATTTTAGCTGTTTTGTACCATCATCAATAGTATGTACGAGTTTGTTTTTTTCAAATGTTTTTAAAGTTCGATACAGTGTAGATTTATCTGCAATATCAAAAGCGTTTTCAATGGTTTGAAGGGAAATGGCTTTGTCTTGTTCCATAAGGTACTGCAACACAAGTATTCGCATTGCCGTTGGCTTAATATCTCTTTGATTGAGTCTATTTTCTATTTTTTTATTCATTTTTATTCAATCTTTATGTGCCATTTATTTGTGCGGTTGGTTAAAAGCAATGTGTGCGATAGCACTCTTTGCTTTTTGAGAGTTGGGTTTTTATGCTTGCAGAGAACGCTAAGTGTATGCGGCGTTGGCAGCTTTGCTGCCAATGATCGTCATACACAGTGTTATTTTGAGTTTTTAATCT
>ENA-ORXR01003567-ORXR01003567.1-marine-metagenome-genome-assembly--contig:-NODE-3567-length-13792-cov-13.142034_pt1 | contig 13792 bp, 19 predicted proteins | sample MGYA00237866_ERZ511479 | MGnify/ENA metagenome assembly ERZ511479 | reverse complement strand
GGGGGGGGGGGGGGGGGAATGCCGACGCTGTCCGACGGACAGTCGATGCACAAAAGAGTGGGCCCGCTGGCCGCCGTGCAGGCAAAAGACGATGCGCGCTGCGCGGTTCCTGTCGCGCAGACAGCACGAATTGAGGCGATGACGCGAGGGCGTGACATCGGCGTCACAAATCGGAAAAGTTGGATGCAGCGACGGCCTTTCATTTGACTTCATCCCTCCTGACGACTCGCTGCTAGACAAGAGAGGAACATACCACTGTGACATTCTGAAATGAACATTCCAGCCACACTTGAAGTATCGCAAGCGACCAATCTGATGCCGACCGCAGAAACGTTTAATTTCGTGCATCTGCGCTCCCGGAAAAATGCAGTTGCGATCGCTCACCAGGATCTCAGGAGTGGTCCGACTCGTCCCAATCTGATGCAAGGGGATCGTGGTGCTCCTCATCTGCGCGTGTAGGCGCTGGTCAGCACGTGCCGGCGCGTGCCCGTCCACTCTGCGTTGTGCCCTTTGTCCGCGCCTTCCTTTCACGTTCAGAGGAACCTCTCGTGTCATGGAGTTGGCATCCCTCTTGATTTGTGGCTGTGAAGGGCGTTTCGAGTCTTGCTGGCTCTGTCAGAATGAGTCACCGGCAATTTTCATGACCCGTGGCATTTGCGAGTTGTTGATTCGATAATGATGTCACAATTGTCGCAATATTCATGTCAGAGTGTTGTTCATGAGCGTGCGAGGTTTTTGGAAGATCGGCTGTAGCTTGGCCGCATCGAGAGCACTTTGCGAGCGGGCTTCATTTAAAAAGCAGAGACTTACTCAGCATCCTTGTTACCGAAATCGGGACACACTGGCGTTCAGCAAGCATCTAAGCTTCGTGCCAGAACCCTACACAGTCCTGTCGCTGGGGGGCTTCTGCCTTCCCTACCCCAATAGTAAACAGACAAACAGCGCATTTGATATCCAGCCGGAGGTCCCACATTGTTTGAAGTCTTACTGGCCTATGAGCGTGGCATTCCCGCCCATGTGAACGTCCGCAGGGGCCTGCAGAGACGGTAGTAGGAAAGTCTCGCAGAAGAATCTGCAATGATTGAAAAATATTCATATGAATCGTGGGGCTACTTTGCAGAAATCTGCATCCGCCCAGTCTGCGCGTGAGATATGATTCTGCTGCACGATTCAGTTCCGGCAGGCGGCGGCGGTCGCCGACCCGCCGGCGTTCGCCGCGGCATCGGCAGCGGCGGTAGCGGCGGCTGCAGCAGGGACGGCGGCGGCAGCGGCTGCGGCAGTGACGGCAGCACCGGACTTCTACATGCGGGTAGATGTGGTGATCGACCGGCACCCATCTGAGCATCCGCTGGTGGCGACCTCGCACCGTGTCCGTCCCGGAAAGTGACTTCCGGCGCGCTGGCCGGCGGCGGCTCTTTCCGATGGGTGACTCCGTCGGGGCGGCCGATCGGCGCCTCGGCGGCGCCGTCCGCCGCGGCCCACGCGCCTGGAAGTACATCTCCGCGGTGCCCACGGTAACGACACCCCCCACCTCGCGACGCTGACCGGCGTCTCCGTCTGGCTATGACTGTGGAGGCAGCGGCCACAGCGGATGGATGGTGCGCTGCGGCGCTTTAGTGGTGCGGACCGTCCACAACGGAGAGCTGCCGGTGAGCTTAGGGAGAGACTGAGGGAAGGAAGCGAGGGAGCGGATGGTGTCCCCGTCGCCTCCACCTCGCCGCGGCCGCAGCCCACGGACCGCTGCGAGCTGCCGGAGACGTCCGGCGGGTGCGCCTTTGGCTGTGTTTTGGGGAGGATTGATGGTGCCGCTTTGGTGGCAGGCAGTGCCGGAGCAGGGTCCCTCACCCCTGCCGCCATGCGCCCACAACCTGCAGCCGTAGCGGCGGCGGCTTGGCGTGGTCACTCGCTGCTGCCGCCAGCGAGGCGTGCCGCCGCCGCTGTCGAGGAAGGTGGTGACAGCCCGCGCCGGGCGGCGGCACGCTGCGTGGAGCACGCCACGATCGCGGGCTGCGGAAGCGCCGCTGGAGACTTGTGACGCTGCCGCCGTCGCGGCCGCGTCAACTGCACGAACGGCGCGGAGCATGTGTCGGGACGCAGTGGAAGAGGCGAGAATCTCGCCGCGGGGCGCACACCCGGCATGCTTGCTTCCCCAAGCGCTGTTCTGCGGCCGTCGCGGAGTTGGGTGGTGACACGTGGAGGCGGAGGTGATGACGGGGAACCGGACAGGAGTACAAGTGGTGACTCTCTCCGGGACCGTCGGTCGCGCCGTCGCAGGCGCGGCCATCGGCATCGTCGCCCCCTGTCCTCCTCGAGTGATTCATGCTCCCGGAGTGACGGTGAGACGGCGCGTCGGGCACTGGTTGATTTATTGCTGATCCCCGAATTTTGTCCTGGTGGACCGAGACTGAGTTGGGGACCGACTCTCTCCACCAATCAGATGCGCCCCTGGGACTGACTTGGAGCTTCTGAGTGCTTACATGCGCCCATACGGCCTGGAAATCGACATCAGTTCCTCTTTTTTTTCTGCACTTCTGGCAAGGAAACAGTAGAACATCTCAAGATCTCGCCTGGGCAGCTTGCTTCATGCCAAGAAAAGCGGATCTAGCGGCAACAAACAGTGAGTTCTGCTGGGTGCAAGGTCCTGGTACCAAACGCGGGCTTTCTATTGGCTTCGATGACCTCTTACTGTCGTTTTAGACCAGTAGAAAGCTCTTATTCACAGTCAGGCTCTGTCTTTGTCCCCCAGGACAAAATTCGGGGATCAGCAATACAGATACCTGTCCACAATATCGGGGACAACCTGCTCTTCACGGTGACCGACTAGCACTCGTACCTTCAGGACAACGAGAACCAGACCTTCACTAGCCGGACACGTCTACGGACTACACAAAACCGGGAGAAACTTCGGGTCTTCATGGACCAGGTTCGCGTCGACGGAACCAAGCCGGCCGAGCTCTCGTCCTTTTTGCGACGTTTCTTTCTGACCTGTAACGACAAAAACGTCTCGGAGGGAAAGGCGCTCTACATGGTAGGCTCCTTCCTGACCGGGGCACCAGCCACCAATTTAACAAGATACTTCTTGATACGGCAGGCCACATCTGGGGCCGGGCCGTCGCATCCTTCCCTGATGAGGTGCACTGGCCCCTAATGAATTACGCGGACTCGATCGACGTGAACCATCCCTTGTCGGACGTGAACCGGGCTTTCCTGGGCGCTCATGAGGTCCCCGACGCCTTCGCGGCCCGTTCACGGGACCTGAAGGAGGCCTGGCGCAATGTGTACGGCGAGGAACGGCTCAAGATGGTATTCATCTAGGGCCTTTCCAAGCGCTCGCAGGTGGATGCCCAGCCGCACAACCTCCAGTATACGGAGCACACCGTGCAGCAGCTCGCGTCTTTCACCCAGGGAGTACATGAACAGGTCAACCCGGGGGGGGATCGCCCGAACCGGGTACGGGCGTGCTGGTCGTGCAACAAGCAGGACCACATCGCGGCCGCCTGTCCGCCTGTGCCCAGGAAGCTCCAGGACAAGCGATCCCGGAAGGGGATCCCTTTTTCCAAGGCCGTGAGCTTGTCCGACCGACAAGTAAAGGGATCATTTCCCGGTTTTTTTGTGAAGTGCCTCTCGGCCCCGCTCATAATCGGATGTGACTTCCAGTCGCTGTACACCAAGGCCATCTTGCCTCAGGACGAAGAGATCGAGTGGACTACGGGTGCCGTCTCGGTCATCTTGGGCTACCATCTCGGTGTCTGGGGGCGACAGTACAAGGCACTGGAAAAGCCCTGGGTCCGCCCGAACGATCTTGCGCTGGCGAGCGCAACGGTCTTCCGATCTGGCACCCAAAACGAGGCCCAAGTGGTGACCCGGTCGACGATGACTGGTTAACTCAAGGGCCGGGCGGAAATACTAGCCAAGCATGGGCTGAACTTGGCCCACGGGCATCACAAGAAAGTGCGACGTCAGGAGCCCGTCTCCGTCCTCCTGATCAACCTGGGTCGTAAGACCAAAACGTTTGCTAGCGGCAACCAAGTGGGGCTCGCAGAGCCTTACACGGGCGAGAGACGACCGCTCTTCCAGGGGGGCCTTCTTGCTGGCCAGCAGGGGCTGTAACCCTAACCCTAACCCTAACCCTAACCCAGCAGGGGCTGGAGGCGCGGAGAGAGCCGGACAAAGACGCAGCCATGACCGAGACGGAGGGCCTGCTGCAGCCACCGATTGGTCCCCCAGCCAAGGCACCGAAGACGCCAAAGGAGGACTGGACGGGCGTTCCCAAGGACCTCCATGGCAAGGTGGATGGCCTCCTGGACCCGGTCAAGGTCATTCGGAAAGGGAGACTGGGTGCGCTTAAGGCAACAACGCATCAAATCCCGCTCAAGCCCGACGCCAAGCCAGTTTACTGGGCTCCGTAGAGGGTTGGGCCGCACCGGCGCCAAGAGAAGGAGGTCAAGAAATTTTTGACCTGGCTTTCTTCGATACCTCAGAGGCCTACTTGTCCTTCCGGATGGTCTTCGTTCCGAAGCCAGGTAACCGCTTCCGGTTCTGCGCGGACTAACGCCGGCTGGGCGAGAGTACAGTCAAGAACGTCTACCCGATCCCGAGGATGTACGCTTGCCTGGGTTCCCTGGGAGACATTACGGTGCTCGTTTCTTTGGACATTAACAATGGGTACTTGCAGATCCCCTTGGCCGCCGAGGACAGAGGCAAGACGACGTTCACGTCCCACACGGGCATTTTCCGTATGCCCGGCTCCTTTTCGGCCTGGTGAATGCCCCGGCCTTGTTCCAACCTGCGCTGGAGATCCTCCTCTCCTACCTACGCTAGCAGACCGACCTGGTGCACCTATACGCCGTCATTGTGATCTCCCGGACCGTGGACGAGCACATCCGGCACCTGCGGGACGTCCACTCCAGTCTGGAAAGGCCGGTGTCTCGATCACGCCATCCACGGGCCACCTGTTCCAGCACGAAGTCGAGTATCTGGGGCGTGTCGTACGCCGCGGGCAGCTACTGATGCACAATAACGACATCATGAGCCTGGCGCAAGCGCTTCCCCCTCGAAACCAGACGGAGCTCAAGGGCTTCCTGGGCATGCATAACGTGTACAAGGGTTTTGTAAAAAGATGACGCACACATCGCCAAGCCCCTGAACAAGCTCACCATAAAGAAACTCCCGCACGTTCTGCAAACGATGGAATTCGCACAGCTGACTGCCTTCGATAACCTGAAAGAGCTCCCGACGTCGACCCCGGTTTTGGCGATCCCCCGTAGCGAGGGTCTCTTCATCCTGGACACCGACGCATGCACCGTCCACGCAGGAAGCACCTTGCTGCAGCAACAACCTCACAAAAGCATCCTCCCGGTCGGATACTACAGCCGGGGCCTCAACCTGTCCGTGCACAACTTCTCGACAACTGAGAGAGAATTCCTGGATGCGGTCTGGGCCTGCGTTCTCCTGCGCCGTTATCTTGAAGGGAAAGAGTTCCTGATCCAGACGGACCACTCCTGTTTAGGCTGGCTGCTCAGCATGGACGCCGCAAGAAGAAGAGCCGCGCGCTGGCGCCTTCGCTTGTCGGAACTTCGGTACAAGGTGTGCCCCAGACCGGGAACGTAGGCCCACTGTTCCGACGCCATGTCGCGTTTCACGAAGCTGGCGCCGCACCGGTTTGTCAGCACAAAAGTAAATCTCTGCCTTGCTCTGGCTGAGCTTTCCCTTGGCTCGGTCGCGCCTCACTGCGAACAGCCGGACAAGGAACAACCGGTAACGCTCGCGCGCATGATCGTCGCGCAAAACGATGACCAGCGGTGCCACACGTACAGGACAGGATGGAGCAGAACGAGCACTTGCGCTTGTCGGAGTCCAAAGAGGGACTCCTCGCGCGTGCCGGCCACCTGGACGGTACAACCCACGTGAATATCCGACTCGCCTAGCGTCGAGACCTTCTGCGGCTGGAGCATGACGTCGTTCACGCCGGTCATTCTTGCGTCAACCGGGTGCACTCCTCCATTCGGCGCAAACACTACTGGGAATCCATGGCCGGGGATGTGCACGACTGGATGGACATCTGTGCATCTCTAGCCCGGAACTGGATCCCACCAAGACGGTGCACGGCACTTTTCCAGTTTTTCCCGTCGACAGAACCCTTAGGGAGTGTGTCCATGGACCTCCTCTGGCCGCTGACACAGACTAAGACCGGGAACGTCTTCCTCCTATTGATCACAGTCGACCGGTTCTCGAAGCTTGTACGATCCGTCCCGCTGGACGAAATTACCGTGACAGACGTGTCGTCGGCGTTCATTCGGGACTGGATCTCCGTTCACGAGTCCCCGGACACCTTCCTGACGGACCATGGACCCCAGTTCGCCTCCCTGATCTTCCAGGGTGTGCGTGGTTTGATGGGCATCGGAACCAAGGGCTTAGGAATAATAATTCGGATAAAGCACCACTCTGTAAGCAGAGCCTGATCGCAGCAACATCCTCTGTTCATCAGTCTTTCCACGAAGAGCCAGAGCGTGAGGTGAGCTTTACAGCAGTGTCTTGCGTTTTGCTCTCACATTGGATGGCGAGAAGATTCCAACGGACATATCCCGATACATCTGGATATCGCTGACCTCCCGAAAATGGCGGATAAAGAGTGGTTGCAATCATTCAACAGCGTACGTGCACCAATGGAAAGGCCAGGAATCAGATGAGTTCCCTACAGAGTCTCCCCATGCAGCTCTGCGCACTGGAAACGCACATCAGGATCTCAAGAAATTTGAAGATTTTCGTTGATCTGATGAGAAATCACATGCCTGTCCCAGAACCCTCTCCATACCCTCTTCAGGCACAAGCAAGCGGCCCAAAAAGCTCAGGAAATCTCATTGTGGGTTGCATTGGCCTTGCGTGACACCGGTGAGACACGGTGATTGGCTGGCAAGATTACTGGCGGCAACTCTCTGCCAATAGTTCGATCGTGGCTTGTCCAACAGCCACTCAGACTTCATTTTTACGCCCCTTCGTCGTCTCTGCCTCCCTTTTCTCTGCAACCGCCAATTTTTGGAGGTTAGCAATATATCCCTGATTCTGCGGAAAAACCCAGATTCTGAAACGCCCTGATCGGAACCTGTACACGACCACGTACCACCCTCAGACTAACAAACAAGTCGAGCGCTTCAACGAGACGCATGTGGACACGTTCATGCACCACATCGCAGATCAAAAGACAACTGGGACGAGCTCGTTTCTGTGGTGGTGCAGACGTACAATTGGAGGCCACATCGTATGACAGGTGTGCCTCCCATGGACTTGGTCACCACGAGGCGCCTGAGAAACTTCTCCAAGGCGCGGATGCGGTACGGCATGACTCCTGATTCGGGCTAGTCGGTGGCCGAGTCCATGGACTCGTCTCTGAAGTCGCTCAAGGCCCTGCTCCCCCAGGTGCGGGACTCGATTGCCAAGACGCAATCCCGGTACAAGAGGGACTATAAAAAGAACGCCCGCTCTCTCCGGGTGTCGGTGGCCAGTGGTGACTGGATTCACCTGCGCAACCACCCCCAGAAGCACAAGTTCGACCCGAAGGTGAAATGACCCAACGAGGTTCTCGAAACCGACATGAGGACCTACCTGATCGACCAAGACGGAATACCTTACAGGGTTTGCGGCGACCACGTTGTGTCGGCGGGACCGGTAGACCCCACGAACCGGCCCGAATGACCACAAGTGGCGGTCCCGGACGCGCTCAATCTGGGTGGGTCCTAGTTTGTGTTCGAGTGATTCCTGGAGCACACCTGGGACGCGGAGGGGGTCCAGTGGCTGCTGGTCCTCTGGTTTGGGTATGGACCAGACGACGACAAATGGCAACACTCGGAGCGCCTGCTGGTTGGCGCGGTGCACCGGTATCGTCGACGTGAGGTGCTTCTCCCACAAGATCTGGGTAAGGCGGAGCATGGGCGCGACGCCCATGAGGCGTGACGGAATATCCACAAGACAAGAAGACCCTCGCTTATGCATGCACTACGTATAAGTACTCGTGACACGAAAAGCGGCCGGGGTTTACCCAGTCCGTTACAAAGCGCTCTGGCCACTCTCGACCTGGGGCGTACATGAATAAATCGCACTCTGATATAATGAGTAGATATACTCGGATACACTCAGATTCCGGGAAATCAAGCCCGATTCTGCGTAGTCATATCTGAACTGCACCGCCATTTTTATGGCTCTGAAGCCGATAAGCGAAAATACAACGACTTAACAGTCGTCTAACGAAGGCATCCCACTACCGAAGGTAACTTGAATCGCCAGGCGGCTCCGAGCGCGCGAAGCCGGCACGAGACACGCAGTACTATCTTAGACACACTTTGGATAGCAGTGAGCCAACTGACGGCACACTGTCGACGGCGAAGGTGATCGGAAAACTGGACGATTTTTCGTCTTTTGTCGCGCGCGGCTGCTGACGGGCGGCCTGTACGACTCAGATCATTTCTCAGCCATAAATGTTAACGAAGGTAGCGAGATGGGCAACGATGCTTGCGCAGCTTGCGTCGCATTCGCTGTCGCGAGCGTGACATGGTCTCGCATAGGACTTGTTCACAGGTTCCACCTCAACCCGCTCTTCGTTATTTCTCGGCAGTCAGCATCGCAAGTACCTCCTCTCTGACGTAGTTGTTGCAGAATCCGATTTATTCTGAACAGAATGCCTATTCTTGTTCATATCCTACATTTCTTGGTTTCGGATATATGTCCTATCCGTACTCAAGAAGTTGCGTCAAAAATCATATTTGATTCAAAAAATGCCAATGTTGAGTGTATCGGAGTGGACCGAAAATGGACAGATTCATAAGCCCCTGCTCTCGACAACTCGCGCCCACTAGAGACAAACCGCATCAGTCCAGAAGACGACGGGTGGGGGCCGGCCCTTCAAAACCAGAAGGTCCCTCATGGCTACCGTACGCCCGGCCACAGCCGGGAGTGCTCTCTGGCGGCGTCCCCGCCTCCGGACGCGACACGGTGTCGTACCCGCTGCCCCAGTACTGAGTACCGCCACCGCCGCTGCCACGCTGGGGCCTCCCAGGGGCATCCCCGTAAAAGTCTCACCGGCTTCCGCGCCGTCCTCCCGACGGTCACCCGACCCCGACCCACGCGTGCGCCAAGTGCCGGCCGGTTCAGACCGACGTAGATGGTTGTTCTGCCGCTGCTGGTGCATGCGCAAGAGGCTCCAGAGCTGCTCGTTCAATCCCGAGCGAGACCACAGATGTAGAACCTGTTCCAGGGCATTGGGGTCACTCACAGGGTGTGCGTCCGCCCAGGCGAGCATGTAGTTCGCCTGGATCTAAAGTAAGTTAACAACGGACACCAGGAGCTCACTCAAGGGGAACACATCGGAAGGACCACAGAGTCTCCCAACAAGAGGTTCCAGCAACGCCTCACCCTCGGACCCATGAGTCGCCGAGGTATCCAGAAAGAGAGAGTCGGGTACGGGGGGGGGCAACGGCACGCGGTTGGCGGTCGCAACCCGGGCCACAGCACTCACTCCAGGGGTGTCACGACCGGCACCGAAAATTGGGGCGCTCATCGCCAAGGTGACCGGGCTCGCGGCGAGAAATGAACTGTGAGGCGGGACACGTTGATGACCCAAAAGAGGCAGGCCACACAAAGAAGAAGAGCATGAACCACCGGTTCGCCGCGGCACGGCGGACGCCCAAGCCGACGGGATTCCGACAGATGGGGTCGGTACTTGTGCCCAAGTACGGGGCTCCTCCTGTGTTGCATCCATGCCGACCGCCGGCATCGAAAAAGCCGCGTCTTCAAGTAGATCCTGGATGCCTATACGGACCCCGTTGGCGTCCGGACGGGTCACCACCGTCAACAACCCGTCCCGTTCACATCGAGAGGTGTCGGGCAGGCTAACGGCGTCATGAAAGGCCGGGTAGTGAACAGAAAGAGCGGCGCGATGGTTAAATATGGCCTTGAACAAGTTCGGAGCCCCGACATCGTCCCCGGCGAGCTCGTTCGGCTTCAGCTGCTAGACCCAGCCGAACAAGGCGTCGGAGAACGACCAGAAGCTGCCGTCGAGGGCCTCCTCGTACGAGCAGTTGTACGTCATCACCAAGTGCTCGGTCATCCAGATGACCCTTGTGACCGAGTGCGGGGCCCGACAGGACCGGTAGATCTCGCCCCGTGCGTAATACGCCAAAATTTAGCCACCGGTGGTAAACCGGATGGGGGTGTCCATCTGGTCAGATCAAGTGGGTTCCGCGGCTAAGAACTGGGGCCGCGACACCGGCGGCCGGCGCCAAACCTCCTGGTGGTCCCAGCTGATTCGGAAGCCCCGACGACGAGCCTGTGGGGAAAACCCCCAGTCAGGGGTGACACGGCCCCGGAATGAGCCCGGGACCGTTCGTGACCACTCACGTAACACCCCCCTACGGGGATAGCGTGGGACAACCCCCCTTGTGCGGGTGTACAGGGAGCCCGAGGGCACCACACGAGACGACCCCTTTAGAGGGGCGCGGGGTGATGAGCACCCGATCGGGCCCCCCTGGAGGGGTCTGAAACAGCCGAGGGAGACACGCGTCTTCCCGAATCCGGGCCCTTTGGAGGTACCGGAGTGATTGTAGAAGCTTCCGTAATCCGAGCGTAAGCCGGACCAAGATCTGATCTCCACCAGGGATAAAGTCCTACCGGAATTCTATCCGGGAATATTGAAGAATCATGGGATAACTCCCGAGGTATTGATTTTGGGAAATTTCTGAGATCAAGGAAGTCTTCGTGACTCTCCTGCTTCCGCCCGAGACGGGCGGGGGTCCTTTTCCAGTGGAAGGGTAATCGAGGATGCTGGGCAGGGGCCACGAGAGGCCCGGGCCTGAGACCGTGGCCCGTTGGGCACCTGTCCCCCCGTGCTGGCGCCCGGGGGCTGGGATTGTGCACGTCCTACGTCTTGCTTCTGAGGGTACATGAGTGTGTGCTTTGGGGCCATCGTGCGTATTCGAATAAATCAGCGTTGCGTTTGCGTCACTTCCGTCCTTCTGGTGCGCTTCGCACACGGTGATCCCAGTGTTCGTGTTGCTTCTCCTGTGTTTCGCTCCGCATTCTGTGCTGGGCTTCCGACGGGGCCATACCCCGTCGGCTTTGAGGGCAGGATCCACTACACTTGGTGAAGGAGCGGGGGTCAGGGTCAAGTCGTTCCTGATCAGTCGGGCCGTCCCTGTGTCGTCCTCTTATGGTAGACGTGCTCTCTCTGTCTTACCCTTGGGCGTGACTGTTGCTGTGACTCTTCGACTGGATTCTCCCGCGGGGGAGTGGGGCTTCCATCGTCATGGACAGCATGAGGGGGATGATGTCCCGCGCGCAAGGCGCGGGCTTCTCTTCACGAGGCATCCGTGACGGAACTAGTGAGGGCTCAAGACCGAGTGGCCTTTTGGGGGACCTTCCTCATGTGAACGGTCGCGCGCGCGTGTCCAAGAGAGTGCGTCGCACGGCTAGCGACAGATGAGGGGACGGTGACGGACTCCCGTTTCCCCCTTCTTTTGCGACCGCCTCAAGCGGCCGAGAACGAGTCTACCCCAGAGTGCCGGGGTCTCCTGGGGAGCGGGAACAAGCAGTCCCGTCCCAATAACAGGGGGCATATGACGGTCAGGCTCGGAGGGCTAGACCCGGGGGCGTACCCCATGCACCCCCAAAACGCAGTGGGGTTGGGGCTCCGTAAGGGGCCCTAGAAGGGGACGCCTTTTTGGAGGCCCTACCGGCTTCACTGGATGCTTTCATCAGCCCGTTACATGAACGGCTCTCCTTCTTGGAGAGAGCCCTCTGGGCCTCCCGAAGGTGAAGGCGCCGTCGTCACCGACTGAGCTCCTCCTCCTCGGAAGGGGAGTACTCCGGCCGAGATGGGGGACATCATGTCCCCTGACGTGCGGTAGCACGCGCCCCAGGGCTCGCGGTAGAGGAGAACTGTCATCGTCGACTCCCCGAAAAGACCTTCCCTGCGGATGATCGCTATGCAGGGCCTCTGGATAGTGTATCGTACGCCTTGGATAAACAGGAAGTCCGGTATGACCGGACAATGGCACACGGCCTAGGCCGTCTGCGTAAGGATGGCTCGGCCACCTTTGATTGACACGCACATTGGGATGGGACGCCAGCCTAAGGCGTCTTCGAGTTTCTGAAACGCTTTGTGAAAGCGGGGAATCATAACAATGTGTCAGAGGTCAGAGCCCTCTACGGCCTCCCGGAGTTCACCAATGGTGACCTCAAACGGGAGTTGTACACCATCATGCCGTCGCTCCAAGGAGGCCGGAGTGGAGAGGTCAGTTCCTGTGTGGAATTGGTCAACTGGCTCCTCCGCAAAGATGCGGATGAGCTGTCGCCAAACGACCAGGACGCTCTGTTCCAAGGAGCCTCCCAGGAGGATGGTGAGACAAAGAATGATTTCTTTGTACGCTTTCGGGGGTTACGTCGCATCTGGGGGTATATCCACACAGAGGGGCTGATAAAGAGCCGCCATATGCAGGGGCTCGGTTGGAAGATTCGCGCTGATGTGCGCCAACACAACACCGGCATTATGCCAATGGACCTTCTTGTGCAATGTGCCCAAAGGAAGGGTGACGTCTGTCGCAGACGTCACGAGGAACAACACTCCGAAGAGGCCCGACGGGCCGAGGCCCGTCGAGAGCGTCGTGCAACACGGCCTAAACCCCGAACGTATGTTACAGCGGCGGTGACAGTCCCAACGAAGGTGGGGGAAGTCCCTCCGGGTCTTTCCCCAAGAGGTTACAGTCGCTTTGGGCAACCGAGGAACTACGACTGCCTCGCCTGTAACATGCGAGGACATTTCTTCCGCGAGTGTCCCCGCCCTGACGCGGCTACCAGGGCCTTGTTGAGCAAGGCCTACGAGGAGCGTAAGTCGGAGCGTCCTCAAGAGGACCAGCGCCGTCCCAAGATGGCCGTAGCAGCTGTAGGCACAAGCCTAGGCCCTTCTTGGTCGTCTCCGGATCGTCGGCGGTTCCGCCATCGCGCGTCTTCGGTCACGTTCAGGAGATGTGGGGCCGACACAGTGTGGTGCCCCATCGAAACCGCAGCCTACGGCTTGGAATGGCCGGCCGGGGATCTGGCGACAACATTCTTCTGTTCGGACGGCATGTCCTGCGGCTAAGACAACGAGAATCAAGCTCACACGGCCAAGTCCCAGGCTTGTGTATCATTGAAATGATGCAATTTCACGAATTCAGGAGGGGCCTCGCCCCCGGCGCACTCAGGTAAGCTTTCTGTCAGCACCGGATGGTGAGGAAAGCAACAGACCCGACATCGGCGTCCGAGGTTGATCTGGACGCCAGGCCTTGTGCGGATCGCCGGCAAACTTGCACCTAAAATCGACTGCTGATTGGCTCGCACCGCTCGGCCGTGCAAGGCTGCCCGAGGACTCTGGCAGGGCCAGAAGGGTTGCGCGTGGCATTGAAGTGCGGTCACTGTGCCTCGACGGATGTCCCTCAGCTCCTCGCAAATGCTTTCTTCCCCCACTCCCTGTACTTCGTCCTGCCCCCCATCCTGCACCGCCCCCGTCGATCCCCTCCCCCCCCCCCCCCCCCCCTTCCCCCCCTCCTGCCCCGCCCCCGTCGCCCCCCCCCCCCCCCCCGCCCCCGCGTTCACCCTCGCGGCCGCTGACCCTGCGGCCGCACATCTCCACCCGCGAGGGCCCCCCTGCCTTCCCCTAACTCCACGCCACCCGCCCTGCACAGCACTGTCTGTGGCCGCGGGACGCGCGCCACGTGGTGCGGCGTGGGCGGGTGATCATGGGGGGGGTGCTGGGGGGGGGGGCAAT
>ENA-ORXR01003562-ORXR01003562.1-marine-metagenome-genome-assembly--contig:-NODE-3562-length-13807-cov-10.354989_pt1 | contig 13807 bp, 9 predicted proteins | sample MGYA00237866_ERZ511479 | MGnify/ENA metagenome assembly ERZ511479 | reverse complement strand
AAACTCGGCATCAAACCTTCCCACTCCCGCCCCAGAGTCAGCAACGACAACGCCCACGCCGAGGCACTCTTCCGCACAGTCAAATACCACCCGACGACCCCGAGGGGCAAGTCTACTTGGAGGTCTTCACTCGTCAGCTTGGTGCAGCCGAGCAGGTGAGCGGATTCAAGGCGAGGGTCGTGCATGATCCAGCAAATCCCAAGCTAAGCCTAACTTCGGTTGCGCATCTGCTACTCTACTTCCTCGCCCCGATTGCTGAAGGGACCGCTAAAGTAGACGAAGAGTTAATCGACGCGTTCCCCAGGGACCGGCTCAATATCCTGTCGATCCACCAGAGCAAGGGACTGGAATTTCCGCTGGTGATCGTGGATGTGGGATCAGACTTTAAAGGGAATCGAAATCACCATGCCCACCGGTTCAAACGCTTTCCAGACAAGCCAGGGACACCCCACAATCTTGAGGATCTGGTGCGACCGCATAGCCCACTCAGCGTGCTCAGACGCCCCCCAGAAGACCGAGCTTTCGACGATCTCTATCGGCAGTTCTTTGTGGCGTTCAGTCGACCGGAAGAGGTCTTGTTGCTTGTGGGGCTGAATGGGAGTCATCCCGACCGTGGATCTATTCAAAACGTAGCAACCGGTTGGGCGCGTAGCGGAAGCAGCGTTTGGAACAACAATCTACCCTTCGTGGACATTTAAGATGAAATTGCCTGTTCGACCTCCTGTACAAACCCTTCCTTCCTACAGTCTCACCAGCGACCTTCTGGGATTTCTGCGCTGTGGCCTCCAGTATCGATACACACGTATCGGTAACTTGCCGGCCTCCCATCCGGTGCAGTTGTGGTTCGGCCAGTTCATTCATTCAGTTCTCGAGGAGAGCTTCCGCCAAGTGAAGGAGGCGAGTAAGCCTCTTCCGCCTTGGTCTACTCAAGAAATCGAGGACATCATGGACCGGGTGGACAGGAGGCTGGCAGCCCAGAATATCCGATGCTGGAGCAAGGATTCGGAAGAACTCGGTCGGCGGAGGGCAGTCGCTGCTGTCAATGACCTTGGACCACTGCTTTTCCCGTTGATCAGCCAAGCGGAGGTCCGAGTTCGAGGGGCGAGAAAGCTGCCGAGCTCGATCAAGGGGATCGTGGCTCGCGACATCGAGCGCTACGAGATGCTTGGTGTCATAGACGTGGTCACCCAGGTCGAACTCTTCAACCCAAAGTTCCGAGGGAATGAACTATTAGAACTGATCGTCGAAGAACTTCCCACCACCCCACCGGATGAATTTGAAGTCATCGTTGACTACAAGGGCATGAAACGCCCGCAGCCTAAGAAAGGGAGTGGCTTGTGGGAGATCTACGAATGGCAGATCCACACTTACGCATACCTGAGATCGCTTCTGACCAACAAACCCATCATCGCAGGGGTTCTGCTTTATCTCAACGAACTTGTCCCTACTCGTACCGATTTCTACTCGTTGCAGAGGGCAGCGCGCGCGGGGCAAAAAGGCGAACTCCTCCCGGAAAAAGGATCCGATGACGAAAAGACCCTGCTTGGCTGGAAGCCTAAGTCGAAGCGTGAACAACCTCCCCTCCTCTCTCTTGAGTTCCGTCTACAACGAGCGGTTCGTGTGATCCCCATCAACCCAAAGTCGATCAAGAAATCACTCAAGGCGTTCGACGATACGGTTGCGCGGATCGAGACCTGCTCGGCACAGGAGGCCTCGTCCGGCAAAGTGATCCCCTCATGGGAAAAGAACTCTTCGCACGAACCTACTTGCGAGGCATGTGACGCAAAAACGTACTGCCCCGACTACGGGGCTGCGAAATGCCCACGTATCCCCGGCGTGAAATCATGAGGATTTTTGCGCAATCAGTGGTCTCCTCGCCATTCGGGTCACTACGGAAAGATTCCCGAGTGCGATCATGAGGCGTTCAACCGGCGCTGGCTCGACCAAGGCTTTCACCGCACCCGGCACCCAAGACTTTCCGTCAGCTGCAGCCTTCACATAGGAACTCGAATCCACACTATCGACTCCGGCGGCGTAGAGTTGGTTGAGAAAGCTTGGGTGACCCAAGCCGAAGACATGCAGCGGAAGCTCTGGGAGTTGTTTTCGTACAGAGGCGATACAAGCGAGGACAAGTTTGCGGTCCTTAACCCTTGGGACCATGCCACCGATGGCAGCCCCATCGAATCCCCTGTCCCTGTACGCCTTGGCACATCGGCCGAAGCTGGCAACATCCCACCCTTGAATGCAGGCATAGAGTCGCATGTTGGACCTCTGGCGATTCTCCAGCGCCCAGAGCGCGTTGGCGATAGTTGTTTTTTGCCGGAGCTTGGCCTCGGCCTTGCCGAGTCCAGGAGGGATTGGGAAGTCGAGGGTGAAGGCGATGTCTGCGTGTTCCTCCTGGAAATCGAGCACATCCCAAGGTGTGAGAAGTTCCGGTTCGTCGCCCAAGTTGACCTCAAGGATACCCAGACCGTCTTGCTCGAGGATCCGGCTGCCCTCGAAGAGCGCCGCGAAACCTCCGGAGTCGACCATCAGGGGAAGCCTCGGGCGTTTCTTCATCTGCTTGGCGTAGTAGTGACTCACCATAACGGCTTGTGCGAGACGGGGAAGGTAGGGCTGGATCAAGCCATCCAGCGGATATTTGCTCCCGAAGGTGGTGACGGGCACGTAGGCGGGAAACCGGATCGTTCCGGAGGCGGTCTCGAGAGTTCGGATGGGAGTTTTATTTTTCATCGGTCGAACCAGAGTTGAAAGAGATCGAGGTAAGGAAGGGCGTGATCCTGCGTGAGCTGCTGAACGACTGCTTGGAGCTCGGGTTCCTTTCTATGCAGTCGCACAGCCAAGAGATGCTTACAGACGTTGCCCTTCGCGAAGTCGGGACAGCTGCAGAGAAGAGCGGAGCCATCGGTGTGAACCTGACGGGGTTCGGAACCACCGGCGACCTGCCAACGACCCCGGCCGGCAGAAGTCACACTCAACTCGAGCGCGCGCCGTAGACGATAGGGATCAACGGGAGTGTCGGTGTCGGGAGGCAAGGTTCTCAGAGGAGCACCTTCTATCACGGGCGGAATGGTCATTTCACCACTGCCCGCTTGCCCGATCCATTCGGAGGCTCGCTTCACCGAAAGGCCCGGCAACTCGGCTAGGCTATCGGGATTCGCTTCGGACAAGGCCTCCAGATCGCCTATTCCGTGCTCGTAGAGTTTGCGCGCCCAAGAGGAACCGATCCCCTTTACGAGCGTGAGGCTGGCAGCGGGGTCATCGATGCCGTTGAGAACCTTTTGCCGGAGGAGTTCGATTCGCAGCATGGCAGCCGACTTAGGGGGAGGTTCTTCGTCTTCGTCCACGACGACATCGTAGAGATCGATTCCTCGCTGGATGGCGGCAGTAGCAAGCAAGAGGCGATCCATGGACTCGATCAGCCGGTAGACTTCGAACGGGTAGCATCCATCTTCCTCCGCCACCCAATCGAGGTCGCCGAGTTGAGTCCAGCGCCACATAACCAAGGCGCAGCGGAAAGCAGAAAGGAGGCGTTTGCCTCGAAGGGCGGCAAGTTCGAGGCCGGCTGCCATGTCCTGGAACAACACTGTGCGCCTAGCGGAGAGTTCCTCTGCCAAGCTCTCCAGTTCCTCGAAGTCGACAGGGAGCATCGGGGTGCAATCCATAGTGGTGGCGGCAGCGAGGAGGAGGTCGAAGTCTGTGAGTTCGTCGAGCGACTCGAGGATGTTTCGCAAACGCAAGATAGTGTCTGGACGGAGTTGGTGCCGACAAGCGATCCGGCCCAACCGGGTAGCAACCAGCTTCGACGGCGAAGCCTCTTCGTCTTCGAAGAGCATGCCGGCATCCAGCATCTCTTCGATCGTCCCCTCCACATCGAGCGAGTGCCCCTGAAGGGATGCAAGAGTGCCTCCGAGGGTGCGCTGGAGTTGGACCCGTGTGCGGGCCAAACCCGTGTGGGTCTCGGCGAGAACTTGTTCGGCAAGCGTCTGCGGGGCGCCTAGCTGTGACCGGATCCGTTCGAAGCGACCATTCGCATAGCTGGAGACTTCGCGATCCCAAGCAGGGGCGAGAAGAACCACCTCACCTGTCGGGTCTAATCCAGGGCGCCCGGCACGTCCTGCACGTTGCCAAACGGTGTTCACCGAGAGCGGGGAAAACCCCACGCCATCGAACCCCTGCATGTCGTAAAGCACGACTTGCCGAACGGGCAGGTTGAGTCCCATCTCAAGGGTCGCGGTGGCGATCAACACGGGCGTGTCTCCACCTCGGAATGACTGCTCCACCTTTCGCCGCTCGGTATGTGTGAGGCCTGCATGATGATGGTCGGCGGTCAGTCCGCCCTCACGCATTCGCGCAGCGAGCTGCTCCGCCCGACGTCGACTCTGGACAAACACCAAACTCTGCCCACCTGAGTCCAGGTTCCGGGAAACTTCGGAGAGGAGAATGTCGGGTTTCTCCTCCGGTTTCTTGAAGCGCTGGATGGTCCACTCCAGCGGGATGGGACGCCACTCGGACTGAAGTTCGACACCGTCGAGCCAGTCCGCGAGTTCTTCACGGTTTCCGAGGGTCGCCGAGAGACCAAGGATACGGAGGAAAGGGTTGAGGCGACGCATGCGGGAGATCGTTCCCTCCAGGCGCGCACCGCGGTTCCCGTCACCCAGGAGATGAATCTCATCGACGACGAGCCAGTCGACTTCGGGAATCCAGTGCCAGTGAGTCCGCCAGCTTCGGGTACAAGCATCGAGGCGTTCGGGGGTCATGATCAAAACGCGCGCGTCCTTATATGACACCGGAAGGGAGCGACCGGGGCGCCCATAGTCTCCAGTGAAGACCCCGACAGGTTCCTCGCCGAAGTCCTCGCTCCACTGGGTCGCTAGTTCGTCAGCGAGCGCGCGGAGGGGGCAAAGGTAGACGGCACGGAACCCCCGTTCGACCGACTGCCGGATAGCCTGTTTGGCGAGCCAGCTCTTGCCCGAACCGGTCGGCATTTGGAGGACAACACTGAATCCCGACTCCAGCAGGGCATGGTCCGCCACGGACTGCTGGGCGGGGTTTAGGGTAATCCCAGTTTGCTCCCTCATCAATTTCATGTCTGTATTGATTTGGAAGATGGATGTAAAAAGCAACAACCAACTACAATTATTGCCTTAATGTTACTCTAAAAGCAAAATGGAAGAGCTTGATAAGATAGGTCAATTTTGTCTTAACCTCCGCTGGATCCTCCGAAAGCGAGATAAACACCCAGGAAACTGGCAGAGAGAACTAGCGAAAATGGCACCAAATTACTTCACACCGAGTCGGGCGATGGGCCTTGTCGTCTTTGGCGCTGAGTTGCAACCCGATGAGAAACAGGTCGTCTCCGAGGTCGTCGGCATCAGCGTCGAGGAGTTGGACTCGGTGCCGTTGTATGCTCGCGACTCCACTGTCCTGTTAAGAAACCTTCAGTACCTTCTGGAGGCGATCCCCCAAGGTCAGCAGGAGCGGGTGGCTAAAGAAATCGGCGTGCGGTCGGCTCAACTTTCACGATGGAAGAGTGGCAACGGGAAGCCAAGAAAGGCCAACCTGAGGAAGCTGCTCCGGCACCACAATCTGGACCCAGACCTGGATCTAGAGAATGTCCCCCTGTTTCTCGCGTACGAACCGATCAGTGCCTATGTGAAGAAAGACTGGGTCGCCTCCCGTGTTTGCGAGATGTCCCCCAGCGACATCGCCGAAATCTATCCCGCCTTAAAGAAGCTGTTGCGTCCCGATGAAAAGGATTGATCTGCCAGCGTTAGAGGTCTCGCCATCGGACGCGGCGGGCACGAGTTGGGAGGAGATTCTTTCTGCTCCGTGGCTCGACGTTGTGGAGCGAATCATTCCTAGTTCGTTGCCAAGCGAGGCCCAAGTAAAAGCACTGCGTGAAGCTAGGCTTCTGACATCGCGACGGAACGTAATCGTCAGTAGCCCGACCAACTCGGGCAAGACCTTACTGGGTTACCTCGCCCTGCTCCGAGGAAGCGGAAGAGGAAAGCGCGCGCTGTTCCTTACCCCCTTGCGCGCCATCGCTCAGGAGAAGAACGATGAACTCGAAGCCCTCTGTTCGGACGTGGGGCAACTGCTGGGAAGAGAGATTTCTGTGGAGATCACGACAGGTGACTACCGTCTCAACGAGGAGACGATGCAGAGTCCACCTCCTGAAGGCGGGGAACTCGTCGTAGCCACACCGGAACGCATCGAGTCGATCATGCGGAACCCCGAGTTCGATGCATGGATCCAGTCGGTTGGCGTTGTGGTTGTGGATGAAGCACACTTGCTCGGGGACGGTCTTCGTGGCGCGTCCTTGGAGTTCGTGATCACCTGCTTGAAGTTATTGCCCGCACCTCCTCGGATCATCCTGCTCTCTGCAACACTCGGAGAGACGGATAACCTGAAGCAGTGGCTGGAACCATGCGATGTCGTTCTTTCCAACTACCGGAATCCGCCACTGAGGAGCGGGATTCTAGAAGTCGAAGCGGAGGACGACCCTCATGAGATGCTGCTCGGTGTGGTGGAGGATGTTCTGGCGAAGAAGACCCATGCAGCGTTGATTTTTGTTTACCAAACCGCCTCAGCCGACGCCCTGGCGCGAAAGCTGGGGCAATCACTGAACGGGGCTGCTGGCACAATGGGGTCTTGCTCTTACCACTCGCGCCAGTCCGCCGAGAAACGTCGAGCCGTGCGGGAGGCTTTTACCAGCGGCACGTGTCGCTGCGTAGTGGCAACCACATCCTTGGGAATGGGTGTGAACCTGCCGGCGACGCATGTGATCGTTCGGGATATCTCGAGGGCAGGCCAAGGCCCGGTGCCGATGGCGGAGATCATCCAGATGGCTGGGCGGGCCGGCCGGGGATCGACTCCAGGTCATGCGCTGCTGGTTCGGAAGCCGTCAGATGGTTGGTCCACTTCCGAGCTTAAGGAAGGGATGGCAGGCGGAGCGTTACCACCTATCGAATCCTCCTTGGTGAAGGTTCAGTCGGGCTGGAACCGCTCAGCAGAAAACGATCCACCGCTCGCGGAGGCGATCCTGTCCCTTCTTGCTCGTAGCGGTGAGGAAGGGATGAAGACTGCGGACCTTGAGCGATTCCTTTCAGCTACCTTAGCAGGTGATTCGGTCATGGCGGAATGCGAACCAACCCTCCGGTGGCTCGCGTCCCCCACGCGCACCTTGGTGCACGAAGAGCAAGGTATTTGGAAGCCGACCGTTTTCGGAGCAAGAGCGGCAAAGGCGAGCATACCTCTCTCGGCCGGCTCCGGTTTGGCCCAACTGATACGAGACCTTCTCAGCGTGGAAGAGGACGATCAGTCCCTGAAGCAGCTGTCCAAACTCGACCTGCTCCTACTCGTCGAGTTGCTGGCACAAGGACCGAAGACACGGTTGAAATTCCGCAAAGGACTCGACGAACAAGTCGATACATGGATGGAGCAGGCTGCGGAGAAATCCGTCTTGTTCAAACAGTGGGTTCGAGGCGCAAAGGGATTTTCCAAGGCCGACGAACTTCTCGGATCGCTCGGTCTGAATAAGTCCCCAGAAGATTCACGGAAGCACGCCTACCTCGCGACATGCCGAGCAGTGATCCTCTGGCAGAGGGGTCATGGAGTGCGTTCGGAAGATGTTGCTAGACGATGGAAGGTCAAGGACCTCGAAGACATCGAGGAGCGGTGGCGCGACGACCGTCTATTCCTGCTCGGCGCCATGACATCCGCGTGGGAACTCAGATGCTTTTACTATCACCTCAAGGAAGAGTGCTCCGCCGATGCCGAGCGAATCCAGCGCGTAAAGCGAAGCCTTCAACGGTTGAATGCCCAGACCTACCAGTTGCTGGACCTCCTTTCCTGGTGCAGCCCGCTGGGACAGCTGTTTATTCGGATGCGCCGCAGTTTGCCCGCAAAGGGGGGGAGGCCTGCTCAAGCGACGATGGAGCGCTTGGCTTCAAACGGGGTAAGTTCGGTGGAGCAACTACTGGATTTAGATCTGAAGGACCTCTTGAGCATGGGGATTCGAAAGGACCTCGCTCGTACGATCTACAGGTACGTCGACATGAGAACCCGGTGAATATCATTGGCTGACCACTTGGTAATGCGAAGGTTCTGAGCGCATCTCAGAGGTGGCCGAGCTTAAACGAAGCAAACTGGGTAGCCAAAATTCTACCGATTACACCCATCTCCTAGTGCACAGAATTCGAGGAAAAAGTTAGTTCATTTCCCACAACCGTGATACGGATTTTTCCAAAAGAGGAGAACTAAAATGAAATTTGCAAAACTAAGCGCAGGGTTGTGTCTTGGCCTCGCGGCTTTGGCTGTTTTCTGGGGTCTACATTCCTACGAGGCATCTTCGATAAATCCGGTTCAGCAGGTCATGGACCCGGCAAAAACCTTGGAGGATCTTGCAGAACAAGATCACGAAACCTTTCCGATTCGTGGACCTCAATCACACAATGAACCCCCAACTTGCATGCATGGATGTAGTGACTGTGCCCTGCCTCTGACCACCACTCCAAATTCGTCCCTCGCTCGTTCCATAACGCAGGCGCCCGTTCTCCAAGCTTTGGAAAAACTGGATGGAACGAATCTTCCTTGGTCGACGTTTACGCCTCTCTGGAGCGCAAAATCTGGAGATCGTTTGACCTGGAAATTGGCCCACTTTGAGCTGCCGGGAATAGTCGATTCGATCACACTTCAACCCGAGGTATCCCATTTGGGGTTCCGCCTTGCCGACGGACAAGGTCGTTTAGCTCTCAGCGCCAGAAACGACGGACGCGTTTCTGGCTATCTCGGCTTTGAAGGAGAGAGTACCGTGCTTACTTTCACGAACGTCGAAAATCGCAAAGAGGTCTCGATGGCCCGCGCAGCACTTGACCAGGTCGTGTGCGCAAAGCCGAATGCGGCGTACAGGCTTCCACCACTATTGGAAAACGAGGCTGTGAAGTTGGCCAATTCCCCAGACAAGGGAGCAGTCGGTGCTACGCCGGCCTTCTCGAGTTTACCAAATTCGGAATATGTAATCTTCTGCGACTTCGACGGGGAAGTTGTAAATTCCCCCAATTGGTCAGACCAACCGATCAACGCAGCTCCAGATCTCAAGTTCAATGATACAGCATGGGTGGAAAGGGTGTGGAAACGAGTCGCGGAGGATTACATCCCGTTCGACATCAATGTCACGACGGATCCTGCCAAGTTCGAAGCAACTCCAATAGAAAAGCGTGTACATTGCATCATCACCCCGACCACGAATTGGTATGCCGGTGCGAGGGATGATGTTGGTGGAGTGGCAAAGACGTCCACCTTCGGAATGGATATTCCTTGTTGGGCCTTCTCGGGACTCGAGTACGAAGTTGCAAAGGCGATCAGCCACGAGGTCGGGCATACGCTCGGGTTGAACCACCACGGGCAAGGCACAGAGGAATACTACCGAGGGCACGGCACAGGCGAAACGGCTTGGGGGCCGATCATGGGCTCCACCTTCTTCAGGAATGTCACGCAATGGTCCAATGGCGAATACACCAATGCAACCAATCCAGGGCAGGATGACCTCGCTGTGATTACTGCCGGAGGAATCAGTGTAAGAGTGGACGATGCAGGCAATACTCCGGGCACGGCAAGCCCTACAACGATTCTCGCCAATAGCTTTGCTCAATCCGGCGTGATAGAGCGGACGGCAGACTCGGATTGGTACCAGTTCACGACGACGGGAGGACCGGTTACGATCGACGTTGACGTATTGGATGTAGGAACCCCGGGGACGTTGAAGGGGCCGAATCTCGCCGTAGATATCCGCCTTTTGAAAGCCGACGGAACCACGCTCGTCACCTCCTCGGCTCCGATCTCTACACTTGGCGCCTCGGTCTCGGCTAACCTATCGCCCGATACATACTACCTTGAGGTCAAAGGCGCGGGGCGCGGCACAGCTGATGCCAATTTCACCGCGTATGGTAGCCTCGGCCAGTATTCCATCTCGGGGATGGTTCCATCTCCTGGAAGGCTCCAAGTTCTTCGGCGCGACAACGGGGTTGAGGTGCCATCCGGCAGCCAAGTCCAGGCGGAAACGAACTTCGGTACGCCTCTGACCGGCCAGTCTCTTGATGTCGCTTATCTGGTACGAAATGTCGGCAGTCTGCCGCTGCAATTCGTCGGTACCACCATTAGTCCTGGTCAGTTTCAAGCTAGCACCGTTGCTCCACAGGCGCTGGCACCGGGCCAGGAAGTCGAACTTACCGTAACGTACCAACCAAACGTGGCGGGAACCCACAGCGCTCTTGTTTCCATCGATTCAGATGACCCTGACCGTGATCCCTATACTTTCGTGGTGAACGGCTCCGCCGTACTGGACTCACCGGATCTCGTTGTGGTGCGAAACGGGACAACAATACCCGCCGGCAACCAAGGCCTGCCTGAAACAGGGTTCGGTGTTACCGCAGTTGGACGCAGTTCGACCAGCGCGAACTACAAGGTGCAAAATACCGGCACGCTTCCCCTGGTACTTCAGAGCGTCACGTCTGATTCGGTCGATTTCTCCGTCACCTCCCAGAGCCCGCAATCCATCATGCCAGGCGAGGAAGCCTTTTTCACAGTAACGTTTTCTCCAACCTTGCCTGGCCTACGGAGTGCCACCATCACACTGCGTTCAAACGACGCAGATCAAGACCCATTCACTTTTGGGGTGCAAGGTGGAGCATTCCGCGACGACCCAGACATCAAAGTATATATGTTTGATCGGATCATTCCGAACGGAGGAACTGCTAACTACTACTTTCGGCCGACTCCGATTGGTCAGAACGTTTTTGGATTTAATACATCGTTCATTATTGATAGCTCTGGTACTCAGCCCTTAGAAATCATCAGCGTAGAAAAAGACTCTGGTGATATCGGTTTCTCCTCTGTTGAACCTCAGTTGTTGTCACCGGGGGATTTCACCGAAGTTTTCTTAAGCTTCTCTCCAACGGAGTCCGGCATACGCAGCACTCAAGTGACCATCCGGAGCAACGATCCCAACGAGGATCCATATATCTTTAACATAACTGGAAGAGGGCAAGAACCAGGCCCGCAACTGATTGTGACTGCACTAGACTATGACGATACGTTTAGATATGTGGACGTCCCAAGCGGCAGCCTGGGACAGATCGAGACCACATTCACCGAGCAGCTAGTCGGATCAACCGCTACAGTGACAGTGCAACTGGTGAATACGGGTGACGAGGAGCTCCAAATCTCCAGCATGTCGGACGATTCCAGCCAGTTTTCGGTGGACCCGGTTTCCCAACAGATCGCCCCAGGCAATTCCCATTGGGTGGATATCACTTTCCAGCCGACATCCGCTGGTACTCACACTTCCCAGATCACGGTCCAGTCCAACGACTTGGACGACTATCCCTACATGTTCACAGTCACTGGTACAGCCGTTGCCACGCAAACGGACACTGCGCCACCTCGCATACGGCTTGATGTAGCAACACGGACCCATATTCTGGGGTTCAGCTATGTTGATCCCGGCGCTATTGCCACCGACTTGATCGATGGATCCCTGCCGGTCGTGGACAATTCGGACCAGGTCAATGTGTTTGTAGCGGGTACGAACTTGGTCACGTTCACCGCGACGGACTCCGCAGGAAATTCGGCCACGACAACGCGCGTGGTCATTGTCATTGATGGAGACACAGACAACGACGGGATACCAAACTCCTGGGAGGTGGCGAACGGCCTGAGTGTCTCCAGTGCGAACGGCGCTGACGGCCCCGCCGCAGACAACGACGGCGACGGCTTCAACAACCTCGACGAGTTTCTGGCCGACACTCATCCATGGGACCCAACCGATCTTCTATCGCTCGCAGCGATCGAGGTGGAAGCCGGCTACGAAATCCTTTTCAGAGCAAAGCCGACAAGGATTTACAGCATCGAGAGCGTGGTCGATCTGAGCCTCAACCCAAACTGGATGTTCATCCCGGGACTGACCAGCATACCAGGTGCGCCAGACGCAGATGGGTTCATGCGAGTACTCCAGCCTAGCGCGACGGGCCAACTCCAATTCTACCGTGTTCGAGCCGAATTACCCTGAAGCTGGGAACATTCTCAGGGTAGTTCGTCGGTTCAAATCTGGGACGAATCAGCCTGGTCTGCCCCCCATTGCTGGACACCTTTGAATGTTAGTCGCGTCCCGGATTCTTCATTCTTTGGTTGATAGGTTCAAGGTTTTCTGTCCGGGCGTTTCCACCGGACCGGAGGATAGGGCTCTGCTGGGAAGCAACCTGAGCGCCGTACCCAGGGCAAGTGAACGGGACCGGTCCTTCGGGGTCGGCTTCTTTTTCCCGTTCAATTGCCCGATGCGGTAAATCCCGCAGCGAAGCTGCGTACTCGTCCGGCGTCATAGAAGTGGACCCCATTTTTTGACCACTGAACGACCGAATATAATTATGCCGGATTTCGCCGACGGGATTTTGTTGGTTGTTTTCTGTTGATGTCGAATCGGTGGAAGGCAAGCGCGGATTGCCGTCTCGGAGAGCAACCTGAGCTCCGGGACGGTGACGGGAAGAATCCCGGGAACCGGGCGGTGGTGTCGTCCGGTTTCTTTTTGTCCCCAAAGCGGAAAACTCATACGCGCTCATGCGGCCTCCTTGCAGATGGATCTGGCGTAGTGGGTACTGGGTGGAACCTCGCCGGGCAGGTGACGACCGGTGGTGTACCACTTGATCCAACGGTCGATTTCAGTTTCGGCATCCGGGCCGTCCCCGTACGCTTTGAGATAGACCTCCTCGTATTTCAGGCTCCGCCAGAACCGTTCGATAAACACGTTGTCGATCCAGCGGCGCTTGCCGTCCATGCTGATCTTGATGCCCTCGTCCTCCAGCCTGTCCTGCCAGCCCTTGCTCGTGAATTGGCAGCCTTGGTCGGAGTTCAGGATTTCGGGAGGCCGGCCTGCGGTCTCGAGGGCATGGTCAAGCGCGTCGAGCACCAAGCGTGTATCCAAGCTGTTCGAGAGCTTCCAGCCGAGGATCCGCCGCGAGAAAACATTCCATCACCGCGCAGAGGTAGAAGAAGCCTGTCGCCATCGGGATGTAGGTGATGTCCGTGCTCCAGACTTGGTTCGGGTGCGTGATTTGAAGGCCTTTAAGCAAATACGGAGCGATCCGGGAGGGTTCGCCCGGAATGGTTGTCCGCGGTTTGGGTGACCGCGATTCGATCCCCATTTTGCGCATGAGTCTTTGGACCCGCTTGCGGTTCAACCGGCGCTCCGGATTGCTCAGTAGCGTGCGAAGCCGACGCGAACCGGCTGAGGGATCCTTCAGATGCTAGGCGTCGATCTCACGTATCAGGGTGAGGTTCTCCGGGCTCTCGGGAGCGGGTTCGTAGTACAGGTTCGAACGCACCACCTTGAGGACTGCCATGTGGCCGCCATGAAGGCCGGGCACCTCGCAAAGCTCTACCTGAACATCCGCGAGACATTGCGGAATACGACGGGCAACTCAAAGCCGCCTACGCCGCCCACCCCGAACGCTACTCGGGGAGTCCCTCCCGGCCGGGGGAGGGATCCTTGGGCCGCAACTCCTCGCCAAGCTCGGCACTGACCGGAGCCGTTGGGGCTCCGCCGCGGAGTTCGCCTGCGCCATGGGCATCGCCCCGGTGACGATCCAGAGCGGCAAAATGAGGGGGCTCGTCCGGCGGCGACGGGCCTGCAACCGGGCCGACCAGGAAGTGTTCTTCCAATACGCCTGGTGTTCCGCCGAGCTTGCCAGACCCAAGCGCCAGTGCGCTGTCGGCAGAGTAAAGGCGTTCGAGGCCGGCACGCGCCAGCGCC
>ENA-ORXR01003560-ORXR01003560.1-marine-metagenome-genome-assembly--contig:-NODE-3560-length-13811-cov-13.344692_pt1 | contig 13811 bp, 23 predicted proteins | sample MGYA00237866_ERZ511479 | MGnify/ENA metagenome assembly ERZ511479 | reverse complement strand
GGGGAGACGGAGGGGGAGACCGAGGCGGAGGGTTGGTTGCCTATGGCGACGTGTCGCGGACGTGCACCACGTCCGCCTCTGACAAGACAAGCGTCAACACGGACAAGTTGCTGCTCATCACGCGTGGCTCCTACCACGGTCACCCCAACCGCGCGCGCAAGGAGTGTGCGTACGTGCCGCCCAACAAGCCATCGACGCTCGCGCCGCCGCCGCTCTCCCTCCTCAACCCGTCGACCAACGGGCTTGTGGAGGTGCGCAGCAACATCTTTGCGGGGGGGCTCAAGGGCTCCCTCCTGCTCTCCAAGTACGCGGGTGGCGGGCACGGGCGCCTGCACCTCCTCCGCTTGTCGGCCGACGGCAAGCGGGTGGTGTCCACGCGGGTGATGGCCAACCACGGGGGCTTGACGATTGCCATGAGCCCGTCGGGCGCGGTGGTCTCGCCCCTCGCGCAGCAGCGCCAGATTCTGGTCCTCCCCCCAGCCATGGCACCATGGGTCGAGTACCGCCACCGGCCGGCGGTGATTTCCGTGACGCCCGCCCGCGGGCGGCGGGCGGGCGGCTACGTCGTGCGCCTGTGGGGGTACAACCTCAAGGGCGCCCGCAAGGTCACCGTCGGCAGCGGCGCCGCGTGTACCCGCATCAAGGTCGTCAGCGAGCACGAGTTGACGTGCGTTATGCCCGCCGGCAAGGGCAAGGTGACCGTGTCGGTCGACGGCTCCCAGACGACGGACCACGACTTTGAGTACATGGCCGTGTGAGGGGGGCTGGTAGGGTGCGCCGCGGCTCTCGGTTTTTTTTTTTTCGTCGCCGGGAGACAGACGAGCTCAAGATGGTCAGACGGAGATGATGGCTTCTCGTGCACCGGAGTCAGACGCACGCACCTGCACCGCGAGGCAAAGGTGGGTACGTTCAGTGGCTCCGCCACTGACAGAGCCAGTGGGTTGCGGCGCAGAGCCGAGTTGTTTTCTCTCCATCGTCATGGGTATCCATCTCGCATGTGCTCGGCAGCAAGGTAGAGCCGTCAAGGAATGCGAGCGACAGGCACTAGCCGGCAGGCAGTGTTGTATTGAGTCCCGCTGGTCAGTTGGTGGAGTGCCTGTTACGCCCGCAGCGCGACCTCATGTTAGCAAGAGAAATGATAGACGCGTCTGGCATTCGCCGACGACATCAACTCTCGTTTCACTCTACCCTGCACGCCTATCCATGCAGGCGCCCGTCACTCTCCCGCGCCGCACGGCGTCGCCTTTGCATCTCTCAACAAGACTGCCGCCAGCCACCCCACCGCCGATGCCTAGCACCCCCACGACACGGCCCAGCCAGCTCGCTGCGGCACCGTCGCGCTCTTCCCACCCCAAAACAGGTTGAGCAAAACACCACACCAAAAAAAACAAGGAATACTCTACCACACATAGGCACGCAACGGGTCACAGCGCAGGCGGAGGGGCACCGCAACCGCCACCCACGAGGCCACGGCCGCACTGCCCGCAGCAGAGACGACCTAGCCGGCCCGTCCGCGGAGCCACCACGTACGCAGTGCATCCGCCCCCCCGCGCACCACCCGCCGATACCCACGAGCGGAGCGCTCACACGACGCACGCCCCCTACCGCGTCACCGAGGACTTCCGGGTGAAGAAGCTCATGCTGCCCATGGATGTCAGGCGCTTCCTTGCACTCCCCGTACTGACGTTGCTGTCACGCCGCCTGCTCACGTTGGAATTCCGGCGCGAGCGGCTCGCGTTGCTGTCCCGCCGGCTACGCATCGTCGCGTTCGAGTCGCGGCGGCTGCGGAAGCTGCTGCCACCGCCGAGGGTGCTGCCACCGCCCTTGTCCGCTCCCACATTCGACACGCCGCTGGGCATGGTCAGTGCTGGCGTTCGCAAACCGCCAGTGCCGTCCAGCTCCGGCTCGGGTAGCACGTACCGCACATTGTTGAGCGACGTGTCGTCAATGCCAATGGTCGGGTGGCGGTTGGAGTGCTTCCACTCGCCGTCGACGATGAACTTAAACTCATGGGGCCCCGGAGGCACGGGCGTTACGACGGACCACATGCCGCCGCCTTCGTGGAAGCACTGGATGGCCTTCCAGTCATTCCAGTCACCAGACAGCTGAACATCGTCTTTGGCACCATCGGCATACACAAACTCCGTCTTCACGCCCTCCTCCCGGTAGTTGGCATTCCTGCGGGGACACCGGCACGTCAGAGGTAAGAAAAGAAAACCAAACGTGCGGGGTTAGCGACGAACAGGACCAACGGCAACGACACACGGCTGTCCGCGCCTTGAGCAACCAAAAAGTCCCACAAGGTGCCCAGCAACAACCGACGCACGCCCTCGACCACAGCTCATGCAGCGCGACCCCAGGCAAGGGGCACCTGTCTAACAAATGGCCCCTGACACAGAAGTCTTCCCGCAAGTCACGTCTCGCATTGATGCGAGCGGCAACGCGTTGCAGTGCGGCTCATGCACCAAGTGCGTCACAAACGCAGCAGCCAAGCCGCACCTCCGCGGGTGCCGCAGCCGCATGCTCGCCACGCCGGACCGCACCCAACCAGCCGTGCCAACGTACTTCTTTTTAGAAAACATAGTCCAACGGGCAACGCTTCCCCCCCCGCCCGCCTTGTTGCAGCTGCTTGGTTGGGGTCCGCCCTCACCGAAAGCGGCTCAACAGCAAGCCGTTCCGACGCGGATGGGGCCCCACCAGCAGCGCCTCCCGACCCAACGCCCACCGCGCCGATGGGCGCGACAGGCGGCAACAGCAGGGGGCGTCACGGTGGCGCGCGGGACCCGCAACGACAGGCGCGATGCAACCAAGACTGTTAGCCACAGGCGGTCAACGACGGTACCAGCCACGGTCGTCCACGCCACCCAAGCTACGCACCGGCATGCCGCGCTGCCTCACGCCGCAAGCACGCGGTCCTCTGCCACGCCGTCCGGCCACCGAGAGAAAACGACGACACCCTCCTCGTCGCCCCCCCCCAACTCCCCCATCCGCCCATCCGCTCCTCATTCTCGGCACAGGCACCCGCCTCGCCCAGTCCGGCTCACGCCGCACCCCCAGCCCTGCACGTGCCGCCACGCGCGCCACAGCGTGGCGGGGTGGGCGGTCCCGGCAGCGAATGCAGCTCATGTGTCAGTCTACACCCCGGTCCAGGCAGGTACGGGACAGCCGCTCCCGTGCGACCGCTGCCAGGAAATAATTGTCGTCAACCATGCCGGTGAAGCGCAAGGGCCGCGGACCGCGTCGCCTGCACACGGCAGTGACGAACGAGCTTGTCTGTGCTACCTGGTGGTCAAGAACCTTAAGTACAGGAGCACAAGGGTCGGCGAATATGTATTTGTGCCACTCCGTCTGGACAACGAGCATACAGCATGAAGTGGAATAAAATTCTCTCCAGCGAGATGCTTGACCAAATAATTTCCGATTTTCCATGTGAAGACCGAAATCATGGTCGCTTGAAAACGCCTGACCATTGCCTCTAGCCCAGCGGGCGCCGCCGCCGCATTCAACCCTCGTTTGGAGGGTGAGGGAGCCTGTGGCGTGCTCCTGAACTGTGGATACACGGCAAGAAGTGCAAGAAAACACAGTGTAGGATCGCAGAGCCCCCACGCGGCCAACCGCAATCCCCCCCACTTGGGTGACACGGAAAGGCAGTGTTAGAGGCTGCAGAGCCAGCCGCTCCACCGCTAGCCGGTGGGGAGCGGTGTTCAATGCCCGTGCGCGAACGCGTGGGTCGATCCAGAAAAACGAGCCACCCAGATGCCCCCTTTCTCCTGACACACATGGGGCGTTGGGTACACACGCTGCGTTGGCGGGCGAGGAGTCCTCAGCAGCAACAACCGCCGGGCCGCTCAAGCCCCCCCCTCACATGGCCCGGCAACGCACACAATCACCGGCGGGAAACGGCCCGCCTGTCAAATCACACACGCAGGCAATCACCGCCGCACATATATGTCCCCCGGACACTAGGTGCCTTGAGATCACCTGGCACGTCCCGACACGCCAGATCAGTCACAGCCCCTTCCATACGAGCTGCCACAGTGGCACGCGATTGGGCGATCGGAAGCCGACACGGTCAGATTCGCGCGAGAATGTGCCGGCTACGGCATCTTCCACACGATCCCCGGATCCTCGAGCATAGATTCCCACTGCTGGTTTTCCGTCATCCGAGCGCTTCCGCTCCGGGGAAGCCGCTTTCTTCGAGAATGGTGCCTCCGATAGGGATGTGACCGCTGGCGTGGTTCCCCGGGTCATCGTCAGGTTCGTCGCCGGGTTGGATCGAATAATCCAATTCTGGGCGCGGTTGTTATCGATCCCCGTTCGTAGCATCGTTTTCAGAGCGGAGCGCAAGCCGGGATTGGTCAGTCCGTCTGCAACGTAGTGTTCCGACTTGACAAGACCTACGTTGGATATCTCATGCTTGCTGTAGGCGTCTCGTGCGGCTGCGACGTCGATCATCAGCCGCTTCCAAGTCGTGGGAGACGCTCTCGTAATCACGTCAAACATCTGCTTCAAGTCGGTCTGCATGATCAACGGCAACGGCTGGTCGTACACGCGTTCGAAGTCGTTCTTGAGAGTGTAGGCTGCGTAAAAGGCATATGCAAAATCATAGACCCCAACATCCATGATGCTCCTCACGATGCGCCGTGCTTTCTTTCTTGCGTAGGTCAGCACGTAGCACCGGTCCGCTCCGTCGCATATCAGCGCGATGAATCCCAACTGGGACAACATGCCGTCCTTTGATGCAAAGGAAGCATCCGCGTACACGCGCAAGTGCAGCGACGTGCGTTCTAGGTGGCCGTAGCGCATCACGAGTGATCTATTCGACTTGGAATGTTTTACCGCCTTGTTGTACTCCTTGACGTGGCGCTTGGAGAAAAGTGCTTCCGTTACTGAAGCGGAACGGTTTATGGCACAGTATAAATCTTTCCGACCGTGTGCGAGCCCTGAAAATGCAGCAAGCTCCCGCACCAAGTCGTTGAAGCCTATTCATAGCTGTAGCCGCGACAATGCGTCAATGTAGGCAGTTTGATTCAGGGTGAACAACCTTGGCGGTCCCGCTAGCCTGCATACGGACACACCAAAGACAGTAAACTCGTCGTACATCCATGGTTCGGACTCAAAATTGTCCAGAGTTGCCGTCGTCAGGTCTTCGAACCTTTTGTATCCACCCATACAGGAGTCGTCTACATAGGCGCCTAGCATCCCGCAGGGGTGTCCAACATTCTTCTAGAGGAAGAGCGCCGGGTTGCCAATAAGGGGGTCCATGACCAGGTCCTCTTTGACGTGGAGCACGAACGTGACGTCCCGATAGTCGCTGGCCTCGGAGTCACCGTACAGGAGCTTGAACATCCGGAGCATCTCGTGTTTAACCATCCCTATGTACTTGGCGTCGCGCGACAGCACCTTCACGTATATGTCTCTTTCCATGGCATCCTTGCTCTTCTGGTACGCCTGGTTGAGGTCTTGGGAAAGGAGAAGCCAACCGAACACCACAACTGTTGACACGATAACCTTCGTAGAGCTTTGTTGCAAAGTTGAAAGGTTCATTACGATGAACGGGCTCTCACGGTCGCCACAGCCCTGAGAAACGTAGCGGGTCTGTGCCGCCTCCGTCGGGGTGTTGGACTGCTTGATCGCCAACACGAAGCGCGCACAGAGGATGTTGGAGTTCGCCCGCACTTCATCCTTTTGCACCCTTTACCAGACACATCGACGCTTGAGACCGTCGGCCTCCGCTTGCTTGGCGGCCTCCATCGTCTCTGACTCTTCGCGTGGGTCACCGCGGTGGAGTACTCTTGTGATGAACGTCAGGATGGGATGGTTCATGTCTGTGGTAAAGCTGCGATGCACTCGACGCGCCACCTCCCCGATCCGTCGGCAAACACTGTCGACAAGTGCCTCCGCCTCAGCGATGCCATCTGTCACGTTGCAAAAATCAGGGGCCTTCCCGGTACTCACCGTCGCCAGATTGGCGGTCGCCGTGGTGTTCGTCGCCATGGCTTATGATTCAGGCGTGGTAGTGCCCGTGTTACGCGGTGCTACATCCGCTGTTGCCGTTCCCGCTGGTTCCGAGTCTCGTGATGGTGTCGTCTCGTCGGTGATAGTTTTACCGCTCGCGGCGCTCGCTGGCGTGATTGACGGATTGTACATCCTAACATGGTGTATGGAGAACAGCTTGAGCTGGTCCTTAATGTTGAGGCACAGCAGCGTTCCATCTCTGCCCTCGACCATGCGTGGGCCCTCTCACTTCTGGAACTTCTCGCGGAAGACCATCACGTGCGTTCCGGGTCCCACCTCCAGCTTTGCCGGGCTAGGTAGCCGCTCCCAGAACACCTTTCTCAGACGCCCCTGTGCCACGAAATTGATTATATCGTCGCGCGCCTCAGCGATGGCTTGGCCGTGCTCGCAGTGACCGGGTAGGTAGGCTTGACCGGCATCCGGAGGTTTACCCCAAGGACCAGCAATTGCGGTGAGATTCCTGCAGGGCCTGCCGTATGGTTCATGGCCCACACAGCCAGAGAGAGCGAAATGTCGAGATGAATGCTTGCGTGATCCATGCAGACGGTGCGGAAGATCTGCCGCAACATGGAGTGGTACCATTCGCCGGCGCCAAGCGAGATGTGGCTCTCAATATCCGAGTTGATCGGCTGGATCCCCGCGTCACGCATCATCTACTTCCACTCGTCCGACTGTAGGTTCGTCCTCTGGTCCGCATGCAGCTGCTCTAGGTAGCCCTCTTGCGCTGACACCTAGATGTGGAGGAAGGCGTTCCACACTGATTTTGAGCTCACGTGATCTCTAAAAAAGGTGGAGGAACTAAAAAGCGTGTCTCGGTCCACCACGTGAAGAAGAGTTGGCGTCTACTCCAACGTCATACAGTCTATCATCACCCGTCCGTTGAAGCAGAGGTCCTCTTTTGGCATGGAAACGCGGAAGCGGCTTGGCTCCTTGGCAACACGTTGCAAAACGTCACAGGCTTCCGCAATCTTCTCCAACTGCCGCAGAGGCCCGGAAGTCGCTTCTTTTTCCTTCGACCGACACATAAGTGCGTAGAGACGCTCGGACTTGGCATGGTGTAACTGCTTGTGGATGCGCTGAATCTCCAACAAGGTGTACAGGATCTCCGATACCCAGTCGAGGTAGATTTGGTCCCGCTTGCGCACTAAATGCACCGACACGGCTTCGTTCACGCAGACAAGGTGGCTCGAGACGTTTCTGATGTACCTATGATAACAGGGCATGATGTCCAGGCCTAGCATGAAAGGCATGTTCATTGCAATGACGTTGACGAAAAGCGGCAAGAAGAAGTCTTCAGCAATGGGAAAGCGGATGTAACGGCGCCGAGTGTATCAAAGGCGCGGCCACACTGACGGTAGCGCATCAGATCTTTCGCTGGCTCGAGGTTGTCCTCTTTACTGACCGACACCGCGTACCCCTCGGCCTGCGGATTTCCAATGACCGTGTGCTGTGAACCGGTGTCTGAGAAAGCCCCTTGCATCGTCTCAGTGGCAGCCATCATGGCCACGCTCATTGGGTCTTTCTCAATGTTGGGCTTGGGCGGTGGTCGTGTGTTTCCGATGTAATGTCGATGAATCAGACCCCCGGCGGAACACCCCGGACCCTAGCCACCTGGCCCACCGTCCGCATCTCCCATGGCGCCAGTAAGGCCGCAGTGTAGCTCCGCGGTATCCGACTGTCCAGCATCATCGGCGACGGTTCTCGATGGCGCATCCTGTTGCATGTCACCGTCGGCGGCTATGTATTTGGCCAGAGCGTCTCTGTCACGCACGTTGACATCTTGCGTCTCGACCTCGTCACGGACCGACGATCCGCGCAGATCTTGGCACCTCTCGTAGTAAACGGTGCTCCCCACGTCCTTGTATTGGAGTTTCGCAGCCCAGAAGTCGGTCCGCTGCTTGTAGACCCTCTCCCAGTTAGAATTTGAGGGACAAGCAGTAAGGCGGTGAGCCATATCCCCGCAGTTCCAGCATCCGCCCGGACGTGGGGGTCCCGCCGCGGCGTGATCAGCATTTGGACGCGCGGACACTCGCGTATCAGTTCTCATGTTGGAGGCAGCGCACAGGCTCTGGCCACCGAATTTGAGGCTCTTCACAGCCTCGCTCTCCGTAGCGGCGTCGCTCGATGTGCCATCACGGGAAACGGCTCTTTCTGCGTCTATCTTGAGACAGTGACCCATGGAGCTCCCCGTACACCTCCTGGAAGGTCACGGGTTGTACGCCTTGGATTCTCAGTGGCTGAATTTCCCAGGGGTAGCCATTTACAGCTCGGCGAAGGAAGTGCGCCCGGTGCGCATCACAAGAAAACCCCCGTGGTAGCTTCTTGGCAACGCGCGCGATCATGGTGAAGACCTTCTCGAGTGCGTCCGCTTCCGACACGTCCGCTTTGACAATGTTGCTGATGGCCAGGCTCTGTAGCTATTTCGTGGCGCGACCTTGGTTTACAGTTGTGAGGAAGCCTCATGACACACGCGGTCGCATACGAGATGTTTTTCCGCATCCCCTCCTCTATGTAGAATCTCAGTGCTTCTCCGTCTAGTACGTTGTGCAATAGGAGCATCTCTTGGTCCGCCGACAGGCCAAAGTCGCGCGTCACCAGATCTTACTTCGTCTTGATGTCGGAAAACAGCTGATCCGTCTTGCCAGCGAACTTGGCTGCTCGGGTTTTGAAGCGTCCACTTATCTCACGCGCATGACGGCATTCCATAGCGGACACCACCACGGTATCTCGTATCTGCCTACGCCCGGCTCCACCGACGTGGTCTTCGCCGAAGCCGTGGCTACGCCCGTCGTCTTGGAAGGAACAGCCGTCGCCTGCGCCACCATGGAGATCAGCACTATCCAACATGTCGCCACCGTCCTCCAGAAAATCTGACAGCGTTCTCAAAGCCGCTTCCATGGGCACCAGAACCTTTATCGCCACCAAACCGACATTGGCGCGGCCTCTCAGGCCACCACCTGGCGCGCCTTGGGGGTCATTACGTCGATCAGTGCGATGGTCGCTACGAGAGGCCCAATTATAGACAGCTCCGGGGACACCGACGTCCGTCCCGAGGCTTCCACCCGGACTTCCATGTTTCGGAGAACGCCGGTACAGGAGAGCATCTTGGCTCGGCATCCGCATAAAAGCGTGACGCCTAGTTCCGTCCCCCACGAGCTTGCAGCCACCGTACCGAGCCGATGGGTTGAAGCCGTGGGCATGGTGCCCGGGCACACCTCCCATCACTGCACCCGTGGGGCTTAGATCCGTCTGCTTGCGAGTGTGGTCGCGGTAGTCCTCCATCACCAGCTTCGTCCTCGTGCTGCTGCGACGCCAGCTCCATGGCCGCATTCGGTGAATCCTCCAAGCTGATATCGGCTCTCCAGTAGTTGAGCCACTCAATCAGATCCACGTGCAGCTTCGGAAAGACCATCATATCGCGGGAGAACAGCTTGCAAGGCGGAAACAGATTGGCCACCCGACGCTTGAACTCCGCGCCCGTTGCCGGCGCCGAGTCATCTGACGCGTTGATCAGACGAATTCTTAGTACAAAAGCGGCAGGCACGATGGGAAGGATGTTGCCATCAAGCGCCGGCATGAAGAAGACGACCGTCATAGTGTTCGTGCCCGACACGCCTACGCGCAGAGGCAGAGCCCTTGATGCTGATCCCGACTCACTCGGCATGATCACGAGAAGAAGCCCAAGTCTGCCTTTTCGAGTCAAAGGTAGGGTTGAATCTTCGAGAGACTGCAGGAATGTCCAGAGAGCCCTGAAAATCGCGGTCCTCACAACTGAGCCCCCCCTCTAACAGGGTTGATCCGTACAGCCCACAATGTCAAGCGTGTACGACTGCCGTGGACGATGCAACTTCTGGACAAGGTATTGTTTGGGAACGGGAAAACGTCAGCCCTTGTGGAGGCAAGGCACACGAGCGTATCCGAGATCGGCTCGCACCGGGACCCTACGTAGAGAAGTGGGGCGCAGTCTCCTATCGGTTTCCCCCGTTGTAGGTCACCTCCTAGCGAGGTAGGAAACCTACCGCGCCAGTACCAGGCACTGGTGGCCGCAAGATTTCGGGAGGGCACCCTTGTGTCGCTGGCGACGACGGGAGACTCTATAGGTCAAACCCCCAGTAGAGCCCCGTCGATGTACCCAGCGCCCCGCGATACAGTCGCCGCGCTTTTCTACGGGTCCAGTTTCAGGTCGCCTGTGTCCGCCGAGTCCGGCACGCGCCCAGTTGCTCCCTCCAATGCCACCCGGACAGCCAGGTGGTTGGACCCACCCGACAGCACCCACACGGTACACGGGGGCGCAAGGGTCTTTGCGAATTCCATGGAGGCCGGATGGCACCCGCCAGACCTCTACAGCCTCGCCAGGAAAGCCCCTGGCTGCCACACGGCGGGGGTGAGAAGCGGCGCCAGACGAAAAGAAGGGCACGCTTCGTTCGTAGTCCTCAACGCCGCACAAGCTGGATCTGCCTTCTTTGTCGGTGTGCCCGGCACACCAGCGCACATCTCGCTCGCCGAACAGAATCGCGAATGTGGATACACAGCCGAAAGGGCAAGAGAAACAGTGTAGGATGGCAGAGCCCCCACGCCGCCAACCACAGTCCCCCCCACTTGGGTGACACGGAAAGGCAGTGTTAGAGGCTGCAGAGCCAGCCGCTCCACCGCTAGCCGGTGGGGAGCGGTGTTCAATGCCCGTGCGCGAACGCGTGGGTCGATCCAGAAAAACGAGCCACCCAGATGCCCCCTTTCTCCTGACACACATGGGGCGTTGGGTACACACGCTGCGTTGGCGGGCGAGGAGTCCTCAGCAGCAACAACCGCCGGGCCGCTCAAGCCCCCCCCTCACATGGCCCGGCAACGCACACAATCACCGGCGGGAAACGGCCCGCCTGTCAAATCACACACGCAGGCAATCACCGCCGCACATATATGTCCCCCGGACACTAGGTGCCTTGAGATCACCTGGCACGTCCCGACACGCCAGATCAGTCACAGCCCCTTCCATACGAGCTGCCACAGTGGCACGCGATTGGGCGATCGGAAGCCGACACGGTCAGATTCGCGCGAGAATGTGCCGGCTACCGCATCTTCCACATGAAGCCCGGATCCCCGATCATCGACTCATATCAACCTTCCCCAGCGTAGTGTAGGAGCTTTTCGACGCCACGTGTCTTCAATGATGCCGGTGCTGGCTGCATGTGTCGCGATGCTACCGCTGTAGATCCGCCTTTTGTTAGCAAACCAAAGGAGGTGCGCTTGATGGCAGCGGCCGCCTTGAAGTGGGCTGGAAATGGAGCGAGAGAATCCGTACAGGGGTGCGCTTGGCGTGTCGAGAAGGGCTCCGCCGCGCCGCTGCCGTCAGCGACACCACCAATGAGCACGCCCCGCGCGAGCGTACAATACGGGGGGTGGGGGTGAGCGGCTGCTATACGCCACCAACTGCCGCCGCCTGCTGTCACAGTCGTCCTGCCGTGCCGCGGGATGCACCTAGGCCACCACCCGTCTTCTCTTCGCCGCCGCAGCGGTGGCCACGTCCCTGTCTGCCTTATGCAACTGCCAGGGGAGAAGCAGCGGGTACCTTACGGCAAAGAAGCCCACCGCCGCCTCCCCTGGCCATGCGTTGGACCAGTTCCGGAGATCGCCCAGCTGCACGCAGTCTTCGGAGAGGAAGAGGTGCTCTGGGGCGAGCGCCACCTGCCGCATCAGTCGGCCGAGCATTGTGGCGACCGCGGGGGCAATGGAAAGCTACATCACTCCAGGCGTGCCGACGTCGAGGCGGCCGCCTAATCACCGGGAGTGGAGGCGCCTCCGCGCCGCGCCTTTCGCTGTGCTTTTCACGGGAGGAACGAGGGGCACTCCCCTGCCTGGCTGACGAAAAAAAAAAAATCGCGACCGGGCGCACGCCCGGCAGCGACGCCAGTGGACAAAGGCGTATAGCATATCTGTAAGACCTCTGGCCTTTCACGCCACGTGGATACCTGCTTTCAACACTTCCTTCATTTCAAACATCACTTTCCACGAGGCACGCTTCCTTTGTGACTCGCTGTAGGCGTCCAACATCCGCTACAACCGCCTCCATCTTTTTAGTGGAAGCTACGGACACGCCGATCGACCTGATCCGGAGTAAGGCCATCCAGCGCCCCGCTGACTCACCATTAGGGGTTTCCAAGCGTAGCACTTTTGGATTGACGTATCATTTTTCGTGTAGGCTCTTGGGCAGCGAATGTGTACAACAAGCTCTGGACTTCCAGCGAAGCGAATGGACAGGTTTTCTGGCAGTGAGCGTACGCGTCAAGCGTATGGACGCTTGAGAAATAGAAGACAGCGTAATTATTGGACGAGCGTATCTGAACCGTCGGCCTGTGTGTCAAACATCACTCTTCGACTTTACTTTTTGACGAAAAACCAGAGCTGGGTAGGAAAATTCCTGCCGTGGTGTGTCGCGTGGCTCATAAAAAGACAAGCGGGATCCCTCGAAGCACACTCTCGCCAGAACGCTACCGAAACAGCAATCCAAAGTGTTGTGGCTCAAACTACTCGCTGCGATAGGTAGACCGCCTAACTTGGCAACATGGTCGCCACGTCAGCACCGCCGTCAACGCCCCATATGACCCCGTGGGGCGCTGTATCCTGAATTCCGGCACTCCAGGGGGGTGACGTGTGCCTGTCAGAAAGGCACATTCGCTCCAATCATGGGCCGCCATGGGCGGGTCGACCAACTGCATGTGAGATCTGTGTCAGGCCGTGCTATGGAGGACGAGATTGCATCTTGTGCGCCGCTCGCGTGGGTGTGCGCTGGTGATGGACGTGCCATTTCCAACGGGCGGCTCATCTGTGACCGGCCAACACGCGGAACACTGCCTGATGCATCCCTCCCGCCCCCCCCGCATCGTGTATTACGCTGGGAGAGATTGTGAATATTTCGCGAGTGCGTATCTGACTACACTCGCTTAAAAATGGCCGGTAGCGTATCGATCTCAAAATCAAATCGGAGCGAGGCGAGTCTGCAGCCGCAGCTCTTGAAAGAGAGCGTAAGCGAGTTTCGCTTGAATATTACGCGCGAGGTACGCATGAGCCAATACGCTTGGAAACCCCTACTCATCATGATGCGGCGTCTGACTCCGGATGATTCGGCGTCAGCTCAAATGCACCAATGGAAGTTGGTGTCAGTCGCGTAGGCCTATGGGGACGCGACATCATTGTCAGCGAACCTTACAATCCACTCTTACGATCCGGGGCCAGCAGGGCTGGGTCGGTCGTGCCCTGCTGTTGGGGCTGTCGAGCGCCGCACTATCCAGTGGGAAGTGCCCTCTGTTCTCGGCTTTCGTTTCGAAAGCCGCCTTCTTCTCCACATTCCTTTACCTGCGTTTCTGGGCCATTTGGTGCCGCGTTTTGGCGTCACACGCCCGTCTCCCTTCGTTTTTGGCCCTTGTGGTGCCAGACGGTGTGGAGACGATTGCATGCATGTTTTGGCACCTCAGGTGCCCCAGGGAGAGTATATAGTGCAGCGAACCGAGCTCTTTCTGGCGGATCGAGAGGGGCAGCCTCAGTTCAAAAGACAACCTTTTCCCTTGTGACCCGTCCAGACCTCTTTCCACCGAAGTCGCGCACATCGACATCCCTAGTGCCCTCCGTCGTCGCCCCCATCTTCTTAGACGGGGCCTTCCCCGTCAACCGTTGCCCCTCCCGAGTACTTTTGATTCGCCACGTGTCCTGGCGGGTCTTACAATATCTCTCTGGTGAAGCGTGCACTCGAACGTCACACTCGCCTTTTTCTTCCCCCCCCCCCCCCCCCCCCCCCCCCC
>ENA-ORXR01003559-ORXR01003559.1-marine-metagenome-genome-assembly--contig:-NODE-3559-length-13814-cov-11.271602_pt1 | contig 13814 bp, 10 predicted proteins | sample MGYA00237866_ERZ511479 | MGnify/ENA metagenome assembly ERZ511479 | reverse complement strand
GGGGGGGGGGGGGGGGGGGGGGGGGGGGGGGGGGGGGGGGGGGGGGGGGGGGGGGGGGGGGGGGCGCGGCGCCCCCCAACGGCCGCCGCCGGGGGGGGGGCACGCCCCGCGGCCGCCCCCGCGGGGGTGGCGCCGCGCGTCGGGCGGCCGCCGCCCCGCGGGGACCGCCCCGCGCGCGGCGGGGGCAACCGCCGACGCCCGCCGCCGCGGCGCGCGCGGCGCGCGCCCCCGGCGCCGCCCCCCCGCCAGCGGGTCAACCACCGACCCAAACGCCGACGCGGTCACCGCCGACGTAACGTCTAGCCCCGCGGCGGCGAGCGCAAACGTCAGCGTCAGCGCAATGGCCAAGCCGAGGACCATGGCCCAGAGCAGCTGCAGCGACGCGGCGGTGCTCTCCAAGCGGTCGCTGCAGCCGTAGCCGAGCAGCCGCGACGCAAATGGCGCGAAAAAGCCACACTCGGAGAGCGTGTCGAGCTGCCGCGTGACAAACGCAAAAGCCTCGTTCACGTCGGCACGGTCGGCGCCCGAAAGGTCTGCAACGACCTGCCCGGCCAACTGCGAAGCAGTGCTCACGAATAGCTGCGCGCCCTCGAGTACCCCGTCCTCGGCCATCTCGGACGGGCACGCGAGGGGCGATTGGAGGAGCCGGTTGGAGCTGGCGTCGACGCCCGCGGCGACGGCCGACGAGCCAGTCGCCTGCGACAAGACGACTCGGTGCCACTCCTCGGCGGTGACGCACACGTCGCCAACGAGGGCACCCGCGCTCGTTGCAACGCCGACGAGCGCCCACGCAAGGGGCATAGGGATGAGGAAGGTGCCGAGCATCACCGCCGTGCGGGCGTGGCGCCGGCGGCTGCGGGTGGACTCGGTGGGCGCGTCGCCGCCGCCGCGGGTGCGGCCGCGGATGCCCCCCGCGCAGGCGCCGACCAGAAACGTGAGAGCGGGGGCGGAGAGGAGCACAATGAGGATGATGAGGAGGGAAAGAAACACAATGTCGGCGACGCGCTCGAGCGTGTCGATCAAGTCCGCGGCGGTCGTCAAGCTCGACCGGGACGTGCCGAGGAGCGACCGCGCCTGCTCAAAGCCCGTCGTGACAATGTTGCTGATTTGTGGGATGGCGATTAGCTGCGACGCCAAGGGCGACAAGCTGACGACGTACTCGAGGACCGGCACGATGGCGACCTTGAGCTGCATCACGAGCGTCTCGCCGGCGAGGAGCAGCGTCAAGACCGACGTACGAAAGGCGTCGACGGCCACGAGGCCAACGCCAATAAATGTAAAGAGAGACAAGACGGTCAGCGCCGAAAAGAGGATGTCAATGACGCGGCCCGTCGTGGCCGCCGCGCCCTTGCGGCCGAGGCCGTCGCTAAATGTGCGGTCAGTGCTCATGCTGCTGACGCTGCTCGCGCCATCTTCGAGCCGCCCACTTGCACCGACCGTGTAGGCATAGGCGCCGCCGTCCACGTCTTTGCCCGCCTCCACGCCGGCGGGGGTGTCCTCGTCCTGCCGCCTCCGCCGGGCGGCCAAGACGACGACCGTGATGATGCCGACGAGGAGGCTCAAGATGGCAACGACCAGCCACGGGACGGCCACGAGGCCAATCGTCCTGTAGTAGCTCTCCTCTGTCGCAAAGCGGTTGCTCCGTCCAAACCGAGGGTACCCGTGGAAGAAGCGTACCGCGCCCGAGAGGGGGATGGGCGACAGCGCGTCGCCAAATTCAACCAGCTCGGCAGGCATGGTACTCTAAGGGGGGGGGAGGAGTGGGGGGGTGTACGGGGAGGTACACGAAACGCAGGCAGCGCGTCGGCGTCGACGGCGGCGGCGGCTCCTCCAGGAATGAGAAGCGACAAACAGAGGGTGGAGGACAACCACCGACGGGCTCACCGACGAAGCCGACAACGCGCCGCGTCGGAGGCGGACGTCGAGACGGGGGTGATCGCTGCCCCACCGCACAGGTAGCGCGGCGGTGCAGGTCAGGCGCACAGCAAGGGGGGTGTCGGCGAGAAAGGGTGAGCCGTGCGTGTTCACCGCCGCCGCCAACGCCACATCCAACACACGTGCCGCGCGCGTGTGCGGGACGCCAGGCGGTCCCCGGGCCTTCTCCTGCGCGTACAGTACTGCCACCCGGGCGGCCACGCAGCCGTCCGTGTTGTAGCTGCTGGCTGGCTGGTCGGAAGGTGCAAGGTGTGAGGACCACGTGCACGCGAGACAACAGGGGGCCCCAGCGGTGTTTGCAGCACCAGTACAGGTCATCCGCAGGACCAAACAGCACGGTGGTCCTCGCGTGGTCGCCTCGCATCGTGGCACTGGCACCACCATCACCAGCCAGCACAGAGGCCCTCTAGAGGCCCAATAAACAGCACGTGGGAGGTCCACTCGGGGCAGACAGCCACGACACGGGGGCTTGACATCAAGGATGAACAGCAGGGGACCAATCAAAGTTATCACAAATCGCTCCCTCCTTCTTACAGGGGGCTTGCGGACCGCAAGCCCTCGAGTTGAGGGGGGAACGCTGACGGGCACCCCCTCTGGGACGCCGAAACGCACGTGCTCGCTCGACAGCGGACAGCGCGATTTGCACGCACTGCCGGACGACACGAGACGTGGGACGGTGGCCAGCAAACCCCGTGATGACGGCGTCCAGCGCAGTGCTCCTTAAAGCGTGTTCGCACGCAAGCCCGTTTTCGCAAGAAATTCTTGTCAGACGGCAAGTTGCAGCACAAGATCTTGTAGCATGAACATGTGCAGGAGCAAGTTCTTGTCTTTTGACGGTTGGTGGGTAGAGCCTGGATATGTATGCTGCCAATCAGTGCTTCAGAACCTTGACCCGAAGAGCATGGCGCGCCCTCATCACAAGTTTGTTGCAGGGTTCGATACCGGCGGTTGTTGACGCACTCTGAAGCGCAGTTCTGCAGCATGAAAACGTGTTCTCTTGCACTCACAGTCTGCACCCCCGCGAGACTCTTCTTGTGATATGAATTTTACAAGTGCAATCCGTGCAAAACCTTGTTGCAAACCACTTGTACTGAAAATCGGGCCACAGGGTACTGTGAGGGGGGTGCCAACAAGTTCTTGGAGTCCAAAACATGCCGATTTGCTGCTTGCGTGCGCCCACGCTTTAAGGAGCACTGCGCAGCGTTCAGCGCACGACAGTGCGACAACTTTGTTCACGCCCCGACTGCATTCTCGATGTTCATTGGCTGAGAAAGGGAACTCTGGGAGACACTATCCTTAATAAGTATAAAGAAGTATCTCATTCTACTAACAGTCAACTACATGCACCCAGATTCGAGAATGTACTTGTTGACTGCATTTCAAATACGTTATGGAATTAGACGCTTGTCCGTTGCTGCTTGGAAGTTCCGCTTGCACCTGACCTCCCCTGCTGGCCATACTGTACTGTACATGGACCCTTGAGCGTATTTCGTATGATCCAGGGCAATTGCCCTGGATCATACCAAATATGCAGACGCTATCCTGAACAGGACACGCTTGAAGACCCTTCATGCTGACAAGGAAAGTGCAGACATTGTAGGAAAGCAGCACATATTGCTCTTGTTTCAGTTTTGTCCTCTGTCACAAGAACACGAGTGAGAAGAACAACTGTCTCCGCCAATGGCGTCTTCGGATGCTGAAAGCCAGCCAATCAGAAGTTATCTTACAATGGTCTTGTTCGCTGCTAACAAATAGAATTGGGACAGCAGCAATATCGATCCACAGGCAAGGTCGCAGAATCTTCGGAGCCGAACGCCACATTCCACAGGTGAAGCGCTCCCTTCCGAAGCGCTTTGCCTGGGCAGTTGATGAAGTGGTAAACCTGTTTCTCTGCGTTTGCTGGGTTCTGTTCCGGAGCGCAGCACTTGAGTGTCACTTCCAGTACCAGCGTTTCTTGTGTAAATATTGCTACGAAGAAGACTGGGCACGGCAGAACACGGCAGACTCGCAGCATTGCACGTATTCTCATCCGATCTGCAAACAGGGCCTGAAGAGAACGAACAGCACCTGTACCTCAGCACGCGGACAGGCATAAATTCAATGCGTGTAACTGTCTTCGGCTGCAGGACGTCGCTAGACTTCCTCCTGTCGCTGTTCAACAGATGGGTGATGTGCTCCTGTTGCCGCGGTCTCGCTCCAGCAGTATACAAGCAGGAAATATCTTGCACAAAGCTGTTGGAAGGAGGCGCAGCGCCTCCTCCGATGCTGCTAGAAGAACGCGAACCAAACACCCTTCTAGATATTTTTTTCAGTGGGCGGCTGGGGCCGCTTGCGCGAGCGTCTTGGTGAGGACACGTAGCGGTGTTCCTGCAGCGAAGGCAGTCTCGGGCAGCGCACGTGGCCGGGACATCTTCTGGCTCGTGCGCTTCTGACATGTACAGGTTGATGTGTCTCGTCCTTCTGTGGCACCTCGCTTCCGAGTCGCGCAGGGCCCCACGATGAGTGTTAGACCACTGCAGAGAGATGGAAACACCACCAAACGCGGTGACAATGACACCAGACGCACAGCAGAGCCACCGCCCATCGTGGGCAGGCATCACCCAAGGCAAGGCGGATCAGCCTCTGCATGGTACACGTCTGTACAATAAAAAAGGCTGGTGGGTGCTGGGTCGCTGAGACAATCTCTGCAGGAGATGCTCGTGCAACGTTTTCCCACGACCGTGGTGGCTTGCGCGTACTTCGACCTCACGTCACGGCGGTGCGTTTCTTGTTCACTCGCTGTGTGAAACATGCAGGAAGGGCAGATGGCCTGTGCCTTCGTGGCGGTGGTACAGCTGCCCCTGTGAGAAGGCGCATCCGGAATGCACAGAAATACGACTAGACTGTACAGTAGATGCTCTTGGTGCTACCTCTGGCTCGCTCGGGAATCCTTGCGGGCCTGCGAGGGATGAAGCTGACTGTGGCCAGTGCTGGACACACTGGCTCGTTGTCGTCTTTTCTCACATGCCACTGCGACGGGTGTCAGGCGGGACACTGGTCTGGTCATGCCCAGCGGCGCCCCAGACTCGATACGTTGGCGTGGTTGGGATAAGCTTCGTGGCAGGGCACGCAACGTGGACGACATCGACAGGCGGCGGACTGTGGATGGCCTCGCCCGTCTGGTTGCACCAAATCCAGGCCTGTCATGGGGGGCTTCTTTGAGTCCAGAAGCATGGTATGACGCACCAAGATATTTTAATTGGTCAGCTGTCATCACCTGGGCAACCAACCTCTTGGTGGCGGTTGTGGTCCCAGCAACCCCTTCTGAAGACCACTCCCTGGACCAGCAAGGCCCTGATCCTGGCCACATCTTGCTGGTCCGCCCCACGCGGTCTGAGCGATCAGGCCTGACGTGGACCACCAGGCCAGGCAAACACCCCATGATGGCACGCCCTTGGCCCCGTGTCAATCGCAACACGGAGCGCGCTCGTGCAGGACCCGACGCAGTCGCCAATCAGCATTTGCGTGGCTGCTAGCCATGTGGCTGTGGGACGGCAAACGCCACCCGCCGCCATCACGAGTGCACGGCGACCCACACTGACCCCCGCGGGCCCGAAAACAGACCAACTCCTCAGCAGCGCGTGGCAAGACGGCACAAGCCCGCGCACCCACACAACTGAGCTGACCAACCAATCTCCTCCGGTGCGGCAGGGCTGCCGAACACGGCACGCGATTGGTGCAACAAGGGGGCGGAATAAGTGGATTGGCCACTCGGGGTTGGCGTTAGAGCGAAGGTCCCCCAGGGCCCGTCGTGCACTGGGGAAGTCGGGAGACGCTCGTTCAGGTGCGGTGTGGTTCTTACTCGAAGAACAGTGTCGGTTTGACCTGTGCACTGCCGGCTGTCGAGTCAACTGGCTTGTTCGCTGCTTGCGTGACGTCGTCGTGCCCGTCGCCGCCTACTCAATCCCTTGGTCCCCTCTGACCCCCAGCTCGTGTGCACACCTTTCTTGTACATCACTTCCCCCCTCCCTGCCGGTAGTGTCCGGCATCCCCTGCTCGTGTGGTGCCCCCTCCCGTTAGTTGGCCTGTGCCGAGTCTCTCGGGCCACCCCTGTCGGTCATGTGCTTTGTTGCCTCGTGCAATGCCGGCGGCAGCGTCGTGTCGTTGCGCTTTGAGCCGCTGAGCAGTGCCCGCGCGCTCGCGGCCGCTGCCACCGCGGCGGCGGGGCCTGAAGAGCCTGCGCGCGCCTCGACGGTAACGTGGTGGGACAGCGCCGATGCTGACCACCTGCGCGATATCCCCGCGCTCGTCTCGATCACGGAGAAGCGGGAGGCTGCTCATGGTGCGGCCCCTGTCGTGGGCGCTGCGGCTGTTGGCTCCGACACTTCCTTTGACGCTGCCTGCAACGTTGGCGAGGATGCCGCGTATGGCGTCGCCACGAACCGCGTGGGCACCCAGCCGCCGCTGCCCGAGTACTACTATGATGGCAACGGCGGCAGCATGGACGGGATGGCCACGGGCTCGGCCGCGTGGACGGCGTCCACGGCTGTCCCAACGGGCATGTATCCGCAGGTCCCGCCTCCTGTCGGTGCGGAGGCGACCGTCAAGCCTGAACCGTTGTCGCCCGTCTCGGTCGAAGGCGGCGCGATGATAGACGACCCGTCTCTGCTGTGCTTCCTCGACGGACAACTCCCCGACCGCCTGCCATCGCCTCCTCCTATTCCTTCCGACGCGACATTCTCGATGCACACGGATGGAGCATCCCGGAGCGGCGCTGTGGAGGGTAATGGTGGCGCCAGCGGCCGTGGTGGTGGCTGTAGCGACGGTGGCGTTGAGGGCGACAGCTGTGGCCCTCTTGTTGCTGATCCGGACGTGGTGCCTACCTTTGACACTTTCTATTCGATGATTCCCGAGGAGTGCCTCCCTGTCGATAACATGGAGATGGTCCATGAGCAGCGCCTCGGCTGCGTGTACCGGGTGCTCGAGCGGGTGGGCGGCGAGACCATTGACGGTCGACGCCGGCGGGGCCGCAAGCGGGTCCACCCCAAGCCGCCCTCGCGGATGCTTGCGGACCTGGCGTCCATTGACAGCTGCACTCACATCCTGGACGGCGTCGCCTCCGAAGCGACTGCCCGGCAAGCGGAGATGCGTGTGGAGATGGCGCGCTTGCTGGCTACCCGCGACAGCCTGCTGTCGTCAAAGGCGGCGGCCGCGGCGGCAGCTTCTGCAGCGGCAGGTCGATCGGTTACCGTCGACGACTGGGGCGAAGTGTTGAACGCGCTGGCGGCGTGGAACGCGGAGCCGGAGGAGCAGGCTATGGAGCCGGCCTTTTGCTGATGGTGTTTCCCCGGCTTGGGGGGGTCAAGGGGTTTGGAGGAATCTGTCCCCCTGTGCCCTGTGTGGCCGCCTTGACGACCCTCCCCACCCCGACCGTGTCAGCGGAGTGGCTGTAGCTTGTTGCCCAACGCTGACTCGCAAGGCGGTTGTTTTGTCCATTTTGCGGATGGACCGTGGTGTAGGACCTACTTGTGCTTCAACGTGTTACGATACGCGTGCAGCGGCCTCGACGCCCCGCCCCTGAGGAGGAGACATTGTGCCCGACTGGAACCGCCGCTTCCGCTCGACCAACGAATGGTCAGAATCGCGGAGCGCGCCGGTGGATAGGTTGAGCGCTCCTGGGCGGGGAACTGCTACCGGTCAGCAGCAAGTGTTGCTGGCTGAGCGGGTGGTGCAAGCCACCACCCTTCGGCCCGGGTCCCGCGACTTCGCGCTTTAACGCGCCGCCGTGGTGCCTGGCGTACCGGCCACCTGACAGCTGTCGCTGTCATTGTAGCCGAGAGCTTTGCTTTCTGTACGGCTGTTGTCCAGTGTGCGTTGTAGTTGTTGCCGCTTTGTGAACTGAGAGCCTTTGTTTGGCTTGTCTTCTTGTGCTGCCGCACCCTTGCTTCCTGCGGTGGTGCCCAACCAGTTCTCTGCGTGTGCATCATTGTGGACGTTTTTTTTTTTTTTTTCAACCGGTGGCGAGGGTGTGCCGCTATGTCCATGTTATGGTTTCTTGTCATCACTCCCTTGCCTGTTATGGCCGTTTTCCTCAGCTGTGGGTGTGGCCAATTTCTTTGTTTCTGCTACTCTGTGCTCGACACCTGCAGCCGGTTTTGTTGTTCTGCTCTTGGCGGAGGATGTTGATGTTTGTTTGCGTTCCTGCCTCGAGTGGCACGTACACTTGGCCGCGAGTGCTGGCAGAAGCTAGGCAACTCATCGGACGGCGGAGCACATGCAGCTGATCCACTGCGGTTTGTGTTGATGCCTCTGCGCTTCTCTATGCGCACGGGCATTGGGTGGTGTCCACCACTCACAAACCAACCTCAGGACGTCCCCCTTCCGTCCTCGCCCAGACCACAGACCCCCCCAAAAAAGGATGGAAGACGAACACTGTGAAATGGGGCACCACGGTTTGCAAACGACCGCATGGCACCCCCTCCGCCAGTCAACCCGCTCCTAAGCCACATTCTGCAAGACCGACGCCAGCCGCCCCATCTCCATTGCGTATGTGCCGTCGCCACGGTCGGTACGCGCCATCTCGAGCACCATCAGTAGCTTTTTGATGCCCATATCCTCCGCCGCCAAAAGCTGAATGGCCGACGACCGCTCCGACGCCGTCCCAAACCGCACGGCGACGCCGTGCGTCCCTGCCGCCGCCGCCGCCCCCTCCGCGTCTGTGTCAAACACTACCGGGGAGGAGACGGCGGTGCCGTCAACAACCGCGGCCACCTCCGTAACATTAAGCGGCAGCGTCGAGAGGGTGGCGTTGAACGCCGTCCGCACACTCAGCTGCTCCATTACCTCCGCGTCGCCGGTGGTGGCGACGATGAGCAGCCGCCGGCCAGGCGGGGGCATAGACTTAACGAGCACGAGCAGCGTCTGGAGGAGCACGTTGGAAAAGCGCGGCCCGATGGGCGCATACTCAATCATCCGCTCAATGTTGTCGAGGACAACGACCGAGAGAGGCGACTTGTGGGCGTCGTCAAAGACGCGCGCCAGCGCTGCACACTTGGCGGGCTCCGAGTAGCCCACAAACTGCTCGGGGGACACGAGCCGCACAAAGGGGAAGCCCGACTCGACAGCCAGCTTGGCCGCCAGCGCTGTCTTGCCTGTCCCTGCGCTACCCTCAATGAGCACCGACAGCAGCGGGTTACCCGTCGAGTGGGCGACCTCGTCGCGGAACAGCGCACCGGCCGACAGCAGCGCCTGTGCCCGGGGTCCGTGCACCAAAAAGCCACCTAGCAGACACCGCGCAAAGTCGTCCTTGGTCGCCCCGAGCGCCGGCTGCACATCTTCAAGCGCCCGCGTAAAGTCACTGGCGCTAACGAGCACCTTGGTCCCGTCGACGGCGGCGTGCAGGTTGCGAAAGTCGACCAGCCGGTTCATCGCGTGGGAGGCGGCCGACTTGCAGACGCCCTCCAGCTCCGCGCCTGAGTAATTTTTGGAGCGCGCGGCGATGGACTCGACGCTGACGTCGGGGCCGAGCATCCTGTTGTCCCGCATTTTGCCCGTGTGGATGCGGAGGATCTGCGCCCGCCCGTGCTCGTCAGGCAGCGAAATCTCCACGTGCACCTCAAGGCGGCCTGGCCGCAGCAGCGCCTCGTCAATCATGTCCTTGCGGTTGGTCATACCAATGACCAAGATGTTGTTGAGCGAGTTGACGCCGTCAATCTTGGAGAGAAGCTGGTTGACGACCGTGTCGTGCACGGAACCGGCGGCCCCGGCGCCCGCCGAGCCGCGCTGCTTGCAGATGGCGTCGATTTCGTCAAAGATGATAATGTGGAGCTCCGACGCGTCCCCCGACTCTGCGTACTCGGCTTCGGCCGCCTCAAACAGCTTGCGGATGTTCTCCTCGCTCTGGCCAACAAACTTGTTGAGGATCTCAGGGCCGTTGACGACTTGCGGCTCGCGACCATTGAGCATCTTGCCAATCTGCCGCGCAATGAGTGTCTTGCCCGTCCCAGGTGGCCCGTATAGGAGCATCCCCTTGACGTGGGAGACGCCGAGCTTGGACACGACCGCAGGGGGAAATACGCGCGACGCAAAAGCGCGTCGAAAGATGGCCGAGAACTCCTTGTCCAACCCACCAATGCCCATCTTCTCAAAGTCGAAGTCCGCCCGGAAGATCTCTTTTGGCCGCGCCGCCCCCCCGCCGCCGGACAGTTTGAGTTTGGTACCCGGCGCTTTGGCCACAAACAACTCCGCCGCCGCACCCAGTGCCGCCACCCGCACCTGGTCGCCCGCCTCGGTGGCGAGTGACGACACCTTGATGGTCAGGTTGGTGCCGTAAAAGTCCACGACAAACGTCTGGCCAAGCGACGCCACCTGCCCCCGCAGCCGCCGGCCGAGCAGCTCGACCAGCTGCTCCCCGTCGACAGACGCCCCAGCGGCGGCGGCGGCTTTGAGAGCGTCAACTTCAAATGTTGCCGCCGCCGCGTCAATGACCTTGCCGCCCGGCCAAGCAAACGGCACGAGCGTAACGTCGTCACCGAGAGCGACTTGCAGCTCCCGCCGCTGGATGGCGTTGAAGGCGAGGCAGCCGGGCTCAATCGCCGCAAATGCCGCCACCGCGTAGACGTAGGATGCAGGAGCCACATTGGCAGTGCGGACTGCCGACGACAAGTGCGCCAGGTATAGACCGTCGACGTTGGCGTGCATGCCCGACGAAGACAGGTCTTTTTGGGTAGTGTACACCCGGTTGCTCAGCGCTAGCTCTTGACTGGGACACGATGCTGCCCGCATCGTCGTGCCACCGCCCCCGCCGCCGCCGAGCAAGCCACCGAGCTTCCATGACATGGCGGCCGGCTCGTGGGGACACAGCCCGTTCCGACAGAGTGCAGGAGCTCTATGGGAGACCTCACCGACCGAATAGCTGCTTTCAAGAACTAAAAATGAAGCCAGGGGGAAGTCAAGCCTGGTCCTTCCGCGTTACCAGTCGTAGCAGCAGCAGCGACGGGGTTGGCGGTCGGAACCACGCTCGGGGTCAGCGCTGCCGGCCCAGACGCCACCGCGCGCGGGCAAGGCGCCCACGCACACAACGCCGGATCCAGCAGAGAGGGACCAGACAGCACATGTCTGCGGCAACCAAATACAACTCACCGAGCTGACACTTTCCAATTGAAATAATAAATACGATTACTGATTCATACTAAATACCACCGTAGCAAACACGTACGTATGCATACGAACAACGAGCTGCCCACTGCCCGCCCCGCGTCCTTCATGGGCGCGACCATGATGGCGGTCAACGCCGCCTCCTTGCCGCCGCATCAGCCACAGATCACCAGTGACGGCCGTCCCCGCACCATTGTCAAACGTGCCACCTGCGCGTTGCACGTGAACGTGCCCCAAGTGGGTACACGACCGTAGCTCTCCGCGACCTCGGGCCGCTGCCACCCACGAAGCAAGTAGCCGCCGGCCGACGAGCGTCTGAGAATAGTGTCCACACCGGCCGGTAGGCCACTCACATCTTTGTAGGGTGCTCATGCCGCGGACGTGATGAGCATTAGGGGCCGCTAGGCACTTGTGAATTGTGGCCGCTGCGGCAGGGGCGCGGAAACAGCGCTTCGCCGGCAGCCACAAGGAGGTTGTGACCGCCACCGCACGGCGCAGTGACTGCGCGCCGCTCTGCCGAAGTAGCAGTGCACACACCCTCCGCCTACAGCGAGCGCCTCGACTCGCAGGGCGCGTGCGCGGCGCAGTGTGATGAGGTGGTCGTGCAGCCCGGTACGGTTCGGGACAGGGTTGCCCTGCTGGGCTACGAGCAGACGTGCGGGGTACTGGGGTGCTTGCCTCTCCACCTGGTCGAAAAAATCACTGTTCAGTGGCGTAGCCTGCCACCACACGGTGTCAAAAACACGAAGCACCACGCACCCCGTGGCCGGCTGCCGCTCCCACGGCCACGTGCGGCGGCACCCCCACCTCAGACACAGCGGGCGACCCGCGCCCACCCACAACGACCGCCTCCCGTAGCCGCCCCGTCGAAAACGCGACCGTTTAGATCTCAATTCCCCCTACTGGCGCCGGCCCGACGCTCACCTCAAACGGGCGGCTGCCGTCTGGCGCGCGGATTGGCGCCGGCGGCGGCGTCGCCCGCGGCACCTGCACAGGCGGCGGCGGCGGCGGCGGCGGCGGCTGCGGCTGTACGGGCGTCGACACGCCCCCCCCCCCCCCCCCCCCCCCCCCCCCCGCCTCAAACCCGTCGGTTTGCCCCGCCAGCGGCCGCGCACACCGCACCGACCGGCGGCGAAACGCCAGCGGCGGCGACGCCGACTCGCCCGTCGCCACCACCTGCCCACACGCGCACTCGCCCGCGTCCACGTCGGCGAGGCGCACGCGGCCGCTGCCCGGGTCGACGCACACGGTTGGGAGCACCTTGACGCCCGACGGGGTGCACCCCGACCACCCGTACATGCAGCCACCCACGACGCCCATGGCGGTGGCGTGCGCGCAGCAGGGGGCGCGCCCCGCCCCGCACGTTGCGGCGACGGCCGACCAGGCGACCGCCCGCGCCGTCCGTGACGCCGCGCACGCGGCGGCGCGCGCGACCGCCGCCGACGGCGACGTTGCGCCGACGGCCGACAGCGCCACCGCCGTGACGGTTGGCACCGTTGGCGGCAGCGGCGGCAGCGGCGACGGGCAGTTGGGGTGTCGGCTCGTCACGGCGGGGGGGGGCGGCAGCGACTGCCACACGGTCGCCACGTGGGCGCACGCGCACCGCCCCGGCGGCGCCGGCACGGGCACCCCCGCCGCGGCGTCACACACAAACGGGTCCGTGCGGGCGCCGCGCGCGGCGCACCCCGACAGGTGGTAGCAGCAGCCGTCGCCGCGAGCGCAAAAGAGGGTGCCCCCCGTACAGCAGCTGGACGCGTCAGCGGCGCACGTGGAGAGGGTGACCGTAAAGGCCGCGTCGCGGACGTCGCGGGACGCGTCGCACGCCGCGTCGGCGAGCGCGAGCGCCGCGTCGGCGGGTGGCGGGAGGGTGACGAGGAGGAGGAGGGTGACGGCGGCAGCGGCAGCGGCGACAAGGGTGGTGGCCCCGGCCGCCGCCACCGCCGCGGCCGACCGGCCCCGGGGGGGAGAGCGCCGCCCCGTCATGGGGCGTGGCGGGGGCGAGCGGCGGCGGGACGTGGCCGCCGCCGTGGAAAAAAGTGGTGGGTGGCAGAGGGGAACGTCGGCAGGGGCGGCGGCGGGCGGGAGACGGAGGGGCGGCGGGGCGATTGGGGACGCATCCGCCGGGATCCATGGCGGCGATGGGTGGCAGCCCGAGTGCCGCGCGTTTTGGTGGGCTGGCCGCAACGGCTGATGGGAGCGCGCGAATCCGCACCCCCTCCCCCATCCCCTCACCTGCAGGGTCCAGCCGGCCGAGGCGGGCACGATTGGAGCGGCGGCGGATCGGGGCCCGGCCCCCGATCCCGCGTCACCGTACGCGTCTCGCGGCAGACGCCCGCCCCGCGGGCGGCGGTACGCGGCCGCCGCCGAGTGGGCGCGCTCCAACGGGGCGTTCGGCTGACGAGGTCGGCGCGCGAATGACGAGGTCGGGCGGATCAACGGGCTCCTCCTTTTTCAAGTACGCGTAATTGTTCCCGGACAGGCGCTCGCCCGACAGTCGTGGGATTCACGCGCACAAATGGAACCGAAGTGCGGAGCGCCTTTTTCAGTGGCAGTCGCCTCACCGCCTCTGTCCCGCGGGTCCGCGCCACCAACCCCACGCACCGCCCGCGTCGCTGTGCTACACCTCCTGCCCGCGACCCCCAACGCCTCACTCGCTGCCCGCACCTCCTCGCCACCCCCACCGCCGGCCACCTTGCCTCCCACGCCCCCCCCCCCCCCCCCCCCCCCCCCCCCCCCCCCCCCCC
>ENA-ORXR01003555-ORXR01003555.1-marine-metagenome-genome-assembly--contig:-NODE-3555-length-13823-cov-10.050997_pt1 | contig 13823 bp, 6 predicted proteins | sample MGYA00237866_ERZ511479 | MGnify/ENA metagenome assembly ERZ511479 | reverse complement strand
GGGGGGGGGGGGGGGGGAGGCGGGGGGGGGTGGGGGGGGCGGGGGCGGGGGTGGGGCGGGCGGCGGGGGGCTTGATGACAAGCGGGGGGCTGACGAGCTGCTTGAGCTGTTCGAGACCATGCAGCTCGATTCATTCGGCGCACCGGCTGAACACTCTCATCCGGGAGGCGACGGGCACTCGGGGGGCGACACAGGTGGCGGTGCCTTTGTTGCTGGCGCCACGGACGCCCAGGAGCAGCAGCCGGGTGCTCGAGGCGGCTGCACCGTGCTGCCAGATGTGGTCGTCCGTGGAGTGCGGCCCAGCACCGTCCCAGACGGCGGTGCAACGGCTGTGGCCGATGGTGCGGGGGGCGACTCGGGCGGCGGTGCGACGGCCTCAGCCGACGTGGGTAGCAGCCGGAAGACCAGGGGGGACGGGGCATCGATGCGCTCCTCGGCCTCGGAAGACACCGGTGCTCGCTCTTCTGGGGAAGCTCCTTCGCGTGGTCGCTCGGCCGGGGGGCACCTCCGAGTGCACCGCGGCTCGTCAGCGGAGACGTTGCTCGTACCCGCTAACGTCCGTAACTTCCTCGACCAGTACTACGAGGCTAACACGTCGTGTACCAGCATCTACAGGCAGGCCGTCGTGGCGTCAAAGGCGCTGCGCAGCGTCGGTGAGGAGACGGGCGACGAGCCGCTTGGCGCGCCCGAGGCGCGGCGCTCTTCCAAGAGTGCGCGCTCGCGGCATCGCGCGGAAGCACGGAGGCGCGTGGCCTCACCCTCCCCTTCTACTGCTGGTGCGAATCGTCGGCGGCGCAAGGCGGCGCGCGTTTCGAAGCGGGTTGAGCGTGCATCCAATAAGCGGTTGGTGGAAATCCTGTTTGAGCAGTGCGGTGCGGTTACCGGCCGGCTAGCGCGGTCGACGCGCGTCTATGACGGGAAGCGCGCGGCGGCTCGCCCCGCCTTTTGCGGCCGGGCGATGGTCATCCAAGACCTCAACCACAGCTGCGTCGTGTGGGCGGCAGTAGTCAAAGACGAGCATCGTTTTTACTGCTCCTGTCAAGGTCGCCGCGAGGCGGAAATAGTGGCCGCGCAGATAAAGCGCGGCTTGTCATCGACCTGCAAGCACGCCCGCGCGCTCGGTGAGGCGCACGCGGACTTGGCTGCGGTTTTTGGGTACTCGGGCGTGGCTGCCCTGTACGAGCGGCACCCCTACTTGACCAACACGCTCGGCAGTGGCGGCGGCGAGCCGCAGACGGAGCTCTTCGCCATTCTTCCCAATGACGGGGAGCTCCACGTGGTCGGTGCCGACGGCCAATGGGTGACGGTGGAGAAGCCGCCGTCGGCTGCCCGCAACCAGCGCGTCTTCTGTCTGTCCCCGCTCTGTCGGTCCAGCAACCGCGTGTGCATTCACGCGCATGCGGTGAGGCCTCCTGGCGACGCAGATGGCGACAGCGACGACAGCGACGGCAATGCCGGAGACCGCGCTGACGTGGTGGCCAAGGACCTGGCCGCCCGCCACGCTGCGTCGCCATTTCGCGACGTTGACTGGCCGAGGCGGAGCCGCAACCTGCTGCCCTGCCCAACTGAGGTGGAGCTCTGTTCCGAGCTCGGAAAGAGCGCCAAGATGGCTTCTACGGCCGGCATCGACGCGACGTACCCCGACGTGTTGGCCGAGCCAGTTTGCTTGGTGCACGGCACGGCCCCCCCTACCCTCAGAAGCATCCAAGTCAAGGCAGCCAAGATCATCACGTTGGACGGCTGGGTCAGTGCCCAGACCGGCACGTGGCAGTGCCCGGATTGCCCGGAGGACAACAACACGGTGCGCTTCGATGGCACCTCCCATGCCCTTTTTGCGATCAGCAGGGAGACGCTGTTTACACGCACGTTCTTGTACGTGGTAATCAACATCACCCTCACCACCAAGAGCAGCTTGGCCGCCGCGTCGGCGGTGATGGCGTTCCAGATGCACGCCAACTCCGCGCTCCACGGGCGCGACGTCGGGGTGCTGCGCCAGATCATCACGACGGCCACGGAGCCCTACGCCAAGACGCTCATCGTGCCGCCACAGATCTACCACTGCACGAACTGCCGCCGCTCCCGACGCCGCCCCTTCACCCACATTATCTGCGACGGGCAGACGGTCGCGCCGTTTAAGAACAAGACGCACCCTTTCGTGCGCGACTCGGCCAACTGCCCGACGGTTCCAGTGCCCATCGCCGAGGGGTGCGCCGCGCGTGTGGCCGGCGTCCGCCGCGTCGTGCGCAGGCGTGTCAAGCTGAAATGGAACGAGGAGTGCCCTATCTCCAAAGTGGACCAGCCAAAGATGGCGAAGTTCATGAAGTGCGGCGCCGACGCGCCGGCCATCGACCTGTCCCGGCTTGGCCGCGCCAAGAGCGCTGAGTGGGCCGGGAGCTACCTGTTCTTCTCGTTTTACAACGCGGGCGGCAACTCGACGGCTGTGCCAGGCGACAAGGACGAGAGCGGGTCGGTCTCGGGCGGCAGCTCGAGCGGCGTCGTAGAGTCGGGCGGCGACGGCGAGCCGTCCTGCTCGTCCTCGTCGGGGTCTTCCACTGCCGGCGCCTCGCCGGCGTTCAAGTCGTGCCACAGCGTGGCGGCGGCAATTGGCCCCGAGGGGCTGTCGAAAGCAGTGGTTCGGCACCGTTGGGGCAACGTGCGGACGTTCTTCCGCACGTTTTTGGCCGAGCCGGTGATCGGTGTCTTTGGCGGTTGCAACCGCCGGGGACTGCGGCGGCTCGGCCGTGCCCTCATCCGCGGCGACAAACAGTCGGAGTGGCTCGGACTGCTTGACTGCGTGCAGGGAGTCAATGTCTTGGTGCCGTTTTTGCTCCAAATTGGTGACGAGCTCGATGTCAACCCGCTGATGGGCCGCGCGGTCGGAGAGCTTGTCCTTTTTTCCATGGAGACGGACATGCACGTTGAAAAGCTGTGGCTGCTCAAGGCGACCGCGGACTCGAAGGAGTATCAAGCGCTGTGGCAGGACACCTCGACGGGCAAGTTTGCGGCGTGGCGGGCCAAGTGCGGGACGGCCGATCCGCGGTCGGGTTTGAAGTCGCACACGCTGTCCCACACCCGAGCGCTCCAGCAGGCGCGAGAAGTAGCGAGCGGCCAAGTTTGGCCACTGCTAGACCAGGTGCGGCCAGGCCCACGCGACGACCGGGCGGCTGCGCTGCGGAAGAAGCGCATGGCGGCAGGGAGCGGCAAGCGGCGCGCCAGCAAGAGGAAGAAGGCGAAAGATACCAAGGTCATTGGCGACGACGACTGCCGCCACGAGTTCAAGGCGTCCAAGGTCTTCGCGCCGGGGGTGGTCAGCTTCCTTTGCAGCTGCGGCATTTTGCTGGGGTTCGAGATGCTCGAGGACGTGGAGAGCCCCGCGTGTATCGTAGCCGCCCTTGCCGCACGCTTCCCGCGGCTGCCATACGTCATCTATTTTGACACGGCGTGCCAGGCGGCCCGCAACGCCACCCGCCGCTTGCCGTGGCTTGTGCGGCTGTCCGGAACGACGTGGGCGCTGGACCGGTTTCACGCGCCCGGCCACGTGTGCTCCCCCATGTTCGACGCGAACATGTACACGCACCGCTCTAGCGGCCACAAGACGTCAGCGGCGGAGAACCGCCACAGCCTCAACAAGCCGCTTAAGACCCACCTCACCTACCTTGGGCAGGACCGCTTTATCGTGCAGATGCGGCTCCACGGCGCGTTCAACAACCTCCGCGTGAAATACCGCAAGCACCTCGGAGTCGGCAAGGCCTCCCTCCCCGAGGTGACGCATCGCCCTCTCACCCCCTTCTTCCACGCGTACGTGGTCAATCACTGCGAGGTGGCCGGTTGCGACTGTCGGCCGGAGGTGGAGGTGCACCCGCCGCCGACACCGCCGTCATCTGCGCGATCTGCTTCATCATCGCGCTCATCGTCCTCCAGTCCCTCATCGTCGTTAGCGTCTTCGTCCTCATCTGGTAGTTCCCATTCGTCTTGGTTTGGTCGTAGCTGTGGGAGCAGCGGCTTTAGCCGCAGCGACTAAAGCGGTTGATTCTCGTGTACTCGCACTCGGCTGGGTGTCTGCTGCCGTATTCGCTGTGCACTTTTTCTCTGGTCGTTGCCGTACTCTGTTACATCCGCTTTTACTTCCTGTATGCATGGCCAAAAAAACAGCGCGCGCATCCCCTTCCCCTCCCCCACGCCCCCCTTCCTGTACTGTGACAAGGCATCGATAGCCATTCACCCCAGCAATCACGCCACTGTCCCAGCCACAATAGCCGCGCGCCAAAAGAGACAGCCACAGAACAGTAGTGGGAGCGAGGGCCGCAAAACCAAGTCACGGAAAAGGGGCGCTGGCCGCAACGGCCGCCAGCAGGAGCCCGACGGAGAACAGGCCACCGCGCCGACCGGCAGTCGTTGTCGGGGGCGAGGTGGAGGCACACGTGGTTGGCGGCGGCGGGGTGGCCATACAGGCGGCCGACAGCAGCCGGAAACGCAAAACAAGCTGCCGCACCGCCCGGCGGTAGTGGTCCAGGCGGGGGCGAAGGCACTAGTTGTCGGCGACGGGGGGGTGGCGGCACCTGCCGCGGTGAGGAGCCCGAGAGAGCACATGCCGCCGCGCCGACCGAAGGTTGAGGTCGGGGCGGCGGAGAGGGCACCAAATGTCAGCGGCAGGGGGGTGGCCGCGACTGCCGCGGCCAGAAGCCGGAGAGGACACAGGCCGGCGCGCCGACCAGCAGCGGTGATCGGGGCAGGGGCGGAGGCACAAATTGGCGGCGGCGCGGGGGTGCCCGCATCTGCCTCCGGCAGGAGCCAAAGAAACAGCAGGCCCCGGATTCGACCAGCGGTGGTATTCGGAGGGGGGAGGGAGGCACTCGTTGTCGGCGGCGCGGGGGCGGCCGCACCTGCTGCCAGTAGGAACCGAAAAAAGAAGCGGGCCGCCGCTCCGACGGGCAGTGGTGGTCCGGGCGGGGGCGGAGGCATCAGTTTTAGGTGGTGGGGGGGTGGCTGCAGCTGCCGCTGGCATTAACCTGAAGAAGGGCAGGCCGCCGCGCCGACCGGCGGTAGTGGTCGGGGCGGAGGCGGAGGCATCCGCGGTTGGCGGCGGAGGGGTGGCGGCACGTACGCCGGAAGGAGCCCGTGACGGCAACGAGGATGCCTGTGGCGGTGGTGGGGGCACAGGCGCCGGCGTGCGCCCGTGCGGGCGCCGGAGCGAGCCAAAATGCAGTCAGAGCTCCCTGTGGCAGGGGTGGGGACGTGGTTGCTCGTGCATGCCCCTGCCGGTGCCGCAGCCAGGTAGAGCGTGCTCAGGGACGCCTGTGGCGGGAGCGGCGGCGCGGGGGCGGGCCGCCTCGCCTGGCGCGACGAAAAGTCGCCTCCCTGCACCTCTTGGAAGGGTGGGGCGTTTTCCTGCCGACAGATGGCAGACAAGAGGAGCCCTGGAGGCGGGGGGGGCGTGTTGTCAGCGCACTGTCAACCGCCAAAGGCGCGCACAGGCCACTGGGAGGTGGGCCAGCAATGCGCGCTCGCCGGATTCTCTGGAGGCGGATCGAGCCGGGCGTGCTGTCCTCTGGTTTTCAAATGTCGAATTGAAGTTCTTCCGCTGAGTAGTTTTGTATAGATTGCCGGGCCACCGCAATACCGCGGTTTTTGGATCATCTACGCGCCCCCCCCCCCCACAGTGCCGGATCGCCATAGGTCCAAACTGCGGTGTCTGGGGGGGCTCCACGGCACCCCCCTGGTCGTGTCGTTTGGGGAGTCTTCGCCCCTATCCTGGGCGCTTCGCTCACAGCGCCTGGTGCTTGCCCCGTGGCCCTCAGCCGCGTTCCGTTGACCTGCTGCAAACTTTCGTGGGCCACTGCTGCTTTCTTATATCTCGCGACGTCTTCGTTTCGGCTAGTGTATACCCCGGGGAGGAGATTCACGACCGGAAGGGGCCGGGCTGTGTCGCCATAGCAGCGGCGCTGCAGCCTCATTGCCGGCGGAGTCACAGTGGGCCTCATGGCGGGCAAGAGGTGCGGGATTGGGGGACCCCTCGACTGTCACCACTTCAGAGAATAAGCAGCTGTTGCCTCTTGGCGCTAGTGCATTTTTATGCGCGCCGCTGCCGCGGACCTCTTGACAATCACCCGCTCGTCGCACCTCCGCCCCCGGTGCATAGAATCCCCCCTTCGTTTTCGCCTCTATCCTCCTCTTCTCCTGGCTCCGCCAGAGCTCATCATCCTTCAGGCGGATGGAGTTCCGCCTCGGTCCACGTCAGCAACCGCCACGGTGGCGCAGGGCAAGGCGGAGCAACCCCCCTCCCCACCGCCCCCATTGACATCATACTGCCGCCGTTCCATGCAGACCGGCTGGCAGCGGGTGGTACCCACGGCTACCATTTCAGAATCGGCGCATCTGCCATCCACCCCCCACATCCACTTTGATTAGACGTTCGAAAACCAGAGGACAGCACGCCCGGCTCGATCCGCCTCTAGAGAACCAGGGGAGCGCGCATTGCTGGGCCGCCTCCCAGTGGCCTGTGGGCGCTTTTTGCGGTTGACAGTGCGCTGACAACACGCCCCCCCGCCTCCAGGGCACCTCTGAGAGGCCTTGGCTGTCATTTGTCGGCGGGAAAACGCCCCACCCCCCCCAAGAGGTGCTGAGAGGCGATTTTCCGTTGTGCCGGGCGAGGCGGCGCGCGCCCGCGCCGCCACCCGCGCCACAGGCATCCATAAGCGCGCTTTTCGTGGCTGCAGCACCGGCAAGGCCGTGCGCGGGCAGCCGCATCCCCACCCCTGCCACAAGGACCTCTGACCGCGTTTTGGCTGTCTCCGGGCGCCCGCACGGGCGCGCGCGGGCGCCCGTGGCCCTACCACCGCCGCAAGCATCCCCGCTGCCGCCAATCACGGGTACCTCCGCCCCCACCCCAACCACCACCGCCGGTGTGCGCGGCGGCCTGTGTCCTCCCCGGCTGCTGCCAGCGGAGAGTGCCGCCACCCCCCCGCCGCCGGTTCCGGCAGCCTGCCCACCGCCCCAGCCACCACGGCAGGTCGTCGCGGCGGCCTGCCCTCTTTCGGGTTCCCGCCAGCCGCAAGGACCGTCACCACCCCACCACCGACCACTGGTGCGCCCCCCCCCGCCCCGACCACCACCGCCGGTCGGCACGGCGGACTGTGTCGCCTCCGGGTCCTGCCGGCGGCGAGTGCTGTCACCCCCACGCCTCCAACAGTTGGTGTTTTCGCCCCGCCCCGACCACCACCGCCGGTCGGCGCCGAGGCCTGCGTCCTATTGGGCACCTGCCGGTGGCAGATGCCGCCACCCCCCTGCCGCTGACAACGAGTGCTTTCGCCCACGTCCCGACCACCACGGCCGGTCTGCGCGGCGTGGTACGTTTTCTTCTGGCTTCTGACCGCGGCAAGTGCCGCCACCCCCCCGCCGCCGACAACTGGTGCCTCCCCCCCCGCCTCGTCCACCACCGCCAGTCGGCGCGGCATCCGGTGCTCTCTCGGGCTCTTGACCGCGGCAAGTGCCGCCACCCCCCCGCCGCCGACAACTTGTGCCTCGCCCCCCGCCTCGTCCACCACCGCCGGTCTGTGCGGCAGCCTGTTTTCTTTCCGGCTGCTGCCGGGGGCGGGTATGGCCACCCTCGTACGGCCACTCACGGGTGCCTCCGCCCCGTCGCCGACCACGACTTCCGGTCGGCGCTGTGGCCCGTTTTCTTTCCGGCTCCTGCCTGTTACAGGCTCGGCCACCTTTCCGTTGCCAAAAAATGGTGCCTCGTAGCCCAGCACGACCACCACCGCCGGTCGGCGCGGCGGCCGGTACGTTATGCGACGTCTGCCGGCGGAGAGTGCTGCAACTCCCCCGCCGCCGACAAATTGTGCCTTCGCCACCGGCCCGACCACCACTGCCGGTCGGTGCGGCTGCCTGGTTTATTCCGTTTCCCTGCCAGGGGCAAGTGCCGCCACCACCCTACCACCGACATCTGTTTCCTCCACGCCCACCCCGACCACCAACGACGGTCAGTTTGGTGGCCTCTGTTTTCTCCGGCTCCTGCCGGAGGCAGGTGCGGCCCCCCCGCCGCCACCGACAACTGGTGCCTCCCCCCCCGCCCCGACCACCACCGTCGGTCGGCTCGGCGGCCGGTTCTCCCTCGGGCTCCCGACCACGGCGAGTCCTGCAACCCCCCCCGCCGCCGACAAGTGGTTCCCCCGCGCCTGCGCCGAGCACCATCGCCGGTTGGAGCGGTGGCCTCTGCCCCCTCCGGCTCCTGGTGTCCGCAGGTGCAGCCACGCGCCCGCCGCCAACAATTGGTGCCTCCTCCCCCGGCCCCGACCACCACCGCCGGTCGGTGCGGTGGCGTACGACATAATTTGGATCTTAACAGCGGCAAGTGCCGCCACCCCCTCGACACCGACAACTGGTGCCTCCGCGCCCGCCCCGACCATCATCACCGGTCGGCTCTGTGGCGTCTGTTCTCTCCGGCTTGTGCCGGCGGTGAGTGCTGCAACCCCCCCGCCAACGACAATGGGTGCCTCCCCTCCCGGCCCGGCCACCACCGCCGGTCGGCGCGGCCACCTGCGTCCTCTCCGGCTCCTGCCGGCGGCAGGTGCGGCCAATCCACCGCCACCAACAGTTGGTGCCTCCTCTCCGGCCCCAACCACCTCCGGCGATACGCGCGGCGGCATGTTCTTTCGTTCGGCTCCCGACCGCGGCAAGAGCAGCCACCCCCTTGCCCCCGAAAACGAGTGCTTCCCCGCCAGCCCCGACCACTACCGCCGGTCGGCGCGGCAGCCGGTGCTCTCTCGGCCTCCTGACCGCGGCAGGTGCCGCCACCCCCCCGCCACCGACGACTGGTGCCTCCCCCCCTGCCGCGTCCACCACCGCCGGTCTGTGCGGCAGCCTGTTTTCTTTTCGGCTGCTGCCGGGGGCCCGTATGGCCACCCTCGCGCCGCCAATCACGGGTGCCTCCGCCCCGTCCCCGACCATGACTGCCGGTCGGCGCGGTGGCCTGTTATCCGTCGGGCTCCTGCGGGCGGCCATTGCGGCCAGGCTCCATTCGTCCTGTCGTGGGTTTGCGCCCCTCGATCCCACCACATTTCTGTGGCTGTCGCGTTCGGCGCGCGGCTATTATGGCTGGGACAGTGGGGTGATTGCTGGGATTAATGGCTACCCATTCCGTGGTACGGTACAGAAAGGGGGACGTGGGTGAGGGGAAGGGGATGCGCGCGCTGTGTTTTTGACCATGCATTCAGGAGGTAAAAGCCGATGCAACAGAGTACGGAAACCAGGGCATAAGATGCACAGCGAGTACAACAGCGGCCACCCGGCCGAGTACAAGTAAATGAGAATCATCCGCTATAGTAGCTTCGGCTAGAGCCGCTGCTCCCGCAGCTACGATCAAACCCTGGCGACAGGGATCTACCAGATGAGGACGAAGACGCTAACGAAGATGGAGGACTGGGGGACGCTGAGCGCGATGATGAAGTAGATCCCGCAGATGACGGCGGTGTCGGCGGCGGATGCACCTCCAGCGCCGGCCGGCAATCGCAGCCGGCCACCTCGCAGTGGTTGACCACGTACGCGTGGAAGAAGGGGGTCAGCGGGCGATGCGTCACCTCGGGGAGCGAGGCCTTGCCAACCCCGAGGTGCTTGCGGTACTTGACGCGGAGGTTGTTGAACGCGCCGTGTAGCCGCATCTGAACGATGAAGCGGTCCTGACCAAGGTAAGTGAGGTGGGTCTTCAGCGGCTTGTTGAGGCTGTGGCGGTTCTCCGCCGCCGACGTCTTGTGGCCGCTGGAGCGGTGCGGGTACATGTTCGCGTCGAACATGGGGGAGCACACGTGTCCGGGCGCGTGAAAACGGTCCAGGGCTGACGTCGTGCCCGACAGCCGCACAAGCCACGGCAAGCGGCGGGTGGCGTTGCGGGCCGCCTGGCACGCTGTGTCAAAATAGATGACGTACGGCAGCCGCGGGAAGCGTGCGGCTAGGGCGGCAACGATACATGCGGGGCTCTCTACGTCCTCGAGCATTTCGAAACCAAGCAAAATGCCGCAGCTGCAAAGGAAGCTGACCACCCCCGGCGCGAACACCTTGGATGCCTTGAACTCGTGGCGGCAGTCCTCGTCGCCAATGACTTTGGCCTCTTTAACCTTCTTCCCCTTGCTCGCGCGCCGCTTGCCGCTCCCTCCCGCCTTGCGCTTCTTCCGCAGTGCCGCCGCTCGGTCATCGCGCGGTCCTGGCCGCACCTGGTCCAGCAGCGGCCAAACTTGGCCGCTCGCGACTTCCCGCGCCTGTTGGAGCGCTCGGGTGACCGACAGCGCGTGCGACCTCAAACCCGACCGCGGATCGGCCGTTCCGTACTTGGCCCGCCACGCCAAAACCTTTCCCGACGAGGTGTTCTGCCACAGCTCTTGGTACTCCTTAGAGTCCGCCGTCGCCTTCAGCATCCACAGCTTCTCAACATGCACGTCCGTCTCCAACGCAAAAAGGACCAGCTCTCCGACCGCGCGGCTCATCAGCGGGTCTAAATCCAGGTCGTCGCCAACCTGGAGCAAAAAGGGTAGCAAGACGTTGATTCCCTGGACACAATCAAGCAGTCCGAGCCACACAAACTGTTTGTCGCCGCGCACGAGGGAGCGGCCGAGACGTTTCAGCCCCCTGCGGTCGCATCCGCCGAACACGCCGATCACCGGCTCGGCCAAAAACGTGCGGAAGAACGTCCGCACGTTGCCCCAACGGTGCCGAATCATGGCTGTCGACAGCCCCTCCGGGCCGAATGCCGCCGTCGCGCTGTGGCACGACTTCAACGCCGGAGAGGCGCCGGCAGAGGAAGACCCGAAAGAGGACGAGCAGGACGGCTCACCGTCGCCGCCCGACTCTGCGCCGCCGGTAGAGCTGCCGCCCGAGACCGACCCGCTCTCGACCTTCTTGCATGTCACAGCAGTAGAGCTGCCACCCGCGTTGTAAAAAGAGAAGAACAAGTAGCTCCCGGCCCACTCAGCGCTCTTGGCGCGGCCAAGCCGGGACAGGTCGATGGCTGGCGCGTCAGCGACGCACTTCATGAACTGGGCCATCTTGGGCTGGTCCGCCTTGGATATGGGGCACTCCTCGTTCCACTTAACACTGACGCGCTTACGCACGACGCGGCGGACGCCGGCCACGCGCGCGACACACCCCTCCGCGATCGGCACGGGCACCGTCGGGCAATTTGCCGAGTCCCTCACGAAAGGGTGGGTCCTGTTCTTGAAAGGCGCGACCGTCTGTCCGTCGCAGACAATGTGGGTGTAGGGGCGGCGTCGAGAGCGGCGGCAGTTGGTGCACTGGTAGATCTGTGGCGGCACGATGAGCGTCTTGGCGTAGAGCTCCGTGGCCGTCGTGATTATCTGGCGCAGCACCCCAACGTCGCGCCCATACAGCACGGAGTTTGCGTGCATCTGAAACGCAATCACCGCCGAAGCGGCGGCCAAGCTGCTCTTGGTGGTGAGGGTGATGTTGATGACCACGTCCAAGAACGTGCGCGTAAACAGCGTCTCCCTGCTGATGGCAAAGAGGGCGTGGGAGGTGCCATCGAAGCGCACTATGTTGTTGTCCTCCGAGCAATCCGGGCACTGCCACGAGCTGGTCTGGGCACTCACCCAGCCGTCCACTGTGATGATCTTGGCCGCGTTGACTTGGATGTTTCTGAGGTCGCGGGGGCCCGTGCCGTGCACCAAGCACGCGGGCTCGGCCAACACGTCGGGGTACGTCGCATCCACGCCAGCGGTGGAAGCGAGCTTGGCGCTCTTGCCGAGCTCCGAACACAGCTCCACCTCAGTGGGGCAGGGCAGCAGGCTGCCGCTCCGCCGCGGCCAGTCAACGTCGCGAAACGGCGAAGCAGCGTGGCGGGCGGCCAACTCCTTGGCGACCTCGTCGGCGTGGCTTTCGGCCTTGCCGTCGCATTCGTCGCTGTTGCCATCCGCATCACCGGGAGGGCTCACCGCCTGCGCGTGAATGCACACGCGGTTGCTGGACCTACACAGTGGGGCCAGACAGAAAACGCGCTGGTTGCGGGCCGCCGCCGGCGGCTTCTCTACCGTCACCCACTGGTCGTCGGCACCGACCACGTGCAGCTCCCCGCCGTTGGGAAGGTTGGCGACGTGCTCCGTCTGAGGCTCGTCGCCGCCGCCGCTGCCGAGCGTGTTGGCCAAGTAGGGGTGGCGCTCGTACAAGGAGGTCAGCCCCGAGTACCCGAACACCGCAGCCAAGTCCGCGTGCGCCTCAGAAAGCGCGCGTGCGTGCTTGCAGGTTGATGACAGGCCGCGCTTTATCTGCGCGGCGACCATCTCCGCCTCGCGGCGACCTTGGCAGGAGCAGTAGAAGTGGTGATCGTCCTTGACTACCGCCGCCCACACGACGCAGCTGTGGTTCAGGTCTTGGATGACCATCGCCCGGCCGCAAAATGCGGAGCGGGCCGCCGCGCGTTTCCCGTCATAGACACGCGTCGACCGCGCTAGCCGACCAGTAACCGCACCGCACTGCTCGAACAAGATTTCCACCAACCTCTTGGTAGATGCACGCTCAGCCCGTTTCGAGACCCGCGCCGCCTTGCGCCACCGACGGCTCCCACCAGGAGTTGAAGGGGAGGGTGACGCCACGCGCCGCCGCCTTGAGGCACGGTGCCTCGCGCGCGCGCTCTTAGAAGAGCGCCGCGCCTCGGGCGCGCCAAGAGGCTCGTCGCCCGTCTCCTCACCGACGCTGCGCAGCGCCCTTGACGCCACGACAGCTTGTCGGTAGATGCTGGTACACGATGTATTGGCCTCGTAGTACTGGTCGAGGAAGTTGCGAACGTTGGTGGGTACGACCAACGTCTCCGCTGAAGATCCGCGGTGCACGTGAAGGTGCCCCCCGGCAGAGCGACCGCTCTGGGGAGCCTCCTCACGGGAGCAAGCGCCGGTGTCGTCAGAGGACGAAGAGAGCATGGATTCCCGGTCCCCCCTGGTCGTCCGGCTGCTACCCGCGTCGGCTGAGGCGGTCGCACCGCCGCCCGAGTCGTTCCCAGCACGGAAGGTCTCAGCCGACGCCCCGCCGCCTGCAGCGTTGCTGAGCACCACCCCGCGGAAAACAGCATCCGGTACCACGGCGCAGCCGCCGCGAGCCCCCAGCTGCTCCTCCTGCAAGGCCGCGGCGCCAACCAGAAAAGCGCCGCCGCCGGTGACGACCCCCGAGCCCACGTCGGCGCCCGGCTGCGAGCGGCCCGCCGGTGGTCCAACTGGATCCAGCTGCATGGAGTCGAAGAGTTCCCGCACCTCGTCAGCGTCCCGCTCTTCATCATGCACCCCGCCGCCCGCACCACCCTCACCGGCGACGCCCGCATCCGTCATCCCACCCACACCCCCCCCCCTCTTCCCATGGGAAGAAATCATTGGCACTGGTACCAGCAGCGGTGACAGCCGCCACTAGGGCGAGCGACGCAGCCCCCACACCCCCCCAAAGCGCCGGAACAACTCACAGCCGCTGCACCACGTCAACGCCAGGCACGAAAAGAGCCGATCGTGGTAGTGACAACGGCGAGAAACACGGGAAAAAAGCCAGGCACGGGGCCGATTGCAGGGAGCTCGGGCGCGGTCCAAGACAGGGGGCGCGACCGGTGGCACCGTGCAGGGCGGGGGGGCACGCGGCGGCGACAAGGCGGCGGCGCCGCTGAGGGCAGGAGGGGCACGCGGGAGGAAGGGAGACCGCAGGGAGCGTTGGGTGCAGCACCCCCCGCCGATACAGAGTGTGGGATTAATGACGTTGGTTAACTATCCAGTAAATGGCGACCGACCGTAGACGCGCGATAAAGCGAACGCTATCGCCTTAGAGGCGAGGAAGAAGAACCTTTG
>ENA-ORXR01003553-ORXR01003553.1-marine-metagenome-genome-assembly--contig:-NODE-3553-length-13830-cov-10.343925_pt1 | contig 13830 bp, 6 predicted proteins | sample MGYA00237866_ERZ511479 | MGnify/ENA metagenome assembly ERZ511479 | reverse complement strand
CATCCAAAGAGTGACGAGACCACATCCAAAGCCCATCCAAAACCCGTTTGGATGGGGATTCTGCCGGCGGTGACGATAGCTGTGGCGGGTGGCCGAGCGCCGCCCGCCACGTCAGGCGGCAGCGCGCTGACGGTCCTTGCTGGCTGTGGATGGCGGCCACCACAAGGCACACACCCACACAGGCTGGGACGCGCACCGTACCGCCATGAAGTAATCGGGCGCATCAGCTTTCACCGGATCGGCTGTGAGAATCGGCTGTGAACGACGCCTCGACCAATCAGAGGCCCGTATTTCACCGGCGAGGGCGCTCGATGCCCCCTCAGACACGCCGTCGGACCACCCTTCAATGCGGCCTATCTGGCGCACCCCACAGACACATGCTCGCTGTTGTCTGGGACACGACGTGTCAAGGTCCAGACATGCGGTCGGGCCGGGGCCCCAGACATCAGTGGCAGCACCACCGATGTGCCGCCCACGGCCACCGCACCACCCCCCACAGCACCGATCTGGGACCCCTCCTCAGCATGCCTGTACGCACCCCCCCTGCCCGCCAGATCGGCCGCACCACGGTCGTCGTCCCCACGCGCGGCGCCGGCGACCGTCGGTCCCACGTCCTGCCGCCTCATCCCCCGTTGCTCCCCCCCCCGCCACCACGGCTGGTATGCTGTGCACGCTTCGTGGCGCTCTTTTTGAGTCGATTTGCGGCACTGGGCGCCGCCCCGGCGCGGCGGCGGCCGGCGGGGCGGCGGGTGCGCGGGGGGGGCCGGCGGCGGTTATTGGGGCTCCCCGTCCCTCCCCCCCCCCCCACCACGGCTGGTAGGTTGTGCACGCCTTTTGGCGCGCTGTTTTTGCGTCGTTTTGCGGCGATGGGCGCCGCCCCGGCGCGGCAGTGGCCGGTGGTGGGGCGGGTGCGCGGGGCGGCTCGGCGGCGGTTTTTGGCGCTCCACGCTGCACCTTCTCTCCTCCTCCACGGCCTGAACCTTTATGGCGGACGATCGCGCTCTTCCTAGTTTCTCCCAGCCTGTGGAGTTTCCTTTTGCCGGCTCGCTTGATGCAGCGGCGGCGTTGGCTGCTCGTGTTGCTGTTCTCCCAGTGCAACCGGGTCCGAGCAGCGTGCTGCATTGCTCATCTTCCGCCAGTCGTAGCCGTCATGTCGGTCACTCGTGGAGTGCGCTGATGCGGCAAGCTCGGCGAGATGGGGGCGTCCCTGACCGCGCTCCCCGCGTCCCGAGGCGGTACATCGTCAGGACTAAGGACGCCGCCACCCGTCGGCCGCCTTCTGCCGACGGATCTGGTGGTGGAGATGGTGATGCAGGCGATGAGGTTGAAGACGCGGCCAGCGCTGTGGCGGCTTGGCGTCCTGCCCCGCGACGACGCGCTGAGCGCCCCGCGGTCCTGGTTGAGGACTACGTTCAAGAAGCCCTCGTGGCCTGTATTCAACGGGCCTGCGGACGGCCGACGTCCCAGCCGCTTGTCGCTCGATCCTCAACGGTCACTGCTCGCGTAGTTGGCGACAAGAACTCGCGGTCTCGAGCCGTCGTGCTGCGCACCGGTGTCGGCAAGAAGGACATTGCCATCATGTGGGTATCCTGTCGCGACGGGCTCCTGTGCTCGTGCTTTGCGGGGACTCAGAACGCCCTCTTCCTCTCGGCGTCATCCCGGAGCACCAAGTGCTCGCACACGACCGCAATGGGCAAGGCGCTGGCGGCATCGGGCGTTGACATCCAAACCTTCCGCGGGCGGATGCGGCTGCGTGCCGACGCCGGCGACTTTGCGGTGCCCGACGTCTACGGGTCGGCGGTTTTTTGGGCGGTGCTGTACCGCTCCGTCTTCTCCATCGTGTCCTTCAGCTCCAGCAACGCGCCGGCGTGCATTGCCCCATGTTGTCGCCGTTTTCGTGGGCGGTGCGGGCATGTGCGTGTTGCTCGAGACCGACAAGGGCCCGATGGTTTTTTGGACGTGAGTACCGGGACGGCGCCGGCTGCCGTCAAGGCGCGTCTTCATGCCCGCAAGCACGCCGGTGCCGAACGCGCCAAGGTGATTAACAACGAGGAGGAGGACGAGGGCGTAGAGAAGGAGGAGTCGGACACTATCCGCGGCCCCAACGACGCGGACCAAGCCAAGATCTCCCGCCGCGTCCCCCGCAACCTGCTACCTTGCTCAAGTGAAGCCGACCAAGGAGCGGTGTGGATGAGGACGGCCGATTGGCGGGCGCTCTACGTCAAGCAGCGGGCAGCTGCGCTGGAGGCAGGGAATCACGCCGACCTCAAGACGCTCAACGAGCTGTTCCTCATGGCCATGGCGGGGGGGCACGTTAGAGACGTACGGGACGTGCTGGTGGAGCCTTTTTGCGGAAGCTGTGGCCAGCAGCGAGCGGATCGCCACAAGGTGGTTAAGGAGCCGGCTCAGTTGACGACGCACCACCCAACCGCACCATCCCTTCAGGTATGCTCCGCTTTGCTCATTTCCTTTCTCTACCTCGTTCCATCTCTGTCTTTCTATACGTGAGGCTCGCCGTGTTGGGTCCCGCGCCGCGTCGCGAGGTCGGTCCAACTAACGGTAGTGCCGTTTGCTGTTTGCATCCTGACCGGTGCCCCTTCCTTTTTTGTAGGTCTGCATTGGTCGATGGGAATGTGACGCGGCTGATTGCAAGCGCACCGTCGAGTACGACGGCAACGCCGACGGGGTCTTCTCCATGCGGCGGAAAAACAAGGCCCGGCAGTGGCTGTTGTTCACACGAGGCGTGTTGGACAAGTTGGTGTCGTTCATCATTGCTGGGCGCACCACCTACACGGCGGCCACGCGGCACATCTCCGCCGACGTGCAAGCGTTTCCTCTGCGGCGGCAAGACGTCGTGAAGCTGGGCACGGCCATCATGAAGACGTTTGAGATCCCCCCGCAGTCGGGACAATGCCCCCTTTGCGGCCCCAATCCTGCCTTCATCGTCATCGACGCTCAAGCGCTGGGGTGCTCCGACCCGGACGACACATCACCGCTGCGCCCCGGTGAAAACTGCCCCGTGCTCGACATCCCGGCGTCAAAGCTCTGCATCATTGAGAAAGCAACATTGCGCGACGCCATCAGCAGGGTGCTGCGGAGCTCGACGGCTTTGAACGCGTCACAAGTAGCGGCGCTGCGGGCTTGGCAGAGCTCTGTCGACTCACCCGGCCGCCCCACGCCGGAAGCCGCCGCTGCCAAGGTCTTTTTTCACTTCTTTCCGCTGGGAAACCCGCAGCGCGCGCCGCCGCCCCCACTCCCTCCGGCCGACGAGGAGGATGCCGCCGCGGACTCCGCCGTGCCCGCGGGCACCCCCGCCGCTCCCGCACCAACGCGGCGCCGGTCGTCCATGGGTGCGACCCTCGAGAGCGCGGTGCGCGTTGACATGGACGGCAAGCTGGTGCTTGGCGGGAAAGGACCTGCGCCCAAGAAGCCCGTGGAGATGTGGTACGACCGCGTCGGTTTGTGCCAGCCGGCCTTTGATGTGTACCCGCGCGAGGACGAGGACGTGTGGTGCGCCGTGCGGCCTTTTTTGCACGCGATGCTGACGGAGACGATCTGCGGTATGTTCCAGAGCTTCGACGAGAAGGCGGTCGCGCTGCTCGCCAACGCCATCCGCATCCGCGCGCGGCTCGCGTGGCGCAAGTTCACAGCCGCCGCGGACGGGGTCGGTTACGTGGCAAGCTTCCTGGGGCGCTTTGCGGACGAGCTCGATGAGGACCGCTCGCTGCGCACGGCGGTCGGGGAGCTGCTGCTGCAGGCGGTCTCGATTGAGAAGATTGTCGACGAGGCCTATGACGTGCAGGCGAGCAAGAAGAGCACCCTGGACGCGGGGTGGCACAACGCCCAGTACTGCTCGAGGTGGAAGAGAACCCCGACGCCGGCGGACTACCTGCGGTGGCGGATGGAGCAGACGGACCTGTCGGTGATGGACGAGAATGACCCGCTGGTCAGCTATGAGTATTTTGCCGGGCTGCCCCGCGTGCGGCCGGGCATCTTCGACTCGGAGGCGGCCAAGCGGCGTGTCCAGTACCGCGGCAAGGACCGGCACGCGGCCGACCTGGAGGGGGAGGGGGACGCCTGCAACAAGGCCTTCTCTATCAAGGCCGGGCTGACGCAAGGCGTGTTCAACGTCGTGTGCCCCCACGTTATTACGCTCGGATTTCGCTGCCTGTTCCGGGCGGAAAGCGTGGGGGAGGCGCTGTCGATCGTGTTGGAGCGGTTTCCTAAGCTGCCGGACGTGATTTTCTACGATGTCGCGTGCAAGCTGGACAAGAACGCGATGCGGCGCGTGCGTCCGATTATGCGCGCGCATGGGGTCCGCTGCATCCTAGACAGGTCGCACTCCATCACGCATTCGTGCTCCCCCATCTACATGCCGGATGACAGCTTGGGGTCGACGGCTGGCGTCGCCACCCAAGCCGCCGAGGTGTCCCATTCAATCGCTGTCGTCAACCGGACGAGCTTGGCCTACATGGCCCCGGCGACCTACATGGTGCATAAGATGGTACAAGTTGCCTTCATGAACCTGCGCAAGCTGTATCGCCTGCACGACGACAACTCCTCCGGCGAGAACGACCACGTGTCGCTCGCACCTTTTTTCCACGCCAAGGTCTCCCACCAGTGCTCGCGGGTCTCCGTGTGCGCGTGCAAGCAGTCGGGCGTCGCAGCGATCTCGGTGGAGGAGGAGCATCAAGCGGCGGCGGAGGTCAGCGCGGCGGGGTTGGCCAACTCGACGGGGCAAGCCAACACGGTGGGGGAGGTCAATGCGTCGGGGCAGGCCAACATGGAGGGGCAGGTCGACGCGATGGGTGTGGTCAAGTCGGTGAGCCGCGCTCCCGCAACAACGGGGGCGGCCACTGCGTCGGGGCGGATCCACGCCACGGGGAGGGCCAACGCGGCGCTGACTGCTGCAGCTGCGGTGGCCGCTCTGCCTGGTGTCGCAGGTGCCCACTCACAAGAAGACCCCGGTGACGAGACCGAACAAGCAGCTGTGGAGGTGTGTGCGGCTGGCTTGGCCGACCTCGGCCGGTCTGACTTTATCGACTTGTCCAACGCAGTGGACGACAACGCGAGCGTGGCCGTGACCGACGACAAGGCCCTCGACCAGTTTGAGTACGGGTGGCTGCTCGAGGAATACGAGCTCTCGGCCACACTTCGGTCGGTCCCCGCCCCCAACCCCATGGACACCCAGCCACTGTCCAAGGCGGTGGCTCGGTTGGCACGCAGTTTGGTGAAGCAGCCGGCGGCCCAAGCTGTCCGTCCGCGCAACAAGGCGCGGATCATCCTGACCGGCGCTGACTTCCTGCGGTTGGCGGGGGAGAGCTGGCTCAACGACGAGCTCTTGAACTCGTACGTGGCGCTCATCAACCACCGCGACGGGCTCTTCCGCACCCCGGAGCAGGGCGGGGAGCCAACGTCCTCCGCCGCACGCCCCGCCGTGCCGAGGACCAGGATGTTCAACACCTTCTTCTTCTCGCTGCTGGCGCCGAGCCCCTCCCACTACAGCTACGACCGGGTACGCAACTGGGGTGTCAAGCTGGGGCTGGACCTCAACGACGTGGACAGGATCATCGTTCCCGTCAACATTGGCCAGCTGCACTGGGTGTTGGTCGTCGCTGATGTCGGCAAGCGCATGTTCTACTTCTACGACTCGATGACCCCGGCCGACCGCAACGGCGTGGTTGACACTTTGCGGCGGTGGTTGAGCGACGAGGTGCGCTGCCGTTTGGGCGCGGACATGGTCGGCCGCTGGGACATGGAGACGTGGGCGGTGCGTGCGGACCCGTCTTGGCCACGTCAGACCGATGCTGGCAGTTGTGGTGTGTTTGCTTTGATGGCTGCAGAGTGTTTCTCGCTTGGTGCGCCGCTCCTGTTTTGCCAGCAGGACATGCCTACGCTGCGGGAGCGTACTGCCATTGCTTTGTTTTTTGATGAGGTTGGAGTGGATGCAGACGTGCTCTCGTTGCCTGATAGTGACACGCCGCCGGCGTCTGATAGTGAAGGCGACGTAGTAGAAGAATGAACGGTTTGTCGGTTCCTTTATGCTTTTCGGCGTTGCCGTGCCAGCCCGTTTGGTCCATGACACCGGTCTCTGGTATGCACTAGAAGTGAATGTGTATGGGATAGTGCGACCAGAGCGACGCCACAACGTCCAGTGGGCACGAAGGCGGACAGCGCCACCACAAGAGTGCATATGACCGGTGTTGCAGGAACTATGTGGCCCGCCGCAGTGCACCCAGATGGAGTACGACTGCGAGCTATGCGGCTTGTGCCTTCCTCTGAGAATAAAGCGTGCAGCACATAACCCAACGTCTGTATTCATGGCCACTCGCGGGATCCCAGGGGGGCTTCACGCCGTACAAAACCGATACGCCCAGTTGTGCCAAGAATGTACTGGGCCAGAGAAGCATGAAGTTCACACGTGGGAGGCCACCAACTTACAGTCTAACTACAGAAGCGACAGGAGCAGCACGCGGGGATAGCGCGGGGACGGGAACCTATCAATGTGCAACCACGGAGACAGACCCCAGAACAACCAACCGTGTGGTGCACAACAAGGAGCAGCACACCCTCTTCAGACATGCGCGGTCATGAAGGGCGATGGTCCCAATTGTATCAAAGAAAGTGTGTTCGCGCCGGAGCCAAGGCCCTGACAGGAAGACACAGCCGAGACTGCACAGGGTCAGGTGCGCCGCACCAGTGGAACAGTCACACGAGCATCCCCTCCTCACACATGGACACCTGTATGACCGATGTACAGGCACAACGGAAGAGTCTCTCGGTCTTGCTAATGAGCATCGCGGTGCACAGCGAGGAGCATCGATACTGGAATACATCTGCCACAAAGGTCGGCTCAAGGCTCGGAGTACATACCGGCAAACCAGTTGCAGGTGCATTCCATCGTGACAATGACGACGCCTGGTTACGAAACTGGATGATAGGGTCTGCACACCACAGGCTGGAAAACATCAGACCTCCGTCTGATCAGGACGCCGGGCTTATGTAGCACGCACCAAGTGTGTACTGAAGTGGCACAGGTGAGTGCACTGACGAGAAGAGGCAGATGGACAACGGGGTGCACGTGGGCAGCCAACTGCCAGCTGGTATTGCTCCGAACCACGTTTTCACGGACATGCAGCTGCAACCTGCTCGTCGCGAAGCGCTACCGTCTCTATCAGTTTCATGGGTCAGCCGGCCATGCTCAGGGGGTATGCGGAAATCGGCACCTTCATGGCTGATGGGACCGGGTCGTGGAAGCCTCGGGGAAGGCCAGCTCCTGATCTGCAGCAGTCCACTTGTCAAGGGAATTAGCTGACGTGTACCCTATTCATTGCTGCACTGCGATCTTCGATGGCGTAAGGACTGCCGCGCCCCGTTGACACGTCATTAAAGTAGCCCCGGCAGTACAGTGGACAAGCGGAACGGACTGAACAGGGCGGACACCCAGGGTGTCCGCAGTTGCAACGTGTCGATCTCACGTGCTTGGTGCCCGCGCGAGCTCCTCTTTCCCGCGCTCTTCCCTACTCTTTCTTTTTTCCAAGCGCTTGTTGTCCCGCGCGCCGTCGCCGTAGCTGACACCGCCGCTGCTACCTGGCGGCTCCTGCCCGACCGCTCCTGTTCCCTGGTAGACCTGCACGGCGTATGTTTCTTTTCATGTGCCGGGGTCCTCCCGCTACGACCGCCCGCGGGAGCTGCGGGACTTGTTTCCGCGGCAGTGCCGATATGTTTCTGTGTAGATGCACGGTACCGTCTTCCCTCTGAGGCGTCCTTGAGCTTATGTGCTCCTGCCTGTTCACATCGTACGCTGTCGTGTTGGTTCACTCACAGCAGGGCATCGTGTTCTGTTTTTCTGTCGTGTTGCCGCGCTCTGGATTTTCTCATGGTCCACAGACAGGTCAACAAGCGAAGCGTTGTCCGGGAGGCGCTGCGGTTTGAGTACTTCCACTCGACACGGAGCCCGCGCGCCATGGCCGTCGCTATCGCCAATGCGTGCCGGTATGTCGCCGTGCTTTCACCCGCTGTGTGTGTCATCCACAATCTGACGGACGGGGTCGACATTACGCGTCGCCTGGTGGCGGTTGAGCAGCAAGGCGTGCTAGCTACGCGGTGCTTTCCTTCCCAGAGGGATGATCTATGCTGGCTCACAAACCCCGTGCACACTGAGGCGGTGGCGACTGCCGCCGTGCTCGCTGAACGGGCCGGGCCCATCTCCTTTGACGGCAGCGTCGCCCGCATCGCGGTGGTGACACAATCTTCCTCCTGCTGTTTTGGCATCGACGCGGTTGGTGTGGCGTCGGCGCTGGCCATGGTGCGCGACCCGGCCCTCGGTGCCTGCGTCTTGCACGGTTTTTCCTCTGCGGCGCTTGCCTGGCGGTGGCTCGCCAGCGACGCCGGACGCAATTTGCTTGACGTCATCCGGTGGCCGGTGGAGGACAATGCGGCACTTGCCACTCCCGCCCGCGCGTCGCTGTGCTCGTCCCGCTACGGTTCTCCCGCACGGCTCCTGTCCGCGCGATCAACTGCAGGTGCCGCCGCTGCACCCAATAAGGCGGCCGGTGCCATCAAGGAGCCGCTGGCCAAGCCGCGTATGCCGGATGTTGAGATTGTCAACAGCTCCTGTGCGTCGTGGAGCGGGGAGTCGGATGGTGGCGCATTCCCGCCGGAGGCGGTGCGGGCCTCCTTGCTGGGCAAGCGCGTGATGGCCCCCGGTGGCACCGTCGCGCTGCCAAGCACATCACCCTCGGCATCGCGCGAGGTCGGAGCGCGCACGAGCTCGGTGGCTTCTCCCGAGCGGCGTGTGGCCACGGAAGGGCCCATTGCAGAGCTGGAATTGACCGGCGGCAGCCCAGTCAAGCGTCGGCGGCTGCCGGTGGTCGCGCAAGAAGCCCCTTCGTGGCCGCGCAGCTCGCGTTCGACGAGCGCCAGTGCGCCTCAGTCGCAATGGACAGCCTCTGACGCAAGCGACCTGCTCGACGCCGCCCGTCACATGGTGACGCCGTCAGCGCGTGCTTACTTCGGGCAGCGACCTACCCTGCCCGCGGCCGATCCTGCTGGCCGACCGCAGCAGCATGGCCGACACGGGCCGAGCACCCGTCGCCTTGGTGGCCGAGCTGGGTTACGGCCTGCTTCCACTCGTTGTGAAGACGACCGTGTCAACGGCTCCTTGCTTTCTCCCGACGGCGTTGGGCCGATTGGCCTTCTCGCTGGCGCCGGGAGGTGGGACGACGTTTGCGAGCAGCTCTTTGCTCGAGTGAATAGCGCGTTCATCTCTGGGGGACCTGGTGCCGGCAAGTCCACCATGCTGCGGCGCCTCCAAGTCTTCTTGCGGCAACGTTACCCGGAAGAGGGGGATGTGGTGGTGCTCGCCCCCACCGGTACGGCGGCCAAGACGGCCGGCGGCATGACGTACCACTCGTTCTTCGGGTTTGTGCGGGACTACAACCCGGTGCGGCTCGATCCGAGCGTTGAAGCTGCCCGCCTACTGCGCACGGACCGGTTCCGCCCCATCAAGACACGGTTGGGCCGGGTCCGCGCCGTGCTGCTGGACGAGGTCTCTCTCGTAGGGGCAGACAAGCTGGGAATTATGCACGAGCTCCTCTGCCAGTCGCGGTCTGACTCTGCCCGCCCCTGTTTGTGGTTTGCCTTCGGTGACTTCCTGCAGCTGGGCCCTGTCAAAGGCGCGATGGCATTCACCGCCCCGTGCTGGCGCCAGCTGTTTGGCGACTCCTTCCTGGACCTACCCGGCTCCTTTCGGCAGAGTGACCCGGGCTTCATCCGGGCCGTCCGCGACGCGCGCGCTGGCAAGTGCTCCGACGCGGTCCAGGCGTTGGTCAAGGAGTGCTGGGTCGACGGCTCCAAGTACGAGAGAATGAAGTACAAGATCCTCCACCTGATGCCTCATCACAAGGGGGTCTTGGCACACAACCGTGCCTGCCTACAGCGCCTCACGTCCGGTACCGATCCGGCTGTGTTTTCAGCGGTGGACGACGTTGAGGAGGACCCCGACCGGGACGCCTCGCTTCCCAGACCTGTGCTCGCGGCTGTGTCCGAGACGTCACGGAGGGCCGCGCTCGTGGACTGTGTCGCCCCGGCGGCGGTGCCCCACTGCGTGCACGCTCGCGTCATCATCAACAACAACCGGCGGAAGGCGATGGGTATTTTCCACGGGAGCGTTGGCTTTATCTCCTCCTACACTGACGACGGCATCCCCATTGTCCGGCTGGACAACCACAAGCTGCCGTCTGGCGTCGAGCGCGAGAGCGCAGGAGTGCACGATGCGGGTGATGATTGGATTGAAGTTGCCTGCCCTCCTGTCAAGTTCACTGCCCGCATCCTTGCTTACCCTGGCGCTCTAGCTGTGCGTCTGCAAGTGCCTTTTGTGTTGGGCTGGGCTACGACCATCCACATGTCGCAGAGCTTGAGTATCTCCCGTGCGGTCCTGGACTTGGCCGATTGTTTTGAGGCGGGCATGGTGCAAACGGCCTTGAGCCGGGTGCCTTCCAAGAGTGGGTTGCACATCAAGTCTTTTGTGGCGTCTCGCTTGCGAGCCGACCCAGTTGCTTTGAGTATGTATAGGGAGTGGCGCCGGCTCTAGGTCATAGAGATTTTCTAGGAGGAACAGATAGTACTCTTTTAGTCGCTATGGGTACAGAAAATGCTCTTCTAGTCGCTGCGGTTGACCATCAGAGCGCACTGGGGTCGGTCGTACATGAGAAGCTTGAGCTTCTGTCAGGTCAGCCGCCACGGCTTTGCTGCATCTCCTCGGCAGTTCTCCTGCGACCCAGCCCCCCCCCACTCTGTCTCTATGGACTGATCAGGCAAACTGGAAAACGTAGGAGATACGGTAGGCAGTGCTGCAGTGAATGCTGAAGGAGAAACCCCGACGCCAACAACCACATTGGGTACGTCACGCATCCACGCCCTAGCCACATCACCCGATCGACTTGCACCTGCAGACGACACAGCATGCCCCGCAAGGGCGCCTTTGCCGGCTCCTTCTACGGGGGCTAAGGACGGTGGGACTTGTGGAGTGTGCCCGGCCGGTGCTACTCCACTACCACATTGAGCACCGGCACGCGCAGGAATGACCGCAGGGGCAGCCTGCTGCGCAGTGCTTGCAGCGACCTTCCGCGGTCGGGGAGCGCGCGCCTTCTTAGCGCCGTTGGGTGGTTGCTTGGGCGCGGTGGAAGAGGCGCCGCGCCGCACGACAGTCGCACCGTCATTCGGAACACCAGACGGATCCCCTTCTGCAGCAGCAGGTCGGGGAGGACGGCGTCCCCTCGTTGCCACCGGCGACCGCATCGCCCCGCGAGGGCCTGGTGCGGTCGATGCAGGTGCGGGCGCCGCCGCCGAGCCGTCGGAGGCTGTGGATTCGGATGCCGCGGAAGCAGGGCGGCCGGTCGGAGGTCGACCAGTACGAGGACGAGGCTTTTCCTTGAGCATTTTCTTCCGCTGTGCCCGACGTCTGGTCGCCTCCTTGCTTTTGTCGGCTGCCACATCCGACTCCATCGCGGCATACTCCACATCGAGGTCTTGTGGGAGATAATCTTGGAGCGCGGGCACATCAAAAGATGGGGCAGCCGGGGCAGCCGGAGCACCACCAGTGGAAGCCGAGCCGGCCTGCTGAGCCGGGCCGCTAGTAGATGAAGACGGCCCCAGCCCGGCGGTGTAGAACTCATGTCGGGATGCCGTTGTCAAAGGCGCGTTCTTGTTGACGTCGGACCGCCCGGCAAAGGCCAAGTCGGTCAGGATGGGCCCAAAGCCCTCCTCCTTTGTCACCATCAGCAACAGGCAGGCGACGACGACCGTCAACTTCATTGGCGCCTTGCCGCTGACCCGCTGCACGCACTCGACGGCGGGGAGCTCGTTCTTCTTGAAAAAGCGAGACGTCTTGACGCTCAAGTCCTCCAGCGCGCTGTTGGTGCCGGTCATGTTGACGAGAATGGCCCACCGAGAGGATGCTGCCAGGCGCTTGCGGTTGAGCAAAAACGCCAGCGTACCGTCCGGGGGTTTGGTGCTGCCTAGATCTTGGGGGGCTTTCCAATGAGGCCACCAGGCGCGACACATGCGCCAGATCGCGTCCGCCTCCGCCTTGGCGCCGGTTGGTCGAGTGGTGCCGGCAGGAGGAGGCTCCAGCCGGGAGCGTGCCAGGCAAAGAAGCCCATCAATGAGCAGCTTGCGCAAGACGTCCTTTCCGTCAGGCTTGTCCATAACCGTCCGCAGAACCGAGACGACCACCTTGACGGCGGATGCGGAGGGTTGTACGGTCGGCTGCTCGTCAAACAGGGCGTACGGCGGGATGGTCCAGCTGTCGCCGTCGTCGATAACCTCCGTGTCGTCCACATCGGCCGCCGCACCGGCGCCTGCTGCCTCGTGGATGCTGGACGAGTCGGCGTCATCGGCGTCGTCGCCGGCGCCGGCACTGCCGGAGGCGCCGGATCGTCGGGCGTCTCCGGCGCCCCGGGAAGACCCGGGCGCAAGAATCGTGGTGGACACGACCATGCCCCCTGGCGGCAGCAATCCCTCGCCCTCCCGTCCATCCCCCACAAGACTCCCATTGCGTCCGGCGAGCTCACCCGCCAGCCCATTGGCGGAAATGACGCGGCCTTCCATAGGCACTAGCTGCTCACCATCGTCACCACCCCTGTCCATCTCCCCAGGCTCCAGCTCCACGCGACGGGCAGCGGCCGCCGGGTCGTCGGTCGTCGTCGACACAACAGCCCCGCCACGTGGTAAAGCACCTGCCGTAGGGGCCACCTGCTGGTTCGAAGCCGGCTGCGACTTGCGCAGCAACAAAGCATTGGCCTCCGCCAGCGCGTCCGCTTCGAGATGGCGGTACGCAAAGGCGAGGCCGAGGTTGACGATGCGCTCGGAGTGGCTGTTGGCGTCCGTGAAGAAACCCAGCCGGTCGACCACCCGGATCCAGCGATGGGTCGGCGCTTCTTGCGGGTTTGTCGACACGACCATTCGGCTGACGGCACAATGGAGCGCGGCGCCGTAGGGCGCGAGGTGGAGATCCAGCTTGGAGGCCGCGTCGTACAGGTTGCGCAATAACGAGCACAGGAAGGTCATGTTCTTTTGCTCCGTGATGCCAAGATGCTGAAAGAACTGCACGTACAGCCGCCGCTCCGCCGCGTTGGTGCCCGGCTCCGCAGCGTTGGTGCTCGGCTCCATGACAATTCTTCGAGCACAGGTGAACAGCAGCACAACGAGAGCAACATACAAAGGAACAGGCAAATAAAAATGAAGCAGGAGCGTGAGAAAAAGAACGAGGCAGCAGCAAAACTGTGCACCAAAGAAAACGAGGTGGCGCTCCCTGTACCCCGCACGCAGAAAAGCCATGCAAACGTACAGCTCGGCAAGAGTCTCTTGTCCAATCCACCGTCACCACCACAACGTCCCACCCCCCCCCACGGAATCCTCAGTACCGCGCAGGGATCCCACAGCCGGGGCAAACGAGGGCGTTAACGTCAACCAACAGCCCCCGCTACCAAGACCGCCGCGACACCGCTCCCGTCGAGCACAAAGAGCCCAGTAGCAGGACTACCCGGCAGCAACGCAGTGCACGACATAGCAATCCGCCCGCGTGGCCCGGTCGTGCTCGCTGTCGGGTCGTCCTGCACCCACCGACGTGGCGCCCAAGGGCGCCGCAAGACCGTCAATCGGCGGCCGCCAAGGAGCGCGCGCAAAGCGCTGGGGCCCCAATCTCAAGGAGCCCATCCTTGTCAATGATGTGGTGGCCGCCAATCCATGGCAATCGCAGGCAGCCGACCAAAAATCGCCACGGATTCCGGTCCATAATTGGACCACGGTCCAATTAAGCACCCCCCC
>ENA-ORXR01003552-ORXR01003552.1-marine-metagenome-genome-assembly--contig:-NODE-3552-length-13835-cov-5.659544_pt1 | contig 13835 bp, 9 predicted proteins | sample MGYA00237866_ERZ511479 | MGnify/ENA metagenome assembly ERZ511479 | reverse complement strand
GTTCTCATGAGGTTACGCCCGAAGGGTTTGCGCAGCCTTCAATTCGGCGAAGCCGCTTTTCTATCCAACAATTCCTTTAAAACGACAGGTTGCCGAGTTTTTCAACACCCTGTTAGAGCTAATCCTTCACTTCCCAGATAAAGTGCTGCAGCCTTAGCTTTTCAGCGCGCTTTCTGGCCTCCTCAGATCGTGACCCTCTCGTCACGGCCATCCTTTCGGCAACCGTCACTGCGGCCTCGTGACGTCCCAGCCGTTCGAGAAATTCGAGGTTGGTGAATCCGACACGATAGAGCCACTGCAAGTCTGAAGGATCATCCATATCACGCAGGGTTGCATCGCTCAAATCCAGAGCGTCGTAGCAGGCTTCGACGGCGCCTTCGATGTCACCGACACGTTCTTTGATTTTGGCAATGAGGTAGCGCCCTTGCAGGTGGGCACCTCTGTCTTCGAATTCGTGGATCAATTGCCAAGCGGTTCCTTCGGCGACTTCGAGAAGAGCTGGATCGCGTTCTCCTAGAATCATGAGCGCTTCGCTTTTTTCGGCGATTGCTTCGCGCCGCAGATCGGCGTCGGCCACTGTTTCAATCAGCACGCTTAGGCCTGCGACAGCCTCATCATGTCGGCCCAGTCGGCGTTTCGCTTTGGCTTGATAGAGGCGGGCAACCGGAGCCAATTCGCCTTCCAAGTCGACGACTTGCGCGAAAATAGCGACGGCTCGATCGAGTCCCTCGGGGTTGAGCAATGACATCGACGCCCTGCCTGCAAAGAACAAAGCAGTTTCGGCGAGTGGATCGTTGCCTAGCTCGTTGGCCAGGATTTCGAACTGAGTCTGGGCATTTGGATAGTCTTGTTGGCGATCGTAGACCTCAGCCAATTTCATTCGTACTCGGACGCGTAGTTCAGAAACGGCGTCGGATTCGCCAGTCCAGCGTTTTAGGAACGCAGTAGCTTTGTTCACAACCGCTTCGTCATTGAGCTTTGCTTCTTCGATGTAAATAGCTGTGTAGTCGGCCCGTGCTTGAAGAGCTGGGCTGTCTAGCCCCCGCGCAATTGCGGACTGCAGATGCTCTAAGGCGGCCTGTGGACGTGGGGGAAAAGCGAGAAGTTGAGTTTCTGCGAGCACCAATTCCATTTCTGCAGCACGATGGTGTTCGGGGTGAGCTTCCAAAAATTCGGCTAATAAGGTAGACGCTTGGCGGTCGAGTTTGGCTGCCGCATGCACCGCGCGTTCGGCGGCGATTTCAATGCGGACGGTTTCGCTGATCCCGAGGGGAGCGAAATTCGCGGTCGCTTCTTGGAACGCGGTTTCCTCACCGGTTCGAATCGCAGCGATCGCCGCATTGACCCCGATCGACAGTCGATCGATTGGCTCCGCGCTCTGGTTGGCTGATTTCGAAAATGCTTTGGCGGCGCTATCGAATTCACCTCCCGAATAATCAATCATGCCGATCAGGTAGTCCAGCCGGGCTTGGAGGTCGGGCATCAGAACGGCTTGTGGTGCCGCTAGTTCTAGACTCTGGCGAGCGAGTTCGGTTGATCCGGCGCGGGCGTGAATTTCAGCCATATCGAGATGGACTCGCCGGAGCAATGCCCGGCTGCCTGGAAAGCGTTCGATGGCAGCAGAATAGGTTTCCAATGCCGCTTCTGTATCGCCTCGATCACGGGCACGGACTCCGATGAGATAGAGTCCGAGCCCCGCACGCTCAGAATATTCTGGAGCCGAATCTTTAGACCAAGTCTCCAGCGCTTCTCGGACTCGTGGTTCCTCAAGCAATCCATATCGCCACAGACGGTCGAACACCCGATCGAGATAAGGCGTCGTCGGGTTGCGGTCGATAAACTCAATTAAGATCGGTGCGGCTTCTTCCGAACGCCCCAGACGGGCCAGGCTGTCGCTGATCGATGTTCGAATCAGCAGCTGCTCGGTTTGACTAGCTCGAGATTCGGGTTTGAGCAGAGGCCGAAGGGTGTCGATTGCTTCCGCATGCCTCTGAACAAGCGTGAGTGCGCGAGCATTCGAGATCGCGTGGGCAGCAGCATAGCGCTCCGGCCATGGCTCGTTGTCACCAGCTTTGTCACCGAGCACACCCAGGGCGCCTTCACCGTTTTTTTGGAGCACGAACAGCTCAGCGAGCCGAAGCCGCGCTTCGTGACGGCGTGGGGAAGTCAAATGATCTGCAAGTGGTGCCAATACAGCAGTTGCCTCTTCGACCCGTCCGAGGGAATGAAGAAGACTCTCAATGGTGAGGATCGCTTCGGCCCAATGCGGAGAGTCAGCTTGGGACGCGATGGTTGTGAGTTCGGCGACCGCTTCATCGAAGCGGCCGGTTCCAGCCAACGCAGCGCCTCGCCAGAATGGTGCACTTTCAGTGCCCAGAGCTTCGAGCGCTTCGGTATTCTGGCCGGAACGAACCAGAGCTTCGACCAGCATCATCCGCGTCGGCTTGTCTAGGCCAGATTGGTCAAGGCGGGCGAGTTTTCTCGCTGCGACTTCGGGTAGGTTATCCGCGAGTGCCCTCTGGGATGCGGCAACGATCTGATCCCGTTCGCTTTCCGTAGACTCTTCAGACTTGGCAGGAGTCTGAGCGCTGACGCTTGTCACTATCAGAGTCGCGGCTACCAAACTAAACCAGCGAACTATTGCTGAGGGTGTGGAATGACGCATGGCACAGGTTTCTGGAATTTTGCGGAGTAAGATAGCTAGGTTCTGACTAGTCAGTCCCTCTCTAATCTAGCAGGGGGAAGAAAAACTCCGCAACCGGTGGTTTCAGTGAACATCCAATTTTGGACGAGATCCGTTCCTCTTGCTTGCACGCCGCGTCGCCCCTACGCTCGTAATCGATGAACCGGAAATCTAAATTACTTCCTTTTGCTCTCGGTGCCGCTGGTGCGACCGCTGTTTTCCTACTCATGGGAGCCGCTCCCAAGGAGGATGCGTCTGCAGCATCACCTCCAGTGGCCAATAAAATTGTTCACTATCAGCTCTTGGGAGCGGAATCAAACTTGCAGCTAGGTATGGCCGTCGAGGCGACCCTCGATCAGGGTTGGGTGCTGTTTGGAACTCCGGTCATCACAGATGGCCGTTTTTATCAAGGGATGGTCAAGCGCGTCAGTGAATAGTTCTTAGTCTGACCAAAGCCCATATCTTCCTTTATCGATGAAGAACCTATCGATTTTCCTGCTCTCGGCCTTGTCGCTCGCCCTATTTGGGTGCGAAGCCTATCAGCCTGATCCATCAAATGCTAACCGGCCTCGCTCGATTCACTGGAAGAGTGATTTACCGCGCGGTTTTGCTGGTGGAACCAGTGGGGTGGGAGGCTCCATCGCCGTAGAGATCAACGGAACACGATATTTGATTAGTAACGATCCAATCGGTTACTACAATGAGATTTCAGCGACTGACTATCGTGAGCTAAAAATACCTCCGATGGCCGTTTCTGCTGCTGCGGCATGGTGGGGTGGCCACGGGGAAACCCTGTTTCTTCTCCCGATCGAGACTGGCGTCGTCGATGTATATTCGGCTCGATATTCTGAAGTCGATCATAGCCGGCCAACCTACGAGAAGATTAAACAAATTAGGTACTAGGATGATTGAGGATGACCGAGATAGATAAGAGAGACGATCCAGATTTCATTCCTCGTGAGCGCGAGATTTCTTTGTGCCCATGTAAGAGTCGATTGGCCTACGAGGAGTGCTGCCTTCCGTTCCACCACGGTCGGGCGCAGCCAGAGACCGCTGAGCAATTGATGCGTTCTCGCTACAGTGCTTATTTTTTCCGTCGTGTGGAATACCTTGTCGAGACCACCCATCCCGACACGAAAAGCCCGACCCTTTATGACGAGGTGTCGGAGAGTATCCATGGGGCCAATTGGAGTAACCTTACCATAGTTGATGCCGCACGCGGTGGAGTAAAGGATCGCAAAGGCGTCGTGGAATTCATTGCTGAGTTTTACATCGGGAGCGACAAACATGAGCTCCGTGAGCGGTCGAAATTCAAACGTTTTAAAGGGCGTTGGAAGTATCTCGATGAAGACGCGAGCTAGGGAGTGCCAAGGCGCTTGAGTCAGCAGGGAAACGACGCAAACCTACGAGCGCGGCTTGCTAAGCACTCCGAGATCTTCCAGCGAGCCGAGCGGCAGGCTGCCGAGTTCCAGCTGAGCGAGAATTTCGCGCAGAATGAGAAGACTTGCCACGGTGTCGTAGAGGGCATCGTGCCAGCCGAGCCGCTGTTGTTTGTCAGTTTCGCAGAAGTCTCCGATTTCGTCCACCAACCCTAGAGCCCCTGCGCAAGTTCCCAAACGGTGGTCTTCTAAATCCGGGAGCGTCTTCCGAGCTAGACTGAGAGTGTCGAGCCATGGCCCAAATCCATGCATCGGATAGGCGCGCAGGAACTTTCGTTCGGTTCCTGCGCCGTGAGCTACACAGACTCGGTTTTTCAGTAGTCCGCGAACTGTAGGCCACAGGTCATTCATGCTTGGCGCGCCTTCTAGGTCAGCCGCGGTAAGGCCGTGCACTGCATCACCAGCCCTCCAGACAATGGGACTTGTTGGTGCAATAAATTGGTGGAGGGAGTTGGGGAAAATCGTTCTCGATTTGTTGAGAACGGCGATGCCAATTTGGATTGGCATGTCAGTCTTGCCAGAGCCAGCCCCCGCAGATTCAAAATCGATTCCGGCAAATTCGACCTGATCGATCGGCGTAGATTGGTCGATCAAGGGCGCTCAATCGATACCGACCAAATCGCGATGTTGGAGTCAGCTCCCGACGAAATGATGCGCTGGCTGCCGGCCGTAGTGACCCAAGCGCAACCGCGCTGATGAGCACTCACTTGTTTGATTTCGGACGATTCTTGCCCATCCCAGAAAACCAAATCCCCATTTCCCATTGCCATGACAAACACGTTACTCTCTAGAGCAGTCGCGCGGTTGGATATTTTGTTAAACCGACGGAACTTCGCTTCTTCGCCTGACCCACTGCTGGCAGAAAGCATCTGTCCCGCAACAAACACTAGGTCTTGTTCTGGTGAAAAACAGGCAGCACCTCGGGCTTCTGGATTCGTCCAAACCACGTTTCCACTCTCCGTTGACAGTAACTTAGCACCTCCTGATTGGCTCCCAACTAGGACTTTCGTGCCGTCGGTAGAGAGGGCAATCGTGTTAGCGTTTTTAAATCCTGTTGGATAGCGATCGAGGATCTTCGAATTGGCGATATCCCAGTAGCAGATTTCGCATTGCTCACCAATCTGGGTCAGTGCGTACAAATGTCGCCCATCTTTCGCATACACCAAGTCGCTGATATTAGAGCCGCCACCTTCAAAATGTCGGACTCTCTTGCGGGATTCCATCGACCAGACTTCGATCGTGCCCGATTCGCAGGACACGGCGAACGTTTTCGCGTCGGGCGACAGAGTCACTGCCTCGACCGGGCCGGAACTGCTGAGGGTCTGCAACAAGACGCCGGTTCGGGACTGCCAGATTTTGATTTTTCCGTCACTGCCCCCGCTGACTAGAAGAGGGCTTTTTGGCGAAATCGCGACCGAAGTGACGCGCCCGGAATGTCCAGTCAGAGTGTGCAATCGCGTCAGTTTGACCTTGGCGAGATTAGCGGACGAGACCGGCGGGGTTCCTGAGTCAGGTGCTTCGAAATGCTCAAGTTCGGAGAGAAAGGCATCGACCCCCGCTGCGGCAGATGAGTTCCCCGCCGTGGTGTAGGTCTCTCGGAGTTCAAGGGCGGCGTTGCCAGCGGCGGAGTGAGCTACCGAAAGCTTACGATCTCTCAGGCCCTCTAATTTCGACATTTCAGTCGCGAAGACTTCTTGTAACCGAGCGATGTCAGAGTTCGTTGAAGGGGTTTTCGGAGCAGTCATTTCTCGCCCGACTCGCTCGGCCTCTTCACGGACAACGAGCACCGCACTCAAATCGCCTGTCGCCGCCGTCTTCTCTTCGATACGATCTAGGGCACCCAGATACTTCTCTAGGAGATCAGCGACTCCTTGGTCGAAATCCGGATCAATCTCGGCCTCACAGTAGGAGGTCAGCTTGGATCGGATCGCGGTGAGAGCTTCGGTCTCGCTTGCCACGATCGGCTCATCCGGAACGGTGGTATCAGAGGTTGTCGTCGTTGACGTCCCGTCAGTTGATGAATCGGGAGACCATTCGATGATGAAACTGCGTGGTTTTCCCCCCGGAGCCATGCCCCAGTAGCCGCCCTCGTGGGTGGCCACAGAACGCTTACTGGCATCGCCCACATTGCCGAATTTACTATAGGCCATCGGTTCCTCATTTTCCCACAGCCAGGCACTTCCATCGTACTTTGCGCCAATGAAGAAACCGCGCCTCCCTAGTATTTCATTCTCGTCGCTAGCGAATTGTTCCCTGATGAAGGTGTCCTCTTCTGGGTCCCCAATCGTTACCAAGTGGCCTTGCATGAGTTTCGCGACGGCCGAGGCACGGCGGAAGTTCTCCTGTTTAAGGATTCTGGCGTAGGCGTGGCCATTAAAAATCTTGAGGACGTTGTAGTCCTCTGATTTTAGGGGCTCGCCACTGTCGATTGCTTCACGCAGTTTGACGAGATCTTCGCCGATCTGAGCCCGTCTATCGGTTGGAGTGGGATCGGTGTTCGTCCCAGTGTCGGGTGGGCTGCTGGTTTCTCCGTTTGCTCCATCACCTTCGCCATTGTCGTTGATTGCGACAGGATCAGTTGTAGCGGGTGGGACTGGATCAGTTGGAGTCGCTCCGCCGTCGCGATTAGGGACGGTGATATCAACGGTGAATTTGTCTTTCAATACGAACCAAGCTCCCCCGCCGATTGCGGCGAGTGCGAGAAGCCCGACGAGAACACCGATGCCTCCCTTGCTGCCTTTCTTCTCAATTTCAGCGACTCGAGCTGCTCCCTCTTCTGAAACTTGTTTCCGCTTGGCAGAGACGCTAGATGACGGGGACTTTCCAGGCTGGGATAGGTTCTGGCGGCACGTGGCGAGCTCTGCGGAAACTTCGTCAACATTGCCGAACCGTTCATCCAAGTCCTTGGCTAAACACCGACTGATCAAGTTGTCGATCGGTGGCGATGTCGATGCCAGTTTCGATGCCGGAGCGTAATCGTCGCCGCGGGGAATCTGACTGGTCAGCATCTCATAGAGCATGACCCCGAGTGAGAACACATCCGCGCGGTGGTCGACAGGGAGGTCTCTGGAAAACCGCTCTGGGGCTGCGTAGTCGGGAGTGCCCATGTCCTCCTCCGCAGCATCGACTTCGTCCCGCCCTGCGATCGCCAAACTGGCCAAGCCGAAGTCGAGCAACTTGGCTCGCCCCTCTTTGTCGAGCATGACGTTCCCCGGTTTGATATCGAGGTGGATGACGCCCTTGCTGTGGGCATAACTCAGGCCCTGACAAATTTGAGCAAAGAGAGCCAGCGTCTTCTTCTCTTCAAGCCCGCCGGCTTGGATTAATTCGTGGAGTGTGTAGCCATCGACATGCTCCATGAGGAAGTAGAAAAACGAGCCAGCTTCACCGAAGTCGAAAATCGAAACCACATTCGGGTGGTTGAGCTGAGCCATCGCTCTGGCCTCACGGCGGAATCGCTCCGCATCTTCCGGGTCTTGGGCGACCGCTGGAGGCAAAATTTTCAGCGCGACAATCCGATCGAGCTGCGGTTGCCGAGCCTTGTAGACAGCGCCCATGCCACCACAGGCGATTAACTCAAGAATCTCCAACTGCGGGAACAGTTCTTGGAGTTCCTCGGGGCTCGGAGCATAAAAGTCACCGGGCGTCGGTGCGGCGCTGTCGGTCATGGGAGATCGTATTGGAGAATCGGAGTCGAAATTGAAGCGCTGGCTTTTGCGCGACTGACATAGGTTAGAAAATGAACGCGTTGGTTACAAACGTATTCCACCGCTATGGCTCACTTTCGAATGGTCTGGTTTCAAATGGTGGAACTCCTTCGCTTTCGGCGGCGTTCGACCTTTATCACGGATGTTCAGCTAGCTTCCTTGCAGCGCTTTTCAGAAGGCACATGCCAAAAGCCCACAAAAAAGGGCGGCAACCCGTTCAGGTTGCCGCCCAGATTTTTCGTTGGTGACGCTATGCCGCGTTCTCGTCAATTTTAACGGCGCGATAGCCACCCTTGGCCTTGAAGTAGATCATCAAGAGCAGATAGATCACAGCCATTGCAGCTGGAATCAGTGAGTCCGTCTTAAGTGTCCTACGGTTACCCCGGATATCAGCTTCAACGACGGTCGTCTCGGCAGCGGTGCGTTCATCCGCAGCCTTGCCTTTCGCTTCTTCCAGACGTTTCGCATCGATTGGCGTTACTTCCTCGAAGCCCAAGAATGCACTTGGGTCGCCGGTGCTTTGCCATTCAGCTGAGATTGCCGCATCGGCAGTCTTCAACTCTTCGGCGGAGTAGCGGTCTTTAAAGTAACCGAGTCCAGCCGAACCGATGAGGCCAGCGGACATCATTCCGATACCTCCCATCAAACTCATAGCGACGGCACCCGTTGCAGGGAATCGGTCACCGACAACTGCCAGCATGGTTGGCCAGAAGAATGTCTTACCGATCGAGTAGATCAACACGGCACCGATTGCTGGGCCGAACGAGGTGATTGCGGAAACGGCATTCAAACCGATGCATGCAATGACCGCACTCGCGAACAGCAGGCTGATTGGATTGAGTCCAAGTTTGTCCTCGATCCAGTGGGCGCAGAAACGGAGCAGGAACATACCCAAGGAGGTGATCACGAAGAGGATCTTGCCTTGTTTCTCGTCCAGAATCGCTCCGGTGATGGCTTGCATCCAACCGTCAGTTCCGAGCTCAACCGCACCAACCATGGCGTGGGTGATGAACAGAACAAAGATCAGCCAGTGACCAATAGCGAACTTAGTGACCGAACCAATCCACAACAGTGTTCCAGCACCGATCACAGCCGCTAGGATCTGAGGAATGCTAGAACCTTCCGCGAAGAAGGGTAGCTGAGCGAATGTGCCTTTGAAGAACAGGTAGAGCATGAATGCCACCACTGCACCGCCTAGGAGACCGATATCCTTGAACATTCCGCCAAGACTGAGCCCCTTCTCAGAAGCTTCAGAACGAGGGTATTTCTGTCCGAGGAACATCACTCCGTAAATCAGGGTTGGGATAAGATAGAGGGACAACTGGCCTTTCCAGCCCATAGCGTCTTCGCCACTGCCACCCAAGAACCATCCGATCATACCACCGAGAATCATTCCAAGAGGCCATGAGGCGTGAAGGATGTTCAGGTAGTGAGTCCGGTTCTCTGGGAAAAGCGTCGATACCAGAGGGTTCGACACCGCTTCGAGCGTTCCATTCGCGTAGGCGAATAAGAACATTCCCCAGAACAGGAAGTTGTAAGCTGTTTCCATCGACTGGCCTTCCGTTGCACCAAAGGTGACGAATGCGGACAGCACGTGGAACAAGAAGGCGGCAAACACGAGTTTGCCGTAGCCGATCTTGTCGACGATCACGCCGCCAATGATGATTCCGAAGCAGAACCCTGTGAAGCCAGCTCCACCGATCGCTCCGAGCTGAGCTCCGGAGAATCCGAATTCCGAGGCCCAGTTACCAAAGATTCCGCCTCGAACTCCAAAGCCAACACCCGCAGCCAAAATGGCCATGAATCCGGCCCATAAGAGGCGCTTTCTGTTTATCTGATTATCGCTCATCCTTTAGAATTTGGTCTCATTGGTTGTTGTTGTCTTTGTGCGTCAATTAACGGCGCGGGTATCGGCTATCTTCCCGAAAAGGGGACGAAAGGCTAGCGGAAAGGAAGGTTGTTCCATGATTCCGAGTCCCTCGGCAAGCCAAAAACCGTCGTTTTTCTCTTCAAAAACATTGGATTGTGACGTGCGCTGGTCTTGATCCGTGCTTTCGATGGTGATGCTCGAAGACCTCAAAGCCCAAATCTGCCAAGCAAATATCGCTCTTGTGGAAGAGGGTTTAGTCCGGTTGACCTGGGGGAATGTCTCGGGGATCGATCGTGATAAGGGGATTTTCGGCATCAAACCTTCGGGCGTCTCCTACACCGATCTGACCCCATCAGACATCGTCTTGGTCGATTTGGAAGGGGCGAAAGTTGAGGGTGAAATGAATCCTTCCTCGGATACCAAAACTCACCTTCATTTATTTCGGGAGTTCGAGGACATCGGGGGCGTGACCCACACGCACAGTCCCTACGCGACGATGTTTTCCCAAGCTGGCCGCGAGTTGCCTTGTCTGGGGACGACCCATGCTGACCACTTTTATGGCACGGTTCCGGTGGCGCGATTCCTGACGCCCGAAGAAGTCGAATCTGACTATGAGCACCATACCGGAGTGGCGATCGTTGAGCGATTTCGCGAGCTCGATCTGAAGCCGATGGAGATGCCGGGCGTTCTTCAGCACGGTCATGCGCCGTTTACTTGGGGTAAGAATGCCATGGATTCGGTCAAGAATTCCGTCGCTTTGGAAATGTGTTCGATGATGGCGCTCCAAACCTGGCAGCTCAATGCCGACGCTGAGCCGATTCCCGCGCACATTCTGGATAAGCATTATCTTCGCAAGCACGGCCCTGGCGCGTACTATGGGCAGGGGAAGTCCTAGGGAAACTCGACCAGACGGCGTGATTAATGACTAGTTAGTGAAGCGACTGAGAATGAATCAGAGAGGGGACGATGGAGCCAGGGGGACGGTTGCCGCGATCGCGCTGGTTGCCTTTGGGTTAGTTGTCTATGCTCCGACCCTCTCTGCCGAATCGTCATCTGGGAGTCCCGCCACCTGGAAGCAGGCATTGCCATTGCTTGAGCGCTATTGTTTCGATTGTCACGACAGTGATGTGGCGAAGGGCGATGTCGACCTGGCTGTGTTCCGTGATGAGGCAGAAGCGATGGAATCTCACGAGCTCTGGGAAGTCGCCGGACGGCTCGTTCACGATTACGAGATGCCGCCTTCGGACAAGAAGAAGCAGCCAACCGAAGCCGAGCGTGCCACGATTCAGAGTTGGATCCACGGTGCCCTTGACCGCGTCGCCTTGGCCAACGCCGGCGATCCTGGCAGAGTCACGATCCGGCGCCTGAACAATGCCGAGTTCGACAATACGATCCGCGAACTGACTGGGTTAAGTCTTAATCTATCCCGACATTTTCCGAAGGATGGTGGCGGGGGAGAAGGCTTCGCGAATACCGGAGACATTCTGTTCACCAGCCCCGATCAGCTTGAAAAATACATCACAGCTGCCCGTCAAGTAGCTGAGCGAGCCGAGATTCTTCCGGGAACTGGACTGACTTTTCAAAGCGACCCAGTTGGGATTCGAGGAGCGCAGGTGGCGAAGTCCGAACTGCTTCTTCGATCGAATCATTGGTATCGCGAACGTGCTGCTGAGCTGTTGCCGAAAACCGACGCCGACTTGAGAATCGCTGACTACTCCATAGCCATTTGGAAATACGCTCACCGGGACGTCACAGGAGTAGGGGAGGACTTGGCTAATCACGCCAAGAAGGAAGGACTCGATCCAGATTTTTTAGCGAACTGGTGGACGTTCTTTAATCTAGAAAAGCCGACATCACGATTCACTGGCGCCACTTGGACGATGCTCCGCGACATGCCCGCCCCCGATCCCAAGCGGCCAAAGGAGGTTCCGGAGTCGGTTCGAGAAATCGCCGCAAACATCGCGCATTGGCGACATGCCTGGCTCGTCGAAGTCTCTCCAGGCTACTCGGTTCAGCGTCTGCAGCAGGACATGGACAGTCTCAAGCAAGTCAAAGCAGGGGTTACGATCGACGAGGGTGAGGGGCGAGTGGTATCCATCGTCGTCACCCCGGCTGGCGACGGTGCTGCTGGCGACCTGGTGCGCTGGGACGAACTTAAGCTTCAGATGCGCTCTGGTGGTGAGCAGAACCTGTTCGACTACCTGCGAAGCCATCGAGATTGGCATCAGAAAGAGCTCTCTGCGCTGCCCGACGGCCAAAATCAGGATCAGCGAGCCCAGCACATCGCAACCTTAGAAAACCTCAGTAAGATCTTAGCCCTTCCCGGAACTCATCCCCAAGAAGGCAAGAATGTCCCCGCCCCATCGTTCGTTGTGCAGGCTCCATTCCGTATCGACTTTTGGGTTAATGATGACGTCGGACGGGTCATCGGTTTTCCGAATCTCATTCAAGATCACCCCGAACGAGACAAGGCGACGGTTCAGGCCTATCTCGCGCTTGATCTTCCGAGCCGCCCTCTACCTGCCCTCGTCGCCGGCCAAAACATCATTTGGCACCGAAGCACGTCTGGCCACTGGCAGACGTCCAAGGAATTTGTGGAAATGAAGAACCTGTTCCCGGACAGCCGAGACCGCCGCATTGATAAAGTTGAGCTCAATATTACTCGCCCGGCTGATCGATTTTTCGGAATCTACCACCTAAATGATGACCAATTGTCCCGCCGTCTTCCAGTGCAGGAACAAGGTATTCCGCAAGCTCTGAAAACCGATCTCTTTTTCACCGAGCGCGGTGATTCGCTCTCCAAAGAGAATGCCAAAATGTGGGACAAGAAACTGCTCGGCCACCTCCATCAGTTTGCCAAACGCGCGTGGCGACGCCCGATCTCGAAATCGGAAATCGCGGGTCTGAGCGAAGTCTATCAGGCCGCCCTTAGAGAAACCGAAAACCGCGAAGAGGCGGCTCGCGAGGTGGTGGTTCGGTTGCTGGTTTCGCCTCATTTTCTTTTCAAGACCGAGCCCCCACGCGGGAATGATGCCGAAACCAAACTCAATGCTTGGCAGTTGGCTTCACGACTCAGCTACTTTTTGTGGGCGTCGATGCCCGATGAGCGCCGTTTTTCCATGGCCGCAGATGGCAGCATCCTCGACCCGAAAAATCTCGATGATCAGGTCAAACCCATGCTTGCTGACTGGAGAGGACGGGCGCTCGCTCGCGAGTTCGCCGGGCAGTGGTTTGGGTTTTCAGAGTTCCTGAAACACAGCACGGTCGACTCAGTAAAGTTTAAAATCGTTTGGGGAGACGGAGTCCGATGGTCGATGTATCGGGAGGTGATCGTCTTCTTCGAAGAACTGGTGAAACACGATCGGCCGGTGACCGATATCCTTCATGCCAACTACAGCTATATCGATGCGCGTTTGGCAAAGCACTATGGCGTCAACGATTTCGAAGGCGGCGACGGACAATTCAAGAAATGGCCAGTCTCGGCACAAGGTCGCGGAGGGATTTTGGGAATGGGGGCAATTCTGGTGAAAACCTCCTATCCGAGCCGCACCAGCCCAGTGTTGCGGGGGGATTGGGTGCTCAGAACGGTTCTGGGGAAAGAGACTCCGCCGCCGCCTGCGGATGTCCCAGAACTGGATGGCGAACAAGACGCGAACTTAGGGCTTCGAGCACGACTTGAAAAACACCGCGAGGCTAAAGCTTGCGCCGGATGTCACGCTCGGATCGATCCACCTGGCTTTGCTCTAGAGAACTTTGATGCCATTGGGCGTTGGCGAGACAAGGACGGGCAAGGCCGCCCAATTGATGCCCGAGCAGAGCTTAGAGACGGCACCAAGTTTGAGGGGCCTGCAGGTTTACGATCGCACCTTCTGGCAGAACAAGACGCATTTCTTCGCCAATTCTGCACCAAGCTTTTGGGCTATGCGCTGGGTCGCGAAGTCGGGATTGGAGATCGCCCACTGCTCGAAGAAATGGAGGCCGCCTTGGAACGCGATGGTTACCGGTTCAGTGCCGCGGTTAGGACGATCGTGAATAGCCGCCAGTTTAGGAACCGGAAGAACTAGCAGGGTGTTGAAAAAGGCGGTGACTCGTCGCGGAGCCTCATGTGATCGAGGGTTAGGCGCGAGGATCAAGTG
>ENA-ORXR01003551-ORXR01003551.1-marine-metagenome-genome-assembly--contig:-NODE-3551-length-13837-cov-9.390189_pt1 | contig 13837 bp, 11 predicted proteins | sample MGYA00237866_ERZ511479 | MGnify/ENA metagenome assembly ERZ511479 | reverse complement strand
GCTGTCGAGCGGATCGTCTTCCGAGGAGCCCACCTGAATGGGTTCAAGACCGCACTCCCAAAAGTCATGCCCTGCATGTCCAGCAGACAAGTTGAACGGACCGTCCCAGGGGCTGTCCGTCAAACGGTCCGACGGACCGTTTGCCGACTGGTTGCGGTTAGTTCTGAGGACCGTCTCAAAGAACTATCCGCTGGGCCATGTCATAAGTGTCTGAGGATCAGCAAGAGTCGATCCATCCTGTTAATTCCCGATGACCATCGTGTTGACGGTCCCATACGCAACCGGGGACAGTCTGCGTGTCTGTTCAATCATCTGCTGTCGACAATCCTGGAACCGATGTAAGACAATCTGGCGAACGGTCCTTCAGAAAATTCGATTTCGGAGTCAGAATTATTTAAGGAAGCAGCTCCGTCACGGTGTGAGGAAGCGTCGTTGGCCAGTACTTTGCACCAATTGATGTCATGACGTCCATGCCTGTGTTTTTCGGTCTTGCATGGAGGTTTTCTCTCCTTCCGGTCGGCTGTCTGACTGCCGCGACGCACCGCCCGGCGGGCGATGGACAGACGTTGACGTTGTTCTCCGCAGGTCGCCTGTCAAACAGCGCGCGTAGGCCTGACGCGAGGCGCCCAGGCCGCTCGTCTCTCCCATTTGATGGGCAGTCTCGCGGCCGCGTGTCTGCCCATCGAGTGGGAGACGCGAATGGCTCCAGCCGCGCAGAGGCCTCTCGCATGGCTCTCCGCAGCGTCCGGCGAAGGGACGCCAACGCACCCCACCGCAGCTTGGACGGAGATGCATCCAACGGGGCAGAGCCCCGTATCCGTGCGAGCTGGCAGCGCAACGCGTTTTTTGTGGGGACCGCGTGCGCCAAGAGGCGTCCACAACCAGCGGCCTTGCTTCCGCTCTCCCGTCGCATCCCTCCCGCCGCGCGGTCCGCACCGCCTCCCCGGCCGCCCGGTCGCCCTGCGGCGCCGTGGCCGGCCCGCCGGGCGCCACGGCGGCGGCCCCGTCGCGGCGGCCCCCCACCTCCTCCGGGGCCCTGCGGCAAGTGGCGTCCGACGTCGGCCCGCCCCTCCGCACCGTGCACGCGGCCGGCTTGGCGGTCGCGCCGGTCGCCAACCCCGCGGTCGAGGCGGCCGACCTGACGCCGCTCGCCGCGTCGGGTGCGCCCATGGCGGGCTCCCACCTGCTGCCGTACACCCCTTCCCTGGCAGCGTCGGTTGCCAAGGCGGCCACGCTTCCCATTGGCGTCGTCGGCCTCATGGACGCGCTCGTGCGCGTTGACCGGCGGGCTGCGAGAGTCGGCGGCGGCGGCGGCGCCGCCGCCGCCGCCGCGCCCGTCGACGCGGCGGTGGCGGCGGGCGCGGGGTCGGCGGTGGGGGCCGTCGGCCTCGCCCTCCTCTTGTGGACGGTCCGCCTGTGGTACACCCGCGGCCGCGACACGCTGTCGCCCGAGGCGGCGACGCAGCCGACGGCGCTGACCGTGTCCGGGCCGAATGCGTTGGGGAGGAATCCCATGCGTGCGGGCGTGCTGCTGCTGCTTGCCGGTCTGGCGGTGGCGCGCCAGCGCCCGTGCGTCGCCGCCGTTTCGTTTGCGTTTTTCGCCATCCAGCACACCTTTGGTGTGTGGAAGGAGGAGCCAGCATTGGGGCGGCGGCACGGGTGTCAGTACGCAGGGTACATGCGGAGGACACCCCGGTGGCTGCCCGGCCTGAAGGCGACGGCCAGGGCGCCATGATGCGGCAATGGCCCTCGCCCGAGCGCTCGCTTGGGCGGGGTCCATGCTCGTTTTCTTCAAGACCTATGGGCGGCCCGTCAAAGGGAAGCACCGCACACACTTTATGACCTACGGGCGGCCCGTCAAAGGGAAGCACCTCACACACTTCATGTCCTATGGGCGGCCCGTCAAAGGGAAGCACCTCGCACACTTAATGACCTATGGGCGACCCGTCAAAGGGAAGCACCTCACGCACTTTCATGTCCTATGGGCGGCCCGTTGGAGGGAAGCACCTCGCACACCTCTGCTTGGAAAGAGTGAGAAAAATACGGCAGTGCCTGTTTCTTGACGACGCCGGCGCGCAGAGCGCGCCTGCCGCCGCCACAGGGAGAGGACCACACCCACCGTGCGTCCGACCCGCCCTCAAAGCCGTGCCTGCCGTGCGCACCCCCGCGTGCCCCTCCCCGTGGGGCGTGCACACAAGCGTACAGTACGCGCCGCCGCCCGCGACTGCTCGCGCCCGCCGCGGCGGGAAAGCAGCGCAGCCACGCCGGGCCCGTCGGTCGGGCGGGGCCCGCGCAGCAGGCCCCCCCCCTGGCCGCCCGCGCGCGCCCCCCAGCCGGCCGCACGGCGGCGTGCAGGGCAGCAGCCCCCACGGGCCCCGCGCGGGGCGCGCATGCGCCATCCCACCTCCTTTTTGCCTCCCGCGCGGGATCCGCGCGACGGCGCGCGCGTGGCCGTCTCGTTTGACCAACCGGCGGCCGCGGCGGCCGGCGCGGCGTCGGCGGCGCGCTTTTGGGGCGCCGCGACGCGGCGGCTCGGCGTCGGGACGCTCGTGGCCCTGGCGCGCGGCCTCCACACCCCCGCCCCGCGCGTGGCGTTTGGCGTCATTGTCGGGCGGGACGTGGACCCGTCCTTGCGCCGGCCCGCCGACGCGGGCGCCCCGTGGACCCGCCCGTCGATTGCGGTGGCGCCACCGGGGCGGCGCCTCGGCGCGTGGCTCGCGACGCTCGCCCCCGCGCCCGCCGACGGCGGCGCGCGCGCGTCCGAGCTGCTCCTCCTCCACTCGGCGGCAGCCGCCTACTTTGCGTCGGCGCCCGTCCTCGGGTCGCTGGCGCGCCTCGAGGCGCACCTCCCCTTTCCGTCGGTCCTCGCGGCGACGCCCGGCGGGTGTGCGCCCCCGTCGCCGCCGGCCTACCTCCTCGACGCGCCGCCCGACGCGCGGGCGGTCGACTTGAACGTGTTGGTGGGGGCGCCCGACCGCCGCGACGCGGCGCTGTCGGCCGTCGACGTGCTCGCGGGGGGGGACGGCGCGTGGCCGGCCGCCGCGCTGGCGGCGGCCACGTCGCTCGACGCGTCGCAGGTCGGCGCCGTCCGCGCCGCGCTGTCCACCGCCGTGTGTTTGCTGCAGGGGCCGCCGGGGACGGGCAAGAGCTACGTCTCCATCCGCATCGTGCAGCTGCTAGTGCAGCGGCTCGAGCGGCTGCGGCGGGCGGGCGTAACGGCCGGTGCGGGCGCCCTTGCGTCGACGGCGGCCGTGGGTGGCGGCGGGGGGGGCGGGGGGGGGGGGGGGGGGGGGGGGGGGGGGGGGGGGGGGGGGGGACCGCCGCCCTGCCCGCACGCTCGGCGGCATCCTCGTCGTTACCTACACCAACCACGCGCTCGACCAGTTCCTCCTCGGCCTCCTCGAGCGGGGCGTCGACAAGGTGGTGCGCCTTGGGCGACCGTCGGAGCACCCGGTGTTGGCCTCCCGCAGCTTGCAGCAGCTGACGCGGGGTGAGCACCAGCCGGGCTACCTGCGCTACGCCTACGCGGTGGCGCGGGGGCGGCTCGAAGAGTGCAAGGCGGGCCTCAACCGGGAGCTCGAGCGCCTTGGCGCGGTCCACGCGGCGCGGCAGCAGCTGCACGACGCTGGCGTCGCGCCGTGGGTGCCGTGGGGTGCGTGGCTGGTCACCGAGTTCCCGGCGCTGCACGAGAGTTTGGTCGCCGGACCACCGCTGCGGGTGCCGAGCTCTGGGCTGCCGGCTGCGGCGCCCCCTGTGGCCGAGACACCCACGGCGGCGCGCTCGGATGGCGGCGACGGTGGCGACGACGGCTGGCAGGTGGTGCGCCAGCAACGGTCGCCGGCGCAGCAGTTTGCTTTTTGGCAGCGCGGTGGTGACGTGCAGCGGCGACCCGACGGCCGTACGCCCGTCGACGGTCCGCTGGCGGCAGCGGCGGACCGAGGCGCTGGCACCAATGACGGCGACGCCCTCGAGGCGCTCTCGCTATCACCCGACGCGTGGCGGTTGCCGCCGCCGACGCGCCGCCGGCTCGTCCGCTGGTGGCTCGACCGCATGGAGGCGGACGCACGCGACGGCGTCTCGACGTGCGCCGCCGACGTGGACGCGGCCGCCGCCGCGGCGCGGCGCATCGACGATGAGCAGATCTTGTCGGCCCTCCACGCCGCGGTCGTCGTTGGGGCGACGACGACCAAGGCCGCGGACTTGCAGGCGCTGATCGCCACCTGGGCCCCCACCATTGTCGTGGTGGAGGAAGCCGGCGAAGTCACCGAAGCGCACACGCTCGCGGCGCTACACGGGGGCGTGCAGCAGCTGCTGCTCGTGGGGGACCACAAGCAGCTGCGCCCCAAAACCACCGTCTACGAGCTGTCGGTCGCCGGGCGCCGCGGGTACAACTTGGACGTGTCGCTGTTTGAGCGGCTCGCCGACGTGGTCGGCTATACCAACGTGCACGCCCTGTCGACGCAGCGGCGGATGCGGCCGGCCATTGCCAGCCTCATCCGCCACACGGTCTACCCGTCGCTGGTCGACGCGCCGTGTGTCGACGAGTACCCCGCGGGGGTGGCCGGGATGGGCGCCCCGCTCTTTTGGTGGGACCACACCGCCCACGAAGACCGGGCGCCGCGGCGCCGCGGCGCCGTGGCGGGCGGCGGACGGTCCCACACCAATACACGGGAGGTGGCGCTGGTCGTTGGCCTGGTACGCTACTTGATGCAGCAGGGCTTCCAGCCGGCCCGCTTGGTCGTCCTGACGGGCTACGTCGGGCAACTGCAGCTGCTGCGGCGGGCGCTCTTGTCACTGACGGCGGTCGCCATTGACGACCGCGACCGGGAGGAGCTCGAGGCGCTCGGCGAGCCGGCGGCGGCAGACGCGGGCGCGTCGGGCGCGTCGGGGTCGGTGGTTGCGGCGGCGGCGACGCGCGGTGCAGGTGGTGGGGAAGTGCGGGTGGCCACGGTGGACAACTTTGTAAGTTGGTGGCGCGGCCAGCCACGGGGTGAGTCCGAACGTTGCTTTCGCCCGTACTGGGCAGCTGCACTGTCGTCTTGTGTTGCGTGCTCGACACTCAAACAGACTCCACTAACTTGGCCCATGTTTCCCTTTTTCTTTTGCATGTGCCCACCCCCCCTCCGTCCGTGTTTTGGTCTGTCATTTTCCTTGCCTCTGGCTGAGTTGACGTTCCTCTCTTTGGCTGTTGCTTTTTTCGTCTGTGCCTCCGACAGCAAGGGGAGGAGAGCGACGTCGTCATTGCCTCCCTCGTGCGGTGCAACGCAAGTGGCACCGTCGGCTTCCTCGGCACCCCCAACCGCATCAACGTGCTGCTGTCGCGCGCCAAACACGGCCTCTACCTGGTCGGCTCCGTCGACACACTCACCCGCCGTTCCGACACACCTGGCGGCGTCATGTGGACTCACGTCCACCGCCTGCTGGCCGAGGCCGGGCGCGTCGGCACGGCGCTACCCCTGCGGTGCCAGCCACACGGCACGGCCGTCACCGTGACGACCGCCGCCGACTGGGACGTCAAGGCCGGCGACGGCGGCTGCGCCGCCGCGTGCACCTACCAAATGGACTGTGGCCACGTGTGCCCGCGGCGGTGCCACCCCGATGACCGCCGCCACACAGCGGCCGGCGCGTCGTGTGCGGCCCGCTGCCTCCGCCTGCGGCCGGTCGCCGAGTGCCCGCACCGCCACCCGTGCCCGCGGCCGTGCGGGGAGCCCTGCGGCCCGTGTGCTGTGCGCTTGCCGTCTGTGACCCTGCCGTGCGGCCACACCCGCACGGGCGTACGGTGCGACGACGCAACGGCGGGGCGGCTGCGGTGCACCGCGCGGGTGGCGGTGGCCATGCCCCTGTGTGGCCACACGGCCACCGTGACGTGCGCGGTCGCGCGGGAGCGGCGCTACACCACGTCGCCCGCCTACTGCACGGCGCCGTGCGGGGCGGAGCGGCCGTGTGGCCACGCCTGCGCCGCCCCGTGTTCGTCGTGCCGGCGGCTGGACGAGGCGGCGGCGGCGGCCAATGGCGTCCGCGTCGACCACGGGACGTGCCGCCACCCGTGCGCACGGCCGCAACCGTGTGGCCACAAGTGCGGCGCCGTGTGCCACGCGGGTTCCCCGTGCCCACCGTGCGCCCGCACGTGCGGGCGGGGTTGTGAGCACGCCAACTGCGCGCGGACGTGTGGTGAGCCGTGTGTGCCGTGCGTCGAGCCGTGCACGTGGACATGCCCGCACCAGGCGGCGCGGCCGCCGGCCGACGCCCCGTCGGTGGTGGTGGCGGCGGGGGAGACGGCGGGCGTGGCTGCCGCCGCCCCCGGCCGCTGTGCGATGCCCTGTGGCGCGCCCTGTGACTTGCTCCCGTGTGACCGGCGGTGCGACTTGCCGCTGGCCTGTGGCCACCGATGCCCGTCGCTGTGCGGGGAGGCATGCCCGCCGCCGGCCTACTGCGCCGTCTGCGGTTCGCGTTTTGCAGAGCTGGCCGACGAGGTCGTCGACCTTGTCATGATGACGCACCTCGGGGAGGTCGACCTCGACGCCGACCCGCTCATCGTCCTCGGCTGCGGCCACGTTTTCCTCATGTCCACCCTGGACGGGTGGATGGAGTTGTCCACCGCCTATGCGCAGGACGAGACGACGGGTGCGTGGACGGAGCCGCGGCCGCTGCCTGCGGGCACGTCCGCCCTCAGGGGGTGCCCCACCTGCCGGCGGCAGGCGCCCGAGGTGCGCCGCTACGGGCGTCCGCGGGCCAAGGCACGGCTGGACGCGGCGGTTGACGGCCATGTTCGGCTGTTTCGGGGCCGCGTCAATGATCTGCTGCGGCGCCTCGACGCGGCGGTGGAGGGTGCGAGCCAAGCCGAGGCGCGCCTCGACCGCCCCCCCCGCACCGAGGCGGACGGCCGTGACGGGTGCGCCGACTGCGGCCTGGCGGCGGCGGCGGCTGCCTTGGACACCCTAACGCGGGCGGCGCGGGCGCTGGCGCACGACGCAGAGGCGGCCAACCCGGCGACGCGTGTGCACGCCGCGTCGCTCGTGACGGTCACGCGGGAGGAGGAGGCGGCCGCGGCGGCCGCGTCGGCCACGACGCCGCCGCCGTCGGCCGCGGCCGTGGCCGCCGCGGCGCGGCGGCGGGCGGCCATTGCGCTGCCGCCGCCCGACCTCGGCGCGCCCGCCGACGCGTGGATGGTCGCCGCCGACGCGGCGGTCGCGGCGTCCCGCGTGGCGGGCGCCAGCCGCGGCGGCGGCGGTGGCGGCGGCCCGCAACCAGGGGCCGGCTGCGGGCACCCGCACGGTCCGCAGACGGCGGCGGCCGTCCGGGCGGCGGCGGGCGCCCGCCTCGACGCTGCCGACGCGGCCTTGACGGCGGCGGCAGACGTGGCCACCCGCGGGCGCCTCCCCGCCCGCGCCATCCAGGTCGCCCAGCGGCGGGTGGTGCTTCTCGAGCGGCGGGTGGAGGTGGAGTTTGGCGTGCGCGGTGCGGCGGCCACGCCGCCGGCGGCGCAGGAGGCGGCGGTGGCCCGCCAGGAGCGCACCTGCGAGCGCCTCGACGGCGCGCTGGGGGACTTGCGGGCGACCCTCACGGCGTCGCCGAGCGCCTCGGTGGCCGCGTTTGTGGGCGCCGCCGCGCGGCGGGCCGCCGCCCTCCGCGCGCGCGTGCGCGGCGACGCTGCGCCGGGCGTCCTGAGCGTCGCCGAAAAGGCGGCCATCTTTGCGGCGCTCCACATGACGCCCGCCGACGTGGCGGGGCACATGTACCGCTGCCCGGCCGGCCACGCCTACTTGGTGGGCGACTGCGGGGCGACCAACGAGGTCGGCACCTGCCCGGAATGCGGCGTTCCCATTGGCGGGTCCTACGCGGGACCGGCGCGGGGGAATGAGCGGGACCCAAACTACTTGGCGGGGCCGTCGCGCCACGGCGGCGCGTAGTGGCGGTGGTGGTGGGGGGGGGGGGGGCGGGTTGGCTATGGCGTGGCTTTCGTAGACAGGTCCCTGTGTGCTCTGAAGAGTAGAGAGGGCAGCGGATGCAAGAGCGGCGCCGCTTCTCTCCTTCGTGGTCGGTCGCGACGGTCTCGCTTGTCACACACGCGTCAAAAGACGTCAAGCAGTGGACCAGAGACTCCTGCTCCCAGCTGCAGCAATCCAGTGTGCGCAACGTGGGGCAGCCAGCAACCGTGCCGCGGTGAAAGCGCCCTGACCTTTCCCCCCTCGTGCCACGCCGGCACCCCCCCCGGTCCAATTGGTGGCGTTCGGCGCGGCCACGCGCGCCACGGCCATGGTGCGGCGGCAGTGCACCCGTCGGGCCGTTCCTCATGTCGGTCACCCCCCCGCTCCCGCCCTTGCTGGTCTTTCGTCGCGCGTCTGGGACGTTCCTCTCCCCCATCGGCTGGGGCGGCTTGCCGCCGCACCTGCTGCCGTCGCGACCACCGCGTGACGCACACTCCTCCCCCGCCCGCCGCTACGCGCCGTCTACCCGAATTGGATGCGGTACCTTCCTATGGCCGCTTCTCGACATCCACCGTTAGCGCGCATGGCACCTCGGCCTTTCAGCCTCTCTGCATGCCTCCTGACCGTCGCGGGCGCCCTTTCCGCCACGGACGGGGGCGGTGGGGGGCGGTCCGCCTCTCCCCCCCCCCTCCCGCCCGCGCCGCCACTGCCGTCGGGTGGGTGTGACCGACACGCGTCGCAGCCGCCGCCGCCGGCAACGCCACACCCGGAACAGCGGCGGTGGCGCCGCTGCCGCCATTTCCACCGCCGCCCTTGCCGCGCGATTGTGGCCACCCCGTGGGGGCGCCTCCCGACCCAGGCGGTTGCAACCGTGGTGGCCGCCGCCGCCGCCGCGTCGGGCCGCACAGCGGGCACGTCATGCCTCCGCCTCTCTTTCGGACCTTTCGACGCTGCGGTTGGCGCCCACGCAGACCCGGGTCGGTGGCACCTCCCCCCACACGCATCGCCGTGCTGGCGTCCGCCCGTTGCTTGTGGTCAGGGCCCGGCCGGGTGCCTGAACAGTGTGGCACGTTGGTTCTGAGCAAGATATGCCCCTTGCACGGTGCTGCTACGGGCACCACCCTGTGCCAGTGGAGGCGTCCTCCGCGGCAAAGGCGGCGGGGGTATGGTCCGCAGGGTGCCCCTCCGAGGGGGTGGCCGGCCCGAGGTGAGTTGTGGCGGGCGCGGGGTGCTGGTGAACATGGTTACGTGCTGCGTTGGTCTGGATAGGCGCACGCCGCCCGCGCGAGCGTCCGCCACCGAAGGCGTCGGCAACGGGAGAAACGGGCAGTTGTGACGTGTCTTTCTCCATCCCGTGCAGAGTGTCGATCGTCGGATTCGTGCAGCAGTGTGGGGCGCTGCGTCGTCTGGTCAATGTGTTTCTACACCGCCCTTTTCTCCGCGCGTTCCTGTGCCGTTCGTCGCATCACACCGAGACGCGACGGCGCAGCCGGTCCCGCCGTACCCCATGTTGAGAGGCACCCACCGCACGTCCGGCCGGCGGGAGAGGTGGCTCCCCATCATGCGCCCTGCCGTGACGTGCTGTGGGTTGTGCCGCGGCGTCTCCCCGACTGCCGGCCCGCCCGAGGCAGGTGAGGCGTCGCAAGCAGGCACCGCGCCTCAGCGGATCGTCCATCCACCAGCGCCAGACAGTGCCTTTATGGAGCCCCAGACCATTCCTACGTCACGTAACCAATGGGGCGACGCCGCATCGGGCGTCCGCGGCTCGGCCACGGAGCCGGCGCCGAGGATCATCTCGGTCCCACGTCCACGATGGCACGGGGCCGCGTTGTGATCGCATCGCCGAGAGCCCTCCTCGGGCGGTTAGACGTCCCTTGTCAGACCACCGCGGCAACCGAAACAGCGGCAATCGCGGGCATTCGAAAACACCTCGCTCGGAGTCCTCGCTCCACACAGCCCTGTGGCCATAGATGGTGGCTGGCTTTTTCGCTCTGGGGTCACGCCGCCATACCAATCATTGATAGGGTCGTCCACAGCACGGGTGCCAAGAGCCCTCTGACTCTGAGTACTCAGCGACGAGATATGTGCAGGTACGACCATCTCCCGATCCGTGGCAGGCTATGGCACCGCGATGCGCCGTTCTGTTTCTTCTGCCATCCTCCCCTGTTTCAAGTTGAGGGGCACAGGCTCAGGCAGCTGTTGGCTACAAGGTCGCGCGGTCACTCATGGCGCGCCCGTCGGAATGTGATTCGAACTCATCACCATGTGATGCGCCCAGCGCCGCGAGACTGAGGAGTTGCATGAGGATGCGGTGTGCCGTCTCCTCCCTCTCATTGACCTCTGCCATGGCGGAGTGCGCTGATACAAGAAAATGCAGGGAAAATTGGGAGTGACCGCGTGCAGTGTGTCCGTCGGAACTAAAAACAGGCGAGGCCTATGGAGAACAACTTGTTCGCGGCGTTCTGGGAGTTGCCCCTGGGCTCCCACGCGTCCAAGAATGAGGGCTGCCCGCACCTGTGCTTGATTGCGACAGAAACTTTGCGCACTGCCGCTCACCCAACGTCCCCACTAAATTCTCCAGTGCCATCCTCCTTTTTCTCCTTCCTGTGCCCGGAGCTGCTGCACACGGCCTTGCTGCGTGCCAGATGTGTATAAAAAGGCTGCAGCCAGCTTCTCAGTTGCCATTGCACTCCCACCATCTCATCCACCGCACGCATTTACCCATACGAGGCCATCCCCCGCCAACGCCTTACCGACCGACGTTGCCACCAACTCGATATCCGCTCGTCCTCGACTATCCTCTTCCGCCCCGTTGCACACCATGGCGCCCTTCAAGAAGATGCTCGTGCTGTCCGTTGCTGCGGTCGCCCTGCTAGCCGTCACCGTGTCGGCCGACGAGCCGGCTCAGGTAGAGGCTGCCACCACGGCCGCCGCTGCCGCGTCGCCGCGGTCGGCGGCTGTCGTCGCCCTTGGGGCGGCGTCCGACAAGATGGAAATGGCAGAGGTGGACGCGGTGGCCGTGCCCGTCGAGGTCAGTGATTCCACCAACGCCGATGAGGTCGACGATGACGAGGACGAGGCCGATCTCGACACGATGGTGGCGATGCATCAGCGCAACCGCCGCGGAAACAACCGTGGCGGCGACCGCCGCAACAACAACCGCCGTGGCAACCGCCGCAACCGCCGCAACAACAACCACCGTGGCAACCGCCGCAACCGCCGCAACCGCAACCGCGGTAACCGCGGCAACAACAACCGCCGTGGCAACCGCCGCGGCAACCGCCGCGGCAACAACCGCGGCAACAACCGCCAGAACAACAGCCAGAACAACCGCCGCATCAACAACCGTTTGAACAACCGCGGCGAAAACAACCGCGGCGACAACAACCGTCGCGACAACAACCGCAACAACAGCGGCAACCGCAACAACAGCGGCAGCCGCAGCAACAACGGCAACCACAACTGAGGCGGTTGCTTGAAGGGGCTGCGGCAAGCGCTGCTCTCAGAGGTGGTGTGCCAAAGATTGATTGCTCTCATTGATTGATGCCTGCGTGCTTGGCCGCGGGCGACTGTATGAGTCTTGTGATGGGCCGGTGTTTCGGGGAAGCAGCACCATAAAAACAGTGCGTCTTGTGCAACCAGGGTTTGTCTGCGGGGCGGCGGCCGCGTCCACCAGGATGGGGCTGGTGGGATGCCAAGGAGGTCGACAACTGCCGGTCATACCGGGTGCCCATTGACTACGTTGCGTGCGTCCGTTCAGTGGGGGCCGCACGGCGCGTCAAGGGGGTTGGCTGACCCTGGCGTTGCACCCCACAGCGATGTTCTGTTCTGGTAGTCTAGTAGACGTACCGCACGCGCAAGCCCGAGTAGGCCCCCAGCAGCGCCTCCACCCCCGCCACCGTATACGCACCAGTCGCCCACAGGTTGTTGCTTTTTCCCGCTAGCGTCAAGCGCAACCGTCGTGGCGGCGGCTCCTGCGTTGCAAATTGGGCGGGACGGCGGCCCTCCCTGCCGCCGCCGTCGCCGCCGCCGTTGCGGCCGGCTCCATTGCGGCTGTCGCCTCCCCTGTCACTGTTGGCCGCAGCTGCAGCGGCGGCCACAGGCGAGAACACCGCCGCTGCCAAGGCGGCCAGTGCCACATTGTCCACCGCACAAAACGCGACGTTGAGGTCCGTCAGCGTTGCCGCCGACGCGGACGTGGCGAGCGCGTGAACGGATGCACAGGTGATGGACTCATTGCCGAGAAGGGAGAGGGACACGAGCCTGGAGGGGTGGGACAATGCACACAAAGGAAAGGAGGGTCAACACAGACGAGAGTTGGGGGCAGGGCGAGGAGGGTGACGGATGCGCGACTCAGTCACATGGAAGGACATAGCAAGTGGCAGAGGAGCAAGCACCGGCCTCGACCAATCGTCAGTCAAAGAACGGTACCGGCAGTCATATGCACGGCCACAAGAGAAGCAACCGTCCACGCGTGCGTTAATCTTGAGCACCCACCCGGTGCCCCAAGGTGCCCTCTCCAGCAGAGCTCCCCCGTAGTAGCAGCCACAACGTACCCCCGCGCCACCCCCACCAGCCGCATCACCGCACCGTCGCCCAGCCCCGCCCACGAGAGGTCCACCCCCCCCCGCCCCCCCCCCCCCCCCCCCCCCCCCCCCCCCGCCCCCCCCCCCCCCCCCTCCTCCCCCCTCCCCCCTTCCCCCCCCCCCCCCCCCCCCCCCCCCCCGCGCGGCCCCCCCCCCCCCCCCCCCCCCCCCCCCCCAGTCGACGCCGTCACTCATCCCACGGCAGTAGGGCAACGACAGCCGCACCAGCCCGACGCCCGAACCCCGCAACAGTGTCTGCACCGCCGCGTCATCCACGTCGTCACAGTAGGCGGCGGTGACCTCGCAGAGGCGGCGCAAAGCGCCCCCCTGCTTGGCCGACTCTACTACCGGCTCGCCCGAGGCCGCCGCTGCGTCCTTGAGGACCCCACCGAGGACGCCGGCCGGCACGCCGTCGGCCACCAGCACGGCCGGCGCCACCGCCGGGAGCGCCCACCGGAGCACGTGGCGGGGCGGGGTGTACGGCCGGGAGATACACAGGGTTGTCAGAGACGGGAGGTAAGTGGTGGTGATCAGCGTGTGGAGGCTGCGGCAGGTGGATGACAACGCGAAAAGCGCGGGGCTAAGCGCCCGGGGGGGGTGGAGGCGCGGCAAGACGAGCGCGAGGAGCACGTCGGCAGGGAGCTGGTCAAGCATTGTGAGCCGAGGGGCGAGGAAAAGAGCAGAGCAGAGAAACAGGGAAGAAAAGAGGATTGAGATGGAAGAGAGGACCACAGCCAGTAAAGCAATCTTGCAGGCAGCACCAGGTGGGTGTATGAACCAGGACAAAAGCAGACCCCCACCTCCGTGTAATGGCGACTGTGGCCGCCTCGAAGCTGACACGGTGCCGCAGCAGACCGAGCAGTGGATCAAAGGAGGGGCGCGTTGGCCGCCAGATGTGCTCGGATACGCCACGTTGCGGAAAGACCATCAAATACAGACGTTCTGGGAGCAAGGATCTCTGCACGATCCTGCCCAGGATCCGCGGAGCTGCGTCGAGGCCCTCGCTGGCGTCTTGTTCCGAGTCTGGTCGACTACACGACGGACGCACGGTCCGCGGCGGCTTGACTTTGTCAACTGCCCATCTGCATCCTATCTCACGTCTGGACGGCATTGCTGTGTGCCCTTTTGGTCATCCTGTCCAGCTCCCCTCTCGCGCCCGTCTGTGCGCCCCACGCCGCCGCCATGAGCCGCCACTTTTCCATCACGCCCGCCGGCGCCGACCGCGGCACCGCCGCCGCGTGCGCGCTCGGCGCGGCGGTCCAACCCGCGACGGCCGACCACACCCCCCCCCCCCCCCCCCCCCCCCCTTCGTGCCCCCCCCCC
>ENA-ORXR01003548-ORXR01003548.1-marine-metagenome-genome-assembly--contig:-NODE-3548-length-13853-cov-8.544643_pt1 | contig 13853 bp, 5 predicted proteins | sample MGYA00237866_ERZ511479 | MGnify/ENA metagenome assembly ERZ511479 | reverse complement strand
ACCGCCCGGGTCGCATTCGACGATTGCGCGGCCTCCGCGTCCTGAGAGCGCGGGCACGTCCTGGCAAGTGACCTCGCGATGGGGCGGCACTGTCAGGAAACGTTTGGAGACGCTGTCGCCGGCAGAAACCCATGTCGCCTCAGGGCCCCCTGGGGGGGGGGTGGGAAACGTTTGCTCACAGAGGTGGGGTCATTTTTGGGAGAAGTGCCATACGCATGAGCCAATTACTGTTGGAAACCCCTAATGTACATCATTATTGGCATGGGTAGAAGCGTTTGACGGTCGAACGAAGGATTGATCTGAAACAATTTTATGAAAAGTTGAAAGGTCCTCGTCAGTCAATCTCTGTGCTCTGTCTGGAGTTCACGCGACAGCCTGGATAATTGTACCTGACCGATGACAGTCCTAAGCTCTCTGTAACAATGGTACGCAGGGCTGCATACACGTATCCGATCCCAGGCGGCGTGTGTTCCTCCGCCTACACCTCGCAACGACAAGCGACAAGCGAGTCCGTCGACCAGTAACGCCGTTTCTGGTAGACCCGCGGTGACCGCGGGCAAAACGGTCGGCCTCCTCCGCAGTCCCGCATCCGCCGCGGTGAGCGGCGGGCGCACGGTGGCGCCTTACAGTATGTATGGATAGTGGCGCGCGCCTGGCGGTCGGCGCGCTCAAGCCACCGCGGCCGCCTCGGGCGGGGAGCACCAGTCAGTACCGGACGCCATCTGCTGTCCACCTCCACCTCGGGGCGCGCCCCTCCCCGCCAGCCATTGCACGTTGTTGTGGCGAACACACGCTCGCGTTTCGGCGTCGCTTAATCAAGCACGATGGTCGACCACCCGCACTGTGCATACACCGAGTGGCGAGCGGCGGTCGCCCCTGCTGCGTCTGAGGTGGGGAGCGGGCCGGGCCGGCACCCAGCACCGTCGACCTGGAGCAGTGCATTGTGGTCCTCCCCCCCCGCCTCAGGAGATTGACTGCCTATCGTAGTGCCTCGCTCCGCTCTGCTGGGAACAGCTTTGCCGCCCAATGGCGTCTTTGATTCACGCGCCGCGGCGGACTTGCGGTCTGCCAAAAGGCACCGGTGCTCAGCAATGCGTGATGTGTTCCTCAGTCGCTGTGCCAAAACTGGATGGCAGACCAGCGCGCGCGCAACACTGCTTGAGGGACGCCTCAGCGTGGAACACCTCGGGGCACACCCATCGGGCGGGCTCTACTTAAGCGGTCTCAGATGGCGCCATACTCGCCTATCCTGGTCACCACCACCACCCCTGCGCTGTTGTACTGCTTCATCTACCGCTCGGTACTGGCCTGTTCCCTCGGTGCTCCCCGAACTCCTTGGTACCCCCTCCTTCCCCCCTGGCGCAGTCCCGTACTATGCTGTCCCCACCACCGCATCCGCTCGTCTGCCCCCCTGGATCGAAGGACGCCAAGCTCCGGTGAAGCGCACTCGTTTGCAAAGCGGCGTTGGGTTGTCGTTGCCAATTGCCTCCTGTGGCCGAAAGAGCTGCGGGTCCCCCCCCCGGCCCCCGTCCGATCACCGCTCCGACAGCCCCTGACATCGAGGTTGTCACGACCGAGCACCCCCGCCATGGCCTCGCGCCGACCGACCCGCGGCTTGCTCGGCGATGGTCCCCCCCCGCCAGTATCCCACGGTGCGCGGTCCTTCTCCCCCATTCACCATTCCACCTCCTCTAAGAGCCCCGCTTACGGATCGCATGCTGAGAGCTCCGGCGCCCCGTACGCACCCCTCCATGGGTATGTTCCCCCGCCGGCACCTCCTGGATGGGTCTCCCCGACATCGTCACACGCCGGTCGGCGACGGTCACACGACTCGTCTTCGTCACACTCCCGTTACGACCTTGACACGCGATCGTCGGCGGGCCCGCAGGCCGGCTGGATGAACCCTGTCGGCAGCAGCCGCAGGGCCTCCCAGATCGACGGCCGCTCCCAAGAGCCCTACGGCTACTCACCCTCGGACAGCGGCCCCCGCCACCACGACGATGACAGGGACCAACATGGCCGGAGGGGGCGCTCCCGCAGCCGCGGGCGGCACGACAAAAATCGGCCGGCAGCGCGGCGAAGCAAGTCGACGGTCGGCATCGACCGCGTCCGGCCGGCCGAGGGGGATGACGCGCCCCGCGTGTCTCGGCGGTCGGCCAGCCGCGGACGAAGTGACGGCGGCGACAACGACAGGGCGGTACGGCGGCACCACACGGGTCGCAGCAGTGGTGATGGCAGAGATGACAGCCGCCGCAGTGGCGATGGCGATCCGGCGGGCTGTCGCCAGGGCGGCCTCAACGGGGAGTGGAGCGAGCAGCATACCCGCGCCAACATTGCCCTGTGGGCAGCGACGGCCGCTGTGCCGCGAGAGCAGGCCGACGGTCGCCAGCCGGGTAGAGGCACTGCCGCTCCCGTCGGTAGGAAATGGTCCGAGGCATCGGCGACGCGCGCTACCGATGCAAACGGCGGTTGGCCACCAGGCGGTCGGAACGACGCATACCACGGTGAAGGATCCCGCCCTGCGACCGCTTTGTGGACGTCCGCCAGCGGCAGGGACTGCAATGGGCCGGGCGGCTCGTACGCGTGCCGCTCGGCGGCATGCTACCCGCTGCCTTCGGCAACACGGGGCCGCACCGTCGCCTCCGCCAATTCCTACGCGGGTAGCAGCGTCGGCCACACTGATGGCCATCACGACGGCCGTCACGACGGCCTCCACGACAGCCTCGATGACGGCCGTCATGACGGCCGTCACGACGGCCGCCACCATAGCCTCCACGGCGGTCGCCGACACCACAGCCGCAGCGCCCACTCACGCGGAAACAGCCGCTCCGAAGGGGCGGCGGCGGCAGATGCGGCCGACCGCCCCTCGAGGCGGCGCCACGATCACCACCCACGGGTGGAGCTGTCGGCCACCGGTGGTGGCCACGCGTGGATAGGGGACAGGCGCCACGTGCAACCGGCGAGGGCCGTCGGCCCCCCGTCCGTCGGCGGGGACGCCCACGGTCTGCGCAGTGTGGGGCCTCCCAGGGGCGGCTATGCCACGCCGGTTCAGCACCCCAACCCGCCCCCTGCCGCGCCGCGCGTAGGCGGACGTGCCACGCCGCTCGTGCGTAATGGCTGGCCCATAATCGCCGCCCCTTCTTCCCCGCTCTACCCGCCGTCCACTGCGACGCTGGGCGCACACAGCGCGGTCAGGGCGGGTGGCGCGAGCGGCCAGCCCCCCCCGCCACCTGACGTGCGCGACGGCTGGCAGCCGGCGGTGGCGGTCCTCGCCGCCACCGCCGCCGCCGCCGCCGCCGCCACCACGGCCGCGTCGGCCGCCGCCACCGCCTCCACCACACCCGCCGCCACCGCCGCCTCAACGGCGTCGACGTACAGCGATGGCCGGCGTTGCTCACCCGGGGTCACGCGGGCGGTGCTTATTGGCGCCACCTACGCCGAGGACCCCACCCGCTTCTTGCCCGGCCCTGGCGAGGACGTGGTACGCATCCGCTCGCTCCTGCGCTCCGTCTTTCGCGTGCGGAGTGAGCATGTGAAGGTGCTGACCGATGGCGACGTGGGGTTGCGCGTGCAGCCGCCACCGACCGACATTCCGCGGCGGGCTGCGATCCTCGCCGCCTGCCGTGAAACCGTCGACGCGTGCGTCGCGGGGGACCGCCTTTTTTTCTACTTTTCCGGCCACGGCGGCCAGTCGAGGCAGGTTGACGGCGACAAGGTTGACGGCTGGGATAGCAACATCTTCCCCGTGGACGTGACCACGACCGGCGTGGCGCCGCTCACCGACGTGGACCTCTACAAGTCCCTCGTGCGGGATTTGCCGGCGGGCGTGTCACTGTTTGCCGTCTTTGACTGCTGCCACTCGACGGGCGCGCTCGGCTTGCCGGGCGTTTTTCCGCCGGCGGCGGGGCCCGCCGACGCGCCAACGGCGCGGTGGGCGCTGCCACCCGACGCCCTCGAGCCGTCGGTGGTGCGGCAGGGCGACGGCCTTGGCGCGCCATTGCCGTCGGCGGCGGCCGTGGCGGCCGCCGCGGCGGCCGCCGACGATCGCCTGGCCGGCCGCCCGACCGTGGCGGCGGTGGTGACACGCTCCGTCACTGCCGCCCTCACCGCCGCCGCCACGTCGGGCGTGACGCACCCGCCCACGGCGGGGCGCGCGTGGTGCCTCAGCGCGTGCGCCAAGACGGGCACCGCGTCGAATGCGGTCGGGCGCGCCAAGGTGGCGGGAGAGGAGGGGGGGGCCCTCACCAACGCGTTCATCGCGACGGTCCAGCGGATGGCGGCGCGGCGTGAACGGCGGTGGGGGGGGGGGGGGGGTGGGGGGGGGGGGGGGGGGGGGGGGGGGGGGGGGGGCTTACGTACTGGGCACTGATTGATGGTGTGCGGCGGCGGCTGGCCGAGTTGGGCCTGCCGCAGGTGGCGGTGCTGTCAGCGTCGGCCGAGGACGCGCGCATGAGCGACCCGGTGTGTCTTTGATGCTGCGTGGTCCCAGTGGGGACCCGCGGGTGGTGGGGGGCGATCCGCGCCTGCGCGAGTGTGCCGGTCTGTCGCGATTGCTTGTCTCCGCTCGGTTGCTCTGGCGCTGCCCAATCTATAGAATGTCATTGACTCTGATTTCATGCTTGTTTTCTTGTTTCATGCCAACGACGGACGGTCGCGGAAGTGCGCCTGTGGCATGTGTGCCGCGCCGATGGTGTCAAAGGGGTCACTGGGGCGGCGGCTGCTGCTCCATGAGGCCACCCACTGCCGGTGGCCGGCGTGGGCACGTGCGCGCGAGCGCCGTCCTGTCCTGGCACGGCGCCCGACCGTCGACAGGATGCATCACGGACAGCGCCGTGACCACCGGCCAAGGCGACGCCGCTGTACAATGGCCGCGGCGTCGCAACCACGGAGCGGCGCACGACGCTCGTGTGCATGACGGTACTCGCGGTGGCCTGCACAGGCGCCGTTGCCTCCGCCACCCCCTCCGACGACCGTGAATTGTGTGTTGGTTGCTGGCGGCGCCGCCAACTACACACGTTGGCCGCCCATCTGCGGGTAGGGGTCTCCAACTCGCAGGGGCAGCGGTGGGGGGAACCGGTCAACGGGGGGGTCCGCCGCAGGGTGCTGCCAATGTGGCGTGCCCCGCTGTCGCGGATCGGTCGACGCAAGTGCAGCGGCACCCCAATCTGGCGACCACGAACCGGCGGCCGCTCTACGGCCCCTCCCCACCGCCATCCCAGCCGCGCGGCGTCCGCGGGTGCGCGGCCGCCGCGGGTCAACGCCTGCCCCTGGGCATCTCCTGACGGCTGCCACACCCGCTTGCCTGTAGGGCCGCCGACGCGACTCTCACCCGAGGTCATCGCCACCGCCCGACCGGCAGTCGCACGCGCCTGCTGTCGGCAGCGGGGCGCATGAACCGCTGGGCGCCGCGGTTGAGTCCACCGCCAGGCACGTTTACTAGATGCACCGAGACAAAAACGCACCCCAGCATCCGATTCGGCATGGAAGCAGAGTCTACAAAAGAACGGTGGAGAGAAGGTGGCACCAGGCAACTGTAAAGAAACGGCAAGGAGAGAAACAAGCAAACAAAAAACGCAGCGGAACCAGCCGCACACCCGCGGCCTATGTGCCCCCGGCTAACAGCATCTCTGCTGCCGTCTGCGCATCCCCACCCGCCGCCGCCAACGCTTCTCGTGACCGCTCCACGGAGAAGCCCATCGCCGCCAGCGCGGCGACGCCTTCGTCCGCCGGCTCTTCTTCCTCCTCCCCCCCCACAACGGGCTCCTCGGCGGGCGCGACGGGCACGCCACCAGTGGCACCCTCCCTCCCCGTACCGTTGGTCACTCCCCCGTCCCCCCCTTCCTCGTCGGCACCCCCCCGGCCGTCCGCCGCGGGCTCCCGCTGGCCGTCGACGGCAGCCGCCGACGGAGAGCCCCCCTGCGCCAGCAGCGGCACCCGCGGCGGCGAGCGTAGGGCGGCCCCCCCGCGGCCGAGGCGGAGCACCACCCCCACAAGCAGACCGCCCGCGGCCGCAGCCGCGGCGCCCGGCCCGCCGAGCAGCAGCGCCAGCAGCGCGAGGCCGACCATCACCCCCGTGTCGCCAACGCCCACGCCCGGGGCGGGCCCGCCGAGCAGCGGCGGCACCTCAATGGCCATATCCAACACGAGGACGCCCATGACTCCCCAGGGGCCGGGGGAAACGCCCACCCCGGCCGCGCCCACCACCAGCGTGTACGCGGCGTAGAGGGCGGCGGCGGCGGCCAGGCGCGCCCCGTGCACGGCCGACGAGGACAACCGCTCCACGTGGCGAGTGCCGTACAGAAAGAGGGCGCCGGAAATGAGCGACGCGGGCGACCGCACCGTCAGCCCGTGGGTGACCGACAACATGAGCAGGGACGGGGGCGGGGGGAACGCTAGCGGGGGGCGGGGAAGCAGGCCTGGCCGCGTCGCAAGAAGCGTCGGCACCAGCGTCGCCGCCATGACGGCAATGAGGTACACTTGCGTGGCCCGCGCGTGGACTGCTTTAGGGAGGACACGCAGGCGATGCAAGACGCACGGAGAGGCAGGTACAGGGGGAATAGCGCGGACGGAGGGAGCAGCGCGTGCTAAGGCGCAGGCACAACGAACAGAACAGCAGGGGAGAAGCCTAGAAACCGTCAGCACGATGCGCCAGACAGTGGCATGGGAACTCCGCTGCAGCAGCTTGGAAAACATCAGAGTACGGGCGTCCGAGTGTGGAAGGGTTCGGAGACACCGCAGGGTCACCCACCCCCGCCCCCTGCCGCCACCACACATGCAACAACAGCAGGAGCGACACACAAAAAACGTACGAAACCCAGAGCGACCAGCATGTAGCATGGCTGAAGACCCGCAGGGAAAAAAGAAACAAACCGAGAAAGACTGCCCCGCGCAGAGCCGGCGCGTCAGGCGGCAGGCGCGTCGAAGCACGACGGCAGCGGCGCGCAGACAAAGACCCGACCTCAGCTGGTAGCGGGCTGCTCCACAGCAAACAAGGCGGTCCAAACCAAATCGCGACCGGGCACAGCGCCAGCAACCAGACCGGGCGTGCCCCACCGACAGGGCGGGTGCGGGAGGAGGTACAGTCAGGGGGAGGCAGAGCGACCGATGGTGGCGACGCTGTCGTGCTCGACGCTGACGGTTTCGTTGCTGGAAGTGCTCTAATTGTTTGTGGCCCCCGGACGAAGGGTTAAGGTGCCCAAATTGTGTTTGGAAAAGAACGAGCACCTGACGCCACGATTTCAATCATAGCCGTTGATTCGAATTCATGCACGTACGTATACAGTAAAAACAGCCGCCGATTAGAACAAAAACATATGTAATTGAAGTTTACGCCGGCTCAACGTTTGCTTTAAAGCACACCTCACGTGCGAGAGCAGTCACGAGCCAATTGGGGCTGTCGCGTCCTCCGACCAGTCAGCAGCCACCGTCAATTGCACGAAGAATCTGATGCCCCGTTTGGCGGCCGTCGGTGGACCGGAGAGACCTCCCCCTCTTGTTGGGTGGCGTCGGTCGACCGACCACCACGTGCGCTCCCACAAGGGCAGCGGCCCGAACACGTGCGACCCCAGCGAGCGCCGCCGCAACCCGCCGCCCTCACCTCAGGCTCCTTTCGACACGGTTGGGGTCGCGCCGTCGCGCCCGCCGCCACAGACACTGCAGCGTGGGAGGCCCGCGCTCGGGCTGTGATTGGCGGGGTTCCAAGAAAAGCTCGTCGAGGCGTCGGCCCGCCCCCCCTCAATTCCCTGCTGAGGGGCCACCCACAGCCCATCCTCACGCTCGGCCCGCCTTCAGACGGGGGGCGGATCGTCGGGCCATGGTACCCCTCTGACGAAAGCTGGATTCGAAATGTCTTCGTTCGTCAAACAAATACATTTCGAATGCACACTCGCCTGGCCGTTCGTAAGGTCCACTTTCGTTTGTGTCTTGTCTGTCTTTTGTAAGAGAAGCGTTTGGGGTCAACCACGCCCCTGACGCGGCTCTCTGCTCATCTGGTGCCGTCACCATGGTACTTGCTGAATCGAATGATTTGTACTTCTTTATAGTTTCCAGTTCATTGTCAGCAGCAAGGCGGCAAGCTGTGTCTTTGCACGTTGTACTACGCTGAACTCTACTAAATTTAGTGCGTGGCTATGACATTCCCCGCGTTTCTCTCTTCCCCGCAGCACGCCACCTACCGTCTACCCTCTTCGTGCCCTCCCCACCCACCCCCACAGGTAGATTAAAGCAAAAGCCCCTCATCTCATCATCCATCTCGCACCCTGTGCCCTCAAGAGCATCACCATGCCCAACCGGTTCACACTCGGATCGAGGGGCAACTCTACGCCTGCCAGGCATCCACACTCACTCCCCACCGACCTCCCTCCCATCTCCCCGCCTTAGAGTGCCCCCCAACCAGTAAATCCCTCCCTCGGACAAAACCACTCTCCCGTTGACCTCCGGCAGCACCCAACATCACAACCTCTGCTATTGTCACAGAGAGGGCGGGGTGCAAAGTGGGTGTGCACGCGGTAGGGCAGCGGTGGCAACATCGGGGGTGTGAAGGGTCTTTGAAAGAGCACCATTGGCGACAGTGCCGGCGATGAAAGCGGCGGGGTTCTTACATGGGTGTGGGGAAAGAACTGGGGACAATGGCGGCGGAAGGATAGGATGTGGTCACGTGGTGATCAAGGACTCGAAGGCGCCGAGGGAGAGCGGTCCAAGATGCTAGTGCACTAGAGAACAAAGAGAATAGAGGCCTCTCCTCTTGGAGAAAAGGAGGCCCTTCCAGGTTCGACTCCTGACAAGCGCGCCCGCTCCGACTCGCTTCTCTGGATGTTGTTCCAAGTTCGAACAGCAAGAGCACGTAAGGTCATGAGAGGGCCTCACAGCAGAGCTCCGGAGAAACTTAGATGGAGATTTAAAACAATTATATCAAAAGTCTATCTCGGTGGTGGATTGCTGCACTCGCAGTGGCTCAGCACGCAACGAGACGGCACGACATGAGCCAATGGCAGACTCTGGTTGAGGTGCCTCGTGCTGTCGATCACTCACAAGTCTTGGTTTGATCATCACGTGCCACAGTTTCCCGGCGATTAGAAGCTTACGAAAGCGACATTCATTCAAAACGCTTTCGTTTGACAAACGAAAAACAAACACGAGACAACGGAATACCTTACGAAAGCGCTCGTTCGGTCTTCATAACGCGTGGCTGACTTTCGTTTGGGTGCACCAACACCCGACGATATTCGCGCGGCGACGAGCCCGAACCGCCGCGCACACGCCCTTGTGGTGGGCCGCATCACGTGCACCGCATGCGAGCCCGCCGCCGGGAGTGCGCGTCCTCCGCCGCCTTTGACGCGCCGAGGCGCCCGGCGGCCGCGTCACGTGCGACGGCCACATCACTGCGCAGCTTGTGTCACGGCGTTGCGTGCATCACGTGGGCCGGCCCTGCGGCATTGTTGCGCGGGTGCGTCGTCTTGCTCGTGCCCGACGCTAGTGCCCCTTCCGTGCTCCGCCTGCGGCGCTCTTTAGTCAGCTTTGGCGGGTATCGTGTTCTTGTTCCCCCTTTCTGCACGACGTTCCTCATACTTTGTGTTTTTGTGTGTGTTCCTATTCCCTCGTACCTGCTCCGTCCCTCCCTTTTTTCCAGTGTGGGGGCTCGACATCTCAATGTCACTACGGTCTCCCCGCCCGCCGCTATCGTCGCATCCGGCCGCCACCGGCGCGGTCAGTGCGACGGCGGCGGCCGCGGCCGCCATGTCTCTCCGGTCGGTGACGCCGACGAGCATGTCCCCGGCCGGTGGTGGCGGCGGCGGTGGCGGTGGCGGTGGCGGCGGCGGCGGCGGCGGCGGCGGTGAAGCCGGTGGCGGGGGCGACGGCGGCTGCCGGAGTGGTGGCGGTGGACAAGGTCGTGGCGCGTCGACGGTTGCGGCACCCCCCCCGCCGCCGGGCCGGTCGCTAGGCTGGGCCGGCCTCCCGCCGGCGGGCGCCTCGCCTAGCGCCGCTGCCGCTGCGTCAAGCCGGTCGGCGCCCGGCAGTAGCCGTGCTGGCAGTCGCGGGGGGAGCCTTGGCGCCGGCAGCAGCTTTGGGGCAGGCAGTGGCAGTCTTGGAGGCGGTGGTGGGAACTTGGGCGGCGGTGGTTTTGGTGGTGGTAGTTTTAGGGGCGGCAGCGCCGGTGGCGGCATGAGCGCCGGCATGAGCGGCGTCGGGAACGCCGACGCCGGTGTCATGAGCGGTAATAGTGGAGGCGGCGGCGGAGGCGTCGGTGCCAAGCACATGGCGTCGGCGGCGCCACCGGCGGCAGCGCCGACATCGACGACACCGACTGCCAGCCGTCGGACGTCTGGCTCGGGGGGCACCAGCTCCACGCCAAGCGGCTCCCGGTGCCAGAAGCAGCGACACAAGGAGGTTGAGCAGCTCCGCCGCCACCGCCTGCGCGCGTCTGTCGAGGCGCTTGCGGGAACGTTGCCGACACCCGCCGATGGCAGCCGCCGCAACATGGAAGCGGTTGTCACCGACGCGGTGACGTATGTGGGCAAGCTCCGCCGCCGGGAGCGTGGGGCGACAGCGGCGGGACGGGCGGCGGCGGAGCGGGCTGCAGCGGCAGAGGCGGAGGTTGGCCGCCTGCGTGCCGCCCTGGCGGCGGTTGTTGAAGCCAAGGGCGCCGCCGCCGCTGCCACGGGGGGCGGGTGGGCAACGTCCATGGCCACGATGGCCGCCGTCCGCGGCGGTGGCGCCGGCTTTCCGAGCGCGGGGCGGCCAGCCGACGGCGGCGCCGGGGGTGGCGGCAGCCTCGGGGCGCCCGGCGGCGGTGGCGGCGGTGGCGACGGCGGGGGTGGCGGCGGCGTGCCGACGTCGGGGGCGGGGCCGGAGGCGCCTGTCCAAGGCGGAGTGGCGCCCCCGGCCCACCCTGCGGCGCACCCCCACATGGGCGGCATGGGCCTGGTGTGGGCGCGCCCGGCGGCGCTGCCGACCGCGGCGGCGGCCGGACCCCCGCCCAGCGGGTATGGCAATGTCGGCTGGCCAGTGCCCGTGGCAGCCCCGCACGGCCACCCGATGCCGCCGGTCGGCGTTGCGCACAACGCAGATGGCTCGGCTGCCGCAGCGGCGGCTGCGGCCGCCGCCGCAGCTGCGGGCAGCATGGCCCCACCCGCGGGCATGGTGCCCATCCACCCCGGGATGTGGCCGTACCACTGGGTGCCGGGGTGGGGCGCCCCCGGCGCCGCGCCAGGCGCTGCCGCCGCCGCGCCCGGCGGCGACGCGCCCCACCCGCCGGCCCCCTGGGGTGGCTTCCACATGCCGGCGGGGGCGGGGTACGCCCTCCACGCGTTGCCGCCACCCCACGCGGCGCCGGCGCCAGGCCCGGTTGCGTCTGGGGCGAGCGGCGGCGCGCCCAACGGGGCGCTCGATGGCGGCTATGGGCATGGCGTGGGGGGGGCGGCGGCGGCGGCGGCGCCCGCGGGCGACTCCCCGTGCGGCTGCCGCACTGTGGGTCACGGGGGAGGACACGACGCGTCGTGTCCGCGCGCTTAGCCGCCGCCGTGTCTGCGGTCGGGGTGGGTCCGCGTTCTTTTCGGCTATCTATTGTTTTTTGTTGCCCTCTTGCACGTGACCGGAGCGCGGAGACGGCCGGCACGGGCGCTACGCGCGCGCGGGGATGGGAAACGCAGAGGGATCCCCGTGGCTGTTGGCGACCAACCTCCTCGGGTGGTTGGGGTTGGGGGAGCAGACGACCCGCGGAGCCGGCTGCGGGCCACCCGCCCTGGCAAGACCCCAGCGGGGACGCCCCGTGCGTTTGACTGGCACCCATACCGCCGCCCTGTTGCATGACGGCATCGGCTGCCTGAACCGAGGGGACGACCCGCTGGTGTCGCGGGGGACCTCGTCTGGGGGGTGGACCCAAACGCCCCCCGACGCGCCCGGGGAGGGCGCGGTGCCGGCGGGCGCGCGGCGGACGCGCGGCTGGCCCGTGGTGGCGGATGCCCCAAATTCGGCCGCGCCCCGCGAAAACCCGGGCGGCGGGCGCCGCGCCGGCCCCCCCCGCGGCGCTTCCCCCCCACCGCCCGCCGGGCGTGCGGCCACGCGCGCCGCCGCCTCGCCGCCCGAGCGCCGCCGGGGGGGCGGCCCAGTGGTTTCCGCCGCCCGCCCGCCTCGCCGCCCGCCCGCCGCCGGGTGCGGGCCGGCTCGGGGGGGGGGGGGGGGGGGGCGACGCGGGCGCCGCGCCGCGCGGGCGCGCCATAGGCACCGCCGCCCGCAACGTTGGGGGTGGCGGGGAGCACCCGCGCCGTCGGCGGCCGCCGCGACCGGGGTGGGGGGCCAACGGCGCGGGGGGGGGGGATGACCGCGCCGGCGGACCGAGGGGTGGGGCCCCCCGCGTGCCGCACCGCCGGCCCCGCCCGCCGCCGTTGTCCGGGAAAAGGAGGGCGGTCGGCGGCTCCCGGTCACCGCCCGCAGGCACACGCCGCCGTCAGGGGGAGCCCCCTCGACCGAGGGGCGGCTTGCACACGCTGCCGGGTGTCGCGGGCGCCGGCCCCGAGCGCCGCCCTTGCCCGGCACGAGGAGGGCGGTGGGTGGCTCCCGTCTCCGCCTGCAGGGACCAGCCGCCGTCCCGAGTGGCGGCAGGCAGGGGGCCCCCTCGACCGAGGGGCGGCTTGCGGGCGCTGCCGGGTGTCGCGGGTGCCCCCTATGTCCACGCTGGTGCCACCGCCGCCCTCGCGGCGGGGGGGGGGGTCACGGGCGCCCCGTCCGTCGGCCGCCCGCCGCCGCGCGCACCGCCGCGAGGGTCACGCCGGCGAGCCAGCCGGCGCGCCCACACGGGCGCGCCCGTGAAACAGCGAGCCACAAGAGGGGCGGGCCCGCCCGATGCGCGCGCCGTCGCGCGCCGGTCGCTGCGCGGTGCGCCAGCACTGCAGCGGCGACCCAGAGCGCCTGGTGCCGACGCGGGGGGGGGGGGGCCGAGTGGCGCGCGCGCGCTGCGGCGCGCGGGCGCACAGCGCGTGCCAACGGGGCGCGGTCCGCGCCGCCCCAACCCGCTGCGCCACCGCCTGGGGTGTGTGTGGGGTCTGGGCGGCCGCCACGGGGGCGTGCCGTCGAGCGGGGGCGGCGGTGCGACCGACACGACGGGTCGGCCCCGCCACCCGCGCGTGACGGGTGGGGGCGGTGTGGGAACCACCCCTTTTGCTCGCGGGTCACCGCGGGGGTCGCCGCGGGGGTCCCCCCCCCCGCTCCACAGCCCGCCATGCGCCCCCTGCCGCGTATCCATGGCGGGCGACAGCCACCGACGGCGGCGGTTAGTCGCCAAATTGGCGCCACGCCCCCCGCGTGGGCGCGTGGGCGACACAGCTGCAGCGCAGGGCGGGCTTTCCGCAAGTGTCGGGACGGCTGGTCGACGGCCGCTGGCGGGTGGCCAGCGGTCCGAGCGGGGGCCCCAGCGGACCCGCCGCCCCGTTTCTCGGGCCGACCCCGCGCGCGGACCAGCGGTGGCCTTGTCCACCTCGAGGGCTGACCGGCGGGTGTGCCCCGCGGCCGTAATGCGCTGTCGCCACGTCGGCGTGCAGCGCAGTTAGCGCAATCGAATCTCGTCATTGGGCGGCTGGGCGTCGAGGCGGGTGCTCGGCCGCGGGAAGCCCCACGCACGCGGTGGCCGCTGTTCCAGGCGGGTGGAATTTCAGTCTCTTGACTGCCGAGCATCTTAGGCGGGGCACCGACACGGTCACGTACTGCGCGTCTCTCACGCCCAGTTAGCACTGGGTGGTTTGTCTCGTAGTGCAATTGTGTCATGTGGTTGGCTGGTCTCTTAAATTCTCTCTGACTATTGGCCGAAGCGACAGATGTCAGCATTGACCTGCTCAGATTGCCGTCCCACCACGATGTTT
>ENA-ORXR01003546-ORXR01003546.1-marine-metagenome-genome-assembly--contig:-NODE-3546-length-13867-cov-12.428499_pt1 | contig 13867 bp, 13 predicted proteins | sample MGYA00237866_ERZ511479 | MGnify/ENA metagenome assembly ERZ511479 | reverse complement strand
CCGCCGCCGCCTGGCGTGAACGTCAAGCCATCAAGAAAGACATCCCGCGCCGCCGCGTTTTGAAAGACGACGCCATGTATGATCTGGCACAGCAGCGCCCGCGCACGATTGAGGCGCTCGCAAAATTGCGCGGCATTCCGCGCGGATTTGAGAAATCCTCCTCTGCGACTGGCCTCGTCGAGAGCCTGGGCGCAGCCATAGATAACGCTGCTGAATATGCGCCGCCTGCGCCCAAGGTCAAACACATGCCGCCGTCTCTCGGCCCGCGTATAGAAATGTTGAAAACGCTTCTACGTCTGCGCACGGAAGTTGAAGGCATCGCCACGCGCCTCGTCGCAAATGCGCGCGATATTGAACAGCTCGCCGCATTTGGTGAAGGCGCGGATATCGCCGCGCTGAAAGGCTGGCGACGCGAGATTTTTGGGCAAGATGCCGTGGATATGCTGCGCGGAAAAATCGCCCTGCGGTTGGAGGGCGAAAATGTCGTCGCCGAACGTCTCGACTAAGGGCTATCCGCAACTACCCGCCCGTCGCAGTTTTATTTACGCCCCGTCGGCAGACCCGCTGAAAATCATCCACGAGGATGAAGATTTGCTGGTCGTAGATAAGCCTGCGGGCCTGCTTTCCGTGCCGGGGCGCAACCTCCCTGATAGTTTGCAGACCCGGTTGAAAGACCTCTATCCTGACAGCCTGCTCGTGCACCGGCTCGACATGGCGACATCAGGGCTAATGGTGTTTGCCCGCAATAAGGCCGCTCAACGACATCTAGGTCTGCAATTTGAAAGACGCCACACAACGAAAACTTATATCGCGCGCGTGGCGGGGAACGTTGACGGCGAGAGCGGGCGCATCAACCTGCCGCTCATCGCCGATTGGCCAAACCGCCCGCGCCAAATGGTCAGCTGGAAACACGGAAAACCCAGCACGACGGATTGGGAGGTTTTGGAGCGGGAAGACAACGCAACGCGATTATTCCTCCACCCCATCACGGGACGCAGTCATCAACTCCGCGTACATTGTTGGGCCATCGGGCATCCGATTTTGGGTGACAGGATTTATGCGCAGGACGAGGTTTTCGAAGCCGCCCCGCGTTTGATGCTCCACGCTTGGAAACTTGGACTGCGCCATCCGACGGATGGGGAACCGATAGAGTTTGAGAGCCAATGTCTGTTTTAGGGGGTGCGGATTTGCCCAGCAGGTAAATGTAAGATTATAAAACTAACGTCTGCCACTGGATTGCTTGAAGCGTTGCTAGGTATTCCATTCAAATGTGGCCTTTGTTTTTTAAGAGGCCAATGTAGTAAGAGGACATGTCCTATAAAAATGAAATTGAAACTATCGAGCATGAAATCAAAGAGTTGAGTGAAATTCTCTACAAAGCCCTAGTTCCGCTCGACGAGCCGTATCCGATTTTTTTTACGTCGTTGAATACGAGTTTTGCGTGCAACGATTATCCTGAGGCCATTGCTTCACTTGAATGGGCAATTGAAGACGACAAGGTCAACTTACCTGATACCGCTAAACCGATTTGGGCCAATATAAAAATAAAGGCGGTTCGGGCGTTGGGTTTGTATAAATTGGAACGACAAAGCGATGAGGGTTTTAAAGATCCGATCAACCACATGAATGTTTTGGCCGCAGCTGGTGAAGACGTTCCCAATAATTTTGCAAAACGTTATGGATTGCACGCTGGAGACCAAAAATGCTTGTCGATGATCAGCCTAGGCAATGAAGAAAGATTTATTCGGCAACGCATTGCCGATGCGGCGGCGCGGGGCGCCGCGCATTATGGGCAGTGTCGTTACGTGAAAAGACGGTATGATCTCACCAAAGAACAGGCTGAATGTTTAGTCAATGACATGTGGGAAAACCCAAGCATTCCGTCAAAGCTCTTTCATGAGCTCATCGATCAAGAAAAGCTTCTTGGATGCCTCCTCAGCAAAGAAGGACAAGAACGAATTTTACAAATACGAGCCGATTACAGCATCCAGTCATAAGTTTTGAAAGCTGTTTTATGGCGTCCAGTTGGGGCGATCACCGACATATCAGCAAACATTATCAGCGGCCTTCTTTGGGCGCTTAAAGCCACCAGCAAAAACCCAATCGGCTCCCTGCCCGGTCTAAGGCTCCTACAAATAAGACTTCGCCGTGCCTTCGCTCAAACCACTCAAAAACTCATCCGCCTGATCCATCAAATTCTGCCGCACATCCGCGTCCATTTTGTCCAAATTCCGATAGGGCATGGCGAGGCGGTTATTGCCGCGCAGCACGTCTTCATTCCGCGCCATGAAATGCCAATAGAGCGAGTTAAACGGACAGGCGTCTTCGCCGACACGTTTCTTCACCTTATATTGGCAAGACCCGCAATGGTCGCTCATACGGTTGATGTAACTACCCGACGAGGCGTAGGGTTTTGACCCCAACAGCCCGCCATCGCCAAACTGGCTCATCCCCAAAGTATTCGGCAGTTCCACCCATTCGAACGCGTCGATATAGACGGAGAGATACCACTCGTGCACAGCATGCGGGTCCACGCCGATGAGCAAGGCGAAGTTACCCGTAATCATCAAGCGTTGAATGTGATGGGCGTAGGCATGTTCCAGCGTTTGGCCGATGCTCTGTTTCAGGCACTCCATATCCGTGTCGCCTGTCCAGTAAAAATCCGGAAGCGGGCGTTTTGCGTTGAGGTAATTGCGCGAAATATACTCCGGCATCTCCAGCCAATAAATGCCGCGCACATATTCCCGCCAGCCAATGATCTGGCGGATGTAGCCCTCCGCCGCATTGATGGGCGCATCTCCCGCCAGATAACGGGTCTCAACGGCTTTGCAGATTTCCAGCGGGCCGAGCAGACCCGCATTTAAATAAGGCGACAGGAGCGAGTGGAACAGGAAACTCTCCCCGCCAATCATCGCGTCTTGATAATCACCGAAACTTGGCAGGCCGTGGTCGAGGAAATACTCCAGCGCCTCCAGCGCACCGTCTCGGGTAACAGCCCAGAAAAACCCGTCCGCATTGCCAAGACGCGTTTTGAACCGCGTCTTGACCATCTCAATCACGTCTTGGGTGATGCTGTCGGGTTGAAAGCGTAGCGGTTCGGGAAATTCCATATCTGACTTGGCGGGTTTGCGGTTCTCTTTGTCGAAATTCCATTGTCCGCCTTCGGGTTTATCTCCGTCCATCAATAGGTCTGTTTTGCGCCGCATCTCGCGATAGAAATATTCCATCCGGAATTGCTTGCGTCCTTCCGCCCATTCCGCGAATTCGTCTTTGGTCGCGATGAAGCGATCATCGAAGGTGATAGACACCGGCACATCCAGAGCCGCTTCCCACCCCTTCACCAATTCCAGCACGCGGTAGACAGACGGTTCACAGACCCGAATTTGAGAGATGTCGTGGCGCGTCAGAGCCCGCTTCACCTCTCCCGTGAAATCGCCGGAATTGTCGGCGTCGGTCATCTCGACATAATCGACGGTCCATCCCGCCTCGCGCAGTTCTTTCGCGAAGTGCCGCATGGCGGAAAACAGGAAGATCAATTTTTTGCTATGATGTGGAACATGCTCCGCCTCATGCGCGACTTCCATCATGAGGATTACCGCATCTTCAGGATCGGACGCTGCGAGGCTTGAGAGCCCATGGCTGAGTTGGTCGGCGAAAATTGGGATTAGCGTTTGGGACATATCTTTCATACGGCCCAGCGCCGTATCTGTTCAAAATTTGTCACCTCATGCCTGCCCCATGCGTATTGACCTCATGGCCCATAAGAAACCAAACTTGCCGACCAAAATATGCGTCACCTGCGAAAAGCCTTTTGCATGGCGCAAGAAATGGGAACGGGTCTGGGACGAGGTCAAATATTGTAGCGAACGTTGCCGCAGACTGTCTAAAGGACAAGCCAAATGAAATTTGAGAATTTCGGACGCGATTTAAAGTGTGTTGTCGTAGGCAGTTCGGGCGGCATTGGCGCGGCGTTGATTGACCGTCTTGTCGCTTCTGACCAAGTTGCCCGCGTCCACGCCCTCTCCCGCTCGGGCCGTAGCCACCCCTCACCCAAGGTCGCCAACTTGACGTTTGATTTCACGGATGAAGACAGCCTGTTCGCGGCGGCGCAAGCGCTGCAGGAAGTTGGACCATTCGACCTTATCCTCGTCGCGACGGGTCTTCTGCAAGGCGAAGGCATTTCACCCGAGAAGAACATGCGGGCCCTTTCCCATGACGGCCTCGCTAAAAGTTTTGAGATCAACACCATCGGTCCCGCCATGACCGCAAAACATTTCGTCCCGCTTTTGCGGCGGGATGAGAAGGCTGTCTTCGCCGCCCTTTCCGCACGGGTTGGCAGTATTTCGGATAATCGATTGGGCGGCTGGTATGCTTACCGTGCGTCGAAAGCGGCCTTGAATATGGTGCTCAAGACATTGGCGATTGAAATTGGGCGTCGGTTCAAAAATCAAGTGATTGTCGGGCTTCATCCCGGAACCGTTGACACGGGCCTGTCCAAACCGTTTCAAGGCAATGTCCCGGAGGGTAAATTGTTCACTCCGGAGCTTTCAGCTGAGAAACTCTTGGGCGTCGTCGATGGATTATCCTTTGAGGATAGCGGCAATCTATTCGATTGGGCTGGCGAACAGATCTCTTTCTGATCGCTCGCGCAGGTATTTCGCGACGAAGGCTTTTGTGAGGTCCGCTTTTTTAGACCCGGCAGCGACGTCCAGCTCCAAGACGAGGTCTCGCAGCGCGTCCACGGAGCGTTCGCATTGCCGCAAAACGAAGGTCACAACATCCTGCCCCACAACACGGCCCGCCTGCTCAAACAGCTCGCGCAGGATAGGCTCCAGCGACGCTTCATCATGCTCGTCCAGCGTCAATGTCGGCATGGCATTCAGACGTGAATTGAGATCCGGCATAGAAACGCCCCACTCTGTCGGCGGCAGTGAACTCGCTAAAACCAAACCGGAAATTTGCCCGGCCAGTGCGCGGTTGATTGCATCGAAAAGAGCTGTCTCATCCGCGGTATCCGCATCATCAATGAATTCACCTTCGCTCTTAGACAGCCAAGCGCGGCCCAAATGCGTCTTACCCGACCCTGTCGGACCCAGGATTAAAACAGCCGCGCTGGGCCAGCGGTCACGCGCCTGCAAGAGGCTCACCGCCGCTTGATTACCCGGCGTGACGTGGAAATTGGAAAAGCTCTGCCGCGCAGTTGGCCGCAGATTGAGCGGGATTTGAGACATCGGCGACGCGCTTAGGAGCGTTTGAAAACAAGCCCGATATTTGGGTCCTGCTCCACGCGCACGCCCTTGAACCGAAGCTCATTCGCCAAGCGGTCAATATCTCCGCCATAGGATATCGTCATTAGCGCGCCGTCTTTTGATAGCGCGTCCAAACGCGCTCCTTTGATTTGGGCAGCGGTGTTTATGGCGTCTTGCAAGGCAATCCAATCTCTATGGGACGTGTAAAGAACGGATACAGCCGTTGTGACAACTTCGCCCGCGACAACGGCGGAGGCCTGCTTCCAATCTGATTCCAAACGCGAGACCACTGCGTCTGCAAAGGCCGCGTCGCCTGAACCGGGAGAGATATAAAAGTTCTGGCGATTGCCTGTGTCGAGGGAGATATCGGTCACATTCCCACTACTCTCCACAATCAATATCTGATTTAGGCCATATTTCGCGGCGAGCGCTTTAAGCTCATCATCTGACGGGGACGTGGAGAGAAAGGCTGCATCTTCAGCAGAAGCCGCCTGCAGAGGCGTCAGCGCATATGACAGGCGCGGGCTCGAGAAAATGCTTTGCAAACTATTGCCGCCGCGAAGGCCCGACTCGCGCACGACAACTAACCGCTCGCGTGCCTGAGAACTCACCATCGTCAGGTTATAGTTGCGCAAAAACTGCTGCACCTGAGACGGATTGAAGGCCACGGTGATTTCGCCGAGATAGCGATTGGCGGAGCGCTGCTCTTGCCCGACTTCCAACGCACGGATCATACGCCCGACCACATCCGGGGTCAGTTCAGGGATAGGGTTCGCCGCGCGTTCGCTATCTAACGTCATGCGGTTGATCAACGCGGTCGCTGCGCGCAATTGCCCGGCTTGAATGGCTTTCGTTGACGCCTCAATCGCGGACGCAGCCGTCGCATCAACTTTGACACCGCCCACAGTGAAAGGGTCCGCCGCAAAGGCGCGGGACGCGGCCAGGACGAAAAGAGCGAGAACGAGAGCAAATAAACGTGTCATAGGGGAGTCGATAGACCACAACTCGCCCCTCGCCAAGCCCGCGCACAGCTTTCATGCAGCCCCATCTTGCACCTTTGTTACGAAAATGGTCCAAGCGCGCAGACTCAGACGGTAAAAACCGCAGGCTTATATACAGGACGCTCCACATGGCCCCGACTTCCCAGGCCCCGAATACCAAGGATGAAAAAGGTCTCTCCTACGCCGATGCGGGCGTCTCAATCGATGCGGGTGACGCGCTGGTTGACCGCATTAAGCCTATGGTGAAATCCACACGCCGCCCCGGCGCGGACGGAACGATTGGCGGCTTTGGCGGCGCATTTGATTTGAAAGCAGCAGGCTATACTGACCCGATCCTGATTTCAGGCACGGACGGCGTCGGCACAAAGCTCCGGATTGCCATTGATACAGGGCGACTGGACACAGTCGGCATCGACCTCGTCGCCATGTGCGCCAATGACGTGCTCGCCAATGGCGCGGAGCCGCTCTTCTTTCTTGACTATTATGCGACAGGAAAACTGACCTCCGATAATGCGGCGGCTGTTGTATCCGGAATCGCGGAAGGCTGCCGTCAGGCGGGCTGCGCGTTGGTCGGCGGCGAGACAGCGGAAATGCCGGGTATGTATGAGGGCGATGATTTTGATCTTGCAGGCTTTGTCGTCGGCGCGGTTGAGCGCGATGCCATGCTGCCCCGCCACGCCGATATGGACGCAGGCGATATGCTCATCGGGTTGGAGTCCTCCGGGCCGCATTCTAATGGCTATTCCCTTATTCGGAAAATTGTCGAGCGGTCCGGCTTGGATTGGAACGACCCTGCCCCCTTTGCCGATGCGCCCTTGGCGGAGAGCCTACTGACGCCGACGCGGCTCTATATTAAATCTCTGCTGCCGCTTATCCGAGAGGGTCTGGTCTCAGGATTGGCGCATATTACTGGCGGCGGACTCACTGATAATACGCCGCGCATGTTGCCCGATGGCTTAGTGCCAGAATTTGATTTCAGCGCGTGGGACCGTCCAGCCGTCTTCAAATGGCTGCAAGAGACTGGCGGCGTTGCGGAAGAGGAAATGCGGCGTGCCTTTAACTGCGGCATTGGCATGGTCCTTTGCGTGAAGCCCGATGATATGCCGGCCGTGCTGTCGCGATTGGAAGATGCGGGCGAACGCGCCCATGTTATCGGGCAACTAAAACGCGTGGCAAGTTGTACGTAAACGCATGTCTGTGCCTAAACGTATAGCCACCGCCATTCTGATCTCCGGCGCGGGGTCGAATATGGCCGCATTGATCGAAGCGGCGCAAAAACCGGATTACCCCGCCGATATTCAACTCGTTATCTCAAACCGTCCGGAAGCAGCAGGCCTGCGCAAGGCGGACGAAATGGGCGTGACAGCGATCTGCATTGACCACCGTGACTTCGATACCCGCACGGATTTCGAGGCTGAGCTTGACGCGGCCTTGCGCGCACATAATGTTGAATTCGTCGCCTGCGCCGGGTTCATGCGCATTTTGGGGGCGGCCTTTGTGCGCGCCTGGTCAAGCAAATTAATCAACATTCATCCGTCGCTTTTACCAAAATATAAAGGTCTTCAAACTCATAAGCGCGCCATCGAAGCCAAAGACGTTGAACACGGCTGCACGGTACACTGGGTAAGTGAAGGCGTGGATGAAGGTAAAATAATTGCACAATCCGCGCTAAAAATAAGACCTAAAGACACGCCTGAAATCTTGGCAGAACGTGTTCAAACCTTAGAGCACACGCTATATCCGCAGGCTTTGGCGAGCGCCCTAACCCATCATTAACCACACCCCCGATTAAGCCCTCGGTAACCCTTTTTGGTAAGCCCACTCTAGAACCTGTTCCTGTATCAAAGTCCCAAAGCACCAGCCTTTTTGTTGGTGCGTGGGAATTTCTGACATTGGATGATGTTAGTGCATAAATCGAGTGGGACCAAAAGGTTATGTTGAAGTTTACAAAGACGAAGCGATTAATTAAGCGTTTCCAAAGCCAAGAAGACGGAAACGTCGCACTGACATTTGCGGTCAGCGCTGTGGCTGTTGTCGGCTGCATGGGTGCTGCCATGGATTATTCCACGTTGAGCAATGCGAAAGCGAGAAGCCAATCTATCGCGGATCAGTCTGCATTGAGCGCGGCTATTTTCATTAAAAATAATGACCGTCCCCCACAAAACAATGAAGAGGGCCTGACGGAAGGCTCGCATAATGCTGGGGATCTTGGATATACATTTAAAGGCTGGGTCGATGGCGGCGCAGATAACGTTGACGTAAAAGTCGTCTATGATGATAATGCGAAGGAAGCCCGGGTGCGAGTATCAGGGAGTACGGTTCCGACGTTCATCCAAGTCTTAGGAAAAAAGGATCTTGCATTTTCAGCTGAGTCCGTTGTGTCTTACATGGATATTGACGAGAAGCATCCGGCTTCAATTGCGCTTGTTTTGGATAACTCCGGCTCCATGGCCTGGGACGACAAGTTGGCAAATCCAAACGGGTCTTCCCCGGCCAATGCCAGCCCTCGAATTGACGGGTTGGAGTTCTCCGTTAAGAAATTCAATGGAGATCTTTCCGATCGACTTGGCACAGAAAACAGTGACGGTCTTCGGACAATCAGAATGGGTATGTTACCGTATAGCTCTGAAATTTTGTGGGCGAATGATGTTCCCATGAAATTTGGGTACTTAACCGATAATGAAGTCGAACAAATGACTCCTTCTGGGAACACAAACTCGAACCCACCTATGACGCAAGCTGCGAAATGGATGGACAAGGAGAATGACGTTCACAAACTAGAAGCAGAACGGGCCGGCGAAGCCTATCGTGAGCCGTTGAAGTTCATCATATTTATGTCTGATGGTCAAAATACTTTGGGGGCTTACGAATTTACCCCAGACGATACTGCGCCAGTCTATTGGAAGCAGGACGACAAGGGTAGATGGGGTGGTATCTGGGCGACCAGCTATACCGGTCAATACGGCTATACGCAGGGTCACTTGCGACGCTCAACCGATCGCTTGACGATTGAAACTTGCGACAAACTCAAAGCACGAGGAACAGAGATCTTTACGATTGGCTATGCCCTTGAAACGGGTGATTATAACGCCAATTATCCTTCGTACCCAAACCATACGGAAACTGTGAACCTATGGAACCAAACCAACGCTTATAATTTGCTGCAATCTTGCGCGAGTGACGAAGATAACTTTGTGAAAGCAAATGACAATGAAGAATTGGAAGCCGCCTTTGACGCCATCCAAAACTCGATTGTGGAAGAGCTGATACGGATCAAATCCTAGATTCATTCATTTGTTTAATCTAAAGAAAAAGGCCGGGTCACCCCGGCCTTTTTTATGTAAAAATTTGCCCGGATAAACCGAGCCGAAATTTAACCCACAATTTCGTCTTCAGAGAAAAAGAAGGCGATTTCTTCGATCGCAGTTTCCGGCGCATCAGACCCGTGAACCGTATTGGCATCGATGCTCTCGGCAAATTCAGCGCGGATTGTGCCTACATCGGCTTCCGCCGGATTCGTTGCGCCCATGACGTCGCGGTAGGCTTTGATGGCATTTTCACCCTCAAGAACCTGTACGACAACCGGACCGGACATCATGAATTTGACGAGATCGCCGTAGAATGGGCGCTCCTTATGCACGGCGTAGAAGCCACTGGCTTGCTTTTCAGTCAGCTGCACACGCTTTTGCGCGATGATGCGGAGGCCCGCTTCTTCGATCTTGGCGTTGACCTTGCCGGTGATGTTGCGCTTCGTCGCGTCAGGCTTGATAATTGAGAATGTGCGTTGGACGGCCATTGGAAACTCCGTGAGGGCTGTGTTTTAACTTTGGCGCGCGCTTAATGCGGGCTTGCTCTGCTGTAAAGGCGATATAGAAGCTGGAGCTGTGCTTCATATCAATGATCTGACATATCGTATTGAGGGCCGCCCGCTTTTCACCCAAGCCACATTGGCCATTAACACCGGTCATAAGGTCGGCCTCGTCGGGCGCAATGGAACGGGCAAGTCCACCCTCTTTCGACTGATTAAAGGCGATATTAGCCCCGATGACGGCGAGATTAACTTGCGCAAAAACATGCGTCTGGGCGTTGTGGACCAAGAGGTTCCCAGCGGACCGCAGAGTTTGATCCAGACCGTTCTGGACGCGGATAAAGAGCGCGAATCCCTGCTCAGTGAGGCCGACACAGCCACAGATCCCATGCGCATTGCTGCGATACATACCCGGCTATCGGATATTGATGCCTATTCGGCGAAATCTCGAGGCGCGTCGATTTTAGCGGGGTTGGGTTTCACCGCAGAAGACCAACTCAAGCCTTGTTCAGATTTTTCCGGCGGATGGCGGATGCGGGTCGCTCTGGCCGCCATGCTTTTCGCACAGCCGGATTTATTATTGCTGGATGAGCCGACAAACTATCTGGATGTCGAAGGCGCTGTCTGGCTGGAGGCGCATATCCGCAAATATTCGGGAACCGTTTTTGTGATTTCTCATGACCGGGACTTTCTCAATACCGCCGTGACCCATATCGCGCATTTGCGCAGCGGCAAACTGTTCTCCTATCCCGGGGATTATGATAATTTTGAACGCCAAGTCGCGGAAGCCAACCGTCACGATATGTCCCTCATGGCCAAGCAGGAAGATGAGCGCCGCCATCTCGAAGACTTCGTCCGCCGCTTTCGCTATAGCGCCTCCAAAGCGAAACAGGCGCAGAGCCGGATCAAGAAGCTGGCCAAAATGCAGCCGGTCGCAACCATCATCAATGATCCCATTTCGCCCATCGTTCTGGCAGGTCCCGAGCGGCCACTCTCCCCGCCCATCGTGAAGTTCGATTCCGTTGCATTAGGGTATGGCGATTTGGTCGTTTTACGGAATTTAAACCTGCGTATTGATCCCGATGACCGCATTGGAATTTTGGGTAAAAACGGACAGGGCAAATCCACATTTGCGAAGGCGATTATGGATGAGCTGAAACCGCTCCTGCTCGACCCCGCCAAGCCCGGATATATTAAGCGCAATAAGAAACTGCGCATCGGGTATTTTGCGCAGCACCAGATCGATCTCCTGAACCCCAAAGCCAGTGCTTATGACCATGTCGTCAAACTCATGCCGGACGCGACAGAAGCGCAAAGACGCGCCCGCCTCGCCGGGTTTGGGTTGGGACAGAAAAACGCGGAAACGCCCGCCGGGGATTTGTCCGGTGGGGAGAAAGCGCGCCTTTTATTCTCGCTCATTGGATTCAACAAGCCGCACCTGCTGGTTCTGGATGAGCCGGCGAACCACTTGGACATCGACAGCCGGGCCGAATTAATTCGGAGCCTTAACGGTTATGAGGGCGCGGTTATCGTTATCTCTCATGATAGAAACTTGTTGGAAGCGGTTGTCGACAGGCTGTGGCTGGTGGACTCCGGTAAGGTGGAACCCTTTGACGGATCCTTGGCAGATTACCGCGCTCTCCAGTTGGAAAAAACAAAAACTGATAAAAAACAACAATCTAAAGAAGGTAACTCGCGTAAGAGAAGTCGGCAAGATCGCGCTGAATCTTTAAAGAAAATCGCACCATTGAAACGAAACACGGAAAATTTAGAAAAGAAGTTTGAGGCGGCGCAGACAGAGTTAAGACAGATTGATGCTCGTTTGGCCACAGAGGATTTGTTTACTAAGAACCCCGAAGAAGCTGTTCAACTGGGGCAGGCGCGTGCTAAGACGCAGGCGTTAATCGACGCCCTTGAGTTGGAATGGTTGGCGGCGCTGGAAGCTTATGATCTGGCACGCGAGCGTGAGGGTTTGGATTAAGACGAACGTATTAAAATGCTGCGGGCAAAATGGCTGAACCGCGGCTTGTGGGAAGATTGCCATGTTAAATTCACGTCTCTTGCGCAAGCAGGATGCCTTACTGCATTTCGAACTCATGGCGTATTTAATTCGCCAATTCGGCGCGCCGCTGCGACCGACTGTGCCTTCGCCCCTGCGTCCAACACAAGGTCTGGAAATGCTGGCGTGGGAGCCATCTGACACCCGGTCTGTTTTCCATTGGGCGGCAGACTATTTTACCGAAATAAAGTCAGCCTGTCATATGCGTGATCTCAAGGCCGAGCTTTTCCCGGAAGGGAGTAGCGAAGATGCAGAACATATGGTCGCAAATCATCGCGTTGATGCGTTGGCGGCGGGCCGCATGCCATACCGGAAGAGCGGCACTCCCGCGGTTATTTATGACCCCTTAAATTGCAGCCTACCGGGTTATTTCACAGCGACAATCGCGCTGCAACTCGCTGAATTTCGCGTCAAAACATTCGAGCCGGAGACACCGCCCTCACCTACCCAGAAACAAAAAATGCGCTTAACCGCTGCCGCTTATAATCGGCAAGGATTCGTTTTGGCCAATCTGCTTGAACAGGTTTCGGGCGGCCTTTCGCGGTCCGGCGATAAACGGACGATATCTCAAACGCAGATCTTGAATACGCTGTGTTTTTCGACCTGTTTGGCTTTGCGCGTTAGGCGTCAGTCAGCGGAGCAAATTGTTGCGACATATGGCACGCGCATGCCCCCTAATTTTCGCCGGAAAATTCCTCAGGCCTGTCGGCAAATAGACTCGCATGCAGCCACTTTAGAAGTGTTGCAAATGCTGGCTGATCGCAAGGTCGGACAGCGCCCGCCCCCACAGCTCGTCAAACGCAGCGCCTAGCGGCAGCTAATCGATTGAATATAACCTTCATTATCCAATTGGATTGTGAGGCGGGTATCCATCTCAGGACCCAAGTTTAAACTATCCCTCAGATTGGAAATAGACGGAGCATAGAGCGATTGCCCGGGAAGATATTCACGAACCTCCATATAGGGCGGCTGCTCGTAGAATGTGTCGTCAGGATTATAGCCAAAGCCTTCAAGCTCTGCCGGTTTGAGCACGCGCTTTCGTCCCGGCAGGCCCGCGATAAAAATCGCCCCCTCATGCTGCCCCAACAGGCCTTGATAGAGCTGAGAGCGGCACGCATCCACGGGCGGGATCATGGGCGTTGGCTGCGCGGCCAAATAGGCCGGACGCACATACTGCCCCTGCCCCGGACGCGGCTGATATTGCGGATAGGTGCTGGAGGGGTTCCCGTAAGCACAAGCGGTGAGCGCTAGGGCACCAAATATTGCGAATTTACGAATCATACGCCCTATTTGCCGCCCTAAGCGTTTACACCGCGTTAACCATAAAAAATGATCCCTTCTCCCCGCCTGCGGGGGGAAGTACCCGCGCAGCGGGGGATGGGGGGCTAGTTTCGTGTTTCATCTCAAATAAAAGCAGCATCCGGAATTAGCCCCCCATCGACCTCCACTTCGCTACGCTCCGTTCCAGCCACTTCCCCCCGCAGGCGGGGAGAAGAGAGCGTTTATGTTGTCGTTACGTGTGCTATCGCAACGATATGACAAATTCGCAAACACCCACCCCTGCGCCTTGGCGCGCCACCGCCCTCACCCTCTTCCCGGACGCCTTTCCCGGGGTCTTGAGCACATCCATCATTGGCGGAGCGCAAAAAAGCGGGATTTGGCAGCTAGATACAGTAGACATTCGCGATTTTTCGACTAATAGGCACCGCAGCGTCGACAGTCCGCCTTCGGGCGGCGGTCCCGGCATGGT
>ENA-ORXR01003545-ORXR01003545.1-marine-metagenome-genome-assembly--contig:-NODE-3545-length-13867-cov-24.047498_pt1 | contig 13867 bp, 15 predicted proteins | sample MGYA00237866_ERZ511479 | MGnify/ENA metagenome assembly ERZ511479 | reverse complement strand
AAGGAACCCATCGGCGGCAGATTCCGTCATATTTTAGAACAAAGCCCCCCTGAAGTTGCAATCCGGATGAGGTGGCCAGGTTTTTGCATGAGGGACACCTGTCTGGCGGCAGTTAGCCCGTGAAGACGGTGGACCCAGCAGAGGCGACTAAAATCATGTAGAGATGGAAAACATCTGTGTCGAGATCTGTCGCGTAGGCCACTTCCGGTTCCAAGCACATCAACCCGGGCTACTTGAGTGGGCAGCGTGTGGCTCGTGCAGGCTGCGTTTTGGGGAGTCGGCAGCGACTGTTGTTCATCGTGAAGTCAGATCAAACCAGAGACTTGGCCTGGTGTGCTCTACTGTCGAAGCCACTTCGGCTACCTGGTCAACATATTGCTCTTGTCCCAGTTTTGTCCTCTGTGCACAAGTGCAAGAGTGAGCAAAACAACACTCTCCACCAATGATGTGCTCGGGTTCTGAACGACGGTCAATCAGAAGTTGCCCTGCAGTAGTCCTGTTCTCTGCCGAAGAGGACAAAATTGGGACAGCAGCAATACCTGATTCTGACTGGACAGCGCTTGGGACAGTGCGCTTTTTTGATCTGGCATTTCCCTTAGGGTGGGGGGCTGCCACGGTTCTGGAGGTACGGTGGCAATTTGAACTTTTCCGAGTGGTTGAGCGGCGCAGCTCCATGCTACCTGGCGCACCGAGGAAAGGATGGCGGGTCGGTGCCAATCTCCACGGTAGCTGTCCCTGCAAGCAAAGTGTCCTCCCCTTCCTGAGGCATCGCTGGTTCGGACTTCCTGTAACACATTGCGATTCTGGTGAATGCAAGGACTCTGTTCAGCACGATCGTAAGACAGAATGACAGCATCCTTCTGGACCAGTAGCGTACCGAATTCGCCACTAGAACCCAATGGGGCGTTGTATCTGCAGTCAAAACCCGGAAGAGCAGGTACACTGGGTCTTGACTAAAGGCGTGCCCCGCGTTGCTGTTTGGCGCAGAAGGGCCGGCGGCGGTTGTGCGCAAGTGCTTCCGGCGGTGTGCCGATCGGATTAGGCTCAGTCTTGACGATGGGCTCTCAGCGTGGACGCACGCCCGTCAACCAATGAGAGCGCTGCGTTCCAATCACGGCCGATTCATTTCTACAATCTGTCTCAAATGGCATATCCGCACACGAAAGACTTACTGATCGAGACAGGCCTTTTTGGGACGATTGGAGTCGGGACATGAGCATGTGCGGGATTTTCTAGACTATCTGACGCACGAACACGCATATCGAGGCTACCAGGGATCCTAGGTCGGTTTTCGGCGCTGGGTCGACTGTCAGAAGGCAATGCCTACCTGCGACTGACCACGATACGTGGCACCACATAACGGGGGTAGAGATGGACGATTGTCGCTGATTGTGCGCTTGCGGCTGAGGCTCTCGACTGTTTCACAGCAATCGATATCGCATGGCTGGCGTCCATCAGTCTCTTTCGCATCCGATTTGTAAACACTTTTGGTGCGCCGTCAAGACCACCCCCATCCAAGCACGACAAAAAACAGGACTTAGACGTCATCTTCGGGTCGATGACGCTCCGACGTGCTCACCGTCAAGACAAGGCCTTACATAGTTCGTGTCCCAAAAATGAGACATCGCGGCTTTTTCTTTTTTTCTCGGCCCACTGGCCTTCTGCAGCAGTCCGAAAGCGCAATGTGACCCACTCGGTCTCACTGTGCTTCCAGAACGGCCCCTGGAAGTGTTAGCAGAGGCGACATCACTTGATGTGTCATGGGGGGAAGTGTCATTAATGGAAGCTTGGACAGGTGACGATCACGCGCCCCAATGAAGCCCACGGATACCAGTGCAGGCATGTGCTGACAATTTGTGCACGAATAAAAGGGCACCACCTTACCAATAAAAGCGTGAAAATGACCGCCATGTAGCCCCTTGTAAAGAAAACACGATTTGGGACACCCCTCATCGAGGCCCCAGTTAGCACATGAGCTTAAGCGTTGCAGACCTGTAACCGAAAGAACATGAAAACGACTAGCTCGAAGATCGGGCTTCTCTAAAGAGTCCACAGAACCAGGCCCACAGGCAATTACCAAGGAGTTGTCAGCCGAGAACGCCTCGGGAGACGCTGTTTTCATGGAGGCCAGTTGAGAATTTACTATTACCCCTCCCCACCTGCCCCCGTGCAGTGATGTGTCAGTCCTTCAGAAAAAGCGCATGTCTCATTTTGGGACCCGCACCATATCTCTAAGAGCAAGCCCAGCGGGTCTGATAATGGCGAAGAATCTCCGCGAATACCAAATTATAGCAGAAGGGGGTGCCCATCGGTCAGAGTTATGGCACGAAGTCCACGCCAAACGTTGGGATGGCGGAGATCCGACGCTAGATTCCGGTTGTACGGCGTGCGATCTACGCCATCCCAACGTTTGGCGGAGCCGTATGTCGGACTCATGCCGCTGGAAATTGGAAGGTCATCTCGAATGTGACGAACATTGACAGCTCGATGTGGCCAGGTGGTTGTTTTCTATCACCCGACTAATGACCACGAGACACGTCTATGCGCAACGTCGCTTTCGAAGCCAGCGATCTTGCCATCTCGCGTCCCAGAAGCGCTCCGGAGAAGAGAAGCTCAAATATTGCTGTCTTTCCGATTTTGGCCGATCCCGTCGGTGTCAATAAGGGTGATCAACTGTGCGAAACTGTGTCTCAGCCATCCATTCAGCCGGATAAAGTGGATCCGCCAATGGGCAGTAGACCGATACACGGTCTTGACCTCGACCACATCGGCCAAAATTGGGAAGACAGCAAGAAGTATTTGATGTTCTCATTCAATTGTCATTGTGGGGTGATCTTCTTTTGTCGGCCTGCTTGAATTGGGAATCTTCTGACCACTATCTGTGTATCTTTTCGTATCTCCGTGTCTATCTGTCTTTGTAGTTGCCCTTTTTGTTTGCAAAAGGGCCACCTTCCCGGCACTCTTTCGTTGTCAAAGGCGTTTGATTTGTCCTTTACCCCCACAGATAAGCTCTCGGTGCGCCGCAAGAAGGGGGCCCAATTGAACGTGGCATCAATGATGTGTGCAAAAACTACGGACGCCCACCTGAAGCAGGACGCGGCCGCTGCTTTTCGGTCGTCCACTGCCGCCGCCGAAGAAGCGCAAGCCCAAATTTCTCGGCTTCGGGATGCTCTCCGATCTGACGTTGTGGAGCAGCCAGATGTGGCTCGTGTAGCCATTACGGCTCGAGGAGCGACGGCGCTATTGTGTCCGAATGCCCGAGCAGCAATGTTGCGGAATCCTCTCGGAGCGACCTACCACCCATCGCTGGCTACTGGTTTGTCGGCGGGGATGCCGCCTGACGTGGCTCTACTGTTTTCGGGAGCGAGCCAAGCAGGTGTCGACTTTGGGTCACCGTCCAGTGGGGAGGTCCCGAATTCGACCGTGGTGCGCCGAGCAGTTCGCAAGCGTTCGGCGGAGACTGCGGCGGAGAAGCGAATCGCGCAGGTTTCCAAGATCGATGGCCGGCTCGGCAGCGTGGGCGGGGCCAGCGCATCTATTCGCTTGTGAGTTCTGCTTAAATTTCTGCTGAGCATGATTGCTTTGTGCCGAGACGCCCGGTTCTCAGCTCAGGGGTGTGTCCTCGTTTACTTGTATTTTAACCTGACCTTCTAATCCCCCATTCCGTTTCCATCGTCCTCTATCCTGTCCCCTTCTGTTGCTTCTTGCATCTGGTCGAACAATTCACAGGCGGACCCTCTACGCTGGAGAGGAACCACCCCCCCCCCGCCCCGATGCCCGAGACCGCGGGCGCAGTCGGTGCTGCTGTAAGAGGCGGAACTGAATCGGCAGTCACAGGGTCGCATGACAGCGCGGTTCGGCAGCTGAAGGCGACCGCCCTGGCTGAGGACCTGGCTTCGTTCGCATTCGGGCATGGGGAAGATTCCGAGCGTTCTTCGTTTATGGAGAAGGCTCGTCGGGGTATGGTTTCCGGTTTTTTACGTGGTCACACTCTTTGCGGTTTGACTCGGAGTGTGATGGATATCTTACTTTTGATTCTGTCTAAGTGGGGTGAGCAGGGTGACCCGCATCCGGATGTGTCGTCCCTCCCTCTGGGACTGCGTGACTTTGTTTTATCGTGGGTCACGTTCCATCGTCGTTAGTGCCATGCGGATATGGTCATCTGAAGGACCTTTAATCAATTGTACATTGATTTTGTTCTTTTAATCGCGCACGTCCGGCAGAGATGCAAAGAGACCTTCCCACGGCCCACCAGGCCCACACAACTCTGGAACGTTTCGAACAGCCTCCAACAGGCTATGCTCACAGTGCGACGCAGTGTTGGGGGCAGTCAACTCAGACAATGCAACTGCGTGTAGAAGCGCCTCGGGCACCCCAGGATACGAGTTGTGAGCCGTCGTGAGCTGGTAAGAATACTCGCGAAACACTTCCTCTATCGGTTGGAACTCAGGACTGTACGGTGGAAGACGCGGAGGAAAGATGCCGTTGGCTGCGATGAAAGCATCCGCCTCCACCGAGTGGATAGGTGCATTGTCATAAAGTAGAACACACCCGTCTCGTTGCACACGGTAGACCGGGCAAGAACCGGTCCATCGTCGGCAACAGACCGTTGAGGAAGAGTAGCCAATCTTCGGAATTCTGAAACGGGGGGTGGGGGTGGCGACCGAGTGTAGCACCCCATCCGAGGGGGAGACCGCCATCATCGTTGAAATCCACAGCATCGACCTCCGGTCACGCGACTGGCACTCGTAACGCACACCACGTAGCCACCGACCACATCGTCGCCGCAAGTCCCCGCAGTCCTTGTGAGTCTCGTCGGCCGACAGGAGGCACCGAAGCGGGATTGAAAAGAATAGCTTAACGAATGACGCCCGCCTTGTTTGATCACATTCATGACACATGCGGTAGAGCTGCTTGTAAGAATAGCCCGCAGCCAGGAGCACGCGGTCGAGGGTTGTATTATATTTATTTGAGCACTTGTAGGAGTCGCGAGAACCAGGCAAAGTAGATAAAAAGAAAAAGACGTCCTTTAATTCGCCTAGCAGCTGCTCCGGGTCCGACAAGACGACGGCATTCACAGCGCGGACAAGGTGCTCGTCAAACAGGACATTGTCCGCATGACGATTGCGGATGGCCGGGTCCGGCCACCACTCGCCGGTGTCCTTGTACGCGTTGACCCATGCAGCCACTGTGGTGCGGTCGCACACCAAGCGTCTTTCCGCCTCAGTGGTGATCAAGCCATCAAACAAGACTCAAGAGATGACCAACATCCGCGCCGTGTCGTCGAACATGACGAAGAAGGGCGTGCGCACGTTGCCCAACATGCAAAGCGGGATACAGGGCGTCCTCAGAGATCCTTCACTGGACCTCTCCACCTGCTAACTGGGGACCCGGGTAGAAAGTAGACCCTATTCTCTTGTGCGAGAACAATATGGCATCTTTACGTGACTCTGTTTTTCTGTACTCTCTGGACACCAGATGACACAAAAGCAGTGGAATGACACGTACTCCTTGACGAGCTAGACTGGAGTCTCTCAGCGATCACGGACTGCCCCGAAAGCACTCCGATGGTGTTCGGAGGCCGCTTGATCCTTGCGGTTGAGGTGTGACGAGTACGGACGTTCAGGGCTCCCACACGACTCAATCTCTTTCTTGTTCAGACGTTGGCACCACGAGCAAGTGGGGTTCGTACTGTGTCCTCATCTGTGGCAGGATTTCTTTGACGTCCTGCGCTCTTTGAGACGTCATTTGCACCTTACCAAACGTCCATGATGGCGAAGACAAAGAGCTCATAGTCATTTCGGGTCCACGGCCATCACCCATCCGCGGCTATTCTCCGGCTGGTGCGTGCGCCGCAGACGTGCCCTTCGAGAGTCTTCACCTCGACCGAGCTCCGTTAATTATGACACGCAGCGGCAGCACATGTGGGTGCTGTCGGTGTAAGCGAAAATCTGCGTCCCTGCTATCGCCGGGCACCGCCACCGCGCGGAGTGAAACGAGTGCGGCACACGTCCAAAGCGACTCGTGTTAGTGGGTGTGGAAGTGGCAGCGGCGATGGCAGGGTATGGAGTCGCAGTCGCCACAACACGTGTCCCAAACAGCCGAGGCTTGCGCTCGGTGCTGTTGTCTAACGCAGCCTCCGCTGCAGGCGCTCACAACATGTGGTCTCCGGCCGTCGAGAGGCCTGACGCTGCCGGCGGCCGGCTGCCGTCCTCTGTGCCACAGGATTAGATACTTTTGGTTGCCCTGGAAGCGGGGCGATGAACGTCGGACGGTGGGAAAAGGAGAGGAGACGCTCGCCCACGCACGCGAGCGGAAATTCCACGATCAGAGGCGGTGGGGCGAAGGTTGGTGTGCGTGGACGTGGCGACAGCGAAAGAGGGCATACTTCATCGCGGCGTCGCCGTCCACGGGCTTATTGACGGCCGATATGCACCCTAGCTGTTTGGAGCCGGCCGGCGGTGCAATGGAGAGACGCGGGAACGGTTGACCGCGCCTCCGCCGCTGCCGACACCGCCGCGCGGAGCGGCCACAGCAGATGGCCTCCCAGTGCGTAGAGGATAGTTTTACGGTACTCCATGAGAGAGCACGAGCGGGGAGGGTGATACGCGGCCGCAGCTTCATCGTGGTTAGCTGCGGCGGCGCCCACATCATCAGGCGGTAAGGGTGTTGCTGCCCACCACCACCCGGTCGCTCTGTTGCGTTTGATGATGGCGTTTCCCCCCCACATCCCCTCTCCACGAACAGCTGTCTCTTTACAGAACTGCCTGCTTGCAGCGAGATGAGTCATCGCGATGGCGCCGGCTGCTACGTAGATAGCACGACGACCGAGAGTCCGAGGTTGTGGATTGTCGAGTGTAAAGCTTATTGGGCGGCACGGCGGCGGGCAGCAGGTGGCGGCATGCCTCAGTACGACCGCGATGGATTCCCTGACATCGTTGACCAGCGGCTGCCGATAATCCATCCATGCCATGGGCAGCTGCACGTACTGCCGCCTGCCCACTGGGGACCCGCAGCCGATGGTAGTCGTTGTGGCAGTGGCGGGCGGCGCTTCCGCAGCTGGGGCTGTCTTCTTTCCTGCGGCGGTGGCTAACGCCGTCGCCGGCGTGCGGGGGTGCCATGCGTCCACAAAGAAATAGTCTACGGGCTCCGGCGGTGGCGCCGATAGGCGGCGCTGACATTTAAGGGGTCGCACTCACACACAATCTCCGATCGCCATGACGGCCGCTTCGTCAGAGTGCTGCTGCGGTGGCACATGGAAAGGCGGGTAGAGTCTGGCGCAGTGGCTGACGCTACCGCTGCTACTTTTGTCGTGGCTCCTGAGCCATAGCGCAGCTGCTGCGTTCCTCATGATCCCCCCTGGCGGGTCCACTGCCACGCACAGCGGCAGTGTAGCGGACACTGCACGTGGCAGAGGGGTTGCGGTTCCCCTCCTTCATTATGGGCTTCCGGAAAGGTCTCCGTTGTCATTTAGCGTGCTAGAGTTATTGAGGGGGGGAAAGGGGAGCAGCGATACTGTTGCAGCGCCTGTCGGCGGTCTGTGCGACACATTTGGGCGCCACTATGCCCCCCTCGACCAAAGGGGTCGGCCACGTGCTCCACGGCGGCTGTCGGGCGAGGGTGACGACTTGCCTATGAGCCGCCTGGCAGCAGCAGGCCGGCGGCGGCAGGCCTCATCTACTTCCGCATCGGCCGCCACGCCGGTCGCCGTAGTTTGCTCACGCGACTTCGAAAATTCCACAAGCCGGCACCGCGGCGGGAGTTGCGAGCGAGCGGGGATCTCGGCTGGCGTGGACCCCCCCACCCGAAGAGAGCTCCAAGCGCAGTGGTGACGGCTGCGGCTCGACCGCCGGTGATATGTGCACCCTAGATTTCCAGCAGCCGCCAGGTGGCATAATTCGGTTGGAAGAGCGGACAGGCGGAAACGCGAACGACCCGTACTGAAAGTCCGAAGTGTCGGGAGCCGACAAGAGAGTCCGGTTGGTCACTTCGCACGGTGAGACGCGCGGCCTCTACCCGCCGCTTTGTTTCACCGGTTCCTCTTCCAGCGCCAACGTTCCCGTCTGGAAATAGTGCGCAATCTCAGCCTCGGACGCGTCTAAAGGAAAGCAGAGGTCGTGGAACTTGTGAAGCAGAAAAAACGGGCATCAAAGTTGTCCGCACGCGCCGTGACGGGCTGCTCGAAGCGCGCCTCGAATACCTGCCCCGCCTTCGCCTGGAGGACGTCCCAGCAGAGCTTCCAGGTCAGCCACGGGCGCCAAATGGATTGCAGCAGCGGAATCATCTGCGCCGCGTGAACAGAGACTTCCAGCCGCAACAGCGCCGTGTCCGCGCCCGGCTCGGTGAGGGCGCGCAGCGCTGCTTACAGCGCCGCATCAGCCAGCATATAAAGGCGCAAGTACAACCAGATGTACATCAAGGCGCCTGCGTTAGTGCCATCGTGCTGCGGCAGGCAGAGGAGCTCCATATTGCGAGCTGCCACGTGGGAGCGGTCGTCATTTGCAATCTAGTGGAGACGCCGCGCCGCCGCGGCCGCGCCACCTTTCCTGTCAGGTAACATGGCACAGAGGGAAGCCTGGAAGTCTCTGATTCCAAGCACCAGCACGATCGCCGTCGGCCTGTGCATCCCGACGCCCGGCAGGAAGGAAGTCGGCGGCATGTTTCCATAGGTGTGGAAGGAGCACGGGTCATTGACGGCGGCCACTGTCGACAGGGGCAGAAATGGCGGCGGTGGGGCGGCCTCGATCGGGCGCACGCTTTCGGGCTGCACGTGGACCGTGCGGCCGCCTTTGTCGAGCCGAACTGCCACTCTGACGCCTTCCAGCGTCGCATGCCGCAGTACTACCCCCGTGCGGCCGTTGAGTGCCACTGTGGCGAGGCCGTGGAGGACTACGGAGAAGCGTGCTGGTAGGTGCGCGTCGGAATCCAGCTCAGCGACCAATAAGAAAGGACTTCAAATGCCTTCCTGCGCACCTGGAGTTGGTGGCGATGGCAATACTGGCGGACCTTCTCACAGGGACGGTCCTCCACGTATTGCCAGGTGTGTTCACGTGGTCCATTCCCGAACCACCGCACCCTGAGCATGAGGCGCTCATGCTCATCATACCCCTGTCCGACAAAATGGTCGAAGACAGCCTCGAGCTGTTTAGTATCCGACAAGGGGAGCAAAGTGACAAGACATGCGGCCAGCGCCCGGGACCAGGCTGGGTCACACTCCGGGAGTTCCGGGGCGCGGGTGGCATGATTTCCGTTCATGGTGCGGATCCCATCGTCCCTTTCGATGGTGAGCCGGATCCCATACGTCTTCAAGACCTGGTAGGGTCCAACGGTCTTGAAGAAGAGCTTGCCGCCCTGGTTCTCGTGTGGCATCACGCAGACCCAGTCTCCAACTCGGCGTGACTCGCGATGTGGCCGTACGCGCTTGTCAAAGGCTCGCTTCTACCGAGCTTGAGCCTTCTTCATGGTCTCCCGCACTAGGGGGACCAAGGAGTCCAGGCGTTGGAAAAACTCCTCCTTTGCCTTCCAGGGACTTAATACTTCCCCGGCCTCCCGGATCCTGGTAAGTCGTTCGATGGCGCCTGGAATTAGTCTCCCGGACTTACAAACGCCAATGGAACTTGCCCAGTACTTCCATGGACTTGTGCATTATAAGCCGCTACTACCAGACTTAAGTACCGGGGCCACGTCACTACATATCCACATACGGAGCGACGCAATTGCTTGACTAAGGTCTTATTGAACCGTTCAACCTGCCCTTTAGTTTGGGGGTGATAAGGGGTTGAGTGTTTGGTGTCGATCCCCAGGACCTTCAGCACGCCTTTCCATAGCACGGCGGCGAACTGTGGTCCGTTATCCGACAGCACGGAGTCGGGTAGCCCATAACTGGCGACCAACGTGTCGAGGAACGCGCTGAGAACATCCAGAGCCGTGATGTCTCGGAGCGGGACCGCCCGAGTGACCTTCGTAAATTGGTCACAGAAAGTAAGGATGTACTCATATCCTTCGCGGGTCCGAGGCAGGGGGCCAAGTAAGTCAATGGCCATCGCCGCGAAGGGTTCCGTCGCGGGGAACAGCCTCATGAACGCTTTACTCTGCGTACACATGAGTCGGTTCTTTTCACAGGTGGGGCAAGCTGCTACCCACCCGAACACATCCACCGCTAGCGAGGGCCAGAAGTAATGGTCTCGCTGGGTCTGGTACATGCGCTTCCCACCTAGATGCGCAGCCAAGGGGGATGAGTGCTCCGCCCATAGAAAGTCCTTGACTAGGGACTGGGGGACTAGTAACTGCTGGGTCCCCTCTCGGTGCCCTCGAAGGAACAACAACCCGTCCGCGTTCTCACAGAAGCGCGTGGGCGTAGGGGTGTCAAGTAACTTCTTGATCCCCTGGCAGATCTCATGTGTCGCCTGCTTCTGGGATAGCTCGCTCAGAGGGATACGGGCGGTCTCCCTGTTCTCTGAGAGCCTGGGGTCGAGTACTGCCCCCGACCGAGTGGTCACCCCAACTGCGAGGAACTCCTGGGAGGTTGGTCCCTCGTACGACCCCTCAGTCGGGATGCGGGACAGCGCATCAGCCACCGCGTGTTGGGGGTCGGGCTTTTACTCCACATCATATTCGAATTCCGAGAGGAGGATGCGCCAACGATTGAGTCGATTGCTGGTGCAGGCCGTCGTGGTTAGTATCCACTTCAGTGCCTTCTGGTCACACCGGATGAGGAACTTGGGATCTTCAATGTACGGTCGTAATAAACCGACAGCCCACACCACACCCAGTCCCTCAATCTCGGTAACGATGTAGTTCTTCCACGCCAGTAGGAGATCCTTACTGACGTATCCTACGGGGAGGTATGACCCGTCGGGCTGTTGCTGCATTAGGAAACACCCCAGATGGTCATAGCTGGCGTCAACATCGATGATGTACTTTCCATTCTTACGGGGTATGGCAAGGATGGGTGGGTGGCATAGCTGTTCTCGTAGTGTGTCGAACGCTGCCTGCTCCTCCGGACTAGGGGGGGCCAACCGCTTCGGAAGCTTGACGCTGTTCAACTCGTTCAGCGGCTTCGCGGTCTTGGCGAAGTCTACCGTGAACCGCCGGTAGACACTGCACATGCCCAAGAATCTCCTCAGTTGGGTTTGAGTCTTGGCCAAAACGGACTTCTTGATGGCTTTGAGGTTCTTCTCGTTCACACCCAAGCGTCCTTGCCGCACGACGTGGCCGAGGTACTCCACCTAGTCACTAAATAGGTGGCACTTCTGCGCCTTGAGGGTGACCCCATGCTTCCTGAGTACAGAGAGGACCGTGTCCAAGCGGGACAGATACGACTCTGCATCAGCGGAGAAGATGAAGAGGTCGTCTAGGTAGACGAGCACATTCTGCCACTTGACTCCGGACAGGATCATGTCAATAGCCCACTGGAAAGTTGCAAGGGCATTGCACAGGCCAAAGGGCACACGGGTACATTGGTATGTCCCACTGTGGCAGTTGAAAGCCGTCTTCGGTTTATCATCCTCGGCTATGGGGAATTGCCAGTACCCTGCGTCGCAGTCCAACATGAAGAAGAGCTGGGCATCCCCTAAGAAGTCGAGACAGCCGTCCATTAGGGGTAAAGGATACGAGTCGCGTACTGTGCGCTCGTTCAAATGCCCGTAGTCGATGAAGAACCGGGGACTCCCGTCGGGTGTCGGGATGAGGACCACCGGGCTAGCCAATTCACTCTGGCTGGGCTCGATGACTTCGAGCTTGATCATTCGGTCGACCTGGGTCTTGATGAGTTTCCTAGTTCGGGGAACCATGCGATAGGGGTTGAGCCGGACAGGTTTAAAGTCCGGCGTCAACTCGATCCGGTGCTCCGTGGCCTTGATAGAGCCCAAGTTCCCACTCCATAGGGCCCGATGCTTCTCTAGTCATCGGCGGTCCTGACATCGCGCTCCCATGGTGACTTCTTGGTGATTTGGGGGTGCCCCCGGTTGGTGCTGCCATGAAGCATGTCATTCCACGCCGCATACGGACTTTCCTGAATGCGGTGCTCCCAGAATTGGGCGTTGGTTCACCATTCCGCGGCGAAGGCAATGACGGAGGCCCGCAGGAGACGAAGTCCCACCTGAGTGGGATACTCTAGCCTCAAAATCCTCCTGATAGGAGCGCACAGCGTTCATTTGGAGCAACGCTGTAGTCTGCTCCAATCACAACGACGTCCTTCATGATGAACTGGGCCAGGAGCGACACAGATCATTGGTACTCATGGAAATCTTCTAAATCTTCTCGGTTTGCAGTGCATGGGTCCGCTACAGGGGTTGTGAACGCGATGGCAAGATCTGCCGAGCTGACACTTGACTGCGTGCGAAGAATCGGCTGATTTACAGTGGCCACACGGGGCCTGCAACCCATATCCAATCAGATTTGTTCATATCCTCGTCGCGTAATGTGTCTGTCGTAGCTGTCGCGTATCCTCACGAGGGCGTACAGCCCGGTCGCTTTCCTGGAATGTCTTGATGTGAATCAGTTGAGGACAGTGGTGACGCCCTGCATGAGGTGTAGGAGGGGGAAGGCTCGTCGGGCCGCACGCAAGCGGATGCCTGGTGCTCGCCGCTGGCCGCCAGCATAGCCTTCCTGGAGAGCACGGCGGCCATCGCGGCAACTGCTGTGTCTGACGCCGCGGCCACGATGTGCGTGCAGCGCACGCCCCGACCCCGAGTCGTTCCATTCCGCGAACGGTGCGCTGCCGCCACCCACTGAGTGGACAGGCACTCGTGAGGCGCGCTTGGCGCGCTCGCTTCCGCGTCCCCGTCGCGCCGCGGGCGTACGCCTAGGGGCGGCGCCGGCCGGGCAGGCGGCCGCGGCCGTAGAGACGCCGCGTGGGCCCCCGCCCTCCCCGCCATTGCCGAGTGGGAGGAGGGCGACGAAGCGGGGGGGGGGGCGGTCGGCCGCTCCGAGGCGGCCTGCGCTTCCGCGGGCGCCTCGGCGGCGGGCAGCCCCGGGCGGTGGTCCCGCGGCGCCGCCGCCACCGGCGCGGGCGCGGGCGGAGGGGCGGCGGCCGACGCAGAGGCCGACGGGGACGGGCCGCCGCGGCCGGATTCGCCGCGCCCGGCCGGCGCGGGGGACGCCCTCGAGCAGCGCCTCGCGCAGCTGGTCATTTGGCACGACGCGGCGGTGGAGTTGCGGTCGAGCGCGGCGGGCGAGGAGGCGTCGCCCGACGGGGCCCCGACGGGCGGCGGCGGTGGCGGCGGCGGCGGCGGCGGCGGCGGCGGCGGCGGCGTCGACGGCGGCGGGGGTGCGCCGTCCCCCGACGGGAGCGGCGGGCGGCGCTCGTTTGCCCCCCCCCCCCTGCGCTCGCGCTCCTTTTACAACACCCTCCCGCGCGCGGACACGGTCGCCGGCGGCGGCGGCGGCGGCTCGCCGCGGCGGCGGCGGCTCACCACGTCGGCGAGCTGCCGCGCCATTGGGCTGCCGGGCATGGCCGCCGCGGCGCCGAGTGGGGGCCTTACCACCGGCGCCGGCGGCGGCGTCGCGTCGCCCGCGACCAGGGGTTGTCATGGATATATCCCCGAGGATTATATCCGTGCATTACATCCATATCTACTTCGGATACGAGCCGGGGACGCATATCCAAACTGCATCATGAGAAAAGGGGGACAGGATATATCTATCCTGTCCGACAGAAATTGCGAGATTATATCGGATCCGTATCCCAGATACGAGAGTCAGGATACAGGGATATATACGGCTATGAGACTTCCTGCGCCTGGAGAGTTCTGGTTAAACACAGTCGACCTCTCTTTTCGCGTGCTGAAAATCGGGGGATTAATGTCCGAACATTTGGCAGCGACAAGCGGCGATCCAGCCCGACCCGGGTGGAACCGTTCAATCA
>ENA-ORXR01003544-ORXR01003544.1-marine-metagenome-genome-assembly--contig:-NODE-3544-length-13879-cov-12.504057_pt1 | contig 13879 bp, 13 predicted proteins | sample MGYA00237866_ERZ511479 | MGnify/ENA metagenome assembly ERZ511479 | reverse complement strand
GGGGGCGCGGCAGCAGCGCCGCGACGACAGGCGGTGCGTCAGGGGCAGGGGGGACGTGTAGGAGGCTGCAGCAGAGGGACGCAAGGGGAAAGGGAAGAGCCGGGCGGGTAGCCCGTCGCAGCAAAAAGGAGTGGTGGCTCGACAGGCAGCCGGGCCAAGGCCCGCGCGGGGGTGGTTCCGCACGAGCACCTGCCGGGCGGGAGGCCAGCCGCGCGACGGCTCCTTAGCGGGCTTGGCGGAGACGGCTGCCAGCCACGAACACCGCACTGCCCAGCAACAACCCGGCGGGCAAGCAGGGCGCCACCAAGCTGAGTGTTTCTGCTGCAGCAGAAACACCTCCACACTGTGGGGCGGTCGGGTGGTGGCCGTCGTGGAACTGGGGCGAGACCGGCTCGGCCTGCGTGCTCCTCTTCGGCAAAAGAGAGCGAGCCGGTTCTGTTGAGGTCTGTTCTGTTGAGGTGAGAGGGTGCGAGCAGGAAGCCATCCCTCTTGCAACCAGTGCCTGCCCCTCTGTAATTGAGCGTCCATCTCGACAAACTCAATCCCACCTGCAATGGCCGACCGGAATTCCTACAGGCACAAGGAAAGTTTTAAAAGTAAGAGCTACTACAGCTTGGACTGGGCAGCAGGAATGAAAAGGCCCGGGCTCACGAGACTCCTTCCGTCGGGGCCACCCATCGTCACGTTTGGGTGCACCCGCGCTCGCAGCGGTGAGAGCGGGCTCGCGGGCTCGCCGCGATGGTGCGAGAGGGCACTCGCAAACTCGATCTCAATCTGCGTTGCGAGCGACCGTGGCTGCTGTGCGAGAGAGGGAATTTACCACTTTACTCTCGACAGGGAGCCTGTGGGTGCGCCCGGATCACGAGAGCCTGTGACTGGCGGCAACCTCATTGGCCGAGTTCACATGCAGTCTGGCTTGATCCGAGCAGCTCAGAGCTATCTGGCTTGGGCCGGGCTCTTCCCACTCTCCGTCTCGCACCCTTGGACCTCATCTGCGACACCGACCGTGCTGGCAAACACACAAAGAGGACGGCGCATAGCCGAAGAGAGAGTGTTGTTGAGGCTACTCCCACGCGAAGAAGGCATTCTCGTAGAAGCGCATCGCCCTCTGCTCACTCACTGGCGCGCTGTAGCGGGCCGGCAGCGCCTTCATCCCAAGCCGATCAGACAGCTCCGCAAAGTCAGGCACCACGTGAGTCACTCGGCAGACGCGTGACGTGGGCACCACGCGCAGCTGCCAGTCCCCATCGCTTGGGTCGGGCACCGCCCACTTGAAGCGCTTGCACTGGCGCTCGCCCGACGGACAAAAGTCATCCGCTTCCACCTCCTCGAGGTCGCAAACGACAGCGACGTCCTCCTCGTCGTACCTGAGCAAGGCCCTAACTTCCCCGTACCGCCAACGCGGCTTTACGCCGTCGTCGTCGACGGTGGGCGCGTCCCCCTCGACGGTGTACACGACCACGTCGAACCACGGACCCTTGCGCCGGTACGACGAGTACGCCCGCAGCGTCTGCCGCATCGGCGTCCCATCCTCTAGCTTGGCCATAAAAATGACACGGCCGAGGACATGCAGCCTCGTGTTGGGGTGGAGATCTAGAACCGCTCGGAGCCGCGCCAACCCGGGCCGCAGGGACAACGCGCCGACCGTCATGCGCGGCACACCGCGGAGGGAGCGCATACTCTGAGCAGTGAGCTGCCCACCGCGCGCGGCGGAGCGGCGTGCGCGCCGGATCTGGTCCATGCTGATGGCGTCAGCGTCCAGCTTGGCGATGCGTGCCAATACCGCCTGCGTGCCCTGGGACTGTCGGGCAATCTGAGCCGTGAAGGTATTGGCGACGCGGTTGGTGCGCCTGTAGAACCTCTTGTCAACCTTGTGCCCGGCTTCGTTGGAGCTCGTACTCCCGTTGTTCAGGTTGCCGTGCATTTTGATTGCGTCGAGAAGGTGCCGCAGGAGCTTGTGTACCTTAGGCGTGTGAACCTCGCCGAGGATGGGCCGCACATACTTGTCGATGAACTCCCCCGCGTGGTCCTGCAGGGACTTGGCCTCCTGCAGATTCATGGACGCGGGGGCTCCCGCCATCGTCCAACCCGCGATACGGCCGTACAGCACCGCGTACTCTGCGAAGAGCGCTGTGACGGCGTCCTCGTACGGGGTCTCCCCCCAGACCTTCTTGTACTCGCCCCAGGCAAACATGAAGCCCTTGGGTAGCTCGTCGTCCGAGTCTGAGCCCGCGTCGAATGTAATCGCCTGCGCGTCCGCGGCGGGGCCGTCGGTAGCCACCGGCGCCGAGGTCCTCGGCGCCTGCCGACGGGAACCGCGCTTGCCCGACTGAGAACGTACGCCGGACTGGCGACCTCTGCCAGACCGTGGGGCTCTCGGCGCCTCCTCGTCATCGTCCTCCGACGCGTGCCCAGACACTGTGCGTGGCTTGAGGCGGCCGAGCGCGAATACTTTGGGCACAGCGTGAGGAAGAATGAAAACCCCTTTTCGCTGTTGTCTCCCGGTAAAGTTCGCCTGTAGCTCATCGGCAGCAACCATATACCTAAATATTGGGCAGGAGGAGTCGTGGCACTTACAGAAAGGACACGGAAGGGCGATAATAGCGTATAAGCCCCTGTCGTTAGAAACAGCCTCCCAAGGACGCTGCAAGCTCTGCTCCTCACGACACAACCGAATGCGCTGCGGCCCCAGCTCTGGAGTGGCTCGGAGTCCACGGGGCAAGGCTCCCAGAGGCCAGCCATGTGGAAACCGCCGATGGAGAGCCGCCTTGGCAGGCACCGCCGCTGCCGCCATTCGCCGCTGCTGCCTGCTCTGGTGTGTGGAACGGCGTTGGCAGCCCGCGGTCGCCGCCGCCGTAGCGCCCAAAGAGGCCAATCATCTCTGCGGCTTGGCAGTGTGGCTGGACACAGGCAAGGCGCCGCCCCCCGCCGATTGTTTGCTTCGGTCACCCAGACCATGCATAAACGTACCCTGGTGCTACAGTGGACGCCTGGCTTCGGCGCCCCATCTCCTCAAATCGGCGATTACAGATGCGGCAGGCCGCCTTGGTGCTCCCGGCTTCCATGAAGTGGTGCCCACAAACGTGCGGAAACACTCGAACGAGTCGGTGTACCAGCATTCGGGTTAAGCCGAGGTCAAGCACCTGCAGGTGGGGAGAACACGCAGGGATACACGCTCCGCAGATGGCAACAGCATGCGAGAGCACGATAGGAGGATTGGTAAGAATAGTCCAGCGAGTACAAGCACCAAGTGACACCCACAAGTGCACCTGGGATAGAGCTAGAAAGAGAAACAAACAACAGACTGGAGCGCGCACGTCGAGAACTTACATGTAAAGTGTCCACGCCAATCATCTTGTAAAGCAGAAAAGGCTCCGTGGACAGACCGGCGAGTCCGGCGATGGCGGGCATGATGCTGTGAGCACTGTCGTGCTTCTCCAGCTGTAGGCGGCGTCTCGGGTTCTTCTGCTCGATGCGGAGGTTGGTCGCCTCGACTTGCCGGTCGAGGCACTTGCGAGCGTCCCTCTCCTCCGAGTTGAGTGCCTCGGGCGCCCCCGCGAGCTGCACGTCGACGTCGCAGATGGAGCACGGCTTTGCGCACGTGCCGGACTTGAGGCAAAGAACGGCCTTCTCCTCTGGGAGGTCACAAATGTACAACAGGAGTCGGGGGAAGCAGAGGAGTTCCCGGTTTCCCAGCCGCACCTTCACGCCGACGTGGCTCGCCGCAATCGCTGAGCGGAACACGAGGTACAGAACCCGCTGTAAAATCGCGGCGCGTCGGCGCTTGGCGCGGAGGTCGGCTCCAGGATCTTTGCCCTTGCGGATGACTGGGATGTACGCCACGTTGTGCCACTCTGTCGCCCCCGTCTCTGCGTTGAGAATGCGGATCCTCAACGGGTACAAACTGTGGGCTGTTGGGTTGAGTGCCGCAACGAAACAAACAGGCAGCCAGAGTCGTCAAATTACGGGAAAATCATTAAAATAAAAGGATAAAGACCAGCGTGTATGTTAGAATTCATGTCCGAGCCCAAAGGAAGCAGTGGACGAGGCACAGGACGTGGCCACCGCGTACCCGCGCGCCCGGTCTCCCACTTCTCTGCCCTTCACACACGACTTACCCCCCGAGCTTGACAGCCTGCTCGCGTCGCTAAATGCATGCAACCCCAGCACAAAGCTGTCCTCGTCGTTGTCCCGGATGACGGCCGCCTCGCACAATCGAAACGCATCCCCGTCCATGGGGTCCTCGCGCTTGTTGCTGGGGGGCGCCGGGCGGTCACCACCGCTCCACAGCTTGACGTTGTCGGCCGCCCTCATGCGCTCGAGCGCCACGTCAAGGGCCGAGCGGAAGATGACTTTGAAACTCTCCCCGCCCTCGACCATCGTGCACTTCATCCACCCCTCGTCCTCAATGGCGTCATCGATGTCATCGGCGAGGGCGTTCTTAAAGTCGGTGCCCGAGTTGAATGTGTCACGAATGCCGAGGTAGTGGCCCGCATCCACGGGCATCCCTGCTTTGGTTCGGTCCCAGGCGTCCAGCACGTGGAAAAACTTCTCCTGGTCGAGGAGTGACATGCCCCCCCCCCCACACTCAAGCGCAAACCGCTGCACTAGGCGCAATCGGTACGAGTTGAAGCGGCCGGGGTGGCAAGCCTTTCTTTTTGTCAGAAGAGGCGTGTGCGCATCCCAGTCCTTCATGGCCTCGTAGTGCTCGCGGATGTCGTGAGACAAGCAGTTGTAGTCCCAACCAGTAGCCGTCGACTCGGCGTCGCCGTTGGATGCTTTCCTCCTCTTCGGTGCTGGTCCGACAGGCTTCTTGGACCGCCGTGTGAGCATTATCACTGCGTCCATCGCATCGACGGCCTCCTGGACGGCATCTTCCATAAAGAAAAAGCCACTAGAGGCAGCACGCTGCGGGGGGGGGAGCGCCTCGGAGTCGGTGGGCGAATCAGCGCCCAGTGTGCCTTCGCCAGCAGCACCGGGCGCTGTTGGCGGCGGTGGCAGATGCCCGGCGTCCTCGGGCGAGCCGCCTCCCTCCTCATCGTTAGCCACGCCGTTCGCGGTGTTGAGGGGCGGTGGTGGTGGATGCGGCGGCGGCGACGACTGCAAGGGATGAGAACTGCCGCCTCCGACGAGGCCACGAGCAGAGCTACCAGGACCGGACGCGCCAGTGGCGCCTCCAGGAAGAGGAAGCATCCGCCCACCACCTTCTTGCCGCCTGGTGGTCTTGTGCTTGCGCATTCGGTGCCAAACAAGCGTCTGGTACTTCTTGAAGCCAGCCCCGCAGATGACGCACTTGACCTCGCCGGGCGCGAATGGCACGCCCTCCATGACGAAGGTGCCGTCGCAGCGGCCGCTGTGTGCTGGGAGGCGAGGGCACGCTGCGGAGAGGGGATGGGGGCGGCGAAGGAGGACGGCGACCGGGGGTGGAAAAAGAGACTGCGTATTGGTTGCGTGACCGGAGACGCAGAGAGAGAACAGCCGACCGCTGGCCTCAAAAGGGGTCCGCCGAAGAAAAAGGGTGGACTAAAGGCAAATCGAAGCCACCGACGCATCTGCTCGCACTAGGGGTAGCAGCACGCAAGGAAGAGAAAGCGAAACCGGGCGCACGGGTCGCGCTCAATGGTGCAGGGTCACAGTGACAAAGTGGACCACCTCGTCAGCTTCCACGGAAGAGAGAAAGCACGGTTGACACCGGCTCACCAAGACCCTGCCTCGTCCGCTCAGCGCCTATTGAACAGAGACAGGCACACTCCTACCGACTACACCACGACAGCCCGCCCTCCCTCTCTCCTGCCTTGTCGACCCGTTGGTGCCCGTCGTCAAGTCCTAAAACAAGTGGTGTAAACGTACCCTGTCCGCTCCTCACACGCCGCTGCTGGGAGCAATCAAAGTTGGCGCTGGACCCCAACGAGTGGACGCCTCATTTCCGTCGGCCACGCCCAGTGTTGCCGCGCGGGGAGCTCAGGTGTCCTCCACCTCACAGGCGCGACGAGTTGGACGTGACGCCAAGAAACGACACCAGGCACGGAGCACGTTGACCAGCGGTGGAACCGCTGGTAAGCTTGGCGCACCGGCCGCGAAGCGGTCAGGACTGCCAGGCCCTGTCCCCTCTTCGGGTGAGAAAACCGGACGATCGCGGGATCAGGCCACTTATCTGGATTTAACATGAGAACGACCGGTATATTTGAAGAAATTCAAACGCTCCGCAGTCACTGTGAGTGGGGTGTATCGGCCAGATCCAATATCTCGTGCCGAACAATCGGATCGGTCGGCGGGCTGTCATCCGCTGCGCACCTGTGGGAACGGGTCGACGCGCGGCGCGTGTCGCCTTGCTGCCGACGCCACGCTAAGGCGCTGCCCGCCGGCGGTTCTGCACAAAACTCGTCGCGGCCGACTGTGGCTCTCGGCGCCGCTGCCGACAGCGGCCTGACCCTAGGCGGCCCCACTCTCAATGCTCCTGCGAGAGCTGTCCTCGAGGAGATAGCCCCGTCGCACGACATGCTGTCCGGCACTCACTCTGCGGACGGCTGCCGACGCGACCCGTGGATACGTCTGCCAAGTAAGTTTGGGTCTCACTGGCGCCGGCGCTTTTCTGTGTTCTCTTGCTGGCGGGAGGGCGTTTGAGCTGCATGCTCGCTGCCGTGCGCCTCATCAGCGGATGCATCCGCGTTTGCCCCCCTCCTGCAGCCTGCCGAGTTCAATGCGTCCAGCGCGGTAGGAGCTTTCAACTGTCCGTTTTTTTCTTGGCATTGGCGCGCACGCGGTGAGGCTTAACTCCTGGACGCTTGGCGCTCGTTTTGGTGAGCTCTTTGCGCGCGCGCGCGCGATGGGGCCCAGCGGTGCAGAGGGTGCTGCTGCGTGGGCAGCCTCCGCCATCCAGTGAATCGGCCTGCACTGCCGGTGGCAAGAGCATCTCGGGCGGGCGATGCCCGTGGCCCGGGCGCGCTCGGCGAGGGCTGTCCATGAGCGGGCGCTCGCCGTCTTAAGCGCAATCGACATGGGCAGAGGGGACTCACTGCCGACACATCCGAACCCCTTCGACTGCACTCTCCCCCTCACGACACTACGACGCCCACGCTCACTCCCCTCCTTCTCCTATTCGCCGACACCCCCCCCGTGCTGACCGTCAATTTCACGTACTCTACGTCGCCCGCCGAACCCATGGCGGGGGGGCGTGCCACGCCTGCGCCGACGGCCGACGAGCGCGACAGCAAGGAGTTCCTTCGGGTGGCGGCGGCCGCGGGGTACGGGACCCAGGCGTCGTCCGCCCATGCTCTATCCGCTGGGCACCCCAGCGGGACGGGCCCACATTACCCTCTTGCACCGGCCACATCAATGGTGCCGCTCCCAGCTTCCCGCACGGCGGCCTGCTCGTCTGAAGACGCGCCTGCCTTCTGGCAGCCGCCGTGGGGGCGCTCCCAAACGCAACCGGCGGAGAGTCAGATGGCGTCCCTGTCACCGGCGCCGGCCAACACGCCGCTGCGCTGCGCCCTCGGCCAGGACTCAGAGGAGGAAGGCTTGGCGCATGTCGCCGCAGCGCCATCCAACAAGCAGTCCTCGCCGCTGGAGACCGTTGGCGCTGGCGCTCACGCTGTCGGCTCTAAGAGGCCCGCCGACGTGCCGCCGTCGGGTTGGCATGCCCGCCCGCGCCCGCGCTTCCGCTCCCGTGGGGCGGTCGCCCCGTCGCTTGCTTCTGTGCCGGGGCTGCGCGCGACTGCGTCGCGGGCTCCCCCTCCCCTCCGCGGGGCTGCGAAGGCTTCCGCCGGCCAGGCTGCTGCCGCCATGGCGGCAAAAGCCAAGGCAATTGCCACTGTGGCTGCAGCGGAGGCGGCATTCGGGTCGCCTCCGCCTTCCAAGGCGGTCAAGCGCGCGGCCTCCAAACCAACCCAGACTTTTCATTCCTCTACGAACTCTGGTACCGAAACGGACGTTTCCAAGGACGGCAATGTGGCCCGAGCGAAGGCGCTGAATGCGCTCAAACTCACGACAGACGAGGTGGCGGCCGCCAACGTGGCAACGACCGCAGGTGTCGCGGGGCTGCTCGCCCTTAGCGGTGATCCTTCCAATCTGGCGGAGCTTGTCAAGACTACAATGCAGAAGCACGGTGAGACCATCGAGTCACTGGCCAAGGCCGTGGGCAAGCTGCAGGTGCAGACCCACAAGGCGGCGGCGTCGGCAGTGGAGGAAGCGCCGCTTGAGTCTGAGATGGGACCGCAGCTACACCCGTCCCCAAAGCGCCGAAAGACAGCCGACGGGGCTGTGGCACGGTCTCCACCAAGCTCCGACCCTGCGCCCGAAGATTCGCCGTTGCGCCCTGCTGTCCCGGCTTTCCGTGTGCCGCCCCTGACGCCAACCATGAAGCTCAAGGTGGCCAAGGCGGCCGCTGTAGCCAAGAATCTCGCGAAGGCCACCGCAATCGCCCAAAAACGTGCTGAAGGCTCGGTCCTGATGGTGGCTATCCGCGACGAGCTCACCCCCAAGGTGAAGGCCATCATCGGCAACGCGCGCAAGACGATTGACGTGCTGCCCTCGCCCAACGTCCGTCAGTCTATCATTGTCGAGGCGGCAATGGAGGTCATGAAGGCGGACGAGCAGACAGTCGACTCGTTCCTCCTGGAGTTCGTGTACACGCCCAGCAAGAAACGCGACCGGATGCCGGAGCAGGCCCAGCCTGAAGACAAGGTGCAGACGAACAAGATCAAGACTGTCGGCGTCAACTCGACGCTGATGCAGGTGTTTCACCACGTTGTCGGCAACTTTAAGCGCAACGTCGTGGCCGCCTGGTACTCGGTGGCTACTGGCAAGAAGCAATCTGAGATGAGCGTGGAGCAGGCGCAGTACTGGTGCGACAACAGCAACTACTCCAAGGCGCCGCTCGGGCGGAAGGGCATTGTCGCCGGCATCGCGAAGGGATTCAAGTACCTCGGGGCGTCTAGTCGCGTTCATCACCCGGTCGGCGTTGGCGGGGAGGTAGCCGTGGACATGTGCTTCGGGCACTACGCCCTCGGCGTTCAGCTCATTGACGAGGTGCTGACCAGCATCAAGAACAACGTGCCCGACACGCCCACGGTCGACGTCATGCGGTACAAGAACTACGTGGCCCAGGCGGTTTTCCATGACTCGTTCCTTACGAAGATTGGCGTGGAGGACCGAGGGCTCATCCTCGTTGACGGGGACGACCCGAGCCGAGCGGTCTTTGAACAGGAGTTCATGCCCGCCTCGACGGAGGCCTCAGGCAATGGGGCACCCGCGAATGCCATGCTCGCCGAGATGCATGTCGCTGAGGAGGGGGCTGCTGACGCGGCGCCAGCCGCGCTGGAAGCGCCGGTTGAGGCGGTGCGCGCCGTCGTGGCAGCGTCTCCTAACGTCGTGCTACCGGTGGCCGCAGTGCAGGCCCCTGCGGATAGAGCGGCACGGCGGGCGCGAGCGGCGGCCATCCTGGCGGCCGCTCAGGAGCAGGCGGCGGCGCTACTTGACAACATTGATGATGATGACCTCGATTCTCGTTGAGCAGCTCCTCTGTGGTGCCTTTTTGTGCTGCGGCATCGTGCGTGTGACTTGGTGTTGGGTGCTTTGAGTAGTCGATGCTCTGTATCGTACGATACATCTCGAGGGTGGAGCGTCGTGGGGGGGGGTTGAGGCTCTGCCGACGTGTGCTTTGTGTTTGTCGCTTGCTCTTGTGACAGTGTACCATGTAGGATCTCAACATCTCAACCACGAAGCAAAATTTTGCTTCTGGCGAGCACGGAGCTCTCTCAGAGCTCCTCACGGTCTGGCCCACGGCGCTCCAGTGCGACCGGAGCCACGTGCCAAGAAAGGTGCCACGTGCCTTGCGCGTACTTAAGTACTGTCCCAAACGTCAACTGGACACCAGTACTGCTGGCGGGCATCGCCACCCCCGCCGCCCCCGCTGCCCCCGCCGCCCTCACTGCCCCCGCCGCCCCCGCTGCCCCCCACCACCGCCGCCATGTCACCTCTTCCCGCATTTCCCCCCCCAACGCTGACAGCGCAGTACGGCAGCTGCACGCGCCGACTGCGCCGCTGCCGCCCTCGCAGCCGCCGCCGCCGCCCGAGCTCTCCGCCGCCGCCGGGCTGCCCCCTCCCCCACCTCTTCCCCATGCTATCTCTCGCCTCATTTAAGGGTCGCTGCGCGCTCCTTCTGCGCCGCTGCTGCACGCGCCGTCGCCGCCCGCGCCGCCTGCTCCGCTCGCGCCGCCGCCGCCGCCGCCGCCTGGCCGCGCCTCCGCACGCCCCCCCCTGCCACCTATCACCGCGCCGTATGGTGGCTGCACGAGCAGCCCGTCCCGCTAGCGCCTGCGGCGCCGCCGCCGCCCGCGCGGCCGCGGCCTTCTCCGCCCCCGCTTCCCGTGCCGTCTGCGGCGCCCGCGTCACGGTCACCGGGCTGCCCTCCCCCGCGGCAGTCGCCTGAAACTTCTCCTTGCCTCCCCCCCCCTTGTAAAGACGGTTCCGTGCGTCTCTGCGCTGTGGCTGGACGTGCCTCCCACGTCGCCGCCTCCCGCACGGCCGTCGCTCCGGCTGCCACGGCCGGACGCGTCGAGGCCGCCCGGCTGCCCTCACTGCCTTCCTCGCCGCTGCTCCCCGCCTAACCCCCTCCCGCGCTTCCAGCACCGTGCTCATCCGACCCTACATGGGTAGCACTCTCCCGGTCACTTTCATGGGGTGGGGGTCGGCGTCTGCGCCTCCGCAGCCGTAGCCAGAATGTTTGTTCTCTGGTGTGGTGGGGGAGGCCGAAGCGTGTCACACTGCGGATGGGTCTGTGGGTGCGCTCTACTGTAGTCACCTCTGTCTATGTTCAGTGTCTCTCTTATACTGTCAAGGGGATCCGGTCACCATTTCTTACAGACTCTCAAGTGCACAAGCCACACAGCAGCGGGTCTGGTATAGGTCCTGACGAGACGCGCAGTTATTTAGTGTAGCGAGGGGACCTCTGGTACCCATAGAGATGCTTCAGCTGCTTTGATCGTGCCTTTGTGGCAGTGGCACCCACGCTGCAGTAGTTATACGTCACTGCCAGCGCTTTTTCCGTGCTCTGGGCTTCCTGTGACTGTGCCGGGGAGGTTTTTAGACTCCAAAAGAGGCTACGTGTCTTGTTTATGGCAACGCACACAAAACTTTGGCCGGCGTTCGGGTAGGGCTTCGTGGAGGGACGGTGGCAGTTTCTGGCCACCTGGACCTAAAGGAGGCTGAAAGATCATGAAGGAAGCACTTGCGCGCATAGCAACTTGCAACACCGTTCACAGCACACTTCAAAGCACCAGGAACCAGTCTTTGTAGAAAATTGGTGTTTTGGTCGTGTTCGGCCCAGAAGTGCTGTGCATGTCTCCTTGTCGGATGAGATAGCAACGGGATAAGGTGCGGTTACCAAACTCCACCTCTTTCTGCCAATGCTGGAAAAAAGAGACGCAGAGTACTGTGAGATACTCTCTGTATGCTCTTTTTCAAAAAAAGCAAGAAGAGAAGCCGTACACATGCAGCGAAGCGCAGTGTGACAACCCACTCGATTGAACAGTGTCAGTGGAAACACGTGATGCACTGGAATGGCCAGTGTCAGGTCTGATCTGCCGATGGCATTGGATCTGGGCCTGTTCAAGAGGGGTCAATCTGTGGATCTGGCACGGTTCCAGAAGAGGTCCATCCGCTCCACTTGCTACAGCCACCCTTATCGACGCTGCATCCGCCTGCCATGGCCGTGTCCCCCACCGCTGACTCTTTACATTTCGGTGGCCTTCCTCCGTTCTCTCTCCCCCCCCCACAGGCGCTGCTCACCCCACACTGTCGTATCCCCCTCCCGCCGCCCCTACCTCCCCCACCACCCCTACATGCCCCCGCAAACGTTGGCTCTCCCCACAGCGTTGGCGTCACATCACAGCCGCTACCTCCCCCCACCACCCTGTCTCCATCGAACCACATACTCTATCATCGCTCGCAGCTGCTGCCTCCCTTGTCCACCACCGCCACCCCGGCACCTCTTAACGCCTCCCCATCTCCCTCCGGTACGCCCCATCACCGTCCACCGCCGCCAACCCTGATGGGAAGGACCTCAGCAATGTGCAAAGGGAGGGCGAAGGGGGAGCGTGTCCACCGCATCACTCTGTGTGGGTTGTGCCCTTTCAGCAGAGGATGAACGACGAAGGCAATCCGGGCGGCGACAGCAGTCCATGGGAGACCGCTGCGTTTATTCTTCCGGCTGCGCCATGCGGAGTCTATAGGAGATAGAGCAGCTACTGTGCGGGGAGGTGGTGCGTGAAGGGAGGTAAAGACAAACCGTCGTGGTCGGTGTGTCGATGCGGCCGGACATACTGGGGCCAGAGGACAAGACACATGCCAAGCAAGCGGCATGTCCAGGGGCAGCTTGCAGGGAGGCAATGGTTCTTCAGAGGCTTACCGTCCTGCATGGACACGGGTTCAAGTACCATTCCGTACACGTGGCACCCGCGCCGACCGAACCCCCCCACCCCCAGAAGCCGCGAAACCCCTTCCATCACCCCCCAACGTGGCGGCATGACAGGCGTTCCCCCCCCCCCCTTCGCCAGAAGCAAAATTTTGCTTCGTGGTTGAGATTGTCAAATCCTACCTCCAGTGTACGCCTTTCACGTCTTTCTCTCTACGCAGCACAGCCCCCGGTCCCCAAGAGTGCATTGCAAGCCCACAGCTAGCGCGAGAAGCATCGGGGGAAGCACGTACAGTCAGGAAAACGCCCGAGATACGCTGGAGCAGGACGTCCACGGGCGCCCCGCGCCAGCACATCCTTGATCCATGTTGCGTCGAAGCCGTTACGCTCCGTGATCCGTCCAGGATCTCGAGATGGACACCAAATTTGCGCGGCCAAAGCATTTCGGCAAGTTTCAGCCCAATCCTGGCGCTGGAGCGCCGCTTGAAAGTAGCTCGCAACACACGCCAGATTGCTTCACAGGTGCCCCTCGCAGCTCCTCGCAATCCTCCTCGCAAATCGTCTTGCGAGCCAACGTGCACCCAAAGGCGACGATGCCTGTCCGGTACTGTATCGCTGCCGCGCGCGCGGTACAGAAGCGTAAATTGGAGCGCACACTGCCCGCATGGAGCCATCCCGTAGATGAAAGACGCGCCACAGGTGGCCGCCCGTGGCCACCAGTGCGGGGCGGCAAGCAATCCCGACTGCCGCGGTCAAGAGCGAGATTATCAGCGGGCAACGGCACGCGCAGGGGCGGTGGGGGCCCTTCTCCCCTCCCCACCGCGCCGAGACGGTGGCCAACAGCTGTGGGGATCCGGGGGCCCCCTGCATGCCGCTCCTTAGGCTTTTTCCTCCCTTCCCGCCAAGCGTCGACCCCGCCCAGGGAGGATCGCAGCGCCACACGGCGGCGCCGCACGCGTCCCACGTCGCGCCCAAAGGCAGCTGCCTGCGGCGACGGCCGGCCGCCGCGCTCGCCGCCGCAAGGTGGCCTGCACTCTCACCCCCGCGGCACGAGTGGGGCACCACGCGCCTCCCCGGTGGGTGGCTCGACCACACGTTGCCACGCGCGCCCGCCGCGAGTGCAACCACCCGCAGCGGAGCGGGGAGGGGGGGGGCGGGGGAGGGTGAAGGCCTCCCCGCCCCCACGCGTTGCGCCGCCGCCACGGGCGCGCTGCGGCCGTCCCTTGGCGGGTGGTGCGGGCGTCCACCGCCGCGGTGGCCCAGCAGTTGTCTGCCGCGACGCGGGCCCACCTCAAGGGCGGCACAGCCTCGCGGTGCGGCCGCGCTGCAACCAACCCCCCGCTGACCGCGCTGCCGCTCACCCTCCCTGACGTCGGGGGGCGTCACACCGACGCGCTGCCCCCACGCCGCGGGTGGGCTCACCCCCCCGCGCGTCTGTTGTGGGCACCTCCCCCCCCCCCCCCCCCC